>Ga0179593_1551117_pt1 | contig 15481 bp, 21 predicted proteins | sample CZODoug2_1_08_16_FD_185931 | JGI IMG/M metagenome (GOLD analysis project Ga0179593, IMG submission 185931) | Vadose zone soil fungal communities from Angelo Coast Range Reserve, California, USA - CZODoug2_1_08_16fungal (PacBio error correction) | ecosystem: Environmental > Terrestrial > Soil >... | reverse complement strand
TATTTTATCCCCCCCAACCGGCTGCGGCTCTTCCGCCCTCCCCGATGTAACCTTTTGGGCAGTGTGTATTATGAAAACCCTAGGCCCAGGCTTTTCCCTTTATCCCTTATTAAGTTTTTTTTTAGAACTTCTTGTCTTTCCTCTTTTCCTTTGAGCAACCCCCCCCCTCTGTAATGCCCAGAAAAACTTGCATCAATTCTTTTCCCCTTTCGAACCCCTTTCCCCCCCTTCCCAATTCCTTCCCTCCCCTCTTTTTTGTTAGTGATAAGAGTCCAGATCCTTGCGTGTATAGGGGTACTTGTTTTCCTTTTCTTTGACGGGGTTCCTTTCCATAAGTGTTTTTTTTCCTCAATACAATACCTGTCCACGTTCCTTCCCCGAGAGAGCCAACTTCTAATACTGGGGCCTTTCTTCCGACCCTCCCCTTTGCACTTTCCGACCCTCCCCCCTAGTAGTCCTCCTCACTTATCCCTCCGGAAGAATCACTGGCGGAATCGGGACAGTTGAAGGAGGAGTACTCCCCACGTCAGATGGCTTTTTCGAACCTTTTCTTTTTCGGGTTTTTCCTTCCTTTACCTCCCCCCTTCCCCCCATGAAGTGCACCCCGCGGTTCAAGCCTCGCTCAATAAGGGCTGTTATCCCTTGACACCTTTTCCTTTTAATGGGGTTTCGTCCCCCGATTTACCCCGGTCGTTCTTTTGTTTCGGGGCCAGCGCGCAGCAAAGATACATTTTCATGTTTCCCCCGCTAAACGGGACATTGTCCCCTCTTTCAAGCCTCTCTCCCAGCTAGTGATTCCCCCCCTCACAGGTGTTTAATTTCTTTCCCCGGGAGATCCAGTAGCATGAGGATAGACAGGGTCCCAGAATGTTTTTTTTTTTAGAGATTCCCCCCTTCCAATTCCCGACGGCGGCGTCTCAGAATACGTATTCTCGATTTTCCTCCTAAACCCTCTCTCCCACCAGCACCCTTTTTCTCGTCCCTCCCTACAGAATTTCAGAGTGGGCACTGCGCAGGCGTGACCTCTTTTTCCCCCCCCCCCCCAGAGCCCCCCTCGGTTTCCGCTTCGGACCGTTTTGCTACTCTTCGGTGGAGGAGACCCTTTTTACACTTAAGAGACCGTTCTCTTCCCTATTCCCGCTTTTTCCTTTATGTTCCCCTTTTTTCTCCCTGGACTTTATAGTCTCATCTTTGTCCCTGCCCTCAATCGTATGTTCGAGCAGTCGCGCCCATATAAGGACCTCCATTGATCCTTCCCCCCAAAAAGTCTCTTCCTCTTTTAAGTCGTGACCTCGCTGCTCCGTTGACTCGATTACGCAGCGTCAGATTCTTTTATTTTTCCGGCTCCCCCTTCTTCCTAGGATTTCTGTTGTTTCAGCCTGGGGTATGGCACGCGATTAAAGTATACTCAACCCAATGATCCCCTTCCCCGCTTTCCCGATTTTTCTCTTCCTTTTCTCCAAACGTCACAATTGATTCCTCACCATTGTGAGGACCCTCCTCCTTTCCTTTTACCATCCCCCTCCTCCTAACTTTTCCCGCACTCCTCTCGAACTTGGACGGCACGCCGCTGAATGGTCGAGAGCAAAGTAGACTAACCGGTTCGATTCCTGACTTTTGAGCTTCCCATCTTTCGCTTCTCTCCCCCTCCTTTCTCGCGCGACTTTTGAGGGTCGCGCAATCCTGGAATGCTGGGGGGCTTCCCCCCTCCTTCTTAAAGTAATTCCTCAGCCCCTCCCCCCTTGCCTTCGCGCCCGAAAGGTCTTGGTGTTAACGTTTTTACACCCCATGCTAGCTTTCTACTCCCCGGCTTACGTTCTTTCTGATATCGTCCAGTACCCTGAGCTTTTCCCCCGCGAATTTTCCTTTCTGGACTTTCCGCACCTTGTCGCCAGAACCTTGTCTTCTCGAGATTTCTGAAGATTCCCCGAGGCCTCAGTGACGGGGACGCGCACTTTTTAATTCTTTTTTTATGAAGCTTTCCCCCCCGAGGTCTTTCCTTCCGTTCGACCCCCGTGTGCCCACATCCCCTTCCCCTGCTAGATCTTTCTCCCTGGAGCTGGTCTTTCCCCGGCTTCGGCGAATTGCCCCTTTCTTTCTATCATTTCCTCCAAGTTTGTGTGTTTGTCCTTGTCAAGTTTTCCTTTTCCTGTTCTCCCCGGTCGTTTCCTTATCTATTCTTTTCTATTATGGCTCTTTTCCTGTTTGGGATGAGCTTATAGACACGACGGAATTCCCTTTGGGTCGCCGACCGAGATCCTTCCGGGCCTTTTTCCTTTGGTTTTTCCTTCCCTCCCTGTCTTCTCCCCTTCTTCCTCCCCCTAAACAACCCAGTTGCGGACTACGAATTAGACCGCCAGCTTTTCAAGCTGTCCTTTTCTTTGTTCTTCTTCAGACACCTCAGACCGGCAGATTCTGATGATACCCCGTCTCTGATTTCCTTGCATTGGTTTGGGTTCCCCTGATTTTCCCCCCCTCCCGTTCGTTTTTTTCAATCTGTTTCGCCTGAGGAATAATGCTTGAAGTTGACGGTCAGCAGGCTTTTTTTCGGCCTTCAAATTTTCCCGCGCGCCTTCGCCCCTCGATCGAAACGATGTTTCGAGACGGCCTTTCCCACTTGGCTTGCCTTGGTTTCTCATTCAGAGCTTTCCCGGTAGAATCTCGCTCTCGACTTGTTCTTTCCCTTCGTTGGTAATACTGCTGAAGCGCTACTTGGTTTTTTCCCCCCCAGGACTTTCTTTTACCACCCTTTCGGCCCCTCTTGCAAAGGGCTTAGACGGAGCCTGCGTGACTGGGCTTGTTCGTTCTTTTTTTTTAGTTTTTACCCCCCTGCTGACTTTTCTGCAACTGATCAGGCCCCGTTCTCGAGCGCCTTGTGTAGTAGCCGTTCCCGGACCTTTAGTTCCTTCTCCCTGCGCACTCTCTTGAGTTGGCTCCCCCCACTCCATCCTAAGGAAAAGGTTCTTTTATGCGGCTTGCTCTCCGAATTTCATACGTGTACAGGCCATCTCTACTATACCTTTTCCCCCTTATGTTCTGGACCCTCCCTTCCCCGATCTTAGCGGTGATCCTAGTCTCTACCTCGGGAAGAGGAAGTTCTAATCGTTGAGACCTCAACAACCGACGCGCACAGTTTCCGAACCTCCTTTCCTGGCGTTTCTTCCTCCCAGGGTCCTCCTTGTGGGGAAAGCCTTTCGGTACGATATATTCTCTAAGCCAAGACTCATTTGGGTTTTCATCCGATTTTCACATTTTCCTGAACTCTCCCCCTCCCGAACCTTCCACAGGACCGGATATTCCTTTTCTCGCGCCCAGAAGCGCCCTTCTCTAGTATTAGGCCCTTTGGACCCTTACCGTACCAAAAACTGTTTGAATCAGTAGGAATCCCCCATCTGGAATTTTCCCCCATGTCCCCCCCCTTTTCCCTTGGAACCTTGGCTTCTAGCGTCTGGTGATCCGAAAGAATAAACTGCTTTTTTGCCTAACCTCCCCTTGCCCTGGCCTTTCCCTCAAGATCTCCTTTTCGCGTTCGTTTCCCCGCGGTTTCGCTTCCTTTTTTTCACTTCGGGGTAACGGCTGGTCGAGAACCTCGCACCTCTGTGGCACACTCGGTTGTTTTTTTTTTTTTGGCTTCTTTTTCTTCCTTCTCCCTCCAATCCTTCTCCAGTGCTTTTTTTTGTTTTTTCCTCTCCAGATGCGGGCGGCTCGGGCTTGAACACCGCATTCAGATCTTCTCGTGGGCTGATTGAATCTTACCTTTCTTACTCCTTCGCCCCTTTTTTTCCCATAAATTCTTCTTATCGCCTCCCCTTCCCTTTCCTGATTCCACATTCACCCAGGAGGTCGTACCACTAGACTTGAGCGCTCCCTGAGAGAACACTCTTTTCTTTTACTTCTCTTTTACCCCTCGACCTTCTCTTTCTTTTGTCTATATTTCCCCTTCTCCTTTTTTTCTTTTCTCTCGGGGGAGGGATTTTTCCCCTTCAGGTAAGTTACCACGGACGAATGAGTTTTTCCTCCTACTAAACTTCCCCTCCCCTTTTCTTTTCTTTGCTCCTCTTCCTTCCCCCCTTTTTGCTCCCCCCGACTTTTTTCAGATACCAATGGCCAGAAGTAGAAAGTGTTACGGGAATTGTTTCTTCTCTTAAGAGCCTCGGGCCCGGAAAGCTTTTCCTCTATCCCCTCTTTGTTGTCTCTTATTCCCCTTTTTTCCGGTACCCGGAGGCTCGGAGCGCCTCAACAAGCGCTTGTCCTTTTTGCGCCTTTTCTTTGGTATCTATCCCCCTCGGCTAGGATACCACCCCCCTCGAGTTTCCCTCATTATTCGTCCCCCTTATCGCCTTTTGCTTTCCCCCAAACCCCCTTGTCCCCTTTTTGAGGATTCAAATCATCCCCCTAGTCTCTGCCCCAGAACCAAACCGGAGCCGCCCTCCGGCCACGTCCTTTCTACTATTACCCCCAATGGAACCTTTTCGTGTCTTCCTTTTGAGACGAGCCCTGGTGACTTGTAATCCTTTCCTGTTAAGGTGAATCGGCCTCTTCGAGACTTTTCTTTCTTAATTCCAACATGTCCCCGTAGAGTTAATTCGTAATTACTGGGTTTTTAATCCCACTTTTTCCCGGCTTTTAACTTGCCGCTCCCTCGAGGTCCGCATCCCTTCCCCGCTACTTCCTGAACAATGAATCGGGACGAGCGCCGGCTTACCCCCCCTTTCAGCTTGCCTTTCTTTGCACGGATGGCGGAGGTTCGACCAGCCTGACCCCTCTTTACCTTTGTTGACTTCTACAGCCTTGGAGCTGGCTTTTGTAAGTCGGTTTTAGCTTCTTCATCCCGGGCGTTTCCTTTTGGCGTCCTTCCCCTAGCCTTCCTCTACCCAATTCATGCTTTGCCGCCCAGCCGATTAACACAGCTTCCAAATTGGCATATTGTTTTCTTTTCGCTAGGTTCCTCAGCGATTCCCTCCCCAGGTTTTTCCCCCGTTCAACGTTTGACGCTTTGCTTTCAAGCCCTTGTCGAGCGGTGAAGAGATTTTCTTAGTACAGGAATGCGCGCTATTTTTATCTCTTTCCGTTCCCCCCCCTTTCTTTTGGGACTATGGGTCGCTCAATCGAGTTCCTCGTCATAGAGTCAGCAGCCTTCTTTCTTCTTTTTTTCCAGCTTCCCTTTTTTTCGGAGCCATTCCGGGAACCGAGGGAAAATTTCCCCCTCGCAGCTAGGTTGCAGCGTTTTTTCCCCCGTTTTCTTTCTTTTTTAGGTCCCCCCCCCCTCTGTTTTTGTAGTTTTTCCCGATATCCCTACTTTCTTTTATTCCCTCTCTCAGTAGGTAATTCATCGGTTCTTTAGCAATATTTGTCATTTTTCCTAAATAGTATTTTTCCTCTCTCATCTTTCTCTCTTGAATTCCTGCGATGTCCTGATCCCCCTTCATTTCTCTGGCCTGAGCGCGCTTCTTTCTCTTCTGCACGGTGAATCCTTCCCTAGTTCTTAGGCGCTTTTTCCTCCCCTTTCCGGCTTTCTCTCTGCGAATGCAGGAGCGGGTTTTTAACTTCGCTCAAAACGGCAGTTAGCCCAATTACCATCTGAATCTCCCTGGCGCCTATTTTTTCACCTTTATTCTCCCTCCCTTTTTGATTGTACTCTCTGATGATCTCAGATTCCCATCAGATTCCCGTTCCTCCCGTTTCCCCTGATGCCTCTTTCCCAGAGACGTAGTATTGGAAAGTTCCCGTCGTTACCTTATAGCTTTTCCTTTTCAAGGGCATCCCCTTTTCCTTTCCCTCACGGTTGCAGTTTCCTTCGATTTAATTGATAATCCGCATCTGAATGTGTTCCTAGCTCAGTGCCCGCCCCTCCCTCCCTTCAGATCCCTGCATACTGCAACGGTACTGCACGAACGGTTGACTTTTTTCTCACAGCTTTAACCCCCTCCAGACTTCCCTCATCTCACTTTCCTCCCCTCTAATTTTCTGCGGTGTCTGATATAGACTCACCACAACGGCCTGGTCCTCCCCTCCTTCTTTGATTCCCGGTTTCCTTGTCCAATTTCTTTTTCTCTTTCAGGCTGTATCTCTCCCTGAGGCGAAGAGTGATATTTTGAAGAGGCACCTCTCTCTTCCTTTTCCGGTATTCCCCTTTCTTTCCCAGATTAGTGTCCGATTCCCTCCCACTGCGAACGAAATGCCCCCCCTCCTTGAATCCCCATGATCTTTTGTGACTTTTTTTCTTCAGGCCTTGCAATAGATTTCAATGCACGGTTCTTTTTCATATCTAAGTTTGTGTTGTAGAGATACCCGTGCCTTCTCGCCCCCCCCACCCCTCCTCTTTTTCTCCCCGATCACTGCTTTTTTTTTTTTCCATGAGGGCTCATTTTACCTGGGGGCTGCGATCGTGAAACGAGGTCCTTTCCCCCCATCTGGGAGCTCAGAGAAGCCCGTTCTACTGCTTTCCCCTTAGGTTCTCTTTCAACGGGCCTATTTTTTTTCCTTAAGACTTTCTGCTCAATCACCCCAAGTCGGCTAAGAATTTCTTTGTGTCATATCCCCCTCCGCGTCTTTCTTCCACTAGCTTGGGCCGTTTTCCACCGCATCCCTGTCAGATCTCCCCTTCTTCCATCCTTCCGATCGGGCATGGTTTTTACCATTCCCCCTTCCCCCCATCCTCCGTCCCCCTTCCTGAATCCTCGTTTCTGTTGACCTGGAGGACTTTCCTGCCGACTGACAATTCACATAGGATTGCGTTTGTTCTTCACTGCTCCCGTCCGTTCCTTTTTGCGCGTCTTTTCCACCTCTTTCCGTTTCCCCTGGGAACTCTTCAGGTAAGAGAGCCCCTCGGTAGGTTTTCCGTTCCTTTTTTTTTCCCTCATTTTCCCACCTTTCATGACGGCTCCCTTGATCTCACCTCAGAAGTCCGGCGATAAGAGTTGAGTAACCTCACAAGTTTCCTCCTTTCTTTACCCGCTCCTCCCTCCCCTCTTTTTTGGATCTTAGCTTTTTTAGGGTTTTTTTCCTTTGATTTTAGTGGCGTGCCTACCCCCTTTCAGACTTTCCTTTTCAGTCCTATTTCCGTTCCCCTTCTTGCGATTGACCTAGTCCCTTTATTCTTCATCCCTTGCTTCCCGGAGAGAAGAGTTCATAATATTACTGACCCGACCTTCTGTCCCTCTTTTTTACTACCACAAGTCCCCCCCTTCGGATTTTTTTTTTTTTTCTTGATATAAGAATTTTCCCCCTATGATTTCCCTTCACAGATGCCCTGACCTACTGCATGTATTAGACGTAAGAACCTTAATCTCTCTTCTTTCTTTTTTTGACGTCTCCTTTTTCGAGGGCTCTCCCCCCCCAATAAGGAAGTCAAACCGGGGAATCCCCGGCCTGACACCCTAGGTTTTGCTTAGGTTTTTTATTCCCCTCTCCCTGATTCTCCTTTCATGTCTCTTTCCTTCTTTCACCAGAACCCTTCTGTCTCTCTTCGGGCGCGAACCTCCCAACCTAACGGATCCCCTATTACTGCGCATTTTTTTTTTTTTCCGTCCCGACTTTCTCCCCTTTTTTTTCTCAAGAGCCTTCAGACAGCAAATTAGGACCCCCGCCCGTGCCATGTTCCTGAACCCTTTCTATTCTTTCTCCTCCGATGATGCCCTTTTTTCATCTGTTGTCCTTCCCTTTACCGGACACCTTTTTTATCTTGAGCATCTTCAGAGACCGACCCTCAAGGCCCCTCCTTTTCCCTCACGACCCTACTTTCCGTTCTTTAAGATGCCAGTTTCTCTGATTTGGAGCGTGAACCGTTTTCACTTCGTCTTGGCCTGAGAATTTTTTGCAGGTCTCCCCCCCCTAGTAGCCCTCTATGTCCGTTTGTGCTGTGAGATTTTTTCACGACATTGAGCCTTTTTTTTCCCTCTTTCGGCTCGTTACTAGGAGGACAGGCTCTGATTGAAAACCTTCTTAGCTCCGTTCATTTGCCCTTATTTCGTCTTTTTTCTCCTTATTTGATGTTCCCTTCTTCTATCCGTAGGATTCGTCCTCCCTGTACGATCCAATTCACCCCCTTTTCCTTTTTCCCTATATCACGCCCTTTCCCCCCCTTCTCCATAGCATGCCAATCTCCCTTTTCTTGGTGAGAAGGTTTTCTTGGCTCGACGAGGGTTTTTCTTTATTTTCTTACTCTTTTCCCCCTTTTCCCCGAGTTTTTCTATGCTCCCCTTCCTTTTTTTTCATTGATTGGTCTACTTGTTTCATTTCCCCCCGCCTTTTCCCTTTGTTACTGACGTACTTGTTGCTCTGCGCGCAGATCGGCCGGACCGGAAATTTTTCTCCTTCTCCTCCTCTTCCTGTTTTTGTTAAGCCTTTTTGCGGTCTTTTTCCGCAACCTCGCCTTTCCCCCATTGGATTTTTTGTTTTTTGTATCTATTCCAACCGTCGGACACTCATCCTTTCTCTTGGAGTTTTTTCAATTGTCATTTTCCCCTATTTTAAGGTTCACCATCCCCTCGTCGAGCCTCCACACCTTTTCTCCTCTTCGGACCTTTTTTACTGTCCACCCTCCCCGTGCCTCTTTTTTTTTTCCATGGCCGTATCTCGTGTACGCAAGTTCCTGTTTGAGATGAATCGTACCCACCCCATAAGGTGTACACGCCCCCCCCACACCCCCCACCGCACACCCCCCCCCTTCTGCCCCAATTGCACGACTGCTTTGACTCACTTCTCTCTTTTTTCCTTTGTTCCTCCTCCTTCCCTCCTCAGCGGATTTCCGTTTTTCCCGAATCGGCTCCCTCTTTCCCGGGATGTTTTCACCGCCCAAACCCCCCCAGTAGTCCTGACGATCTTCCGGCGATTTCCTCCCCCCAGCACCCTTTTTCCCCCTATTGAATTGACGTGCGCGAAAAACCCCTTTTTTTTCCCCGCTCAAACTGTCATCAGGAGTTTTCTCTTTCTTTCCTTCTCCTTCGGGTCCTTTCTCCTTTTTGCTTTTTCTCGGACATCGCCTAAAGAGCCCCTTGAAACTTGCTTCGTCGACTCTTTGCCCCTGTGGTATGAACACTCTCCGATCTTCACCGAACAGGTTTTTCTTTCTTTCAACTTAGTGCCTCAGTTTTCGGACCTTTTTGTCTCCTTCTTAGCAACTTCCTCTAAGCTTCGGTTGGAATCTGTCGAGCCCTACCGTCTATCTCTTATTTATTTCTCCCTTTTAATCTTAGTGCCTCTCGGACTTTTTTCTTGCCAGGCTTTTCCCCCTTTCCAAAGAACCCCCCCGTTCCTCCTTTCAAGGGGTAGGCCCCGGTTCTTTCCCTTCTTTGCCCTCTTTTCTTTTAAGCGTTTCCCCTTCGGATCTTCTTCTCCCTTCTTCGGGAACTTCCCCTTCCAAGGGATGCCCCTTTTTTTCTCATCAATCGTTTTATTTTAAATTTTCTTTGCCCAGACTGCTTGATTGGCTCTTTTTCTTCCTCCCCTAAGGGACCCCCTCTAAGGAGATTCGACGTCTTATGTCCCTCGCTGATCTAGGTTTTTTGACTCTCACTCCGCTTCCTATCCTTTTCGTTGGATCGACGTTCCGTATCACTTTTCTTTTCTCGTCCCCCTCTGCAATCACAAAGTTTCCTCAACATCCCCAATAGCGCTATTCCAGGTAGTCTATCCTCTCGTTCATGGTTTTAAGTTCTTTTTTTCCCATCCACAAGTTTTTCGCCCAGTTACCTTCCAGCCCTGTTGACAAGCCCTCTCCCCTTTTACTGCCGTTCCTTGCCGTTTTTTCCCCAGTCTTTTCACTTCTTTCCATCCTGTACAGTTTCCTAAAGTGTGGTGACGCCTTCTCCCCGCGCAAACCACCCGGTTTCGAGATCGTTTTGCTTTTCAGCGCCTCTTCCTTTCAGCTTTTTTCCGGTCAATCCGCCATTGTGTCCCACTGCCTTCCAGACATCGTTTTTTTCCCAACGTCTTTCTTCCTTTGCACGGAACCTCTTTAACAAAACTTCTTTTTTTCTTCCCCTTAATATGAACGCACTGTTTGACTTCTCCAATCTGCCGTGTCTGGCCCCTTAGGCTCGCACGCTTCTTTCCCTCTTGGTAAAGAAGCTTTTTCGGAGATGCTCCTTCTCTTGAGGTATCGTAGTCCCCTTTTCTTTTTCTCCGACGGCTTCTCTCCCCGACGACTCCACGGCCTTCAAGGTCATTTTCTTTCCCGGTAGCGTTACACCCATAGGCGTTCCGTTTTTCATAGCTCACTCCCCCTCCTCCCCTCGACCATAGAGCCGGGTTTTTTTTTCCCCCCACTCAAGAGGTCTTTTCTCCAAGGAAAGGTTCTCCTCCCCGATTTTTTTTCATTTTACGTTGTTGTTGTTGCTCTCTTTTTTCCCCAGTTCATTGGGCCATCCACTATTCCCCCCTGGTAAGTCTTCCTTTGGCGGCGTTCTGTAAGCCTTTTTTCCAGCGTGTCTCTACTCGGTAAGCAGGCAGCTTTTTCGTCTACGAGCTCCCCGAGGTGCACGGAGCTTCCGGCTTTCTGCGTCTCCTTCGCCCCTCCCCAAGGGCGTCCTCCTTCGTAGGAATCAATAGAAGCGGCCGCTGCCTTTTTTTCCCAAGCTTTACAGCCGGTGTTCGTCTCTAACGCCGGACCCTGCAATCTGATTTTCCCTTCCTTCATCTGTTTCCTGATAGAATTGGTTAACTCTTAATGGCAATTACCTTAAAAACCCCTTTTCTATGTTTCGAATGCTTTTGAATTTAATGATTCGGCTTCTTTCATCCTTGTGCGACCAATCCTGGATTCTCCCTTTAGCGATGGCTGTGTTTTAAGTCTCTTCAACACCCTTGGATTAGTTGCCGGGAACCGGCGGCTTAAGCGACGTGCCGGTATCCGTGCACCTTCGTGCCTTTTTCCTCGACTTTGCTTTTCACAGTCCCCTGGGATCGATGGTGATACATCCCCTACTTACTTCTATCAGAGCTCTCCCCTTAACAAGCTGAATAATTTTCTTTCACCGTTCCCCCGAGCCTCTCCTCTCTCTATTCCTGGGCCCTTTTCGTGGCCTAGGAAAACCCTTTTTCTTTTCACTTTGCCCTGCCTCGTCAGATCCCCCACAGTTTCTCGATTTTTGTCTCCAGTGCTATAGTCATAGGTCTCCGCGATTCCTCCGTTCTATTATCTTTTCCCCTCTTTGGGACTCCCCCCCCCCCCGACGCCAATACTAAAGAGAACACTTTTTTTTATATGCCGGCCCTTTTCCCCTGACTTTACCTGCCATGTGCCCCTGCTTTTCTTTTTTTCCACGAATTCTAGACGGAATCACAAGACTTTGTCGTTGGCGTCTATCTTGGGACTTTTTAGCGGGCCGTCCGTGAAGTTTTGTCCCAGTCCTTTTCTTCAACTTGGCCGAAATCTTTCCCCCCCACCCTCTTACTTTCGCGTGTCCCTTTGCCCCCCCCCTCGTTCCCGTGGAGTCCCGGCTTCTCTTCTTCGAAGACTAATAAGTACCTTTCTGATGTCTTCCCCTGATTTTCTTCCGACCATCGGCTTATACTCGTATCACATTTATAATTTTTTCCAGAACGCTCCAGTTCTCGCAACCAGGCTTCCGTCCGACATCCCAAAGGTCTTCCCCCCTGTACCCAAAACCTTCTCGGCGTGTCCCTTGGGTTACCTGGGTTCCTTTTTACAAATCTTCCCACCTGTGGATCTTGAGGAGTCCTCCTTTTCCTCCTGATTCCACCCTCCGCCGTGCTTTCCCTACGACCGTCCCCATGTTTCCGTCAAGATTTCGCGCGTTCTTTTTTTTTTTCTAAAGCTTCTTCTTTTGGAAGGTTCTTTCTCCCCCCCCGAAAACGAGAAATTTCCCCCTCCAACCGCGTCCTCTCCTCCCCTTTTTAGAAGCCGCGCCCATCGCTTCCCTCTTCCCGTGCGAGAGGTTCACGAGGAGGATTTTTCTTCCACCCCCTCCCCTTACCTCTGATCTATTTAGGGTCCCCTATTACCAGTATTCCTCCAAGATCGCCATTGTTTTTTTCTCATTCTTCCTCCCCTTTAGGTAATCACCCTTTCCCCCACAGGACTTTTTTTTTTCGGCCCCACCTCAATCCCTTTTTTTTCTGAGTCTCTCCTTCTTTTCACCCAACATTTTCTGGTGTGACCTTTCCTTCTCAAGAGTTTTCTTTCGGGCGGACCCCTTTTTTTTTTTTTTCTAGATCTGAGTTTGATAAGTTCCTAATCTCTTTTTATATTCCCTCCTCGTTGACCTTCCTTCCCTCCCTTTGATGAAGATTCCAGCTTTCTTTGTTCGATACGTCCCCCTTTTTTTTTCCCTTTATCCCCCCCCTTGTTACCTTTCCCGCGAAGCTTTTTCCCCCTCCCTGGTCCCTCCCTTCTGGTACCCCTCCTCCTTTTCTCTTTCTCCCCCGTGTTTTTTCGAGTATTATTTCACCTTTCCCCCTTCGGTCCGCGCTTCGACACCCCAGGAGCAGTAAACACCTTTTTTTTCCCCGCCCCTTTTTTTGGGACCGTGTGTGTCTTTCCCCCCCGGACATTTCCTTTTATATTCCCCCCTTCCTTAGTCCTAGTGTTCTTCCTTTCCTTTATAATAGAAACCTTTTGTACTCTTTGTCCCCTTTGTTGTGTGACCCTTCAAATTCACTCTAGCGATCCCTAAACTACGATCTGCGACCCTCTTAACAAAATCGCTTTCCCCAAGACCAACGTGGTTTCGTGCTCCATCCAGTTGTCTTCCCCCCTTGATTCGTGGTACTGTACCCTATCAGCCTAATACTGCTCCTGAAATCAACCTTTCTCTTTAATCTTAATAAGGGTTTCATTTTTCAAATGCCCCATACTCTGCCTCTTAAGGCGGTTTTGGTGTTACCTCTCCGAAGCCAATAAGTCTCTTCTATCATAATTTAGATATCCGTTGGTCCCCTCCGGGCCTCCGGCCACAAATCCCCCCTCCTTTCCCGAGGTTTTTGGAGAAGCACTGCCGTTTTTCCCGCTTTTTTTTAGACCAGCCCCTTATTACATTATCACACGAGTCCCTCCAGACCTCCGATTTTGATCTTGACAGGAATGAGTGGCTTCACATTTGTCGACGGCTGCCCCCTTTTAACGCTGTGTGAACGCGCTCCAACCCTCCCTTTGCGTTTTTTCCCCCCAATTCCTTGTCCTCAGTGTTTCCCTTTCAATTTCCCGTGCGTAATCCTAGCTTTTTTTACCCGCATGTTTTAGTCCCCTTTTGGACGTTCCCGAAGTTCTTGCTCCTTCAGCATTGGGCGCTCAGGGTGATCCTATTTTGGCTCTCCCTTGTGCTTGGTTTGAATATTCCTCCCTCCCCCCCCCCGTCTAGATCTTTCCGAGGTTTATTCCTCGTTCTAACCCCAGCTTTCTTCGTTCCCTAGGACCCCTTTTCTTTCACGGAGAGCTCAGGCAACCGTTATTTCCCCCCACCTCCCCCCGCGCCAGCTGTGTTTTTTTCACCCAACTTTTGGGGTTTTCCTCTGCCCTCCTCCCCTTGCACGAGTTATCTATCCCTAGGCCATACTCGAGTTTCTTTCCTTTCCCTAGTAGGTTTGGTATCTTTAATCTTTGTTTTTTTTTTTTACAGGTATAAATCGTCTCAGTCTTCGTCCTTTGCTCAGGAATTCTATTTTTTTCCCCCTTATTCTGCTCTCTACCTCACTTCGCTTTTTTTTTCTCTAAGAGTACTCTTTTCCCCCCCCCTTTTTTCCCGGTGAATCTTCTTACGCAGCGCTTCTCCTTTTTTGCGTTCCTCTTTTTCGGATGTTTTTTCCCGGGTTATCTTACGCCCTCCCCCGCCGAACCCGTTCCCCTCACAAGCTTTCTTCAAGGCGGTCTATTCTCTTTCTCCCCCTCCTTTTTTTGATGGCCGTTCTTCTTTTCCAACCCCTGCAGCCTTTTCATGACCCTTAAACCTTGTTCGCACTCGAACTTATTCCACTCTTGACTTCTAGAGCCCTTCCCCTCTAAATTCCCGTATACCCCTTTAGTCGTTCCCTTGAGCTCCTCTAAGCTCGCACAGCTTGTTTTTTTTTCTGCGCCCCAGCCGGCTTTCCCTGACCTTTCCTTCTCTTGCAATCTGGATTGACCTTCTTAAGCTCACCGTTTAGAGCCCCCCTTCCCTCCTTCCCTCATGATACCTCCTATGTCAGAGTTGATTGATCCCTGGTTTACTGTTGCCTGCTCTCGGGTTCAATGAGCCTTTCTAGCACTTCCCTCCTATTTGCAGAAGATCGGTCTGGCGGCCTGATTCTCTACTTACCATTCTTGTTGGATTCTGGCCATTTTTTTTTGACTCTGCTTCGAACAGATTTTTCTCCCACCCCTTTCATCGTTTCTTCCCCCTCTCAGATACCCGATTTTGATTCAGAATATCCCGTGCTCGGTCTCCCCCCCCCCAGGATTCCTTCCTCATCGAGAAATTCCCCCCCCTTTCCGAAATTCACCTGGAGACAGCTTTGTGTTTAGCGCCCGTTCAGGCTGTTGGCGCTTCTCCCTCCGCGCACTCTCCTGTTGTTTTTTTTGAGAGCCTTTCCTTTTCGCCGAAAATACCCTTTTTTTCCCTCCCCCCCCCAAAGCCCCGGTCCGCTCCGGGCTCCCTCTCATCGGCTGTCTTCTTTAGGTAATTCGGCCTTCCCTGCCTAGGTTCTCCCCTCAGAGACTTTTTGAACTTTTCTTAAGTCGTCCGCTGGATTGTCCTTGTCGTCCTGTTTATTCCTCCTTCTCCCAGCACAAGCTCGGAACTCCTTCCCAGCCTTTCCGACCAGGATTTTGAAAATCTGTCCCATCCGCGTTTACGGTCTTTTCTCCCAGCGATTCTGCTTTTCAGGGCCCCTTTTTCCCACTTTAGACATTTTTTTTTTCAAAAGCTGGACCCTTCCCCCCAGACACTTCGTGCGTCCGTCCCTCTTTTTCCCCGCGGTTCTGTCCGCTCCGTTTCTGGCTTTTGAGGCCTGCTCCCCCCCTTTTTTCAGGATCCCTTCTCCCATGCAGACCCCCCCCCTATCCGGAAACCCTTTCTTTTTGCGCGTCCCGGCTTCCCAAACTTCCTGGGATCCGTAAGCTTTTTTTCCCCCGGTAGCATCGACGCTATCCCTGGCCGCGGCCTTTCCAAGAGCTCTCTTTGCTTTTTCCCCTTTTTCTTTATCCCCTTTTACAGGTTGTCTGGGAACCCCTTCATACGGCGATCCTCTCTCCCATAACCTTTCTTAAAAGGTTTAATCGCCGACTTAGTATTTTTTCTTTTCTGTCGCCCGGTTTCCTCGTCATTACCCCACCTCTCTTATACATCTCCCCTAGTAGATAAGGCCCCTTTGATCTCCCCCCTCCCTGGGGCGTATCTCAGGATTCCCGAGCCCTTTTCCCCAGATTCCCATGAGTTGGCAAGACTCCCCCTCCCCCCCAACTCACCTCGAAAAGTCGTTCTTCGCGCGTCCCCGTGCTCTCCTGTAACTCCGTATTTATCCAGAACAGAGGTCTCCCCATTTC
>Ga0179593_1464570_pt1 | contig 15481 bp, 21 predicted proteins | sample CZODoug2_1_08_16_FD_185931 | JGI IMG/M metagenome (GOLD analysis project Ga0179593, IMG submission 185931) | Vadose zone soil fungal communities from Angelo Coast Range Reserve, California, USA - CZODoug2_1_08_16fungal (PacBio error correction) | ecosystem: Environmental > Terrestrial > Soil >... | reverse complement strand
GGGGGTTTGAACTTTTCCCTCATTCACCAAGGTGAATACCGTTACCAGTGAAGTCACGGTCACGTATGAGCAGTCTAGTTTTTTTGTTTTTTTGATCTTGGGAGCATGCCAATCTCCTCGCATTACTCCATTCTTTTCCAACAATTTCCCAGCCAGGAGTCTTGTTTCTTCCGGGGTGATTTGAAAAAAGTTTCTCCTTGCATGCGAAACTCTTCCATTTCTAAACTCGGTGAGCTCGCAGCGTTTGACGGCCCCGTTGACTCTTTTTTTTTGCAATCTGTTTCGCTTCGCCTGTAATTCGACACTTTTCTTCATACCCATTTTTGTCAATGTATAAAAAATTGGTATTTACCCCCTTTTTCTGTCATAAACGTCGGTTTTACTCTAATATTTGAGAACAATGCTATTTCTCCGGATATGCCACTTTCTTCACATCTTTCCAGCGCTTTCCTTTAAACTTAAGTCCGTGCCCTGGAACATTCCCTCTCTATGTTCTATCTTCCTTTGAAAAGCGATCGTGCAGCTCCGTTGAAGGCAGTCGCCACATTCCACCACGATTCTACTCTTATTTGCCCTAGGCGTCAGTTTACGGTGTAGTCAATTCCACGGCTGTTCCCATCTTTGTTTAGACCCAACGCTCCCCTCCGGGAATCGAACCCCCTTTTTTTCTAGGCGGGACTCTGGATCAGCTTGGAGGAAGGCTCCGAACACTCAAAAAACTTTACCACATTTTACTATATTTCTTTTTCCCCCCCCCCATTTCACAGTACTTTTTAACCAGAGACCATATTGAACGAAGTGTCTCCAGCCGCCACCATCTTGCCCTGGATTTCATATTCAGCATTCGTCGGATTCCAGAATGACCCCTTACCTCGCGAGCTTGTTTTACTTTTGTGTTCTGAGTGTGCCATTGGGTTTGTCTCTTCTAACATCACCCCTGTGTTAGTCTTTTCTTACGGACGTCCTCTGTCTTTTTCTTTAAAGTGTACATGCCCAATTTTGTCAGGCGTGCTTTGTTCAAGTGAGATGATTTTGATTGTGGTTCCTGGAGTAGGGCATTTTTCAATCTATTCCCCTTGTTTCTCCCTTTGCATTTTTGTTCGAAGAAACGATCCGGCGTTGGATTGGCTTTACACTTTTCCTACACCATGACAGAAACTTTGGCACAAACCCACCTTTGAGTAAAGAAGTACCGATGAGTAAGTCGATGCGATCCCCCTCATGCTCGGGCACGAGAGGTTCCGCGGTGCACGGTAAGTGGTCTCGTGCGGGAGCCTCGTCCCCCCGCCCCCCATTCCGCTTCATGATTTCGCCCTCAGCCTTCTTATATGTGAAGGGAGCCGTCTGAGAGACATGCGGATTAGCCAGTAGAGGGGGTTGCGTCGTTTACCCTGACCTGCCCGCAACTTTCCTTCCCCACCCTGCCGCCGAAAGTACGGTCTTTGCTGTTTGCCACAACTCCCAGTGACTTAAAGTTTTTCCCGATGATCTTTTTTTTTTGCCGACCCACTACAAGACACCTAAAGCCTGCTTTCAGGCACTCGTCAAGTCCTCGTCACAGCGACTGTGACGAGGGATGTCAGTAAGCTCTCTGCACCCCCACCTCCCAATTCTTCCCTTTATTCCCCAGCCTAAAGCCGCTATAGATGAAGGCCAGCCACTCAATTTGCGGTTTTCCTGTTGGTGAGGTATTTCTTTCTGCGACGTCTTTTTTGCCGAACTTGGCAGGCTTTTCCCCCGTTCGATCCACCCAGCTTTCGGGCAGAAGTTCCTTAATGACGTTTGGCGGTTCAATAGAAAGGTTTATTCTACGTTGATCGGTTTTTCTTCACCGGTGAGCTCTTGGTTACAATCTTTAATTCCTTTTTTTTAGCGTGATAATTCGATCTCTGCCTCGCCGTCCTTTTTTCCCTCCTACTTCCCAATTTCATGAAAGTTCTGTTCAACTTCCTCCTCATAGCTGCTCAAGTTTCTGAGCTTCAAGGACTTCCTTGTACGTCCCCTTTTTTTTGATGCTTTCGGTCGCCCATCTCTACGCTTATTCCCAGTTTTCGCCGCTCGGCGCATAACTCCAAACGTCTCATTTTCGCAGACACCAATCCGCCAGCGTCGTTATTGAGACTGGTTGTCGCCTACTGTCGCCACAATGGGTCTTCTCTGTGACCAGTCATTTTCCTCATGGCAGATGCGATCTCCCTTGTGACAGCTAAGGAACCCCCCACCACGTCGGATGTATTAGCCCTCGTACTTTCGGCGTGTGATTCTTCCCCAGAAATGAGCAGACCGGAAACGTCGCCCGCTTCCACACCCCCTCTGAATTTTTTCCGAGCACAAGACACTAGTCCCTCCAAATTTTCTATGATTAGAAGGAATTCGAAACGTTAGTCGCTTGTTTGGTGTAGAGGGGCATATTTCTACATGCAACTAACGTGAAACCCCCCAGCCTGGGGCCTTTATTTCACTGAGACCAATTGACCCAACCATCTCGGCAGTCAGTGAGCTCATGCTTAATAATCCTCAGATATCCGAGGCGGACAGGCAAAGATCAAGAGGACATTTTCCAAACACTTATGATAAGTACACAAATATGACCCCCCCCCAACCTTTTTCCTTCATACACTTTCCCAGGGGTCTTTTCCGAAGAACCCTGCTCGCGCTCAGTCGTTCTTGTTCCGTCATTTTTTTTTGTTACGCCTGGATTCCTGTTCTTTTTTTGTCACCCACCCCTTGAATATGAAATCTGTCATCGATTTAGCACGCGGTGTTTTTAGTTGGAGTCGCGAGTCGGGATCTTTAATGTCACTTTCCCCCTGCCGTTAGGGAGTTCTCACTCTACTTGGCTTTCTACAGACAATCCCCCCTCCTTGTATTCCTTCAGAATACACCACGGTTTCCCTTTTACATCCTTTTTCGTCCGTTCAGCTCCCTGTTCGTTAATAGTGCATATGATCTTTCCTTTATTTCCCCCCCTTGTTGCTGCAGGATCTGCGTTTATCAAGCACCTGCCGTCTGGAATTAGTAGCCCTTCCACCCCAACCCATCTTTCTTAGTCTGCCGGCCGCACCATTCGTTTTTTTACTGAGGACCGTCCGCCCGAAACTAATTAAACCTCCGTTGCCGACGAAGCTCACTTTTCCTTCCTAACCCGTGGTTTAGTTGCTTGAGCTGCGGCTCCTCCCAATTTCTTTCCGTTGAATGTTTTTTTTTCTGATGGCGACCGTTTCTCCGTCGGACTCAAGAAGGTCCGGGTTTTTTCCGCGATCCACGGCAGACGTTCAAAATATGGTTGGTTCGCTGAATTGCCTACCCGTTCCACAGCTGGTTTCTCGCCGTTTGAATCTCGCCCAACGATTTTGTCCCCTCTTTTCATCCGAGGCCTGTTTTGCCCGCGGCAATCACATAGCCTTCGAACAGAACAAGTGCCCATTGAACGCACAGTTTATGGCTATGAAGGAAATTCACCAGTGTCGCTGTTCTGTAACTGGAACCGGTTTTTCCTTCTTCTTGTCTTCTGTCAGGAGCTAAGCCTGCGTTTTTCTTTTTAAGAGGTTTGGGGTCACTACAAACTTTACACTCCCTGAACGGTGTTTCACGTGACTATTTTTCTCCTCGGCAAGGACGATACCCGCACGTTTTTCCTAGGATGACCTATATCATTTCCGCGGGGTTTTTGACGTTCCCCTCTGTTTGTAAGTTGCCTGTATGTGACGTAAAGAAACAAGGACTGAAGAAGAGCAGCAGGGGCGGCGACTTCCTTTTGCGGCACTTGCTGTTTCCACCCCTTGTGGAAGCCTCAACTTGCGAGTTTTTTGGTGCCGTTGGGCTTGTGGGAGTTTCTCCCGAATCACGTGCGCTTTTTTCCTTTCATTTTTTTTTTTTGCGGCTGTCCTGGGGTTGCCGCTGGTACCCAAAGCGTTGCCGACCCTGAAGATGCACCCAAGCGCGAAATGGTGGTGATTGCCTTTTTCGCTGATCTTTCTTAGCGGATCTGGTCTGGCGACCAACCTTTGGATGTTGTTCCGCGGTCGGACGTTTCCCGTCTTACTTTGGTGTTTCCCAGTCGAACGCCGAAGGTCCTTTCGCTCCCCCTCCTTCCCAGGGCGAGACGGTTTGTTCGATGGTAGCCGTTGATGTCCCCCCATCAGCACGTCCTCTGCGCCCCAAAAACCCTTTGGGGGGGACCCAGTTGCAGGAGACGTTACGGACGCGTTTTCCTTCTACAAAGGTTTGGACCTGAGCTTTTTAGGATGTGGTTTCGATTTGAATGATCCTTTTTTTCTTCTGCGCCTTTTAGCATATGTTAAGTGCTGTACCTCGGCGTGTTCCTCCAGGATATAAACATTTGAGTCCTTGATCCCGAGAGCAGAAATATCTTGAGACAGCGAAGAGGATATCTTCAGACATCCCTTTTTTTTTCTATTTGAACTTAGCGGTGTCAGGTGAGAGGACGGTGGAGACAAGGGAATCCCAACGTAGCTGCGACCACTGAGAAGCCGTCCGTTCCACGACTCTTCTTGTTTTCGCATCGTTTTTCCCTTTCCCCCTATGCCGGTCCCACCTTCATTCACTGTAACGCTTTCGAATCCCGCCCCTTCTCCTCCAGTAACACACCTTCCTTGCCCATTCTTCCCTGGCCCCCTCCTGCCCCCCACCGCTACCCCCCTCCCCTCCTTCCAGTCGCGCCTTCCATTTTCCCTATCTGTCCCCTTCTCCCCTATTCCTTCCCGGCATCCCTGTCTCCTTCCTTCCCACCCCCCTCGCTCGCTCTTCCCCCTACTTCTTGCACCTTACCCCCCTCCATCCCTCCTAATCCAGCTCATCCCCTCCTTTTAGTAACGAGTGGACACCCGAGAATAAGGTCTGCCCCACCCTCCCACTTTCTTCCTCACCTCTCCCCTAGAATGTAACCGCCTTAAGTCCGGATCCCCGAACCGATTTCTGATACCGCAAGAGGGCACCCTGTCTGCCACTCTCACTCTTTCTTCTCGCGATCTCAACCCCATTGAAAAAGGAGATGTTGTTTCGTGTTTCCGCGTGGGCGTCTATCTTTAGAGCCCTTTTTTTACGATTGACTAATACTTTTTCGGCTTCGGCCCAATCTCTGCAAAAATATTAACCAATAAAGAATTTCTCTCCTAGTGCTGGTTTCTGGATGACCCGGGGTAAAGTGTCTCCTCCTCCAGGAGTCCTAATTCTCGGCCGTCCTCCCGCCCTCGCGGTGCTTCTGGAGGTCCAGCAAAAGAGACGTGTTCGGCTTTTTGTTGATTTCCTTTCTGCCCTTTTTCCCCGTTCTTTTTCCCGAAGCTCAGTCCGTAAACTCTCTTCTGGATTCCTAAAGTACTATAGGAATCCGTTTCCGCATCTTTAGTGAAGGCGCCATGATCGCTGTTGGTTGTCCGATCCAGTTCACTTCCCAGCTTTCCGCCCCTTCGCTCCATTCCCATCTCCGATAGGATGCAGTTCATAGATTTTTAAGGACTGCGTTGAGGCCCGATGGTTTCGGGTGCTTGATCATGATGGGTTTTCCAACTGTCCCCCATCCCCCTGGAATATTTTCGCCATATTCTTAGTTATATAAACCCCCTTTTCCTTCCTTCCCACCACCCCCCCCAATTCTTCGTAACAGTTTGCGTTGACCCCACTCGACTTGCCCTTCCCTCCCACCCCCCTTTTTTCGGTCCCCGACCCCCTTAAGCGCGTGTCCTAATCAGGATGACGCACCCTAGAGTGTCCCCCCCCCCCCTTTCCCCCTCGCCCCCCCCCAAACCCAACAGCTCGCGAGATCTCATGTTTCTCATATCATTGTAGGTTGTTCTTTTCTGCGAATATTGTACCGTCCTGCCTCGGTGTGCCTCCGCACTGGTCATGCTTTTTCCCGCCCAGTCAATAATCATTCATTCGTTTTTTTTCCTGAGTTGCCTTCCCTCCCCTCTTTCTTGAAGTCCTCCAGTTGAATTTCCCCGCTTCCTTGTCGTCTCTGAGCGTCGTTTTTCCTTCGCTGTCAACACTGGCCTTTTTTTTATCACTCCCAATTCGCCGTCATCATACTATGCACTTAGTTGTGAACCAGATTTTTTCCCCTGTCCTTCCCCGTCTTTCACGTAGCCTTTCCCCGGGCGCTTCTCCCACCAAGTGTATCAGTGTTATGAGACTCCCCTGAGTTTTGACAGAAATTTTGCACTTGCCGTTGTCCTCCCTTAAATTCCCATTTTTCTTTCTTTTCTTTCCGTCTGGACTTCGCCTCCAGAACGTTCCGTCGGTTTCCCAATTGAAGAGACAGTGTATGACATACGTGGCCCCCCTTATCCTCGCTAGCCTTTCCTTTTTATTTCTATCCCCCTTCCTTCGCTTTTTTTACCCCTTCCTTTGGACTTTGACAGAGCCTTTCTTTTCGTGTTTGCAAGTCGTATAACGTCTCCCCTTTTCCGAAATCCGCCGCAACAGGACTGCCGCGGTATTCTTCTTTCTCTGGCTTTCTCTTTCCCTCTCCTGTTGAACACTGCTGAACCGTATGCGTCCCCCCTTTTCCCTTATCATGGAGTAACGGTATGTACCGGGCAAGGATTTTTTATGTCAAGCCGGCCGCTTTTCATCCTCCGTTTTGTAGAGAAGGTTGCGTTTTGTCTGAATCCCCCCTTTTTCCTCCCCTTTGACCCCCCTTAACTTCCTTTTCCTGACACCCTTCACCTTTTTCCCATTATCTTTTGGTGATTTCTCTTTCCAATTCGAATGACTCGCAAACCCCAGCAATTCATGGTTTTTTCTGGACCTGCCCCCCTGTTTTGATTCTAAAAGCTGTTTTGATCTCCTTGCCTTTACCTCCACATCTTCTTTTCACTGTGGAACCTGTCTTTCTCCAGCGGTTCTCCCGCGGAAATCTGAGCTCTGTATGCACAAAGGAGCCCCTTTTTTCTGCATAATTTTGCACCTGTCACGTCAACACTACCGGCACGTCTTTGGATTCCTCCCCTCGATTCCTTCACGTTTTCTCCCCTTTTATTTATGCTTCTCCCACGGCGTGCCTCTTTCCCCTCAGCGCTTCTTTCAATGTCAGTCCCAGGCCCAAAACATGGAAAATTTTGAATCGATTGTAGTTCCATCCTGGCAACCGGAGACATACGTGCCTGTCTCCAGGCCCTTCCCTCTTCCTTTTCCCCCTTTCATATCGATTTGTCAGCGGCGAATTTTAGGGTTTAGAAACGGATTTACCATCGAAAAGAGACGGAACTATAGACGTATGTGCTTTCACGGATTTCAACTCTTTTGGCTCAAGGCTTTCAGCTCCTACCCCTCATACTAAACTTCCTTTGCTCTGATTTCTTTACGGTCCGCGATACCTAAGCGCCAGTTCAAAAGTAGCGAGGAAATCAAGGCGGTTTCTATGCCTGGCCCTCCCGTGCACCATTCTGATTCGCCCAACAGTTCTTTTTTTTTTAGGCTTTTGGTTATATGGTTTATGGCGTTTTTTTTTTTTTTTAAATAAAACCCCCTCTAGGTTCGTCCTCGGAATCCGTTAAGTCTCTCCTCTCTTTTTCCTGCCCCCTGCCCATTTTCAATGGGCATTTGCGATAGGTTTAACCAGTGCGCATCCTTTTTGCTGGGGTGGTTAGTTTTTACGTTTCAATTGTGTTTCTCGGAAGGAGCATCAGATCCTAACGTGATGATGTGGATTTTTACTTTTCCCTCCCCTTTTCCCCTGCGCTTTCCCCCCCCTCCCCCTTAGACCGTAGAGTCGCTATCCAATACTTGCGGGGACGAGCGTTGAATTCGTTCGCTCTCTGGCCTTTGCTGTTCTTCCGCCACCTCCTCCTTCTTTAGTCTCTAGCCCTTTTTCCCTTTTGACCCCCCGCGTGCCTGATCTCCGGGCTTGGCAAAGAAAGATTCTCGTAAGACCTTGTCCCCCCTCGCTCCTCCCCTTCCTCCCCCTTTCCCTTTTCTGGTCTTCCTCCCCCGAAAATGTGGATGAAAGTCCTTGGACGTCCCCGTCCGCATCTGATTCACTCTTTCACGTCCGCCCCCCTTTCCCCCCCTTCCTTTTTTTCCTTTTTCTCTTGGTACTCGTCTTTTCTCCGCCATCTTCAATTCTTCTATCGTCCGTTCAACACCGCGCTCAATCGCTGAATTCCCTGGCTCCCATGTCCTTTTGGTTTCTCTTCTTTTATGCCCTCCATCCTTTCCCTTCCTTCCCGGCAGTTCCCCCCTGGCGACCAAGCTTTCTTCAGCATCATTCCGCAGTCGTTTCTCGCGCAGTTCTGTGCTCCTTTTTTGCTTACTTCCCCACCGGCCGCTTCCTTTCCTTTGGTTTTTCCAATCCTACAGTTCGCGCGGCAATAAACGCGCCTGACCCTTATGCGCAAGTTTGACCCCGCGAGTTTCCGCCCCTCCCTTGCCAATCTTCCTTCACGCCCGTCTCGCTTCCTCCATTTTTTTGACCCGCGTCCTTTTGTCCGGATTCCTTCACGCGTTTATGTTTTTCCTGCGCTGCTCAGCGAATAAAGCAAGTCCCCCCTTCTTCTCCTTTCGCTAGCGGCTTCCCACCGCTCTCTTCCATCTACCACAACCTGCTCCCGGCAGCGCCGCCTGGTTGCTTTGTCCTACACTTGCTCCTGTGCGGTTCGGGCCCCCCGTTTTTATGCACTGCTTTCGACTACCCCTTTTTTTCCTCTTACTCCCCTCCGCTCCTTGCGGCCAGTTCCGTGCGGCCGGTCTAAGAAAACCCACCTTATCCTCTTCACCACCTTTTTCTCCATCCCTATATCATTTCCCCTGAGGAGGTTCCTTCCTGGCAGCCCCATCATTCTTCAGTCGAGGGGTCCCTTTCTCGGCCCTCTTTTTTTTTCCAGTTTCACCCCCTCCGCCGACCCGGCCACTCCTTAAACTGCAAACGCCGCTTTGGTTAGCGCGTGGATTCCCTTCATTCATCGACGATACCCACAGATATTCCACAGTCTTTGAAAATTGAATACAATAATCCATGTTCCTCCTCTGTTCCTATTTATTGTTCCTTCCTTTTTTTTCTTTGTGTCCTTTTTCCTTAAAGTTCACCGTCACCCCCGGCTTTCATATTTTTTTTTAATCTGTAAGTTCGCTTCGGGTCCGTGCGCAGGTTTCTTCGCGAATTCTACTCTCCGATCACTGCGCACCGAAACTGTCTTTTTCCTGGGACTTTCTCATATTCCTTCCCTCAAATCCTCTAAACGCCTTTTCTCTTCCCTTAAGTCACTTCCCTCCCCCCCCCACCCCCCTGTTTTCCTGGCCCCTACCATCGGACCCTCCATTCCATTCCTCAGAATAACACATCTGTTCTTTTTCAGAGGTCTGATCATGGCCGCTTACTGATGAGCCACCCCCTTCCCATCTTTTGATCTTTTTTTAGTAGAGAAACGACTGCTGTTCCTTCCACCCTTTTTCCCCCCCCCACATCTTTTTTTTACGTTTCTGCCTCCCCACCGCGAAGTCTTGACTCTGACAAGACTTCCTTCCCTGAACCGCATAACATTCCAAATCTTTTTTCCGTCCCGCCCTAACTTCTTTACTCCCCCCCCCCGTTTGTTGTTTCGTTTTGCTTATCTCTTCGCTGCGGTGCCTCGAGAGGTTGAGGTCCTTAAGGAATGTAACTCTCTTGGGTGTCTTCCCTTCACTCCCGCTTGCCTTGAATTTCTGCAAAGGTCAGCAGGCAGGTCCCTGTATTGATCTCCTCCCCCCGTTTTCAAATTTTTCCCCTCCCCCTCTCCCCTGCCCCGCGTCCCATCATCTTCAATATACAGACACAGATGGATTGGATGCCTGCCAAACTGGCGCCGCCCTCACTTTCCATTTTCCCATTTTTCTCACGGTGTTTTGCAGGTGAAGGAGATTAAGAAGGCGTTTTGCTTTGAGGGTCACCCCCTCTTCTTGTCCCCATGACACGGCCATTTTCGGTCTCAATTTGCTTATTTCGCGTCTCCCCCTTCTCAGCTTCGATGATCTTCTTGACAATGATATGCTCGCTGGGGGGTGCCGTTTATTTGTGCCCCCTTTTTTTCAAGGCGATGAATCCATGGTCCCCAATCCCCACATGATTCTGCCCCTTTCGAGCCTGCCTTTTTCGGCCTAAATGGCTGCTTACGGTTTCCCAAGCTGTCCACGACTTTCCCCTGCACTCCTCGTCGAAGGGTTTTTTTTTTCTCCTTCCCCGGCTTTTTTTCCTGTCTACCCGCTGATTCCGCTTCCTGGTGTCTTCCTGTTGTTTTTAGCCCCTTTTTTCCCCTGCTGGTCCCTCACTCTGCCCTCTCCGCGTGTCACAAGCGACGACAGATGGTGTCTTGTTTCTCCCGAGACTGTTGAGTGATTTGTCTGGTCCGCACTCCTTTTGTTTTCCCCCCTACAGTTTTCGTTCCTTTTTTTTTGTGTTTTCCGATCGCCCGCCGCGCGTGCCTGTACGAAACTGGTCCCCCCTCTTCCTTTTTCTTCATCTTTCAGCAAGGTATCTGTGCAGAAGCTTGAACCGTTCCAATCCCCCTCATTCTCTTTCTTCTCTCAACAGCCAGCGTTGTTCCGTCGAGGCTTGTTGTGGTCGATATTTACCTTGGGCTTTCGTTTCTCGTAGTCATGATCGGTTCGGGTGTATCCTCCTTTTCCTCTCCTTGAATTCCTCACCTTCGTAACGTGCAGCGTTCTTTTACTTTTCTCCGCAAATATCTTTGAGACCGCGATCTTGTGAGGAAGAATGGACCCCTTTTATTTCCTTTTTCCGCCCTTTCGTCCGGTTCTCCCTTTTCATGAGCGCCGCGTTTCGGCCGGTTAAACCCCCATGATTCCTCCCCGGTTGCTCCGAACCTCCTTTCCAACGGTCTCCCTCATTGCCTCCTCTTTTCTGATTTGAAACGTGCCCGAAGGACAAGTCCAGGCCTTTCTTTTCAGTGATCCCTCTGTGATCGCCCATTGACTTCCTCCCCCGTTCCTTCCAGTCTCCCGCTGGCGGCGTCGCCTCTCAATACACCACCCCTCCCCCTTCCGCCTGTGTTTCCTCCCGTTCCTGTCGCGCGTGTTCTTTTTCGCTGACTATCTCCTATTTTGAGTCTTGCGGCTCCGCGGCTTCCAGCCTACCCCCACTCAAGAGGCACGCTGTGGGGCGTTCGTGCCCCGGAGTCTTCCTCGCCGTTTGGTGACGGCCTTCGGCTTGTTCTTTCTTCATAAGCCGGGGAATGATGGGTTCCAGCCATTTTCCAATGGGAATAACGGTCTTCGGCCTTGTGTTTCTAATTCTTTTGACATTTGGCATCGCGAGTAAGCTCTTCCTCAAAGGTGCTAGACCCCGGCTCAGTAGTCCGGGGCTGGGTTCCTCATTCCTTTGGGTTTCTGTATTCGAGACCAGCGTGAACGCTCTCTTTTCAACCTCCTTTCGTGGAGACTGATGAAGTACGGACCCCACCCCCCCCGCCACCCCACCACCCGCCCCTCCCTCTTCCGGCTCCCCTTTTTTGCCTGGTCGGTGGAGGTTCTTTTCTGCCAGGTGTCCTCTTTAGGGCCTGATCTTGTTCTCCAGAACAATTGAGAGAGTTCTAGAACAAAGCGTCTTTTTCTACGCCACAACCTCCGCCACAGCGTCGCACTTTGTCCCTTCGCCTTTTTTCTTCTGCCCCCCCTGTTGCGGTGAAGGGACCCCGCGTGATCTTAACGTCCGTCAGGATTCCTAACTGGTGTTGAGGGAACACCCCTAGCACCCCCACCCACCCCCCCCCCCGCGTAAATTACGCTTCCCTTTTGCTTCTCCTGGATGCCGCTTTCTTTTTTCAGGAGAATCTCCGGACAAGCTGATGGTGTGCCCGCACTGGTGTCTGGCCCCTCTTTGTTCTCGTCCCCAAATCCTCTCCTTTTGCCTTTTTTTTCGATCTCTGTCAAGCCATCAGCTGTACCTTCCATGAATTCCCACCCGCTTTCACCGTTTGATCGTCGATCTCCCCGACGGCTTCGGCTGAATTTCCCCCCTTCTTTCCCTTTCTTCCCCCCTCCCCTTCTCCCGATGACATCTATGCATCGGTTGGCCCGTTTAAGCCTTTCCCCCCTTCCCCAGGATCTGGACGTGTGCCCATTTAATTTTTCTCCCTCCCTAGTCTTTTCCGTTGCTTTTCAGTGCGGATCTTGAAAGACCCAAGCGTGGTGTGTTTTTGGATGCAGTTGAGTTGTATAGCCTTTATTTAACTTTTCAGTGTCCCCTTTCCCCCTCAGTTTCCGTCTCGACTTCGCCAACCATCTTAACTTGTTTGGAACCTTTTTTACCCTTGCACCTAAATGGCTATATGACAACTTTTGCTCTACGTCTTCTAAGTCAGATTCGCGGTTGTTTTTCCTATCCCTTTGCCTTTTTTTTACGCTTATTTCCGGCGGGTTGACATTGAAATCTTCACATTCGGTACTAGTCGATTCCCCCCCCAACGATTCTGGAGATCCCCCTCTGGTAATGGTAGCACAAACTTGCCTGGAAGGCATGGAGTCCTTTTTGGGTTTCATTTCTTTTTTTGCATGTCGCCCCTCTTCCCCGTGAACCCCTTTTTGTCTTCACTGGGCGGACTTCTAACGGGATTGTCACGGTTTTAACTTTTTTTTTTTGACACGTCGGCTTCTCCTGTCTCCTGTTTGAGAGATGCCCTTCGGTATGAAACTCTTTTCCCCTTCCATACTTTACGTCTGACACCCTTTGTTCACGAGTTTCCCTCTTGTCGGTTCGCCGTGATTTTTTTTTTTATACATCCCTGAATTCCTTAAAGTACCAAATGTACCCAGCGTTTTGCGTCTCTGTGCTGGAACTTGACCAGCTTTTGATCGCACCTCTCGTTTTTCCTTTTTCATTACCTTCCCCCTTTCTCCCTCTTTCTTTCCCCCCCCCCCTCCTAACAATTTTTTCTCCTATGAAGGCAACGTTATTTACCACATCTCCGTTGAGAGAGGAGAACGTAAGGCTTCCACGTTTGATTATTACGCCCTTTCCGGTTCAATGCCAAAACGTACCCCCGTTTGCCACCCAGGTTGTTCTGTTAGTCCGGACCCTCTTTCTTCCGTTTCCCTGCCCCGTGAATTACTGGATACCACCCCCCCTTGCAGCTACACATTGCCCCCCCCCTCCTCGTGATTTCAGATCGACACCTTCCAAGCTCGAACTTTGTAGTTTTCCCTTTGGCCCCGGCTCTTAGCCGTTTCCTTCCCCCTTCAGCCAAACTCGTTCTGCATTCGAGGATGTCAGCGTAATTGGGTGGATTTTACACCCCCGAGTTCAATTTTGATCAGCGCCCCGACCCCGACGTCCCCCCCATGTTCTTGTTCCCACTGACCTTGCCTTATCTGGCAGGCTGACGCAGAAAGAAAACAGACATTCCTTTTTCAGTTTGTTTTCTCCTTCTCCCATTTTTCCGCCAGTTCTCCCGCCCTCCCCCCCCCCTCTCAACCGGGGTCCTTTCCAAGTCCCCCCAGCAGATTCCCCATTTATTTCTCACACAGTATATCTGCGAAGCTGTGGTTACGTTTGTTTTTTTTCCGTTTCCCTTTTTTTCCCTTCCAACACTATTTTTTCGTCTCCTTTTAAGCGATCCCCTCTCTCGTTTCCCTACGCCACTTTTTTGGAGTTGAATGGGCCTGAGTAGGTCCCCCTGTGTGGTTGCCGCCTTGGTTTTTTTGGACGTTACGGACCTTTTTCCTTTTACCTTGCGCTTTTTGCTACGAAAAAGCTCTTTTCGTGATTTCTTTCCCATGGCTTTCAATCACCTACAGTGATTGTACCCCCCTCAAGGTCTACGCTATTATAGTCGAGAGCCCTTTTGCCTCGCGCTTTTACTCTTGTGGGCCTTTTTTGATTGTTGGCACTGTCTCGTGTTTGCGCAGGAACAAAAGACTTCCTGAAGTCGCACCCCGCCGGAATATGCTTTTTTTAACCCCTCCCCGCCGTTCCGCAATTATCTTCTGGGCTTTTCATACAAGAAGATTCTTAAAGGAGCGGGTCAGAATTCCCCCCCGGACCCATTCCCCATTTAAGACCCGTCCCCCCCTCTTTTTTTTTCTGCCCCACCATCCCTCAACCGTTATTACTTATATGGACTTCAGAAATCCGCACCCTTTGTTGCGCCGGCCTCGTCCCTTCCGCCCAGTAAGCTTCAGCGGTTGCTTTAGTTTTGTTTGAATTCATCCCGCGATTTTCCGCTCCTCCCAATCCCCGCAGAGAAACCCTTGCCGCTATCGCCTTTAAGGCCCGACGACCTACCACGGCTTTTTTTTCCATGTTTTGTCTTTACTTACTCCGAAGCGAAAGCACCGAGTTTTTGAAACCCGGCAGGCCCGTCATTCCCCTCTCCCCCGCGCCTCCGGAATTCTCCGTTCTCTGTTTATAGTCCCTTCGTTTTGAGTCGACTTTGCTGGGTTCTGTTCCCCGGATGATCTTTCCAATCGTTACCAGGCTCAGTTAGAGCCGGTCATGCCTACACTGCCTTTCAATTTTGTTTCCCCGTTTCCCTCCCTTTCCCCCCCCCCACTTGACTGAAATTGAACGGTTCTCTCCGATACACCCGTTTCCTCCGTGTCCATCTATTTGCCGAACTCCGCGTGGGCCCTTTTTCAGGTACGAAATCCTCCTTTAAGGCCTTACTCCCCTGCTACCTGCATCCAGTTTCTCAGCGCCGCAAACCATCTTCAGAAATCCCCCCCTCCCTCCATCTCGTGTCCGCGCCTCATGGTCTTTAGAGACATAACCTTGACCCTGCTTTTGCCTGGGCCCCGTGATTCTCCCTGCGCTTCGACTAATTGTACAGCTAGACCCGACCCCCGCCTGGGGATTTTCATTTGTGGCAGCTCCTTCTGCGTTTTCTCTTTCCTCCCCCCCCCTCCCGTCTTTTTTTCCCTTTGAACGTTTCTCCCTCGGTCCAACAGCGTTTTTTCAGACAGTCATCCCCAACGACGAAGAGCTCGAAGCACATCCCAGCCGTGCGTTTTTTCCCCCTCGGCTCGTCATACGCGTTTCTTTTATCCCAGCTGTACCCCCCAACCCGTTTGCATACGCGCCCATGAACTGCCCCCCGCGTAGCCGTTCGTTTCTTCTTTCTAATCCGCGGGACGCTGTCCAACCAATGACGCTTTTCTACAACGTATTTTGATCCGTGCCCCCCCTCGTCCCTCCTTTTCTTTCCTTCTTCTTTTCGTAGTTGTCTTTTCATCCTGGCTATTCGCCTTTCCCCCCCTTACCCCCCGTCACCCCCCGACCCTCCCACACTCTGTCCTTCGAGCGACGCTGCTCGGGTGGTAGAGCCTCGCATGCCTCGTCTGCCCTCCCCATGCGTGTCCCTTTCGTTCCCCTCTCCTTTTCTCCCCCTCCCCACCTTTTTTCCCCTCTCCCGTTTTTATTCCCTTCCCCAAACAGCAACACCCCCCCCTTTTCCCATTTTGACAAGGACTCGGACATTCGTCGCGTCTAGCAGCCCCCTTCTTTTCTTGGCAGATTCCCGGGAGATTTCTGGTG
>Ga0179593_1277848_pt1 | contig 15482 bp, 6 predicted proteins | sample CZODoug2_1_08_16_FD_185931 | JGI IMG/M metagenome (GOLD analysis project Ga0179593, IMG submission 185931) | Vadose zone soil fungal communities from Angelo Coast Range Reserve, California, USA - CZODoug2_1_08_16fungal (PacBio error correction) | ecosystem: Environmental > Terrestrial > Soil >... | reverse complement strand
CTCTTTTGTGACCCAACCCCCCAGCGACATATCCCTTCTGGCGCATTCGCACTTATGAGTTGGGCGGTGATAGGAAGAATTCTTTTCCCTACGATTTCCCTGTCACACTTATACCCCCCCCACGCCTTTGCCAATACGATTACTGTACGGATTCATCCCTCTTTCCAGGGCCTTTTCCAATACTCTTCCGCACGAGCGAGCTAGTGCGAGGTTCCTTCTATGAAGTATCCCCTATTTATCTTTTCTCTGCCCCCGACTCAGCACCTTCAATTCTCTGGTTCAGACACCGCCTTCTTCCCACCACTATGGTTTCCCTCCAGTCCTCTCACTTTCCAGTCACCCTTTCCTGTATTTTCCCCCCCCTTTTTCCATAGTTCCTATCGTTCCTTTCCATCGTTCTGGGCTTCGATTTTAACAGGCCGTCGTCTTTAATGGAAAGTGTTATAAGGATTCTTTCCCCTTAGGCGTACAGATTCATATTCTCCTCCCTTTCCACCGCGACTCAGAATGATACCCTGCTCTACGAGTGTTGTCTCGATTAGACTTCCGCGTACAATTTCTATTAGAGCGCTTATCGACGCTTTTTATCGATATGATGATCTGCGAAGTTAAAATGTACAGGCCTCAGAGTTCTCGTTCCCTGCCCCGTACGGGACCCGTCTTCGCCTCGAAGCGGATAGTTCTCATACCTAGGAAACCTCCTTTCCCGCAGTCAGGCTCCGAGTATTTAGCCCATGATTTTTCGTCCCCCCCTTCTTTCTCGTTCTCGCGACCGAATAACAAGGCCAATGCCGCCACCCGGCGGAGAGACGGTTTCTTCCCCACCCCTGCCCGTCTGAATTCCCTGCGCCTAGATCAGCTTTCTACTTGTACGCTCGCTCTCCTTCTTCGTCGTCTGTGCTTCGGACCTATCTCCGGACCCGAGGTGCCTTAGGCTATCACGGGGGGTCATCTGTCTCTGAAGGGTCCCTGGTTTGGCTTTTACTGCGTCCGATGTTTGTTTTTTTGAAGAAGAGTTTGTCAGGAGCATTTCTCCCAGACTAATCCTGGGGCCCGATGTCGGCCTTTCCCCTCGCCTACCAAGCAGGCTTACGTCGTGTAATGAGTCTTAACGTCTGCTTTTTTGATCATGCCACTCGCAGTTAAGGGTGCAAGAAGATCAAACCTCGTCTACTCGAGATCGATTTTTTTTATGACTCCCGTTTTTTTTTATAGATCTGAGCCTTTTTTTCGATCATTTTATTTTCTGCATACTTGAATTCGCTCTGGGGTACTGCCCCTCATACGAGACTCCGTCCTTTCTTAGATAAGATGTTCTCTCGTTTGATGACGACGCCCCTCTTTTCTCCATTATTAGGCCGGTGCTTTACCTGTCTCCTTTCTTTTCGTTCATCCCACTTTTTATAGGAGTTCCTTCCCGCGGCGATCCTTAGAGCACCCTTTCTAACCGTTGCTGTCGCCACTGCACATAGGACTTGAGTTATTTCCTGAACTTCCCTCGCTTTGGCCTTGGCGGAGATAGGCGTACACCTACGGTCTATGCGGACTCTTCTTTTGTGCAGATATTCGTAATCTTTTGCATGGGGGTGTTACTAAATACAATTTTCCTGCCCTGTTTTTTGGTAATTCTTCTTGGACTTGTTGAAGGCCTTTGGACAGAGAGATTCATGAACAGTTGACGGTACTACATCTTCACGGTGGTTCCTATCTTTCCTGTCGTTTGCCGGAGTCTGCTCTCGATCAACTGCGTTCTAGTAGACGGTGTACGATTGTGATTCCACTAGATAAGAATCTTCTCACTAGGTTCCAATGGTCTCCCTCTAGACGGAAATCTTTGTCCTCTCCTGATCGCTTCCTTTTTTTTCCTATTATCGTAGGTGCAGACCTATAGAGTCCCTCAACCCGAGATCATTGTCTAGAGTTTCTCTCTTTTGCCAGAGTTCTTGCAAATAGTAATAGTCCTCCCGCCTTAACACGTCTTGCATTCCACATCTCCCTTGTCACTGGAATGTCGGCCCTTCCCTTTGCCAACACGATTTTCTGATTATTACTGCCCTCGTTCTCCCTTTTTTATGCCGTCGTTACCATCACCTTACATTTCTGTCCCCCTTTGAGCGACGTGCGTTCACCAAGTTGTTGTCGTCAAGCGCTTTTGTTGAAACGCGACTGCTACAGTTGTTCTTTTTGGTTATTTTTTTCCAATATAACCATAGCCTGTTCTGGTATCCGGGGCGCTGCCGCATCTTTATTATTTAGTGAGGATAGTTTCCTTGTTACCGGCCCTACTGGCTTATTCCTCGTCTCAGCCCTTTTCTTTTCTGGGATGGATCCCGGCGACGTGACGTGCAGTGGAGCCTCCGTCCTGACCGGTTAACGAGGAGGAGATCGCGCCAACTAGAGCCTCTCTCCTCAGAACCCCCCGAACTAGTTTGCGTTTGCTTTACACCTCTTCCCGCTTCTCTATCCCTTCTGGTTCAGCTTTTTTTGGCGGTCAGAGGCGCCCGATGAATTTGACCACCGCGACCGTCTGATCGCCAGAGCTGTTCTCCCCTTTTCGTCAAGTTCTCTTACGAGAGCTCGTAGTTCCTCTGCTCTTCATTCTTAACTCTTTGTATTTGATTCTGCCATTAAACGCCGTCCTTCAAACTGGCCGTAAGCTCTCCTTCGTTGAGATCAGCTGGATGCTCTAGAATGACTTGGGATTTCTCCTTCCCGACTTAAACAAACGGTCTCGGCGCTTTTAACATGGGAGTTACTTCTTTGTCTCCTTTTTCTTCGTTTAAATTGAAGGCCAGGAGGATTCTGTGTGAGTTAGCATTACATGCCCTTTTTATGTTTTTTTTTTTTGTTGAGACCTCTTAACATCATTACGTCCTTCATTCCCAGAGTTTTAGACCTGACTGATCTCGCGTTTTTTTTCCTCCTAGTTTCCGCGGGCGCGAGTGCAGGCTAGTCTCACGTGATATCTCCGTCCTTAGTCGTTTAGATTTTTTTGTCAAACCTTTGAATGTAGGGGAGTTACCAATCCACCCTCAGTCTGCTCTTATGCGATATTGTACGCCTGACTTCCTCCTCTCTCGCTCATTCCTCAAACCTTCGAACGGCAGCCTCACGCGTCTTGACCCCCCGTAGCAGGCTGATCTGTCTTAGAGCGACCCCAACGCCGTCCGATCTCTCTTACCAGCCGGGTTCTACCAGAAGACGACACTTGCGCTACTCCCCCCCGGCTCCCCTGGAACCTCTGACTTGTTGACCGCTAGTGTCATCATAATCTTTGTAACCGGATCAGAACCACTCCCCCGAGGAATCCCTCTGACCTCTTGTGTCGAGCCCCTCCTAATGTCACTCGGATGTTTTACCCGCCTCTCCGAATAGAGTCTTTTTATCCATTAGTACTTATCAGCAGAAATCTCCGATCTGAAATGTACCTGGTTAATTCGTCGAACTCCCCCATTGTATTTTTTGAATGCTCGCCTGCGTGTCACTCATTGTCGTCCCTCTCTTGTTGACTTCTGAGTTGTTGACTGCAGCTCACCGTCCAGGTTGGTGCCCTTCCGCGATTAGTCCCTTTGCGCGAGATGGTTCAACCCACTACGTCGAGATCCAACCGCGTCAGTCTTCTGTCCTCACGCCCTTATCCCGTAGCCCTTTTCCCGGAAAAGGGCATTCGTGGGTAACGGGGGACTATTTTCTCTGTATTTCCTACTTTGTTTCATAAAATCGTTCTCTCGCCTTGGATGTTCTCCTTTCTTGGTAGACATTTCCTTTCCTACCATTTTTTTCCTTTGAATGCCTGTTTAAGTCGGTTGATTTTTCACCCTCGGAGCGCCCCCCCTCTCTTACGCACGTCGAATTTGTAGAGCTGGATAGGAATCTTTTGCCGTAATCCACGCGGCGTTCTTTCTAGGGTTTGTTCTTCTCAATGGGATGATCGAACCACCACTTAGTCCCCTCTTTCTTGTCGTTTCCTGTGCCTCAATCTGTTTCGGCCAGCCGAGTCAACCGTCTGCTGCGACTACTCCCCCTCCCTTGGACCGTTACGCCACCATCCTACGGGACCTATATTTTACATTTTGTGCTCTATATATACCTTGGATGAGGCTTTGTCCACTTTCCCAAGAGACTTTTTCGTCTTCTCCTCAGTACTTCTCGGACTCTTTTTCTCCCCTAACTCCGAAAAGACTATGTACTAGTGCATGGGTCTGCTTGATCCCCTGGGAACTTTTCGTTTGCAACCCCCCTAGACGTCCCTTCCGTGTGGTGTAATTAAGAGGTTCCTTTGTCCTGTTGTTCCTCTCCGATGACCCGGGAGTAAAAAGTGCATTGCATGACTTTGCGCTCTTCCAACCCCCACTTCACACACTCCCACCTCGTTCCTTGTCGCTCGTGCTGCCCGTTCTCTCCCAGGGTGAGCGTGTTCGATCGATCCCCCGAAGCCGTTCGAGAAGCAGATGCTTTGTTCCCACGACTCCCTTTTCTTGATCCATCCCCCTCCCCTTCTTTCTTACAGTAGAGCGGTTAGCGAATTCTCCTTCTGCTTTTGCTTCTGATGATTTTTTTCATGCGTGTTCGTCTCTCCTTCGAATCGCTGAGAACCCCTTGACCGTTGATGCCGTCCAGCCGCCCCGTAACATTCTGCTGGCGAGCTGAGTTCCTCCTGCTCACCGAATAGGTAGGGTTTGTCCCGCTGAAATTTTCATGCTGGTATTATTGCCTGTATACTTCCTTGGAACTTTAAATCCTCGATTTTCTTTCTATCCACCCTGATCAGTGTTTTGAAAGTTCGACCCGTATCCTATCTCCGTGTGCTCCTAGGCGGGCGGATACCGGTTCAGACACGAGATTGTCCTGTAGATGCATCTTTGAGTTTTCATTTCTCCTTAGGGCTCTTTATTTGGAGGAGTCTAGTGTTAATACCTCTTGCTCCGCACTATCTTTCTGTGTTTGTGGAGTCCTAGATTCCGCTCATCTGCTCGTGTCGACGTCCGGCGTTACTTGGATGGTCCCCTAGAGGGGTTTGCTCGAGCTTGTGAGAGATGATCCCTCGTCGAATTTCCCTCCTCCGTTTCTTTTCGCCTCGGCCGTTGTTAATTCGTGCATCCCCGGACCCCCGGTGTCTCCCCACCAGTTAAATTTTTCTCCGTAGATAACGCTGGGACTTTTGTGAACCTCTCCTCCTACACGATCCCACTCTTATCTTAGCGGCTCCGTCAGGTCCCCCCGGTCTTTCGCTTGCGGGAATGTTCTCGGTTCCTCCTGCCGTCCCCTTAGCTGCAGTCTGGATTGGCAAGATTTATTCCTTCATTTTCTTTCTGACCTTTTACAAAAGTTTCAAAATCCCATGTCCCCTGCCCAGGTTCCCTCTCTCTCTTGTTTTTTACCTTTCCTTTCAGAAATCGCGAGTTTCTTGCTCTTGCATCCTAGCGTAGGGCCTTTCTCAGTCGAGCTTAAGTTTTTTTTTTGGTATCCGGCGTTCAGTAAGTATTCATCCCTACTCCCTCCTTTTTCCTCGTGATGTCCCTTTTCGTCGAGCGCTACGGTTTTTTTTTACACCCCCCCCTCCGATTCTCTTAAAAGGCGGAGTTCCCACTGAGTTGGGGTAAGCCAGTTATTTCCTTACTCCTACTCCCTTTAATGCGGATTGCTTGACGAATGTGGCTCTTTCTTACACCCTCCCTCCTACATCTTGATGAGAGTTTCATGATACGATCTGGCGGACGGATCGGAGCATCCTGCATTTTCCAGACTGCGGTCGGCCCCCTTCTCCGTTCTTCTTCTTTACAATAAAGTCTATCAAGCGACCCCGTCGTTTGACCAATTGCTCAATTACCGAGTCTTCCCTCTCTAGCTGCTTTGTTCCCCCTTAGCTCTCCTTATAACCTTCCAGGTTGTGTTTGTAGTATTTTGGCCTTTTTCCGCACGAAGTCAAATTCATGAGATGGAGTTCGACCCCATAGATTTCTATTTGTTAGAAAGCTCGTCTATGTCCCCAGTTAAACATCTTCATTTCTCCAGGACACCCTTCTGAGCTCTCCCCTGTCCTCTCTTGCTCCCTTTATGTTTCCCAGTCCTTCAGGCAGGTACAACTTAGCCGGCTGACCAGCTCGCAGGATTAGTTGCACGTTTGCGTTCCGTCCGGCACGATGTTGAACTCCGCGTCCACCTCGATCTCTCCCTATCAAGGAATACTAGGTTTGCTGCTCTCGAGTTTCCGCTCCACTACCCAAACTCTCCTCTATGGCGCCTACGTCCCGATTTCTCGATATTTCGATGCGACTTCACTTGTAATGTTTTGCTTTCGTCGTACGCTACGTTTCCCGTTATCGCGCTCGTTGTCTTAGCTCCTCTCGGAACGACTCTTTTACTCTCAGTGAAACCCAGTGATTGAGTACTGCTATGTTTTCCCATCTCCGTTTTATTTCTTGAATTTTTTTCCAACCCGGCAAATCTCCTCCTCCCCCCGTCGGCTTCGCCTCTTGGTTCACCCCCCTTTCCTTCTGTAAGTTTTCGCCCTCCCGCGACGCGATAATTTCCCTTTTGGTCTCCTAGCCTTTCCCTCCCGTTTTGTCATTGCAGTAATAGTCGCTTGATCTTTAGTGTGCGCACAACGTATTATAATTTGGCGCGAAGGGGTTCTTGTCGACAGATGTTCAGGTGCATCTTTTCAGGTTCTGACCTGACGATCTCTTGCTCCGGCTCCCCCCCCATATCTTTCCCAGTGAATATCCGAGAGATGGGGTCGGCTAGGAAATAGCTTAGAACCCCAAGCAGTGCTCTAATAATCCTGAGTAGTACAGTCTTATTTTGAGCACTCAACTCCGCGAAGAGCAGTGTGACCTACTAGAACTCTTTTGTTTTTGAATAAGAGGCTTTCGATCCATATCTTTCCTCCTAACTCCAGTTGTTTTTTTTCTTAGCTCAATCCCTCTGCACCTCCCAGATCTCTTTACCTATTTCGGAGTATTCTAAATGATTAGCTTCAGATTGGTACCACCCCTAACGATTCTTTAAGGACTCATTCTTCGCGATAAGTATTCTCTTTTATTCTGGTTCTTTTCAGGCCTCGTCGCATCTGTCTTATGTTGATTTTGGGCCCTTCGCAATGTCTGATCTCAGGAGTACATTTCCACCAATCTTCGAGCTCGCTTCCCCGAGGCTCCCCCTCCTTCCCCCCTCTTGCTAAAAAGGATCCGACCTTTATGAGAACACCTTTTCTTGTCCTTTTTCTTTTTCTTTTTTCTTTTTTTTTTTTTTCTTTGTTTTTTTCTTTTTTTTCTTTTCGGGCGGTCTTCGTTGAATGTCAAGGATATAGATTTCCCCGTGGTTTCTCCCCCGTTCATCAGGTTTATCTCTTTCTTTTTTCGCCGGCTTTCTTCCGAAGCGGCATGGGGGGTAACCCCGGACTCCGCCTACGTTGTTTGTCTTTTTTCGTTTTGCCCTTGCATTTCGCTACCTCCCATAAGACCAACGACTCTCCCCCCTCTTGGTAGCCCATACCTGGGGTTCAATGACAGGTCCAATGAGTCTTGTCGAGTATGCTCCCTTCTCCGCTTGTAGCGAGATTGTTAATCGTTTCGCGGTTTTAGTAGATAATCTCTCATGGGACAGTTTTCACTTTCCCCGGCCTCGCTTTCTCGATCCTCGCTCCGTCCTTCTCCGATTATGCATTGCTGTTTACGCCGGAAGCTCCCGAGTCATGAACTCCTCTTCTTGTATTTCTCTCTATCTTCCTTCTTCCCGACTTTCGGAGCATTAGGAACTACGCCACTTCTGTTATGTATAGCTGTTCATTTCCTTCTTTGTTCCAGACTGCTCACCCTAGCTTTCCGATCGATGGAAAGTGCGAGATAGTTTTTCCGACTTTGTCCAATCACTCCTAAATTCTTATCAATTAGATCTCAACGTTGAGGTCCTTTGGTGTAGAATCTCTTATCTACTCCAGCCGCGTCATACTTTTTGAATGCATGAGTGCGCGGTCCCCGTACCACTATACACAAGGGGACCGTTAGTTTGGCATGGTCGCATCGGCCTGATCCCCCGTCTTCGCCGGGTTTGTCTTCCCTTCTGCCCTTGGTAGCCTCTCTGCTGATCTCTTTCTCCAGCGTGCTGGTGATACCGGCCGACGGAGACTTCCAGTGAGACGCTCGCCCCGGTCCCTTTCAGTTTGTTCTATCCCTCCTCCCCAACTCATTCGTCCGATGGCAGGCCCCTCTTCTTTTCGTTGTCCCCACCAGCTCCACTGTTCCTTCGCTCCTGTGTCGTTAATCTCTTGTTCGAGATCTACGCTTTCCGGACAAAACAGCTCGATGCTACGTTAGTTTTCCTCAGATCTTCGTATGACGGTCTCTCGCTTCCTCCCTATTCTCTGGCTTTCTTTCATATATTACGAGTAATTAATAGTAGGAGTCGCTAAGGAACGGCGTCTCGAACCGTGACGTTAAGCGTTTTTTGCTTTCTTTTCCCTCCCTCTCATTCTTCTCTCCCTAATTGATCTCGGCGCCTTTCTTCCTCTTTTTACACCCCCATCCTGCGTTTCACCCTTTCTTGTGAGCTGTTGTTGGCCCCCCTTTTTGGTAACTTTCCTCCCATTTAAGTCCGGTCAGTAGTGTCGTTGTTGCCTCCATCTTCCTTCTTTACTTAATTCCTCTTCTAGAAAATCGCACTGGCATTTCCGCATGCTCACAGTCCCCAGTCGTTGTCTCCCCTTTTACCTTTCTCCGCTTCGTACGTTGTGATCTCTTTTTTCTCGCTTTCTCGGTCAGGTGAAACTTTATCGTCTTTCTTTCTTTTTCTTTCCTTGAGCTTTGGTAGACACTTTGACTGTATTTTCTCTGCGTATCTATTTTCATACTCCCCACATCCAGTGGTCCACCCTTGAGCTCTGGACGAGACTCTGTCTCGATCAAAAGATACTTGAACCCGTTTAAACGCCCCTTACTCCGCCTTGCACCACTCGCATCTTCTTGAGCGAGTAGTAGTTTCTAGGTTCACCAGCAAGCCCCTGACTGTATCCCCGCTTTTTTCCTCTGATTCGCCCTACAGGCTCGAAGACCCAATCTGACAGGAACCTTTTCCATGATCTGTTTTGTTGCTCCCCGTAATTTGGCGGTTGAACTGATCAGACCCCCGTATTGAGGACCCTCATCTACCCGTTTTTTTCGAGGTCCTTTTCCTCATCTGATCGTGTAATAGCGGAGCCTCAATCGATGTTTACTGACAAGTCTTATTGCATCCAATCCTGACTACTTTTCCCGTCTCTGTCTCCCCTACCCGATACTCATGAAAAAAAATAGCTTCCTAAATACATATTTGAGCCAATTGTACCTCTTTCTTTTTTTTGTTACCCTCCAGGTTTCCTCATTGGTGCAGCCATCTCTTGATCATTCGCGGTCAGCTTCCATATTGAACAACACTATCAGCTCCTGATACCCCCCCCCCACAATGCAGAAATCTAGATACGTACAAAGATATACTATAATTTCCTCTGCGTATTTCCTCCGTCCCGTTCTCCTTTTCTTTTTCCCGTTTCTTCTAGCCTTCTGCTTCGTACGACTCCGCGTCTCGATCGAATAGAGAGCCCCCCCTTCCTGGCCGAGCCGGTGCTTAGTAAGACGATTCTACAAACTTACCCTCTGTCATTTAATTCTCTTTTTCCTTGGTTCTTGCCGATTCCTCCTTCTGCACGTTCTCCATTTAATCGTAGATGGAAAATTTTCCGGCTGTGAGCCCTTACCCCCTGACTCTAGCTAGGGGTAGTTCCCGATCTTGGTCCTATCCTCCCCCATAAGTTCCTGTCTTCGTTTCTCCGTTTTACGTTGTGCTCCCTCTTCTTCTCCATCTTCTGTAGCCCTCCGACGACACCCGTCGGCGTATTAGACCAAATATTCAAGCCCTTCATCTCATTTTTCTCTTCCAATAAGTTTGTTGTTGAGAGTCTATGTTTTTTGAGGTTTTTATTCTTTTTCCCCTTTTCCCTGCTTTTTCTTCCTTCTTCCATCCGTTCATCGGCGGACCTCCCGCGTGATCACCCTTACTCTCCCACTACCCTCTTCTACGGTCTTTCTCTCGATCAAGGAAGATTTTCAGACCCCTGTAGGACTCCATGCGAGGGGTGCCTTTAGAGGACCATCGCATTAACTTCCTTCCCTCTCCCTTTCCTTCTCTTGCAGGAGGTCTTTTTTGCTCTCTGCCAAATCCCCCACCATTCCTTCCCGTTTTACTTCCTAGATGATTCGGTGTCTTCTCCCAGGGCTCTTCGATAAGATGATGCGAGGTATTGAATGAGATGTCGCAGCCTTTCCCCACGTTTTTCTTGAGACTCTCTTCGAGTATACTTCTCGCTTTCTTCATCTCTTTTTTTGTTTCCTACCGACCCGTTATCTTTTTTTTTTTGTGCCTACCGTAATTTTCCGTCCCCGCATGCTGCCACTTTCCCCGGTTTCCGCTCTCTCCGTCCTGTGCGATTTTCTCAGTTTCATTTTCTCCTTGATCACCCTCTCTCTATTACTTTCCCCGACTATGAAAATGTAAGTAGATAGGTTTCCTTCTATGCTGATGTCCTTTTACTTTAACATTTTGCTCCTTTCGATTCATCTGCTTCTCCAGGACTCTACCCCTTCGCTTCTTTCTAGAGTCTTGAGGATACGGTCTAAGCACTTTTTATGATGATTCGTTTCTCCACGATAATGGTAGCACCGGTTCTTTCCGCCTTTGGTCGTCCTTCTATGTTCTTTTTCCTATTAACCAGATGGTTTTAAGTCTATTTCTTCCCGTTTTTTTTTCTTATATCACGACCCATCTTATATCTGGTTGACTCTTGGAGCTCTGGAGTCAATTGCCTCTCGTTGTCTTTCAGACCTGAAGATTCCGCCTTCTTCCCTCTTCTCCTTTTATGGCGAATGATTTTGGCAGTTTTCCTCGAACTCCGGCCCCCCCAGGTGTCTACCCAACAGCGCATAATCGGCCTTTCCTCTCCCTTTTCTTGGAAGACTGAAGCGCTAAGCTCCAATCCTCCCAATCCTTTCATCTGCGCTGGTATTTTCTTTACAACCCTTTTTTTCTTTCGCGAGGAATGCGTTAGCTCTTTCTTCTTTCACCTGGTCCAATGTCTTTTCGAGACTCACCCCTGAATCCGCTTTCTTCCAATTTGTTGACGTTTTCCCCCCCCGTTCCCCACGCCTTAAACTCCCTTTGAACTCTTCGCGATATGAATGTTTTTAAGTTTAATGAAATTCGCCTTATGACAAAGTATAAGTTCAGATTTCGTTTTTTTCTTCCTTGATAGTACGACCGTGATATTCTTCGAGAAGTCTGTTCCTTTCCTTATACTTACCTTCACGTAATTCTTCGAAGAAGGAGGTCTCCTCCGCGTTCTAGTCGAGAATACCTTAAGTAAGCGAGCGGGCCCAGAATCTAGTAGTTAGGTTCTTGGTTGCATCCGTCTCGTAGTCCCTCCCTCTTGCTACCCTGTTTGTCTTCGTCTTTGACGCGAGTTAAGCTTTACCACTCCAGTCCCCCCCTTTTGCTGTTTGCGTCGCCCTTTTCGAGTGTTGGCCGTTTCTCGTGCCAGATGTACCTGTTCCGCAGGATAAATTGACAACTTCTTTGAGTTTAGTCCTGCCATCACCTTTCTTTCCTAGCTCCGAAAGTAGGATGACCACTTTACGAAATCCCTCTCCTTGCCCCTCTCGAGATCCTCCCCTGAGCTTAGACTTCTATAAATCCAATTCTTTGGGTTATTCTTGACAAGTCAGAAGTCCCCTCAATTCCTTCTTCTCTCCACTCCTTTCTACCCAATTTGGTTTTGACCTCACGTAGCCTTCTTTTACCTTTCCCTTTCCTTTTATTTAACAAAATTCCCCGTCTTCTAGCCCTTTCCATCGCGACGACGTTTCGCAGATGTGGCACATTCCTTCGGCAGGAGGGATTTACCGATCCTTTTCCCTTTGCCGAGACTATGTTTACTACTTTTACACCTCCGATCTGCTCTCCACTCGCCTCCCTTTTTTTTTGGTCCCTCTTCCGCGTGCTTTAAGCGTACAGCAAAATGCTATTATCTCGTGGTTCTTTATCCTGATTATAGATTTCCCGATTAGAAGTTAGCCCTTTCCTCGGACTTCCCTCCCCTCTAAGTGTTTTTTACACGTATATCGATCGCTTTCTCTCTCTCCCCTCTGACCACTATCTTTTTACCTAACTGGGAAACCGTGATGTCTTACCTATCTCTTTTGCTTGTATAGTATAGATGGCCGACTCCACAATCTGAAGCCCGGCGTGACGTTCCTTTTTTCCCCCCCCCCCCATGCCAGCTGACTTCTGACTCCTCCTATCCCTTTCCTTCGTTTCCTCTCTTCTTCTCTTTTACCTTTTGTTGTTTTCCCCAGATCCCTACAAGATGTGGAGTGTGTGATTATTCACTTCTAATGGATGAGCGGTTTTGTTTTTTTCTTTTAGCTCTTTGAAGGAGCTTAAAGGTTTTCTCTGACGACGAGTTCCTTCTTCGGTCTCCCCTTCCGACGCCGAGCGCAGAGTTTTAACCTTTTGCCTTCCGGTGAAAACCCTAAATCGAGCAGCCAAGCAGCTGTCATCCTACTTCGTTTTCTTTCCCACGGTTATTTTTATGCAAATTCTGAAGTTCTCGGGTGATACTCCCCTACATTTTGATATCTAACTAAGAGGTCTATTCTTTCCTTTCTTTTTTTTCCTAGTTTTGTTGTTGTTGAGTTCGCTTAGCTCTCGCCGTGTTTGAGTCAGATTTCTGCGTTTCCCTTTTCCTTCTCTTTGTTTTGCCCTCTCCCCCTCAAGATTCCGATCATTTTTGAGATGTCAGCTGTTTTTGTGCGCTCTCAGAGCATTCTGTCTAGTCTTCTTCTATTTTAGAATTGTCCTTCCTTCCTATCGGCGCATCTTGTGAAGCTCTCTTTCCCCCGCCGGCGACCCTCACCACTTCGCTCCCTCCATTCCCCCGTTTATCTCCCCTTCCACCTTTTTCTTTATCATCTTATTGCACGGCCTAGATGTCCATTTGCTGCATATCTGGTCCCCGTCAGGTTTAGATTGGATCGCTGCGGCGACTTCGACCTTGCGTTTATTTGGTTGAAACCAAGTCGCCGACGGTTTCTCTTTCTTGTCCTTTTTTTCATTCGGCAGAGTCTCACCCTTCTTCAGTACCCCCACGAATCTTTCCGAACTTTCCCATCGTTCCCTTTTCCTTTCTTTCGTTTCTCTTTCCTTCTTCCTGATTTCTACTTTTTTCTCCCAGCGGCGCTTGAAAGTCTCTCTCCTACGTCCTGGTTTATAATTGGAAAGAGCTGACCTGACAATCGTTCTGTCTTTCGTTCTTTTGCAGCCGCTTCCTTTGTCTCAACCCTCTCGTCCTTTGTAACGATGCGATCGGCGGTTTCCCCTCTTCGTCCCTATGCATATTCCCTTCCCTTGTATCTAAAGAACGGTCATGTTTGAATTGACTGTGCCCCCGTCATGACGTGCGCGAGATGGACAGTTTTTCTATTTTTATCTTCCATACCTTCCATGTTACGGTCAAAATTTAGTAGACGTCCTTTCACCACTTTTTCTCTCTTCTTTTAGTCCCTCCGCTGAATTGAAGGTGACTCTTTTTTTTGATGGATATATATACCATCCCCCAGTGTTCTAAGGGCCGCTCCCTCTCACGATCTCTTCTCTTCGGGCGGATCCTGTCTTTTCTTTCCTTGCTTTCATTCTCCTTTCTTCTTTTTCAAGAATGTCTTTTGCTTTTTTTCTTCTTCCTAGGATGCCTTTTTTCAAGTTATGCCCCTTTTAGCAATATTGTACAAGAGGTTCTCCGAGCCGCCCCCCCCTTCCCTTGCCGTCGGAAGCGACAGACCAGATTTCCCTCTGGATGTGCCCCCCGCGCCGGCGTCAGCTCTCTCTCCGGTGAGAGTAGTTCATTTCCTGCGACTCTTCTCCCCACCAAGATACAAGTGCGAAGTCGACTTTCCTCTCGCTTGAGTAGCCGGCTCGCGCTCCATCTTCGCTCTCGGGGCAGAGCTCTTACGTATCCTTTTCTTATCGTGGTGATCCTTCATTCTCCCGTCTCGAACAGGGAAGTCTCTCTTGATCTCTCCTCCCCATCTCAGCGGCTTCAGAGCGAATCTCTCTTCTGGACTTTCTCCCGGTCAACCCCACATCATTAGAGCTCTTTCCCTTTTCTTTTTCCCTGAGTTTGGGCGCTTTTGGCCCTTCCCCCTAATTTTTGATCCTTTAGGATTCTTCTAACCCTTTGATTTTTATTTGAAGGAAGGCGACAACGAGAACCGCATTTCAGCAGCGCACATTTTACCGCGTTTTTTCGGACCTTACGCAGATGCCGCTCCCGCTCGTTGGTGATTGAGTTTGTTCTCTTCGTCTAAGATGTTAAATCCCGATATGACGGCCGATTTCTAGAGTTGCGCTCCCCTTGTCCTGATTTATGAGCAACCTGCCCAGCCTTCTCCCCCCTTCGATCGGGGTCCGAGGATTACGAGGCCTCAGCTGTCTCACCCTGATTTTCTTCTCAACCCGTTCAGATTGACATTCAAGCCTCTTTTTCACCACCCCTAATCTTATCACGGGTTCAACACAGTCGATCGAATTCCCGACAGACTATCCTCTTCTAAGCACAAGCTTTCAACTCTCGCCTAATCGCAGATCCTCCCCCCCCCCTTACCTGGTCACCTTCCCCATGATGTGGCTTCCTTACTTCCTCCTAATCTAGTAATCACGTATCTCAAATCCGATTACAGACGAGAACGGCTTTTGTTTATTCGAGTCCTTTTCCGTGTTTTCTTGTAATATTATCGTCTTTTTGTTAGAGGGTTCATTTCCACCATTCCGATAAGAAGAAATCCTATTCCTCCTTTTCCTCGTCTCCCTACTATGCAATTTATCGCCCGCTCACTTTCCCTTTCCATCGCACATTGACTGCTTGCGGTTGCCAGGAGCCCCCATTTTCGATTTTATCTAGTAGAAATTAGATGAGATTCAAATGAAACACAATATTCTCCAGAACCAAAATCGAATCTTTTTTTTTCTCCCTTCCCCTCCACTCGCTAGATCCCGGAAAGGGCCGTAGTTGTCCTTTCGTCGCTATGTCTTGTTTTTCTCCCCCATCCTGATTCTATCTAATTGCCTATATTTTTCCCTTGTGCGAGAAACGGATGACTTTCTTTTCTCCAATTTCCCTCTTACTTCCTTTAATTTTTGATTTGCCTCTCTGCCCAACGCAACTTACGGACTTTTCTCCCTTTCATCTTGATTGTACCATCCGGTGTATTGAATCTTAAGTAAAAAACCAGAGATGTTGTCTTTTTTTCGTGGTTCTGCTCTTATCTTTGACCGTCCTTCTGCCCCTTTTTAGTACATCTTTCGTTTGCGCGTGAAGTTTCATCCGATTCTGGGTCCATTCGCTTACCTTTTTTCTCAGATCTCCAGTAGAGAAAGGTACTACCCACGACCCTAACGGT
>Ga0179593_1367501_pt1 | contig 15483 bp, 17 predicted proteins | sample CZODoug2_1_08_16_FD_185931 | JGI IMG/M metagenome (GOLD analysis project Ga0179593, IMG submission 185931) | Vadose zone soil fungal communities from Angelo Coast Range Reserve, California, USA - CZODoug2_1_08_16fungal (PacBio error correction) | ecosystem: Environmental > Terrestrial > Soil >... | reverse complement strand
CTTACTCGGGCGTGTTGTTTTCAGATCGTTGCGGAGGATTTATTCCGTCGCGGTTGGATTTGGAGGATTTGTCCCCTGTCCCTCTGCTTACTACTTACAGAGCCCAAGAACACGCTTATTTTTTCAGGCGTTTCCCCCCTTCATTCACCATCCGCCCTCTACTACAACCTGCCGGCCTGTATATGCAGGTAACGACTTGTCGACCGTCCTTCCCGTCTTTTGTTTTTGTTCGACTCGTGACTTCGTCGCCAAACGGAGGCCGTGGATTTCCTACGTGTATTATTTTCCTTGTCCTTCTGTCATCTCGCGCTTTCTTTGCGAGTTAGCAGCTGCTCAGCCGTGCTTTTTCCTGGTCGGTCCTGTTGGAATTTGGCGGTTTTAACCGCGACCCTTAAATTCTCAGTTCGTTCCGTTCAGCTTTTGCCAGAACTCGGCTTTGAGCCCCCGTAGATTCCGTGCGCGGAAGTGGCTCTTGCCCCTTTCTTCTAAATGCCAGCAGAACTCGTGGCCCCCATTGTCCAATCAGACGTGCTTTGGCCTGAACGCGTTGACACATCTCCGTAGCATCGGCCATTGTTGAGTTTATTCGAGGCATTTCTTTCTTTTCGTTTTCCTCGCCCTGGCCCCCGTCTTTTTTGGTTTTCAATACACGGGTCCTAGCCAGCTGGGATAAAATCGGCGCCCTTGGTTGGAGCCAAAATGATCTTTTTGCGGTGCCCTTTAACCAACCAGACTTATATGGTTCCCACCGGCTGGTCCCTCGCCTTCCTGGCATCCAGTTTTCACACGCTGGGTACGGGATGCCTTTCTTCCAGTCTAAGAGACCTCGCATTCGCACGCCCCACATCCCTTTTCTTGCTTCCCTTACCCGTTTAACCCTAAACTACCAGTTTATTTTTGCGAAACCTCCGTCCGGCTATTTCCCATTAGCCATTCATACCGTTTTTGAGTAAGGGACCTTCTCCCTACATTCCCCCTGCGCCGTTAAATTTTTTCCATGTTGAATCCCTCCTCTCTCTCCTACTATTTGCGAAAGTCCCCCTTGAGATGGTGCCCCCTGAAGACGCAAATGGATAGGCACAACTTCTATCCTGAAGTGTTGGATACTGGTTGACTAGTGCCGGGCAGTCCCGTTATACATACCCTCCCTAACTTTTTCGCGTTTTGCAGTTCTCATTGAAGTTTGGAAGCGCCCCTGAATATTCTTGAGGTTTGACCATTAGCGTGAAAGGTTCGCATTTTTCGAAGAAGTAGCAATTTCCTCCTGCCGTTCCACAGGTTTGTTTTTCTGGAGTCGCTGTTAGGTGGGGCGTTTTTAGGCGATCGTTAAGAATTTCTTTTTATCCCCTTACTGGCCCCCCCCGAGGATAAGTCCTTTTCCTCCTGGTTGATGGGCCTATGAGCCCTCTCGCGTCACAAGGGCCTCGGGTTGATCCCCTTGTAACTTCGACTTAGGTCGGCATTTCCCCCGCAACCTCCCTTCCATTTCCAATAAACGATGAGGAAACTTTGTGGCCACGAGCGTTCATCCCTTCCTTTCTGGGCGTCCTCGTCGCTTTTTCGCTGTACTGCAGAAGGACGATGAGTTTGATCCGCTGCTGGTCATCCGATGGTCTGCTCCTTCCCATGCTATGATGCGTTTCCAGGGACTGAGCGCACTGGCTAGTCTTTGTTCCTTTGGAGCCTTTCCCCCTTTTTCCCCTTAGGGGCCAGTGCATTGGCGCGCAGTCTTTTCACCCCCTTTCTTTGTATGCGTAAAAGCCTGCGATAAAAGCTTTCGACCCCGACGATACCGCTTCGTCTCATGCGTGGCGTGCGAAACCGGATCTCTTTTTTACTAATCCGTTTGTTGAGTTCGCTCTTCGGTTCTTCCTCCCCCTCTTGCCTTCTTTATCGTCGGTCGCGCTTTTCGTTTGTCCCGCAGGCGGGATGTTAGCCATGATCATGAGGCCTAATCTTTTGCATCGGTCAACGATCTTTCCTCCTTCGAAAAGAGGTATTCGATCCACATTATTTTTTCCCCTCTCCTTTCGCCTGCTTCGCTCCAGTCACTGGAGTAAGCATCCATAAGCGGGCAGAATACGACTGTTTTCGCCGGAGTTTTTTAAGTCCTCACCTTGCCTGATTTCCCTTTCTCCGTCTTTCCCTTTTGCGCCTCAAGGTGTCCCTATTACCTCTAGTCCTGTTTCCCCTACCCAACTTTTCCTGGCGATCGGAGTCTTTGGCGGGTGCGGTTGCACAAAGAGTTCCTCCATTTTTCACTCTTTGGAACTGTGGATCAGCTACAGCTGGAAGTTGTCTCACGAGCTAGTCTATCGACCCTCTTTCCAACCATTTGCGACTCAGGCCCGCTGCTTAAAGTGATGCTTGATTTCGTCACCTCTGGTGGGCATGCCATGACGTGGACCTCTCGATCGGACACCCCCAAGCCCACCCCCCGACTTCCGCTCACTTCGGCACCCACCCCCGCTTTTTTTCCCCTGCTGCGTAACGCCATATCCGGACTGACCTTGCCCCAACAAAACCCCCCACAAACCTTCCGCGACCTGTGTTTTGTTTGGTGGCCGTCCTTCCCTGTTTATGAGAAGCTCCCGCCTTTTTTTTTCCCGTCTCCCCCTTGTACCGTCGAGTTGATGTGCTGTCGGCGCTCCCAATGCTCTATGCCCCACCTCTTAACTGACCCTGACGGTCTTTTGGCCGTCAGGCCTCTTGCCATTTTCGGTTTAATGTTGATAACAGTTATGTCTTGGTCGGGTCCCTTGCCCTTTTTCTTTCGGCATTTTTCTCGCCCTTGTGATTGCTTATTTATCGGCGGTGCTTCTTTGAGATCCTAGTACCGTTATCCGAGCCCGTATCCTTATGACTACAGGTTATAGTGTACTCCGGCAAGCCTTTTAGTTTCTCCACTTTTCCGATCATCGTGGACTTTTTTTTTTTTTCTTGTGAAAGCCACGAGAATGACGCTGTGATTTATTGCGATGCTTAGTTCGAGTCGTCTCCTTTCCCGGCACCCTGATATGCCGCGGCTTCCCTATGGCTGATCCCAACCGAGCCATGAGGAATTCGTTCTTTCACTTATAAGGGGATTGTTCAACGCGCCATCCGTCGTCCCCCTGCTTCGCTATCTTTAAGGCGCCAACTTCCTCTTCTCCCCAGTCTGATTCAGCCGTATTGCCTCGCGTTGCAGCTTCTGCACGAACCCTTTTGACACTATTGGTATCATTGTGCGTTGAACTTAATAGTTCCGCCCTTTCTGCTCGGCTCATTGCTGGCGAAAAAAGGCGTGTTTCTTCCTTGTCTGATTGCCCAAACTCTTTCTGTGCAAGTTGGCCGGATGAGTCGGCACTACAGCCAGATAAACTTGCGAACCTTTTCTCCATCAATTTCGTTTTGCACCGCTGCTTTTCCCGAGGATTAATGTTAAGCCCTTTTCCCCCCTCCATTCAATTTTTTCGCCGCCCGACTTGAGGACTCCTTGCGACTCTTTTTTTCCCCATTCATCTTGGCTGAGAACGGTTTTCGGATGTTACGCACATTCCAGTCGCCGTCTTCTACAGTGGATCGAGCCTCCCCCTCCATTCAGTTTTTCCCAGGAGGTCGAAACCCCACAAAGGACTAAATGATTTTGACAGTCCGTTACCCTTCGTCTACTTCAGGATTCACGCAGTTGGTTGAAGTGTGGGGGGCTTTTTTTCCAATTTTCCTTTTTTTTTTCTTCCCACCCGACCCCCATAGTACCCGGGTCTTCATCCTGTTTTTTAAGAACCGTCTTTCGGACCCCGTTTCGTACTCATTCGTCCCTTATTCGAACACATCTTTCTCCTCAGGTTTTATTTTTGAGATCTCTAACTGGACCTGTTGTGAGGCGAATCAGGGGTTCCCTTTCATTGCCGTCGCTTTGTAGGGTTGGCAGTGAGGTGTCCCCCCTCTAGCTTTGGTACTTTCTTTTTTGGTCATTCTCCACCGTGTTTTTCCTTTACTCATTCACTTACCCCCCCCCTAATTGCCGTTCCTTGATGAAGTGGTCTTTTTGTCGAGATCTAGTCGCACTGGCCGTTTTTGTTGGTAGAAATGATGGTCCTTAGCGTTCCAGTACTTAGTTTTCTTTCTTGATCGACTTTTTTTACTTGTTTGTTTCCTCGCCCGCCGGTCGTTGCCCTGAGGAGCCGGAGTTTCGTTTGCGTCGGCATGTGCAATGGGCCTGAGTTGGGACCCTTCACGCTGCCCTGACTCTTCTTTACCTTGCCAAACGCTTTGAGCTTTTCCCCTCCCGTGCGAAGTACGAGGTTCCGTGGAGCGGAGGTAGTGCCGAACCGACATCCTGCAAAATGGCCATCAGCTTGAGTTCCGTGCCGTTCGCGACGGGCTTTTTCTTTAGAAGGCCCGAGTTTATCCTGCCCTTTTTTTGCGATTTCATTCGTCCAACGCCACCCCCTTGCCGTTTCGGCTGTTTTTCCTAGCCTGCGCGACCCTGTGGTCCATGATCATGCTAGCTGGTCTTCCAAAATCCGGTTGTACAGTTTTGTTTTTTCTCTACTGCCCAGAGATTCCTCTCCCTTGGTCGTCTAGGTGGCGCTGTGAACAATCCACAGACTATACTTGTGATTCAAACAGAACGACGTGTGCTAGCCACTCTTGCATCGCCTCTTTTTTCCCACAGTTTCTTAGGGCTCACCGCCCCTCTCCCTGCAACTGTATCAGCGATTTCGCCCGACATCAACAGTGCCCCCCTTTATCGTGCTTCCGTTTTGGCCCCCATCACCCCCCAACTCCCCAAACCTCTCCCTTCTTTTTAACGTGGACCGACACCGGCTGCCGGCTCCTGCCAATTTCGATACATTACCATTTCGCCTCTGTCGTCCCCTCCGATGGCGTCCATTACTTGTTGCCTGATATTGCCGTTCACATCTTATGCTTAAGGCTCCCGCCCCAAGGTCCTTTCGACCCGTCCCCTGCGTGGTGATCACCCCCCCTTGACCTCATGTTGGCTCGCCGACGATGCAACTTTTCTTCCTGCAGCGTTTGATTCATGATCGTGTTTGGAATCGATCTGTTAGCGCGCATGCCCCTCCGCTCTTTTTTCCTTTCTCCATTGAAGTCCTGAGCGGCTTGCATTTCCCTTTCCAGGCAGTTCCCTAGCTCTTCCTTTTTGCGAAGTTCCCGGAAATTTGTCCAGCCTTTAACTTCCGTTTTTAAAGTGTCCGGTTTGCTCCTGCTTAGGTTTTTGTGTTATTCGCGATTCGATTTTAGTCCAGGATTTTATCTTTTGACGGTCATCAAGCCTAAGGTTTGTCAGCAGTTGGCATCGTCGCCCCGTTCTGGTTTTCTCTCGGGCGAGAGATCTTTCGTTACCCTTAAGGGTTAGCTGAGACTTCCCCCGGAAGTGACCAGTCTCGGTATTGAGATACCTCCACCACGTGGTTTTATTTCCTCGTATTGTTAATACCCCCGCCGGGCTTCCATAAAAGCCGCTCCTCCGACGTTTTCGACAGCAGAGGAGATTAGGTGCGTCCACCGTTTTTTTTGGTCGACAGTCGTTCTGCAGATTGGGTTTCCTTTTCTTTACTCGATTAGAAAGCCGGCTATGCTGGACAGAACTTGGCGTTCGAATCCATCTTGCCCCGGTGGCATAGATCGTGAAAGTCATTTTTCCCCTCCCTATCTGTTTTGCCGCCAGGTCGCCTTTGATCCGACTTCCGCGACCTTTGCAGAGCCACCCAAGTCGCCCATGACGAGCCCGATCGTTCCCAGGAGTGGCAGCTCAATTGATCCTCTCCGACCCTTTGTTTGTGTTCTGAGATCGCTCCGGGTCTTTATGACATAATGTGATGCCGATTCTCTGGGGTCGCTAGTTTTTTGGAGAGGCTCGACAAGGTTTGCTGTTCGCCTTCTTCACTAACTTGCGTCGACTATACAAGCTGGTGCCCTCCTATTTAATGGAAAGCAGCAGCTTTTTTCTTCTCCTCCCAAATCTTTGTAGACATTGCTCAGTCCCCCTTGCTGAACGCCTAAATAATAGTGAATCAAGACGTCGTGTTACCCGGCGTTGGTAGGAAAAAGTCCATTCGCCCTCTTGTTTTGCCCCTGCGGAAGAGGGAAGAGGAGGCCAGCACGTCACATTTGGGCCGTGATGTGAAGATTGTCTTAACTACTGCCCCTTCCCGCAGCGATTTATTCTTGGCCTTTTTGCGTCCGCCAGCTAACTTAGAAGCGGACTTCCGGGTCCCTTTTTTTCTCTTTACCTCTGTTGGACCTTGACAGAGCTAGAGATCGCCAATAGGGGTTTTTAACCAGTCTGCTCATTTCACCCGGTACTTTTGAGCTCCGGCCCACGAGGTCATTGCCACCAATCAGAGGCTCCTCTCCCCCACTTCTCCCCACACCCGAAGACTGTTCCTCCATCCTGGCAATCTCAAGCGTTTTCTTCTACTCCCTATTTATTAGTGTGAATGTTACCCTTGCCTCGCCCTTTCTCTGACCTGACCGGATCAGACTTTCCTCCCATTTCCCAGTGCCCCCGTTACTATTCTGTCCTCTTCCCTACCGTCCTTTATTCCCAGTCACCCGATCAATGATAAGACGCCTCCCTGGGATCTCCTTTTTGCCTCGGTGCCGGATCTGTGGTTCTTTTTCCACCGAGCTATTGACATGCATTTGAGGTCTTTGCCTTCGCGCCCTGTGAGTTTTCGAGATATCGGCGGCCTTTCCTTTCTTGGACCTTTTTTTTATCCATTCTTCAGCGAGCCCGACACCCCTTTATACTGGACGAAATTTATTTAGCCCCGGACTTCGGTTCACTTTTGGTAGTGGTGTAGTCTTTTTTGGTGGAAAGCCTCAGGGACCGCGGTGGTCTTGTCGTCCAATCCGCGAGTTCCTTTAGAGCCCGCTTCGAACCTGGTCCCTAGTTGCTTCTTTGACTTTTCATTCCCCAGCAGATGGATTCGTTTGGTCCCAGTATCATATGTGTTTTGTCCCAGAGCCCCGACGACCCTGTCTCCTCTTCTAATTTATAAAAATTTCTCCGCTTTCTTCCTCCCCTTTATGAAATGCCGGATCTTGCCTACGGTTTCCGCGCCAGGTTCTTTGAAGAAGGGATGGTCGTTTTACGACCTCCCCCGGCAAACTGAAGATTCATGAGAAGGGTCTGCTTACACGTGCTCCTTGACACATTCATTCTGAGTGCAGCCCCCCCGAGTTCTGGCCGGGGATGCACAAACCTACCTGCGAACCCCCTCCTCTCCACCCTTAGGAAAGCTTCATTTTAGTGATACCCCTCTCCCCTTCCCTTTAAGGTTCAGCTTGCCGGGTTCCCCCCGCCACATTTTCCAAAAGGTCCTGCCGCCCATGTCATGGCGTCGACCGGCGCGGCGCTGAGACTCGACCGGAGAATAGGGAACTTCTCTCCCTTCCTCCCCTTCTGGCAGACTTTCGTGGCCAGCGTGTCGAACCACACCCACCTGGCCATGTGCAGACTACTATCTCACCCCCACCACCCCCCCCTTTATGTTCCTTTGTAGTTCGAAGGGTTGTGGGGAAGTGGAGGGAATGTTGCGGTTCCCTTTCCCTTGTGTGCTCTCAGTCCAAACCACGTACCCGGAGGATCTTCTTTACAGACCATCCCCTGTTCAACGGCCTCGCTAAAATGAATTCTTCAAACCACCCCTTCTGTTCCTCACTCCGTGTGTTGGTTGAGTATCAGCGGCGATCTGGTGAGGAGAATCTGTTCCGACCTTCATTGCTCCCCGCGTTAGCGTGCACGTGGAACCTTTTTGTGACCCGCAACTGGCGTCCGCCCCCATTCATCACACTGACATTTTCTGACAGCCACCATTAATACCTTCCCCCACCTGCCGGGCCCGTAGCATGGTTCTCCTTTTTAGACGATCGTGTTCTTGAAGTTTAAAACCCCCAAACCCCCCACACCAACCCCAACCCCCCCCCCCCACCACATTGTAGACTCCTTGTCCCTCCTAGTCGGCCGACTTATTTTTTATGGATGCCTTGTGTTAATAGGCGATGACGCCGGTCTTCCTCCTCTCCCTTTCTCCCGAGGTTTCTTTCTTTTGCTCCGACGCGAAGGCGCGTCGGCTGTTGGAGTTTCGTGAGGGGGACCCGGACATTCCCTGATCAGTCAAGGCCCGAGTTCCACCTGGATCGATTTCCCTAAACCTTTAGCGTCTCTTGGCTGAGAGGGTTTAGTGCCGAGCCTGTCGGCCTTGACAGCAACCACTCGTGCATGCCCTGACTCACCCGGTCGCCCTGTCTTCCTGTCCTCTGCAGTTTGCCGATTGTATCACGCCACTGATCCCCATTTTTTCTTTTCGTGCAGCTGGGCGCGTTTGGCAATTCCGGGTCCTTCTCAGCGGGGGATTCCTCCTCGGTTCACCGGTGGAGTGTCCGCCCACTGGGTCTGTTTGTTCTCTCAAAAAACAGACTTATACTTTTTCCCCCTACCTCCTTCATTTTTTTTTCTACTTCCATCGGCGTATCACCACGCGCTGTTCCCCCACTTTGCTTGACCGGGCCTCGCCGATTTTCGTAACCTAAACCAAACAGCGTATCGTGCTTTTCCTTCCCCCCTAACCCCTAAACCCCCCAAAACTATCCACCACTACTGATCTACCGTTGTGACTATCGGACCTGCTATCAATTTCTTCATTCCCTCTTTGGGCGTTCGTAGTAAGAAGTTTGACCCATACGCTTCTTGGCCCCCCAATACGCGGCCGCCGCGATCATAGAATCACCCGGTGGCGTCCTGGCCAGCGGAAAGTGCCTATCTCGACCAAGTTTACTCTTTTTCCTCAACCATGAAAGCACGGCTACCTTCTTCCCTTTCCCCGCTCGCCGGGAGAGCGCCCTCGTGAAGGGAATTGCGCGGGAGAGTGCTCCCTCCCCGTGGCGTTTCCCTTTCCCCCCAAGTAGGGACCCCCCTTCGGCCCCCCATTTCCTCGTCCTTCCCTAGCTGAGCAGGTGCCGAATCCTTCCGAAGACGGGCTGTCAGTCTCTTTTAGGAGTTCACTCCGGATGGAGAGCTATTGGTGCGGGTTGTTTGGTATGGAGAGTCTTGATCGACGGCTTGGCCTCTTTTGGCCGGAGAATCAAGGCTCCCTATGCCTTTCCGCACTTGGTGTTTATGTGTATTCTCCATATTTCCTAGGTAAGGGAAAGACTTTGCTCTGATGAACCCTTCCCTTCCCCATCACCTTTTTCCGTACTTGTTGTGTTGCCGACAATTCCCCCCCCCGATGCGGAAACTTGATTCTTGTAGTGGACCGGAGTTTATAGGAACCTTGAGGCGGCCGTCCTCTCCCTCTTGGGGCAGCACTGAACTTCCCCCTCAGGTGATAGTTCCACTTTTCGCCCCTTTTCGTTCTTCTGCCACGCTTCTTTGATGCGTAAGCCTTGGACTGAGAGACGCCTCTTTCTAGGGACGTTTTATTTGGCCAAATATTCCGTGTCCATTAAGACTGTTTCCCTCATTGGAAATCAGATATATTCTTCCCTCCCACCTTTATTTGATGGTTCTTTTCCCCAGACGCATGAGACAGAAGCGACCCCGCGCGCCCCAAAGTCAGATTCGTCTTCGGCTTTTCTCCCCCTCCCCTTATCTAGATTTTTCATAATATCTGTTGTTGTGGCTATATATCCCTTTTAGTTTTCCCACGGAACTCCTCGGGATCGTACTGGTCGATTTTAGAAGGACTGTTTCGCATCTTCCCCCTTCCCTTCTTGCCTTCTCGATAGGAGGAACATGTTTTTCAGCCTCTTTACTTTCCTCCAGCCTTCTTGTTCATAGATCGCCACAAATTTACCATTCGACGTAAGTGCGGTTCTGATAAGGATTAAGCTCGCGGTTCATGAAGAGAGCTTTCTCCTTCAGTTCTTACCCACTACCCGGACTTCTTTCTGTGCTCCCCAGGACTGTTTAGCGTGAGAAGGATTCCGCACCGCAAGGTGATTGATGCTCGCTTTCCATCCCCCTCCCCCACTTGCTTTCGTTTTTTTTTTTACGGGTTCTCTCAGTCCTCCCTTTCCTATTTTTCACTTTTTGAAGGTGATCAGCTACCGCTGGCCATGTCCTGAAAGGTAGGTCTCTTCCTAGTTTTCGGCCTATGACAATTCCTTATTGCTTCTTCTTTCCCCTCTGATGCCCCCACAATCGGAGGAACGGCACCCACCCGACCCCCCCCCCGAGCCTTCTCCATGGAGGGTCCCAAAAACTGTAGCAACCGTAGTTCTCTGCGAATAAATTTTAGGTTCCCCCCCTTCGCCTCTCAGCTAATGTAGTACACCGACTTTCATGATCCTCTCTTCCTCCTTTCCTAGCAAGGTCCACTTAACGAGTTTAGAGGACCCTGCGCTCCCGCTTATGCCAAAACCCATGACTTCCCCCCCTTCATGCTCTCAGTTGCTAGTAAGCCGTCGATTTTTTCCCTCCTTATGTTGACCCCCTCTTTTCGCATGGGTCTGCTCCTGCCCCACTGGATGTTGTCTGCTTAATTTCTCCCTGCGGATTGCGATTCGCCTTTCTTCGTTTCTCGATTTCACCTGCTAGATAGATCTCCCGCACCTCCCCTTATTAATGGACCGACGTCAACATGGCTGATAGCCGGCAGCCCTTTTCCGTTTTCCACTTGGTAGTTTTTGTCTTACTGTTACTCTTTTTCCCTTCCTCCGAGTAATTCCCCTTTTTGTGTTTGCCAATCTGCTGCTGCCTTCGTTAGTCTTCTCGCACTGAGCCGGAACCCGCAGCGTGGTGCTTCCGCGATTGCGAGGGTTCTGAATTGATTATCTTGTTCTCCTCTTTGTCGTTTCCAACCGCTTCATGGCGACCCTTTTTTCTCCTTGATCTCCTCCCTTATCCTCCACCCAACTTCCTTTAAGCGAGCTTTCGACCTCAAAGCTTGATGTCGCCAAGTTATATTGATCGTCAGGCTTTTTCCGTCCTCCTCCCCTACTTGGACCAATGGAGTTTGAACACATTCACCACTCCCCCCTATTGTGGTCTTTTGTCTTTGGGGGGGGGGATTCGGCGAAGTTTGCTCCAAAACGGCGTAATTCATTTTTTTTTTAACGTCTGATTTTGCACTGCTTTATGCTGCCTGGACGGAAGGCGTTCGAATACCGCCCTCTTTCTCGACTTCTCTCAGTTTAGACCTCGCTCAGCCTAGCTTGTCCACCGCTTTTGATTCCAGAGTTGAAGAGTTTCTTTGCCGCCACATTTTTTTTCCACTCCCAATCGCCGAATCCTGCTGCTCCTCCTTGCTCCCTTCTCGCGGCGCTTTACCCCTCAGCCAAGCAGCCCGTAGGAATACCTCCCCTATCCCTCTTCCTCCTTCTTTTCCTCACGTTATTTTATGCAGGTCACTACACCAATGAGCATGAACAGCCTACGATCTCCCCTACGTTACCATGATTCGGTTTCTTTTTTTTTTGATTGAGATTTCTTGCGTTTCCCTTCAATTTTTTTGAGCGTTTGACCAACCTTTCTTCCCCCCCTTTTTCTCATCTTTTCTATCTGGAATGGTCCAAGGCAAGAAAACCCGCGAAGGGCTCCTGCCATGAACCACCTGCTTATTCTCTTCCTCCCCCTCCTTTTTTTTTCATAGATAAGTTTTTAGAGTTTTTTGGCCGGGGCCCCCCCCTTATTGCCCCCTTTTTCGCTTTTCTCTTCTTTCTGTACCCCTGTCAGTGGACGTCATTACAGAGCCAAAAGGGTACCCTGTTGTTCATTGACTCACCCAGTGAGAAAATTGCCCTCATCCCCTTCCACCTTCGTTCCTTAAGTATCCCTGACTTTTTCCCCTACTTTTTTCCGCAGACGTTTTTCAGGAACGGGTTTTCGGTCGACCTCCCGGCCACTTCCTAGTCGTTCGTATGGATGACTCGTCGCGCCTGAATCCCCCTGGCCCCTCGCTAATTTTCTTTCTTTCCGGATTGCTAGCTTCATTCCTTTCGTCGGTTTTCCCCCCTTGGTCTGAGGGAAACGACGAACGCAATGATAAGCTCGTTCCGGAGCTTTGAAGGTTTAGACCGACTCTGGGCCTCACTTGCGCGTCTAGTTTTTTTTTCCTTTGATTGGCGGTATTATGACGTCGGCCCTTCCTCCTGAATCGTTGCATTGTATCAGTGATGTTCAGATGGAGCACGCTTTTTCGCCTTCCTTTATCTTCGGTTACCCCCTCTCTTTCCTTCAACTCCATGATACCCCTGGACCTTTTTTTTTTTCCCCTTGTGAGCCTTTTCTCCCCCTTCTGACTATAACAGGATTGCAGCTGGGATTCTACCAGTTTTCCTCCCGCTCCTCTCCCCTTTTTTTGTTGTGGGAAACCTCCGACTTCTCTTTCCAGAACTCCCTTCTTTCTTTGGCTTCAGACATCGGTCAACGCTTTTCACACGCTGCTGTCCCTGCTTCCACGATTCTCCTCTATTTTTCTCACCTCCAAGCCCCCGCAGGTCTGTGCTTTACTTACCCACCCCTTCCCCTTCCTACACCAATCTCCCTGATCGTAAGTTCTTGGGCCCCTGACACCGGATGACTTTCTATCCAATTTCGTCTAACCCCTGCTTGGTCTTTCTCGTATGCGGGCCCCCCCACTCTTGACACCTGAATACAGTTTCCTATTATCATCTCATCCTCAATTTCTCCTCCTCCTGAACTCCCCCCTCCCTGCCCTTTTGATGCTTGTTGATCAACAATGCGGCCTAGCTCTATTCCCGACCCCCCCCACCAATGTACTCCTGCCTCTTCCTACCCTTTTCTCGTCTTGTATAAGAGACTTTTTCGGACAATTCCTTCGAACTAGTTTTGTGGCCTGCTCATTGAATAGTTAAGCGCTCCCCTTTATCTATTATCCCCTATTGCAAGGTTCGGCCGGTATTCCCCGAATAAGGCTTAGGCAGCGGAACTCGGTACTTTACCAGTGTTCAAGTGAGGAGACTTCGGGTTTTGTCGTTTTTGCGTTCACCCGATTCCCGCCGTATTTCAATCTCTTTGCAACGGAGTCCCTATACTTCCGACTTTAACCGTAGCCCCTCCTTTTAGCTATTTTCTGCCATTTTCACCCCTTTCCCCCCCCACAAGTCCGCGGTAGTCTATAGCCCCCCCTTTCCCTAATTGAAAAGATGAGTAAGGTAGAGCTGCCTGTCCAGAATGTAACCATACACGATGTCTTCGAGGATTTGTGTGTCATCGTTACCTTCTTCCCATGGGCTGGACTAATCCCTCTTCCGCTCTCCTCCGGGGTCGTCCATGACTCATGCTATTCAGTGATAGGGTCCTCCCTCAGGGTAGAGTCTCGTCTTCTTTCACGCTTCGGGATCTGTACTTATCAGTCTCCGGTCTTCTTTGGTAAAGCCTTTGGAGATCGTTTGCCTGCAACTGGCCTTAGGGCCCCCCCTTACCCCCCCTCTTTCTTCTGTGCCCGCTTGGTGAAGCCGATTACGGGCGCAAGTACGATGTACCGGTCGTAAAGAACGTTCGTTATAGCCGCCTCCCCTCTTTTCCCCCTACAGCTACAGATAGTTCTCTTGAGACCGCCCCTTACCCCTTCCTATGGTCTACTCCCTTTTTTTGTTGTGATTCCTCGGGTCGGGACACTAATGAGACCCGATCAGGGATAGTCGTGGGAGCAGCTTTTAGCTCGGTCTGTCTGCTTTCCTCTTCTCCCCAAATTAGTTTAACCCTTGCGGACTGCTCCCTATTAGACCTGCCAATTCCCGGGAGCCGATTAGTTTTAAGGCATCCGAAAAGCGGTATGATCGCCCAATTTCCTTCGACGTATCCCGTCTTCCTTCTCCCCCCGTTTTCCCCCCATCGTTTTTGACATTCCTCCTCCTCGCTGTGCTCCCCCCTTCGTTGACAAGAATCACCGGCATAGCCTTTCTGCGCCCAGCGGCTCCGTGTTTACTTGATTTTCGGCCCTGCTATTGAACCTCATAGTCTTCCCCCCCCCAGACCTCACTTGGCCTCCTCTTTTCGGAGGGACAGGTCGTTTCTTCCCCAGCAGCTCCTTTACCACTCCGGGTCACTCAGGGGAAGGGAACTCAGCTTCCCGCTGTCCGCAGAGCGGCTATCCCTCCAAGTCTTTCTCCTATGCCCAATGCGGTCCGGATGCTTTTTGTCCGTGAAGAGGGTAATGTCCCCCGTTCGTAACGACTCACCATCCACCGAAACACACCCTAAGCTGTTTTTTTCCCTTCGTCCCCCCTTTCGCCGACTTTCGTTTCGACGCCATATCGTCGACCTGACATTGTCCCAATTGAGCATGTTCGTCCCGCATGACCTTTCTGCCTCAGTCTATCTTTTCAAATGAGCAACCGGTGCCCAGGACTTCAGAGGTCTCGTCTGTTTTTTCCCGCTCTATATTTTTCTCCCCCCTTTCCAGGATTAACCTATGCATGAGCGCCTGTTTCATTATTCCGGCATATCCCGGAGCGGTCTATGTTGATAACCAGTCGCCGAGATGCGTTCTTCTTGCCTCCTCCCTCCCTGATGCGAGGTTCCTTAGGAGGCCTTCCGGTCTTGTATATTTGAAAGTAGTACGCTCACCGAAACTTCATGATTGTACGAACTTTATACGGCAGCACGTTCCCCTTTTCAACGTTTACTTCAGGTGGGTTAGTACGCATGGGACCTTAATCCTCCCTCTCCTCCCCCTCCTTTTTGTCTAAATAGATGACCTATGTAGTCTACTGTCCTTTTAATTCAATCGTGGTTTGTCTTCTCCTTCTTCTATGGAACTACAGTCGAGTTCATTTGTGACCTCATTCGTTGCCATTTCCCCACCTCGCACAAAGCCTCGACCTAGTGGAGCGTATCAGAGATCCAACACGCCTATTTAGAATCTGTACAGACCGGTTCCCCGGGGTCCTCTCCATATAAATTCCTTCCGAACGAATTGTTCTTGGATGACGGAATACCCTCCCCCACTTTCCCGTATGTGAGAAAGGGATAGAGAAAGTCTTTGATAATGACATCCCTCTTGATCAGCATCTTGACTGACGAGTCTCCCCACCTCAGCTTCCCTCTAAACCGTCTTCCCTTGTTAGGCCATCTCTACTAATATGTTTCGTTTTTCCCAGATTCCGAATCTGTAATGTAAGACCGTGTTATGGTTCCCTTCCGACCTTTTTTCCGTCCCGACCCCTGCTTTCTCAGCGTATCCTTTAGACTCCGCCCCTCCTGCGCGGACCTTTTTTCTTCTTCCTCTCCTCTGATACCAAGTCCAGATACTAGAGCCTCGTCCAGCATCTGAAGGCCAGTGCACCCACCCTTTCCCTTTGAATTATCCTCTTCCCAGAGTAAAAGATTAAGTAGGATGGCCCCTTCAAGTGGGGAAGTGAGATTCCTTGTCCTTCTTTTCCCTTCCTGGTTTTTAGTACCAAAATTAAGTTCAAAGGGTATTACCCTTGAAGCCTTTCCACCTTGACCTGGTCCGACCTATCCCCCCCCTAGTCTCTTCCGGCCCTTTTCCCTTCCCT
>Ga0179593_1809633_pt1 | contig 15484 bp, 23 predicted proteins | sample CZODoug2_1_08_16_FD_185931 | JGI IMG/M metagenome (GOLD analysis project Ga0179593, IMG submission 185931) | Vadose zone soil fungal communities from Angelo Coast Range Reserve, California, USA - CZODoug2_1_08_16fungal (PacBio error correction) | ecosystem: Environmental > Terrestrial > Soil >... | reverse complement strand
TGTTACCAATGAAGTGCCTTTAAACTTCAAGAGGGGGGGACTATGAGGTTTACAGCACCTTTCCCATACTTTTTCCGTGATTCCTTGTGACTTTCTCTCTTCAGCCCCTCCCCCTCCCCTGTTCTCGACATCTTGTTTGATCGTGTTCGTCTTTTCTGGTCGGTTTACCCTGCTTGTCCCCCTCCTTTTAGTTTTTCTGTGTAACAAGCGAGGACGAAAAGTTGAAGACGTTTTTTTATTCCCCTCTTCCCCCTTCTAATTACGAATTCGGCGTTTTTCCCCCTCCCCTCTTCCTTCGGCACCCCCCGCAGTCACAATTCTTTTTCTCCTCGTAAGCAACCACACCATGCTTTCTGCTAGAGAAAACCCGGAATGTAAACGCTCTATTTATAATATTTTTTTGAGAAGATTTTTTTCACCTGTTTAGACTCGTTCTTTACCCTTTTCCCCCCCGCGTTTGAATTGGTGCTTTTGTTCAGGTCGTTTTGCCACCGCTCTGCTTCTCCTGTCGATTTATTCCATTACCCCGACGCGGAATAACGCCGCTACTTGATTTAGAACGAGCGTGTTCCTTCCCCACCCCCCCGTCCTGCCACGTACCCCCCCCCCTCCCCCAAGACCCCACCCCCTCTTCGATTCTGATGCGGTGCTCTCTTCTTCCCCCGTCCAACAAGAACGAAATCACCCGAAACAATGAATTGTTGGCCAACCGATCGACCCTTTTTTTTTCCCTCTTTCAGTTTTTCCTTCCTTCCCGCAGCCCCTACCAAAGTTTTTTCTCCCGGTGGGAACGTTTTCATCTTCAGGATAATAATATGACTCCTTTTTCAGGTGTAGTTACATTGCCGGTCCCCAAATTTTTTCCTTCCCCCCTCTCACTTCTCAGGAAACTGCTGTTTTCCTTCCTTCAAGAGCATATCCCTTCCCCCTCGAGAATGTCTTTCCCCCCTTGTTCCGCCCTCTCTCCATCGCTTAGGACGAAAGACTCCTCTTTATGACTACCCATGCGGCCCTTTTCTTTGAGTCCATCTGTACCCCCCTCCCCTCTTTTCTTTCCCTACCGTTTACCCCCCCCTTTTTGGAACTATCGGCTGCTCCTCAGCAAATAAAGTGACTCTGTCCCCTTCCTTTTTTGCACGTTCATTTTAAGGGACCTTTTTCAGATTTCTCACGGGTTGATCCCTCCCCTTCCCTTTGAGTTTGCGGTCGAAGTATTTCTTGCGGCCGTTTTGAACCTTTTTCCTGTTTAACGTCGCGTCCCCCAAGCGTGAGTTAAGCGGTCTCTTCTATGGTCGGCCCTTCTTTTCTCTGTCATTTTACGGCTCTGAATGACGCGCGAGCACTTGGAAGATGCGAGAAGCAAATTTTTTTTCGGTTTTGTTCGCATTCCCTGCTCCTTCTCCTTTTTTGGGTTCCCCCATCGTCGTGTTTCAGATTTTTTGCATCCTGATTCCTGGTCTTCTCTCCGTCCAGTTCTACTGTGGCGTTCGGTCACGCCCTCCTGGGGGGTTTCCGAATGCAGGCTACCAGAAAAGCGATTGAGAATCGTTGGTGTACATACCTTTTTGCATTTTCACTATTTCAGCGAATGAGGTTCCCTTCTTCTTTCCAAGTCCAAAGGATTTCTCGCCTTTAATCAGGTATGCGGCATTCTTCTGTCCAGGTAAGGGACCATCTATATATTGTCATCTATTGTGTTGTTGCTGAGTTTTTTGTCCGACCCTCCCTCCCCCCTCGCCCGTCCCTGCGTCCCCCCGTTCTTCATACCCCAACTTTCTTACGCTTGTTGTTTGAAGTGCCGAAAAGTTGAGTACTTACTTGCTGAGTATGAACCCTTCTTAGGACAATCTTTTCCCCCCCATTTCTTCCCCTGCTGCTGTAGTACTTTACCCATGGCTGAAAAAGAGGAGTCGTAAAGACCCACAGAGATTAGAACTTACAATTGCGCCTTCTTTTCCTTTCTTGAACCCCTCCCTCCTTTCTTGCTTCTGAGTTCCCGGCCCACCCCCCCCGATTCCATGAGCAGAGGCATCCTCAATTGGTTCGGCATTTCTCCCAGTTTTCTTCCTCCTGTCCCTTTTCGTTTGGGGCCCCGCATACCAGTCCTTCCCGAACCGGGAGCTTCCCTTTGTTAGGACCTCTTTTCTCCTCTTTTCCCCGCCCTTCCCTTACCCGGTTCATCACTTCGGGCCCGAACAGTCTGCTTGCGCCCGCAACCCTTATCCTGCAGTCCTTTTTAGTCCCCGCCATTGCTGATGACCGACTGTCATCTAGTACTTCCCCCTCTGAGTTCAAAATTACACTATCACTTTTCTTCTGAAGATCCCCTTTTCTCCTCTTAAACAAGGTAAACTGTATTTACTCCCAACTTTCTGAGGGGTCCCTTTTCTTGCTTGATGTTTTGCACTGCCTCAGTTTTTTTTCCTCACCTCATTTTTTTTTTCATAAACCCCAAATGAGTTTCTTTTAGCATATTCGATTTCCTACTTCTGAACACTTTTGTATTTCTAAGGTCTTCCCCTTTTTCTCTCCCTTAGTGTCTTAGAATGCGGCGGGTCAGGAGCATTTCCTGACTCTTTTGTTTCTTTCTTTTTCCCTTTCCCCTTTTCGCTGACGGTTCCCCACATGTTCCCTGTCCTTACTTAACCGACGCTGCGTAGATCTTATTTGATATTCCCAGATGAAAGGTTACCCTGACCCCCACTTTTTCTCTCTCGTGCCCCTTCCCTTCGTACCCTGTCCCGCGTTGAATACCTGTCCCGGTCGTTTGGTTTGCCCCAGCCTTCATTACTGTTTTCCTTCGGCCCTTGATTCCTTAGTGAATTACGATCCCTTCAGTTGATAAGGTTCCTCCCTCGTTTTTGTCGTGGTCGTTTTTCCTGCTTGACCACTTCTTTTTTCGTTGTTTTCGCACACCGCTCTCTTAAAGCCTTGCCGGGACGCCATCGTGCTCCCCTCCCTGCCGTAAGAAGAAGCGCCGACATTTAGGCGTAGCTTTTTACAAGACGATCGTCTTCCCCCCTTCACCGTCAACTTGTCCCCCCTCTTTAGTTCCCGCAACCACCCGGCGGTTCCAACGGATTTCACCTCTTTTTCCCCTCCTCCGTTGTGTTTTCTGTCTCTCGGTCAAACATTACAGGGTTCCGCAAGGGTGTGGTTTGATTTTCCCTAAAGATTTGCACTTGCGGTTGTTGAATGAGGTTTTTTCTTCCTTGGCTTTCACCCCCTCTCCCCTCCATTTCCTCCTGTCTTTTCTTTCTTTTCCATCTGCGAACTTTCTGCGTCCTTTTCTGCTTTTTTTGACGCGTCCAACCCCTCCCAGTGTGGTCCAAGAGACCCTGAATATACAGCCTTCAACCTATTCTTGAGGAGGTTATTCTTCACTTGCCCACCCTTCCTCATTACAACCAGTATTCTTTGATGGTTTACCCTCACCACACTTTCCCGCCCTTATCCCCCCTGCGTGAAGGGTACGACGGCTTTTTTTGATTTTTGTACGCCGACCACCCTTTTGGTCGGGTTTACCGTCATTCCTTCCCTTCTAGTCCTTTGGATGTGGCGCCTTCCCTCTTTTCCTCCTGGGCTCGGACCCCTTTCCGGCTTTTACCTCCACATCAATCCACTCTCCCTGCCCTGCGTTCTTCCTGGACGCCGCCATTATACCGGACATAATGCGAGGACGGTCCTCTTAACAACCATCTCTTATTCTTCCCTCTCTCTTTTTTTTTATGACGGACACCAATTGCCGATCGTGCAGGCAAACTTTGGCAGTCTCTTAGTCCCCCCGGTGGACCTCACTATGTTAACATCACCCGATGGAGTAAATAAAGTTGGTCCTTCGCTAGTCCTTTCTCTTTTCAACACCTTGTCTTTTTGACTTCTTTCCTTTCTTCCTGTTCCGTTCCTCTGATTCTGGTTTGAGCCCGTATTCGCGGCACCCTTCTTGAATCATGCTGCCTTGTTGCTTGAATTTTGAGCGGAATTTTCCCCCCCTCGGTTTTAGGCCTGTCACCGCCCCCCCCCTTTCTTACGCACATCGTTTCTTCAATTTGCGTCCCCCCCTTCCGCTAAGCTCCAAACGGGTCTAAGTCTTATTCTGGCATACGACGCAAAGCTCGCGAGTCCTTCGTTGCTTTGCTTCCTTCAGCACCTTTTCTTTGCGTTCTCCCTCCCGTGGGCGCTCCTTCCATCTTGCTGATGCCCTTTTTTTGGAGGGTGATTTCCCCACTAAGTAGACCTCCCTTGGACCGTCCTTCCCTAAGTCCTTCTTCTTCAGTTCTCAGGCGTTCCCCCCGTAACCTTCTTTTGTGTCTTCGGCCGCGTTCCCGCGTTGTCTCCTTCGGAGGCCACAGCCAAGCGATTGAGGACCAATTCCCTACTTGTGAAACTTGCAGCCCCCTTTCCTTCCTGCCTTTTACGTTTCATGTCCCCCCCCCTCGGATCAAGTGACTGTTATTCCTCGTCCTTTAGTACTGTCAGTCTTCCTTTTTTTCTTATTTCGGTCCGGTGAAAAAATTTTTATTCTTTCTCCGAGTTTTCCCCTTTACCTCCCCTCCTCCCTTTCCGCCAGCCTTCTCCCTCCCTTCCAGGACTTTCCCTTTATACCCTCCTTTGCTTGGGAGCCTTGTCCCCTGTCCAAAGTACGTTTATGCTGGTCGTGGGAGTATAGCACCCTAGGCCGTGACCCATCATCTCCCAGCTCTTGTCCTTAGGCCTCTGCATCGTTTGCCCCTCTCCCCGTTTTTTTCCTCAAGCCACAACGTCTCTTTTCTTTGAACGGGATGTTATCTTTTTTCTGGGTTTCCCTTTCCATTTCTTTCCCCGCGACCCCTCGAGTTCCCCCTCTGCCCACCCGTTCCTTCCCCGCCCCATCGATGGAGCTCCACCAATCCCGCTAGAAAGGGAGCTGCTTTTAAGTTTGCCTTCTCTGCCATACACCCCCCTTCCTTCGCCTGTGGCTTGGTCCTTGAGCCCGGCCGGTTTTCCCCCCAATCCCGCTGTGCTTGCGCGACCGTCTTTCACGTTTTTTCCAAACGACAGTCTTCTGCGTTTCAATTTCCCCCCTTCCAGCATTTTCCTCTTTGGCCTGTGCCTGAATATTTCCTCCGTCTTCTTCCCCCTTTTCCGGAGCAATGACCCGGCCCGTCTGTCAATCCCTTCTTTTTTTTACCCGACTCTTCCCCCGTCCCCCCCCCCTGTCAAGTTTCCCCAATCGGTTGATGGGTTCCCTATCAGTTGCGCCAGCTGTTGACGAGATTGTTTCCGAACCCATTTGGTGTATCCAAATCTCTGAGGCTTAGAGAATTCAACCTTTTTTTCGTCCGTTCCTCCGCGAAATTAGGTCTTTTTCATTCTCGTCTTTAGAACAGCAGTTCCTGCTCTTTCTATTATGTTGGTAGCGACAGGTGTAATGGGAAAGCTCCCCCCTCACGTCCGTCCATTTCTCTTCCCCTCGATTCTTACATGCCCCCCTCCCCTTTCTCCGACCAAAACGTTGGGTTCGGCGGCCTGCTGTAAAATGAAGGCGCATTTTCCGATCTTCTTGCTTTTCGCCGTCCCCTCCCTTCCTGTTCCTCTTCCCCTTTGCCCCTTGCGTTCGTGAAGTGCTCATGCACTACCAACAGCCCTGCCACGCAGACACAAGCCCGTATCGTGGTCTGGATAGGAATATTTTTACCCCTTCCTTTTTATTGTCAAAAAGACTTTCCAAGCCTTCCTTGCTTATTCCCGCCTTTCCCTTTCCTCCCTCCTGATGCGCGTTCTCCTGAGCCCTTGTCCCCCACAGACAAGACCGCTCGTCGGTCACCACCCAAGAAGAAAATAACCGCAGCCTTGTCAACACAGGCGGGATCTTGTTCCCCCAAGGTCATGTCTTTTCCTCCTCCTTTTTTTTTTTTTTTTTTCTCTCTCTTTCCTTGAACATCGGCTCTCTTTTGGTTTCTTTGCACTCCAGCTTAATGGACTTTTGTCATTTTTCTGCTGGTTTTCCTCCTCCTTTTGGCTTTGTACACCGCTCTTACAATCTAGATCTCTTACGACACGGTGTTCCAAAATGCTTTCTGTGTTCCTCCCCCTCCCAGGCCTAAGCCTTTTTTTCCACTCTTTCCTCTTCCCCTGACCCTCTCCCCCCGCTTCGCTCCCCTTATCTATCGTGATGTTCAGATACCTAATACGCTCAAACCTTAAGAACCTTAATTGCGTGGCACTCCTGAGATCCCTTTTTCCCCTCGTGCCCGTGGTTACGCGGATTTTGCCCCCTCAGTCCCTCTACCCCTTGGTACGACGGTGGAACCTTTGTCACGGCGGTATAATCGACGTCTTTACTCTGCGTTCCCCCCCTGGTTCCCCACATCGGTACTTTTTTTCCTTTCCCCCAAACTCACCTTCCCTCGGAACTGTTTTCCTTGACCTCCGCGATTCCACCTATTTCGGTCATTTTTTTTTTTTACTCCCCACGTTAGAACCTCCCTCTGAGGTTCCTGACCTCCCTTCTCTTTTCTGTGAGACCACCCCTTCTTTCAAGCCAAATCGGCCTTCGCTCTCTCCCAACAGGGGTCCGCCTGTCGTCAAATCGCCCTCTGTTCCCTACTTCTTTTGACGAAATTGATCTTTCTATTCAACCTTTCCTCCTTTGTCACTTTCGGTTTCATTGGTCTCTGGGTTTCAGGGACGGACTCTGAGGGAGATTCGCAACCCGCCTGGACATTTTCTTTGAGATTTTTGCCCGCAGCTTTCTTCTTTCCGTTTTTCCCTGTTCCCACTTCGGTCCTCGCATCACATCTTGCTTAGACCCGGCGTGGCCGAGAAAGCACTTTTTCGATTCCTTTTCTTGACCCGTCCTAAATTTGTCCCTCTCTCTAACTGCTCTCTTTGAACGGTAGCCATTTTTCGTTCCGAAGTGGTTGGAGCCCTTCCATAGGGACTTGCTCCGTCTAAGCGTATCGAATTACAAGTCCTAGGTCCGCTTTCCCTCGTGAATCCTTTTGCTTTCGTCCCCAGACCATGTCCTCTTTCCCTATGAGAGGTCTACAAGCAAGCCTCATGTATGAACATGAGTGGTAGTTGAAATCCTTGAACTTACGGTTTTCTTCCTTGCTTCCCAAGCTTCTCAAGGATTGGTATAACAACAGCCTGTTCAGCGCCTTCTTGCCTTCGAGGAGTTTCGGTCCCAATATATATACTACCTCCTTAGATCGTGGCCCCCTTTTCTTGACGCTCCCCCCCCCCCACTCCCTCCGCCCCGCTTCCCTTTCATCTTTAACCACTCCTCCTAAGATTGGCAGTGCTCAGTCAAAGTCCTAGTCCTTAGATGTCCATAGTTAGCCCTTTTCCTTCCTCCCACCTTAATTTAATTTCATCGCTTTGGATTATTTGAATGCTTGTCACGCTCCTTTCGAGACACCCCCACTAGAGACCTTTGTAGATACCTCTGGACCGTCCCCTTCTTCTCTCTCCCTCGTTCCCTCCCCGGCCAGTCCCCTCCTATGGCCTTGCTCCACACCCCTTCTCATTCCATAATGGCCTGTTTTCGCATTCTGCGCAAGGTATGCGCGTTTCGCGTAAGGAGGCGAAAGTCCCCCTTCCCCGTAAGTTCCCGGGCGCTCCCTAAGCCCCGTTTGCTGCCCTTGACGTTTTCCCGGTTCCCCCCAACAGCCGGCCAGCTCAATGTCCCCAGGGATACGGAAAAATATTAATTTGATCTGAATATGTCTTCCCTGCCTTTATCTCCCCTTCCCGTACTTGACTTTCTTTCCCCTCTTGGCTGAACATCAGTGCTCTTATGCTTCCCCCGTCCCCCTGTAATGGTAATACCCTCGGTGAGGATGTTTTTAAGTTTCTTTTTCCTATAGTCTCCCTCAGTTTTTCATGTCTCCCCCTTCCCCCACCTTGGTGTTCTAACCCCCTTTGAGGATTTTAATCATCTTTGTTATGATATTCTGAACCCGTTTTTCTTTTGCGTCCTTCTCTCGAAATTAGTTCTGTTTACTTCAGACGGTCCTGGTCAGTTCAACTATGCGCCTTGGTCTTTCTTTTTTTGGAACACTTGTCCTCTCCTCCCCTTTCCCACTGGGTACTGGCTAACTTTACCACGCGGCGTATCTTGAGGATGATGACCGCCGATTAAAAAGGGTTCACTTGAACCCCCACTCGGTATAGGCCTCGTAACCCACCACTGAGGTGTCCATGGCAATAGGGGGACAATTGGATCAGTGTCTCTTTTTTTAGACAAGGTCCTGCTCTTTTTTCGTATTTTCTTCCGCGACTCCCTCTCGGCACGCACGCTTTCAAGTGACTCACTCGTGTTTTCTCGTGGTCCCTTGATAGGAATCTTGGTCCCCCCTTCTGTAAAACTGATTTTTTTCTGAGTCACCCCGCGATTTCTCGAAGCTGTTGCCCCCCCAGTGAGCCTTGCGTCATGACCTTCTCGGTAAGTTCCTTCTTACTGCTGTTTGTCCCCCCCTCCGCTCGTCTCCCACCGTCCCCTCCACTTCACAGAAGGTGCACCGCTTAGTTCTTTTTGCCCCCCCACCGTTTCTTCTTCCGGGCTACCCTCCCTCCGTTTGTTTTTCTCTCTCTTTTCCCCCATGGTTTTTTGCCGGTTTTTGGTTCTTCACTAACTTTGCCCCGCCGTTTCATTTTTTGCTGCTTGTTACGACGTTTCTTTCCAAAGTCTAGCAGAAATCGCTAGATTCTCCCCTGGACGCACGTTACGAATTTCGATCTTTTTTCCCTCCGCCCAACGCCCCTTTTTTTTGCACCCCATTTTCCCAATCCTTCTCTCCCTCCGTCAAAAACCACGATTTAGATCACGCCTGAGGACCCACTCTCCTCAGCAGTTTTGCCCGCCAAGGAACCCTTCCTTCCCTTTTTTTTTCCGAAACATCCTCCTTCAGGCTTCCCCTTTTCCTTTTACCTCCTGGACACGCCTTTCCGCCGGAGACAAGTTTGTGGAAGCTTTGGAACCGTGGTAAGCTTTTTTAATCCTCCCTCCTCGATTGTTTGGACCCCCATGTTGTCTCCTTTTTTTTCCGGTTCCCTTTTTTTACCCCCACCCTACCCCCCCCCTAAGGAAACTGCTTTCTTTCCTACTCAGTCGAATTATGCAATAATAGAAGGACTTCCCTCCAGGTTCTCAATCTCTTTCCCTCCCCGTCGTTTTTACTTCGAAGCTTTCGTCTTTTATTTCCCTTCCCCCTGCCGTTCGGCCAACCAACCTTCTTCAGTAGATAGCCAACCGTTAAGAACTTCCTCTTCCCTTACTCTTTTTATGTCCATTACAGGTCTTTTCAATCTTCTCCCTTCTTCCCCCCCCCCCCCCCCCCCCCCCCAAAAAAGTCCAAATTCCCCAGTATTGTCACCGGCCCCTTCTTCTGTCCTGACGAGCGTCTTTGTCGTTCTCTTCCTCCCCTTAACCAAGCGGTACTCCTTCTTGCCTTTGATTTTTTTTTTTCGAGGACAAGCTTTTGAAAACTGACTTCCTCCTCCTCCCAGCGTGATTTTTCCTAGTCGTTCGCCTTCTCATAAAACGGGTCGAAGACTTTTCCGATGTTTCCAATGTGATATTCCGATTTTGACTCTGTGAGACCGGGCCGCAGACTGACTTTTTTCATAATTTCTTCTTAATCCGGTTTGTTCTTCCCCCGATTCGCTCGGAGTGCCCCCAGATGAAAGTGCATCAGGCCTTCTCTATTGTGGATTTAAGGTTAGCATGCTATTCCCTTCCCCATCCCAATCGATGACTTTAACCCCCCCCAAAACTTAGTTGGTCGTCCTAGACATAGGTTTCTAGAATATTTCATATATTCCACCAGTACCCCCCCCTCCCCCCCAGAGCTTCACTTTCTTTTGGTATAACCTCCTTCTGAATCTCAGTAGGCGGCCACTCTCTTTCGTTTCTTTTTGTTCCACCATCTCCTTTTAATCTATGGAGCGCTCTCCAATGACCCCTCCCCCTCTGCGCTACAGGTTCCCTACCATCCCCTGCCCCCTGCTTTTTGTCTCAGTGCCTACTGTTACCCCCCCTTCCGTCGTAGCCGATTTTATAGTGGGGTATAGCACCTTTGAAGTTTTAGACTCATGTTCCCTCCCGTTGGCCCTAGTCCTCCATGCGGAACAAAGCGGCCTCTACCCCTCCACCCATGGCCCTCTCCGTCACTCTCTTTGCTCCCATTGGACCATCAATCTCCGCTGCGAAATAGACAACCCCCCCTGAAGTCAAGCAATTCCAACCAAATTTGCCTGGCTACCTTTTTTTCTCCATTGCGCCAGTTCTTCCGCTCCGTAGGAGGTCCATCTAAACAGTTCTTCGCCTGGTTTGCAAGGGCGTCCCGTCACGCTTCATCCTCCCCGGTTAATGTCTCTGACCGTCCCAGTTACCGTTTTTCCCAAAGACTCTCCGAATGAATTTTCTCAACATTGCATTTGTTCTCCCGCTTGTTTTTCTAATTTTGCGACTACATTGAGTTCTTTTCCTCCCTCTTTCCATGAACCGTGCCCCCAGGGCAGTGAAACACTTTTTGGTGCCCGATACCTTTCCCATTTTTCTGTTAAAACCCCCCTCTTTCGGCGGGGCAACCCTTTGCGTCAACTTTTTTCTCTCTGGCTAACTCCTCAGTTGGCTTGCCGAACTTCTTGGGTGTCGTCATACCAACCCTTTCTCTCCTGAATCTTATCTTTTTTAGGTTAATTTCGTCCTGTTCTCCCTTCCTCTTCCGAAAGTCGTTTTCTTGACTCCTCGCTTGCGTCAGGGCCCCGAAGTTAATGCCCTTGAGTTTTCCCCCTCCATGAAACCTGGTTCCTATTTTCAAAGATGCAACCCTCTTTTCCCTTGTATTCAAGCGATGGTTCGTCGTCGGTATGATGATACGCCGAGGACCCCGGTTTAAAAGTATTACGACCAACAATGTAAGGGTCAAATGGGACACTCAGGGGCTATAAGCTTCTCTCGTTTTTTTTCTGACCCCTTCCTTCCCCCTTTCATACTTCTTCCTGGCCCTTTTCCTTTTGTCTGTGACTTCCTGAGCTTCAGCACCTTCGATAAGGTGATAGCCCAATAGTGTTGTTGTGGGATCTTCCTCTTTCCCCCTTCTTGCCCTGATAGTTGCTGAGTCCCCCCCTCCTTCTCGACTAGTTTGACGACGCCGCTTTTTCTCCGCTTGACGGGTAATCAAGTCTTGAACTCTTCCTTGCGTTTGTCCCCACTCCCCCCCCCTCCCTCCCCTCGTGCGTTCCACCGCTTCAAATTAAAAGAATTTGGACCTCTTTCTTTCCACACCCGTGGCTCGGAAAACCTGGTTTAAAAGATCTCTCCCCTCCCCTTGTTGTTGTTATCTTCTTTGAAAATTCCTTTTTTAGAAGGGTGCTAAAGTTACCCCCCCCCCTTTTTTCCTTGGATGATTTGTTCCGTACGAGCGGTTGCTGTAACCCTCCCCTCTGGCCCCTTCTACGTAGCTATTTTTTCTTTTCCTTACCGAGCGGCACCTCTGGCGTAGAAAACAATGCTTCATTGGGTTTTCAAGAAACTCCCTTCTTGTTCTCACCCCCCACGCCCCCCCCCCCCCCAACCTTTTTTCACTCCCCCTCTTATAGATGCGGTGCTGAAGCTCGAATTTACCATCCGCTGCATTTTACAGCCATTGACTTTCTGGTAGACCAGCTCTCAGGTCACTCTTCCTTTTACGAACTTGCATTGTTCCCGCGTTCCCCCTCTGACCCCCCTTTCTGTTCGACAGGGAACCTGGTCTCGGCGGTCTCATCTATATCCCCGCTTGAAGTGAGGTTCCCCTTTCTTTCGGAGGTCTCGTCTTTTCCAGTCTTCCCCCCATCCCCAACATTCCTCAGTTGAACTTTTTTTTCTTTCAGACGCGCTCATTCTCCCGACCTATTTCCGCCTCCTTTTTATTATACTCCACACCGCTCAGAAAGCCAGGGTCCTCACACTACTCGATTTTATGTCCTCCCCCCCACTTCCGTTCGTTTCACCTCCCCCCTTCCTTCGTTCCCGTCCCCCACCTCCCCCTGCCTACCCCCCATCCGCCCGATGTATTTCCAATTACAGTTACGGGTTAGATAGAGCCCCACTTTTTTGTTCTCCCCAAACCGGGCCCCTTTTTTCCCCTGGTCATTTTTTCTTGACGATCGTCTTCGTCAATTCGCAAGCACACGGGAATAATGTCAGACTTCTCTGGCTAGTCGTTTCCTTTCTTTTCCCTTGTCCCCCTCGGTCTCGATCCCATTGGTGCTTCTTGCAATTGTCCTTCGCCCCTTTAGACGCTCCACCCTTTTTAGATTGATGGATGTTATACTTTAGTCTGGCTCTTCCTCCAGTTACGCCTTTCGCCCCCCCTCGCGTGGTGGAGATGGTCGGCTTTCGACCTGTGCGGACCTTCGTGATTCTTTTTCGGAATTAATTCCCGATTCTACTCTCTTCCTGAACCGGACTTCGCCTATCTTTTTGTTTTTTCCCCTGGTAATTTTAAGCTTTGCCGCCTGCCCGGTGAATAACCCCCGTTCTTTTTCAACTTCTTTTTTCTAGAAGGGCTCGCAACACTTTCCCTCTTCTTACCCCCCCCCCTTGACGGGTTGACTTTCTCATTCTCCACCACCGGGTCCAAGGAGTGGTATACCATCAGTAATGAGAAGAAGTATTCGAGATGCCCCTTTGTGTTCGACACCTTTCCTCCCTCCTTTTTTTTTTTGTGAGCCGATTTACTGGACCGAACCGCCTGCACTTTTCCTCAGAATGCGCTCCTTCAGCTTCCCTCCTCCTGGGTCTCTTCCCCTTCTTTAACCTTTTTAATATAGTTGACCTCTTGGTTCGAGGTTATAGCACCATGTCTAGGAATACCCAACATTTTACCTTTTCGTTGAGTCCTTATTAAGCTGACTTACGAACCTCCCCCCCCCCCCCCCAAAACTCGTTTTTGCGCTGTTCTTCCCGGTCTTTGCGCCTCTCTTGACGCCATTACCTTCCAGATGAATTTATGGAGTTCCCCCCCTTATAATCTTTCCTCCCCCCCACCGCAGACCTCTTCTCCCTTTTAGCCCCTTCGCCAGTTCCTTACCTTATCTAGCTTGACTTAAAGAGATCAACATTCCTCGACCTTTGTTCTTTTCTTTCCTTTTCTCCTGGAAGCGTTCCCGTTGCCGATGTGCTGACTTAACTATGCTAAAGCCCCGGCCCTTTCTTGCCGCCTCCCCCCCCCCCCTTCTCACGGCAGCATGGCTTTCCCCCTCCTTTGGCCCTGCCAATTGTGAATCCCGATGTTTCCCGAATGACATCCCCTTCCGTATTTTTTCTTTTATGTCCCTCCCTTTCTATGTTCAACTTTACAAACCTGTAAGGTTCCTCATCGTTTTTGGCTTGCCCACTATTCCAGTGCGCCTTTTTTGGAGCTTGTTCCTGCCCCTCAGTTTGGCTTGCCGCCGGCAGTTTTTTGTCGTCATTAACCCCACTCTAGAGGCTTCGCCTCGGATTTTTTTATTTTGGTCGCTTTACCATTCTTTTCTCCTCTCGGCTTCCTTCATTCCCCCCTCATTCTAGAGCTTATTTTGATGTTGGTCCCGCCCTGAAAGGTGCGATGGACCGGAAAGTGTAAAATGGAAAATGGCTAAAGGTCATGGTGGTATTTTACGCCTCTCCCCCCCGTTTCCCCGTCTTTCTACCCAACTCGGCGGACTTCGTGTCCAATCGTCGCACATGCAATGGGTAGGAAATATTCTTTTGTTTTTAGCCCCTCCCTTTCATGAATACCCCCCTTCCAGTTATGCGGTTTTTTCCTTGATCTTAGACCCCTCCTTCCCTTGTGTTCCTCGGCGGGGTTGATCGTGGCTTGGCTCGGACCTCTTGGGAAACTGCTTGCCGTCCTTTAGTGTTATTTCAGGCGTCCCTTCTCATGTAAGTTTTCCTGCGGACCATGAAGCCAGTCCCTCCGTCCCTCACTCAGGCTGAGGCGGTGTACAAAGCCAGACCGATCTTCCTTCCAACACCCTTCACAAAGTACTCCCCTGGGCGTTTTTACCCCCCAAAACCCATTCGGATCTTTCAACCCCCTTCATGTTCCTCTTCTCATCCCCCCATAAGTTTGTTTTTTTTTTTCGAGACCTTTCCAACATTCCGGGTTTCCGTCCAAGACGGTTCTGCTTTAAATATTCAAATGCTTCTTTCCTTTTTTGGGTAATACGTTCACAATCCTCCCTTCCCTTCGCTTCATTCTCCCGGAATCCTCTTTCGCCCTTTTTCTAAGCCGCGTGGGTGCCTGCCGGAACAACGAAAAGGCCTGTCCCTGAAGGTGTACTTCTATCAGACCATTTCAACACTCTTTTTCCACAGTTCGATGCGGTGCTTCCCCGAAGCAACGCTCCCCCCCCCCTCACGGACGATTCCATTATCCTTCGTGTGTTTGTCAACCCGTGGCCGATCTCCCCCCCGGGATTACAAGCTTTCGGGGAACTTGTCCCGCCCTCTCAGTTTTTTTTCGAAGCCCTGAACTTGTTATCTTCTTCCCCATATCGATTTCTTTCCCTTTCGTGTCCGTTATCCCCTGCCCCATTTTTGCAGCTTTGCCGTCATAGTGACCCCTTTCTCTTCGGACCCAATAACTACCCCCCCCCCCCATCTCAGCGACCATTCTCCGGACCCTTTCTTTCTTTACTTTCTAACCCCCCCCTACCCCGTTTTTCAGAAAATCTCTAAACTTCGTTTTTTGGCACTTCCCCTCCTCGATTTTTTATGCCCCCCATACAAACACCAGCCAAAAATGATTCATTTCAGTCCCCCCCCTACGCACGATATTTTCCAATACCTCCTCTTTATCAACCGTGTTTTACGGTGAATCTAGCTCACTCATTTCTTTTAAGCCCATACCCCTTGATTGAGTCCTAAGTTCATGTCTTACCTCTCTTTTCTGTGTTCGTCCCCCTGATTTCCTCCCAAATTTCCTTCCCATGTCCCTGCAGGGGGTCCTTTTGAGATCTCCGCCTTTCCCCTCGCTTTTTCGTTGCCCGGGTTGAATTCCGTCCTCCCCCTCTGGATAGGCCCTTCCTTTCTCTTTTCGTCCACTCAACGGGTCCTCAGGACTGTTAGATTTGTTATTTTTTTCAACGTTTTGAGCCCTGCCCTCCCCTTAACTCAAGTCCCGTTCGAGCCTCAGTTTTTCTCCATACATCGCGCTTTGCTGTCAGAAGGTTTCTTGCGGGCCCCCGAGATTTAAGGGCCTTTCCATATGCTTCCTCTCGGCGCATTTCGGTTCCTCCCCCCCCCCCCCCCCCCGTTGTTTGGCGTTCTGGCGAACGGGCCGCGTTGCTTTGCGCTTCCCCCTTCCAAGCCTCCCAAATCGTTGGTTCTCTCTATCCCTGGGCATATTCTCCCCCCCTCTTTTCATCCCGAATTTTTACGGTTACGTAGGCAATGCTCCCATTTTCAAGGATGGGATACTGCCTTCCTTTAGAATTTGATCCGGTTTTTTTTTATTTTTTTCCCATT
>Ga0179593_1644877_pt1 | contig 15484 bp, 16 predicted proteins | sample CZODoug2_1_08_16_FD_185931 | JGI IMG/M metagenome (GOLD analysis project Ga0179593, IMG submission 185931) | Vadose zone soil fungal communities from Angelo Coast Range Reserve, California, USA - CZODoug2_1_08_16fungal (PacBio error correction) | ecosystem: Environmental > Terrestrial > Soil >... | reverse complement strand
CTCCCCCCTTTTCCTACCATCGACAACGCATTGATGAGTAAAATGGACTAAAAAGGGCGTGAAGACAGACGGAGGGCGCCCCCCCCCCCCTTTTTTTTTTTTTTCCCCCCCCCACGTTCGGGTTGGCCAGCATATTTTCCTTTTTTTTAGCGGATCAAAAACGGCGGAATTGATGCCGATCCCCCCCCTTCTTCCTTCCCCCCCTCTTCAATTAGTGCTTGTAGTCCCCTGATGTTTAGCCCCGTTTGGGAGATGTGGGGCGGAACTTTCCCCCTTTTTTCGCTTCGTCGAGGACCGTTCACATGGGCAACAGGAGAAAATTTCATGGACCTCTCCTTTTCTTTTTCCCTCTCTCCTTGTAAGCCGGTGTTAAACAAATTAAAGCGCGCTTAAGCTCCCCCTTTCTTTTTTTTCCCCTTTTTTTTTTCCCCCCCCTCTGTTGAGTCCACAAAGACCTCGGATTGCGCTTGATCAACAACGCGCAATCTTCTCCTTTTTCACTTGTACGTATTTTTAGCAATATTTTCCAGCCCTTTTTTCTTTCCCCTTCCCCCAGAAGCTCGGCCGGCGTGCCCCTTTGGATTGCGTAGTTGCCTGTCAATAAAAAAGTTTTTCCTTTTTTTTCCCTTTTTTTTCCTGCGCAGGTCAGGAGTTGATCCTGCCGAATGGGGCCTAGGGGGAGGGCAGAGCGAGTGTCACCCTTTTTTTTTTTTTTTTCCCCTTTTTTTCCCTGCCTGACCCAATTCGGATTCCCGCCGGCCACGTCTGGAACTAGGGGCAACACTTTTTTTTCCTCTCTTTTTCCTTTTTTTCTTTATTCCCGCCATGGATTTCGGCGGCCGGCCAGGAGAAAGAATATCCTTCCTCCCTTCCCCCCCTAACTGGACGTCGGTTACTGGCCTGCGCGGTTAATCCCAGATAGGGAACCATGCTTTTCTCCCTTTTCTTTTTCCCCCCCTTCCTTCGCCGGCGAAGGATGGGACAGCGTGCCGCGTCCGGGCGCCGTCCCCTTTTCCTCTCCCTTTTTTTTTTTTTCTCTCGGATAAATTACGCTCTTACAACTGGACGGAAAAGCGAAGGGCGCGAACCCCCCCCCAAATGGATATCGCCCCCCCCCGAAACCGAGGGTAGAAAAATTCCTCGGCCTTTTTCTCCTTTTTTTCTTTTGTAGAACCTGACAAGGGCGTCATCCCTTCCTTTCTTCTGGGGGGAGCGTAGACATCGCGGCAACCGGACGAAAGCGCGCGCCTCCCCCCCCTTCTGTTGAGCACGACCAAAACCTGCTGGCCCCAGATTTTGGACAGGCCATCGGGCCACCCTCTCCCTCCTTTTTTCTCTGGGTGCAAGTGGGTGATGCTTCCCCCTTTTTTTCGGATAGTCTTTTTTCTTCATTGGGCCAAGCGAGATAGTGGGCTGGGGATTTTCCCCCCTCCTTTCCCTTTTGCAGGACTCGACGGCGTGGAAACAAGGCATTGTCTTTTCCCCCTTTTCCCTTCCCTGTCGCCATTAGAGTGTTTTGGGGAGGGGCGCATGATTGGAAGGGCCATAATGCTTCTTCCTCCTTCATCGATCTCGACGAATTTTATTTCTTGCGAGTATAGAATATAAGGGGCACAAGTGTCCTTCCCCCCCCCCCCCCCCCCCTTTTCTGCGGCATTCCCACGTCGCTATACCTTATGAGAATATAGAGGTAGGATTGCGGACAACCCCCCTTTTTTTTTTTTTTTTTTTTTTTCCCCCACCAAGATGATTCTCAGTAAGAGTTGGCGGTTACTTTTTTTTTTCCCCCTCCCTTTTCTTGTCAGCGGATTTGCTCCGCGTACAGGGCGGTTGCGGCCCTTTTTTTTTCCCCCCCTTTCTCCAATGGCCGAACCGGCCCGCGCAAACACATGGGTCCTCCTCTTTTTTTCCCCCCTTTTTTCCCATTATCTGGCTGCCCTTGATTTGGCCTGTTTGAAGATGTGGGCGCCCTCCCCTTTTTTCCCTTCGCGGGCAAACACCCCGATTTCGGCGTCTATTCGGCTTCCTTTCCCCCTTTCTTTCTTTTTCTTTTTTCTGGTTAACAGGCCCCGAACGCAAAAGGGAACGATGGGGCGGGGCTTTTCCCAGGGTGGCCCGCAGACTGGGTGTTGCCTTGCCCATTACTACATGTCGAAGGGAATCCACAGCTCACCTTCCCCCCCCCCCCCTTTTTTATGCCTTGGCTCGAAGGGCGGGAAGGAGCGCTATTGTCCTCTTCCCCCCCCCCCCCACTCCAGATTTTTCACCAAGGCGATTGTTCCCCTTTTCTTTTTTCCATTCGCGTCTTGGAATTTTTCGGCCGCGGAGTTGGGGCGCCTCTTCCTTTTTTTTTCCTACGAGGGGGATTTGTGGTGTTTCCTTTTTTTTATTAGAGTGGTAGGGAGAATATCTTCTTTTCTTTTTAAGTTGAGCCTTCGCGTTGAAAGAAATTCTGTTAAAAGAACAGAAAAAGAAGTTACCTTCTTCCCCGCTAGAAGCGGAGAGGGGGGGGGCAGCTTTTTTTTTTTTCCCTTTTCGGGCTAAGGCGCACCCTCCTTATGAAGAAAAACGTCTTTTCCCTTTCCCTTTTTTTCCCCCTCAACACTCCAAGTATATTGTATGTTCGCCGGGGGAAGGAGAGGGGAAGTGGTCGCTCCCCCTCCTTTTTTTTTTTTTTTTTGCTCTTCCAAAAGATCCACGAAAGGGGAGAATCGTTTTTTCCCCTGTGAAGCCTGAAGAGAAAGGGTTACCTCGGAAAGGGCCAGGGAACCCTTCTGCAGGGGTGGCCAGGGGAAGAAAGTTTTTTTATCTCGGATCCAGCATCGTTCCCCCCCCTTTTCCGGATCAATTCAATATCGGATGATTGTCCCCCCTCCCCTTTGGGGAGTGCGAGGGAAGAACGATTTTTCCCCCTTTTTCCTCCAATTACACGGAAGGGTTTTTTTTTTTGGATTGCCGGTCCTTTTTTTTTTTTTCTTTTCCTCCGCCTGTTACACACCTTTGGCGATGGAGGGAAAGAAATGGTTTGGCTTCTTTTTTTCCTCCGGAAGGCAGTCGGGATGAAATAAATTGGTAACCCCCCCCCTTTTTTTCCCTCTTCCCCCTTCAGTTCCCAACCAAATGGTTCCTGAGGTCTTTGCCGGCAAAGGAGAGATAATCTATTCTATTTCCTCCCTCCCCCCCCCCTTTTTTTTTCCTTTTCCCTTTCCCTGCAAAAGACTTCTTCTGCACCATTGGTGGACTGGCCCCCCCTTGAGGATGCATCTTTTTTGAGGGGGTTTTCCAAGGTATTCAAGGCCGACGGACTTTCCCTTTTTCCCCCCTGCACCATTTCGTGACTCCCCCCAGGCGAGGGCAAAGATTTTTCCCCCCTTTTTCCCCGGTGCATCCAAAAAATTCACGGCCATCCCCCCTTTTTTTCCTTGCCAATCTTCGGCCCGTTTCAACTCCCACACGAAACAGGATGAAATTCGGTTTTCCCCCCCCGAGGAGTGAATTCGTCCTCCCTTTTTTTCCCCCCTTTTGACCGGGTCGGTTTCCTGGCACCTGCATTAGCAATTCCCGGGGCGGTCCTTATGGTCACCACTTTTCAATGGCGACCGACCAACGATATTCCCCCCCCTTTTTTCTTCGTTCCGCAACGGGCAACGGGAGAGAAATCACCCTTTTCTTTCTTCTTTTTTCCCGGTCGGCCCGATGGAGCAAGGACGTGTCGGTCATAAAGGAGGGTTCGCCTTTTCTCTTTTTCCCCCCTTACGGCCAACACTCGGCGCGCCAACCGAACCCACTCTTCCCCTTTCCCCCCCTCAGGTTCCCCCTTTTTTCCCAACCGCGAACAAAGAATGGCGCAAACTTAAGCCCACAATTCTCGACCCTTCCCTTTTTCCTTTTTTTTCAACTCTTCGGGCAGGCCAGCACCGGACGGCACAAACTCCGCGTTCCCCCCTCTTTTCCCCCCCCCCTTTCCCCTTTTCGTGGGAATCGGGGAGTTTGTTGTTGAGGCAGGCCCCCCCCTCGCTCCGCAGCATCAGTGGTGGGTTGAACTTTTTTTTTTTTTTCTCCTCCTTTTCCACGTCCCAGTCTGCGGGCCCTGTTTCATGCATTGACAATGATAAAGCACCCAGACATCGGCCCTTTTTTTCTTCTTTTTCCTTACCGGGAAGGCCGAGATAGGAAGAAGGTTTCGGGGTTTTTCCTTTCCCCCCCGCCGGCGGCGGCCCACACCAACAGGCCAAAAATAAAAAAGTAAGACAAGATATATCGCCCTCCCTTTTCCAAGCGTAAACCCTGGAGGACCCATGGGGTTGAAGATTTTCTCTGAGGTTCCCGTGGCCAGGGAGGAAGATTCCCTATTGGGGGGCTTCCAAAACCCCGGGGCGCAACCGCCCCCCCCCCCCCCCTTCTTGAAAAGTTTGAAAAGCCCCATCGGCGACAAGCACCATTTTTTTCCCCCCCCCCAGTAACAACCGCCACGGGCTGACCTGAGAATCATCTTGTTGTGCACTGTCCCCAGATCAAAAAACCAACTGGTTTTTAGAAACCTCTCCCCCCCCCTTTTTTTTTTTTTCTTTTTTTGATTGAGAAGTGCATGGCGCGGGCATTGAAGATAATTGACAATCCTTCCCCCCCCCTTCGTATCCGCGCAAAAATAGTTTCCTCGAGATCGATGGTGAAGGAGTATAGCCTCTCCCTTTCTTCCTCCCCTTCCTCCTCCACACCTAATGTTCCTCCCAGACAGGAAACTTCTTTTTTGGAACCCCTTGCAGGCGTACAAAGGGATGAAAAGAGGGGGAAAAGACGTCGCTTTCCCTTTTCTTTTTTTCCCTTTGGGTAGGGAGAACGTGGCCCAGGCCATCTCCCCTTCTTTCATGTGCGCAAGACGAATCCTCCCCAAACAAAAGGGGCCGGGTGGGCTTCCCCCCTTTCCTGGGCGCTTCCTTCCTGATGCTAGGAATGGAGGAATTCCGTTTGCTGCTGTCTTTTCCCCGCCAGTTGAGGGTTGCTCCCTCAACAATAAGGTCCTCTCCGTGGCGGCGGCGCGGGCTGAGGGAAGGTGGAAGAGCATGATTTTTCTCCCCCCCTCCCTTCTTCTTTCGTGGACGATGTGAAGGGTATAAAGACCACCCTTTTCTCCCTTGCGAAGGATTTTTTCCCACAAAGTAGGTTTAGTTGTCGATTTTCGAGGGGAAAAGTAGATTTTTATTTCTTCCCTCTCTTTCATTTTTCTTCTGGGAAGGATGCGCGAAAACCCTTCCCCCGGGGGTGAATGAATGGAAATTCACTATGCGAGGTTCCCCCTTTTTGTCCCACTTTGCCGAAAAGCCTTGAAGGAAGAAAAGGCCGGCATCCCTTCCCCTTTCTGTTACACGCGCAGCAGCTTAACGAAGTAATTTTAAGGTAGGGGTTGACTCTTCTTTCCCCCTTCCCGCGAGCGCCCAAAGGCGGGGAATGGATAAAGGATCTCCTTCCTTTTAGCGTGTAGACACCAAACGTTTTTTTTTCCGAGTTTCCAGGAAAGTGCAAGGAGGGACGCCCCCCCCCTTTCCCCCCCCCTTCTGCTTGCAATTTGTTACCACCGTCAGGGCACCGCCCTTTCCTTTCCCTCCTTGCGCCAAACGCTCAAAGCCGACCCTTTTTTCCTTTCCCCCCCCCCCCGGGCCCCCAATTTGTAAAAACAAAAACTTTGTATTGACAGGAAACTACGCAATCCCCTCTTCTCCTCCTTTCCTTTCTTTTTCAATTAACCCTTGAAACATGCAGGATGTGGAAAGGGGGCCCGATTTTTTTCAAATCTTGACCAAGAAAAAAAAATCCCGTTTCCCTCTTTTTTTTTTTTGATAGCACTTCTTTTTTGCGAGTGTGATTAAAGGGCGCAAATCCTTTCCCCTTCTTTTCCCCGGAATTTGCGCCCCATAAAAGCGGCGTAAGGGAGGACGCTTATGGTTTTTTTTTTTTTTCCCCCCCCTCCTTCTTTGGCCCGGCATTTTCGGGGGCCGACGCTAGTAAAATGATGGGCTCCTTTTTTTCCTTCCCCGAGGGCGGGCCTTGTGCGCCCATTTGCGCACAAGCGCACAACCTTTTCCTTTTACCCACAGCCAACTCCTTTTTAAGCCTTTCAATCCAGGAGGGCGGGATGGTCCTTTGTATCTTTCCTTCCCTTTTTCGGTCCAAAAAATTTAGCTGGCTGGGCCAAACCCCGAAAAAGTCGGTTTGTTGGCCACTACGGTGGTCCTCCCTCCTTTTCCCCTTTTTTTCCGCTCGCGTTAGTCACGCTTGACGGTTCCAGGGAACGAATAAAAGGAGTTGTTTTGTCGATGGTTTCGTGAAATTCGGCATGCATTCATTTTTTTCCCCCTTTTCCTCTTCCTTTTCCTCTTCTAATACCAGTTACCTGTCTTTTTCCTGCCGTGTCGTCACGACCATTCGACAAAAGCATTGATTGAGTAACTGGACAGTCAATCTTTCCTTCCCCCTCCCCCCTTTTTTTTTTCCCCCCCTCCTTTCTCCTTCACCGAGGGCAAACAACCCCCTTTGCCAGCATATCTATTTTCGCGGCTCAAAAGGCGGAATTGATGCCGAAGCTACCCTTTCCCCCCCCTTCCCCTCTTCCTCTTTCTTTCTCCCCCGTTTTGGGCGCTGTGCGTCCCCTTTGCGCACAACGGGAAGAAGAGAGGAAACGTTGAACACATGGTCCCCCCCTGTCCCCCCTTTTCCCCTTCTGGGCCACGATCTTTTCCTGTAGGCCGGATGGGAGAAACATAAAGAGAGATTAAGGCGATGATGGGGGCTCCCTTCCTTTTCCCTCTCCCTTGCTTTGCCTCTTGTATTCAGACCTCTCCCGTAGCGTGGGCGATTCCGATAAAATAGGGATAATGTCAACTTATTTTTTCCCCCTTCTTTTCCACATCTTCTTTTCGGAAGTAATGACCCTGAAGCTCGGCCGGCGGTCATAGGATTGAGTAGTTGCATGTAAATAAAGTTTTTTCTTCCTTGTGTCGTTGTTCTTTTTTCTCTTCCCGTATTTTCCTCTGGCGTGAAGAGAGGTTTTTTCCCCCTTTTTCAACTTCCCATGCCCTCTTGGAATCCCCGAATGGTAAACCAATTCGGGAGGCAGAAGGAAAAAGTAGGGATAATTCGGGCCCCCCTTTTTTTTCTTCTTTTCCCTCCTTGGAGCGTCAGGCAGCGAACGAAATAGAAGTTAGATGACCATCCTTTCCCCCCCCCCCCCCTTCTTCCCTCTGCGGTTACTCCCATCTTTTTGAACCATGAGGAGCTTGGATGAGGATTTTAATGAAAGGGCTTCGAAGGAGAGAGGGACCCCTCTTTTCTTTTCCCCCCCTTTTTCTCCCCTTTTTTTTTCTCTCTGCGCGATAAATCCGCTCTTTTCGTTACTTAAGCCAAGCGAACAGGGGCGGGACAAACCAAAAGAAAATTTTTTCTCCCCCCCTCTCCCCCCCTCCCCTCGTCACCTTTTCTGCTGGCAGGTTGGGCTCTCCTGACAGCGTCAAGAAAGACGAAAAAGCAAGCCGGCGCCTATTTCTCCTCCTTTTCTTCCTTCCTCCCCCTCCCGGCGCCGCCTCCCGGATTGTTGAGCAAGAAAGAATGATGGAAAAAGAATTTTTGGACAGGTCACCTCCAACCTTCTCCCCCTTTCTTTCTCCTCCCTCAGCCTTGTGAAGAAGTTTTGATGATCCGCAAAGGATGTTAGGATAGGTCTTCTCTCTTTTTTCCCCCCCCCCCCCTTTCTTTCCTTCACTCCCCCAGCCGCCATTGGCAGAATGAGACAGGCTTTTTCCCCTTCCTTTTTCTTTCAAAAGTCTGTTTCCTCCCCCATTAGGAGTGTGAGGCGGCATGATGGAAGGAAGATAATGCGAGGGCTCCTTCCTTTCCCCCCCTTTCTTCCCTCCTCTACTGGCCAAGGAAGTCCCAAATGGCGTCTTGCAGGAGATAATTGGAAGAGAATTGAAACGTAGATAAAATTATGACTCCTCTTCTCTTTTTTTCCCCTTTTTCCCCCCCCCAGATGACTAAGTCAGCGTTGGGGTTACTGTTTGAAACAGAAAAAAGCGTCTATTCCCCCCTTTTTTTTTTTATTTCTTTCCGCTTAAGGGCGGTTGCGGAAAAGGGTTTTATGGCGTGATATCAAATTTTCTCCTTTTTCTTTTTCCTTCTTTTTTTTCCTGATTTTTTTGGCGATGATTGTCCAGTTGGATTTGGGCATGTTGAAATGTGGGAGAAGCTTGGAGGGTTTCGAGCCCAGTTCGTCTCTCCTTTCCCTTTGCCTGTTCGGGACGGTTTTATATCTGGGTACAGCTCGAAAGAAAAGGAGGTGGGGAGGGGCGTTCTTTTTTTTTTTCCCTTTTTCCCCCTCCGCCTTGGAACCGTGGCCCCTCCAATACATGGTCGGACGAAGAAAAGAGAAAAGAACCACCAAAAACCCCTTGTTGGTCCCCTTTTTTTTTTTTTTTCTTGCCTTCTCAACAACAAACTCCCTCCTTCACCACGGCGATTGGAAAAGGCAAAGCATCGCGTCTGTCCCTTCCTTTCCTCTCTTTTTTCTTTTTCTCTTTCTTTCTTTCTTAGATTTGTGCGGTTTCTTGCGGCATGTAGATTGGAAGGAAAATTCTTTTCCCCCCCCCTTTGCGCCCGAGTTCTTTAAGTGCGTTAAGGTTTAGGATTAAAGGCTAAAACCCCCCCCCCTTCTTTTACTCAATAGGGGTTCATTCAACTCCAAGTCGATGTAAGGATAGGTGAGTTAGTAGCACTTGGGTCTTTTTCTTTCCCCCTTTTTTTCACCTTCCTTTTTCGTCCCGTCCCTGTAAATTTGGTGACCATCCGCAAGTGAAAGGACGGGGAATTTGAGATGCAGGGTTCCATTTTTCTCTCTTTCCTTCCATTCCTCTCGATTCTGTAACCCGTAAATTCATCCTGTTTAGTGTGGGAGTGAAGGGACAGAAGATTGGGCCTCCTTGTTCCTTTCTCACTTTTTTTTTTTAGGCCACCGTTTCGAGACGGCCTGTTAAATAGGGTTTGAGGATGGATGTAAAGAAATTTTTTCCCTTTCTCCCTTCCTTTCTTCTGAATGTACCCCCCAAAAACCCCTCGTGAAATAGGAATAAGTAATCGGAAAAGTACAACACCCCATTTTTTTCTTCTTTTTTTCCCTCAAGGCGACAATCCCCCTTTTATTCCTCCTAAGTTGTTGGGGGGGTGGAGGAGAGATCCTCTCCCCCCCCCCCCAGACTCTGCAGGGAAAAATGTGGGTGTTCTTTTTTTCTTCTTTGTTGGGTTACAAAGGTATTTCCTTTCCCCTCTTTTTCCTCCTCGCAATTCATCCTTTCCTTCCGCACTCATTTCGTGACAGGGAAATGCGCCCCTTTCCCAGGCCGTTTCTCGCGGATTAAAGGTTTTCAAAAACTTCGGCACAGAAATCCCCCTCCTTCCTTCCCCCATCTCTTCTAACCAGGAAATAAAAAAGGAAAAACATTCTTTTCATTCTTTTCCCCCTTTTCCCCTCTTCACAGATGGTTTGGAAGCGAGAAGGGGTTAGGACCTTCCCCTTTTTTTTTTTTTTTCCACTGCTTTTTCCCACTTTCTGAAATGAGAACGGAAAAAGATGCCACTTTTCTGCGTGGATTCCCTCCTTGGGTCGACGACATCACCCTATCCGGACGATAGAAAAGTGAGTGAAAATTTATTCCCCCCCTTCAAAATAGTTTAGTTTCTCCCCTAAGGGGAGGGGTAGAAGTATCCTAACAAAACCCCTTCCCACTTTCGTGCGAACAACCTACACTCGGGAGGGAAGTTTTTTTTTGTTTCCCTTCCCTCCCTCTCCCCTTCAGCCGTCCCCCATTCCTACAGGCGCGGATTTATTATCGAACTCTTTCTTCCCCCCCCCTTCCGCCTTTTTCTTTTTCCACTCCGCGATGGCTGGTGCCGTTTCCATAGACCGTGGGGAATCTTTTTCTTTTTTTTTTCTCCATTAGGCTCGGTGCGTCGCCATTAGAGGCTGCTTTTTTTTTCCTGGTGATCCCTTATCTTCGGGAAATGTAAGTAATGGGACAACGTCCCAGGTCTTCGGTCCCTCCCTCTTTCCCGCCCTTCCCTCGGCCTTTGCAGTTCGAGCTGAAAGGATATTAAGGAACCTAAACCCCCCCTTTTTTTTCCCCCCCCTTGGGGGGCTTGTGGTGTTTTTTTTGTTTTTTTTTTCCCCCCCCTCCTCCTTGCGCCCCCCCCCCCCAGGCAAATCCAAAACGTTAAAAAGGATAATAGCCATCGTCAAAGCTTTCCCTCCTTTTTCCTTCGTGCACTTCGCCCCCTTAAGGAGCACGCAAGAGAAAAAAAACCCCCCTTTCCCTTTTTTCCCCGGCCCTTCCTTCCCAAAAGAAATGTTGGAAAAAGGAAAAAATATACGTTCCCTTTTTTTTTTTTCCCCAACAGTTTCCAACGCGACTGAAGAAATATAAATATGGTTCCTCTTCCCCCCCCCAAACTGGTGGTCGCAAAAAAAATAGTACCTCTACTTTTTTTCTCCCCCTTTTTCATCCCTTACGTGCTGCTCTTCCATTAATGAAGATAAATGAAAGAAGGCCCATTTTTTTCTTTTTTTTCCCCCCCCTCCCCCCCCAATCTTGGCGTCCTCCGATCGATTTGCCGGAGTAGAGGTAGTAGGTCTCTCTTATTCTTCCCTCCCTTCCTTTTTTTTTGACAAATGACAGAGTACAAAGGGTATCCTTTCCTTTTCCACGCCGTCTCTCGTTTTCCTGGCAAAACAAAAAAATGGAGGAGGGTTGGGAAGTCGCACTCCCAGCCATTATCCTTTTTTTTCCCTGCAAGACTATTTCGAAAACAAGGGTCAGGTGAGGGATAAATAAAAAACTCTGCACCCTTTTTTTCTTCTCCTTTTCTCCTTTTTTTCCTGGCTGCGGACGTTTGGCGGATGGGAATGGAAAAAAGAAAGGGGGGAAAGGCAGGGGTTGTCTTTCCTTTTTTCTGTTGGCGGAGAAGTTCTGTCGGGAGAGAGGAGTTGGGGGAGGACGGTTTTCCCCTTCTTTTTTTATTTCTACATTTCTCTATATTATGCCGGGATTTATTAGGATTAAGTGAAGATGTTAAGGTATACAGCCCAAACCCCCCCCTTTCTTTCCCTCCTATTTTTTTTCTACCCTCCTTGTTTTTTTACGTTGGAGAGGACAGGAAATTTTTATTTGTGTTTGTCGTGGGCCCTCCTTTTTCTTTCAGTATCCTTTGGAATTTTTTATAGGAATATGGCTTTTTCTTCCCCTCCCCTTTAAGCCGTTTTCCAATTCCCTCTTTTTTCGTTGGAAAGGGAAAAAGAGGAACGATGTTCCCATCTTCCTGCCTGTTTTTTTCTTTTCCCTCCGGTCCCTTTTTACTCTTCTGTTCTTTTACCGCGAAGGCGCTTAAAGAAGTCAATTTTCGTTTTCTTTTTTTTTCACTTCCCCCTCTCTCCATTCTGGACCTTCTCACTTCGATAGAGGGTAGGGTTAGAAAAAAACTTTTTGTCCTTCCCTTTTTTCCCTTTCGTTTCTCCTACTGGTTCCAGGCATTTCAATTAACGAGGATGGGATTTGAAATTTTTTTTTCTTCTTTTTTCCCTTAAAGCTCAAAAGAAGAAAATGAGAGAAGGGGAACGTCACCGCACCCCCTTTTCCCCCCTTTTCTTACAAGGCAAACTACTCCCCCCAACATTGACAGCAGGGAACTTTTTTTCTAAGAGGAGGGGGTAATAAACGCCGAACCCCCCTTTCTTTTTTTCCCTTTTTTCCCTGCCTGGAAAATCCGAAAAAGACGAAAAAAAAAAACCGTTCCCCTTCTTTTTTCTCTTTTTCCTCTTTTTTTTTCCCCAAGCGCTTCCGGTATCGGTCTTTTTTGTGGAAAAAAAGAGGTAACCCGGATGCGCCCCATCTTCCTTCTCTTTTTCTTTTTTTTTTTTTCCCTCTTCTCCAAGGAGAGCTTCTTCCCCCTTCCTTTGCAGTCAGAATGATTAGTAAATTGGATGGAGAACGTTTCTCTTTCCCTTCCAGATCCCCTTGATTGGAGAAAATTTGAGGAAAGGATGTGCCAACACTTTTCCCTTTCCCCCCCTTCCTCCTTTCCATCCCGGCTTGGTGCTTTTGTGGTAATGTAAGCTCGTCCTCCCCCCCTTCTCTGTTGGGAAGCCGACGAAAAATAGATATGATGGCAAAACCCTGTCACTTTTTTCTCCCCTTCCCCCCCCTTCCCCTTATATTTCCTTTCTCTTTTTCTCGGCGGTAGTTAAAGATTGAAGGTAAAAGGGAAAGTACGGCCCTTTTTTCTTTGATCTCGGAATGCAAATAATGTCAACCCAACTGGTTATATATATCTTTTCCTCCTCCTCCGTTTTTTTTTTTCCCCCCCCTTCCCCCTTTTATGTCATTCCTATCCCTGGTCCCCCTTTTCTACACACTCCTTGATGAGTTACTGGGAAAGTAAAGAGTGAAAACCTCGCGTCTCCTTCCCCTCCTCTTTCCCCCCCCCCCCCCAGTTCGGTTTTGTCCTCCTTTATCTTTCGCGGGCTCAAACGGCGGAAATTGATTGGCCGAGCTACAAGGCCCCAACGCCGCCTCTTCTTTTTCCCCCCTTTTCTTTTCTCCCCCTTTTGCGCTGTTCCTCCCCTTGGCGCACAATTAAGGGAAGCTAGTCGGACACGTTTTTCCCACCTGTTCTTTTTTTTTTTTTCTTTTTTTCTTTACATGGCTGGGCCACGATCGCTCTTGTAGGAAGGATGGGGAGACCATCAAGCTCCCCCTTTCCTTTTCCTTTTTTGGGTCCACAACTCCCCTTATTTCCTTATTTCTCTTGATCACACGGAAAAAGCCGAGTGAGATTCCGGCTCCATCCTTTCTTTTCTCCCCTCTTTTCCAGCGTCGTCCCCCCTATGTCTTTTTTTCTTGCTTTCATAATAAAGGAGATAGGAAGGAGTAATAGGGATTGCGTAGTTGCCTGTTCAATTAACCTCTTTTTCTTTCCCCTCCTTTTCCCGCTTGCCCCTCCTTTCCCTCGGGGGGGCCGTGGCAGAGAGGTTCCCTTTTTTTTTTCTCCTTGACGCCTTTCCCCCAATTCTGCTTCCTGCCGGCACGTATGGAAACGAGGGAAAAAACGTTTGGTCGAACTTTTTTTTTTTTTCCCCTTTTCTCTTCCCGTCCTTTTTTCGTTCTCTTCCCTGCAAAGCGAAGAATAAGGCCGTTCCTCTTTCCCCCTTTCCCGAGACTTCTTTAAGCGCCTGAGAGTTGAAATAACCAGATAGGGACCCCCTTTTTCTTTCTCCCCCCCTTCCCTTCCCCTTCTATTTTTTTCCATTCGTTTTCCTGTCGTTTTTTTTTTTCTCCTCCATTAAGGGGATGTAAAAAAGGCTTTACTTTCTTTTTTCTCCCCTTTTCCCCTCTTTTTTTTTACCCTTTTCCCCAAGCGACGGCGGGCGACACAACAAAAAGAAACAATTTTTTTTTTTTTCTCAATCCCTTTTCCTTCCGTTGAGGAAGGCAGGTTTGGGATGGTAGACCTTTTTTCCCCCCCCTTCCCCTCTCCAGAACTCCTCCCCCCTAGAAGGGGCGTGTAAAAGGAAATAAGGGCGCGGCAACGTGCCGCATCCTTTTTTTCTTTTTTCCCTCCCCCTTTTGTTGAGGCCCCTCCCCACCCCCTTCTGGCCCCAGATTTGGACAGGAAATAGAAAAAGATTCCGCAGGTTTCCTTTTCTTCCCCTTTCCCCCTTTTTGCATCTCTTTTTATTTCTCCTCAACGGGATGTTAGGATAGTTTCTTGCGCATTCCCCCCCCCCTTCCTCTTTTTTCCGGTTTTCCCCTTCCTGCAACAAAGAAAGAAAGTGCCAGGACTCCCTCTTTTTTCCCCCCTTTCCTTTTCATTTTCCTTTTGTTTTTTACTTTTCTTGTCCTTTTCAAAAGTCCTGTTAGAAAATTAGAGGTGTTTGAGGCGCATATTGGTCTTTTCTCTTGCTACTCCCCGGTCCCTCCTCTCTCGGGGGAAAAGAATATTTTGGCGCGTATTTCCTCCTTTCCCCCCCCCCCCCCCCCCCCCCCTTTCCCTTGTCCCTTCTCTTCATGGAAGAGATAAAGTAAGATATACCTTATTGATCCCCCCTTTCCCCCCCCCCCCCCCTTTTTTTGTTTCTCTTAAACTTTTTCCCCCCCACGATGATTCTAAGTAAGAGTGGAGTGTTTTACGTTTTCCCCTCCCCTTTTCTTCTTTTCCTTTCCTCTCTGATTTCCCCCCCGCCCTTCCGGCCAAACCACAAAGGCTTTTTTCCTTCCTCTTTTCTTTGTTCCTTTTTCCGACCGCGCAAACAAATGGATACTCCCGGTACCGCTTGCCCCCTCTTTTTTTTTCCTTTTCCTTTTGTCATGTTTTTTTTTCAGATGGTTGGGGGACGCCGCTGCTTTTTTTCTCCCCCACCCCCTGATTTCTTTTCCTCTCGGATTCCTGAGGTAAGGGGAAGGAATATCTTTTTCCCTTTCCCCCCCCCCCTGCCCCCCCTTTTTCTGGGCGTTATAAAGTGTCGATGCCCTTCCTTTTCCCTTTACGCTGTCCCATCCTTTCACCCTCACTCATACCAGCTCAAAATTAAAAAAAAAAATATGGAGGGGCGCTTCCTTCTCTTCCCTCTCTATTGCCCATTCCACCCACAAAAACATACAGATTAAAAAAGGAGATGGCCCTTTTCCCCCCCCCCTCCCCCTTTCCCCTCTTCTCTTTGTCTCTGGTGGATGAGAGGAAGAGTTAGATATAGAGATGTAGGATCCTCTTCCTCTCTTTTTTTGGCCTGAAAAAGAGCTGCTTTTTTCTTTCTTTTTCTCCTGAGATTTTTTTCCCTTCTTTCAAGTTTAGGATAAGGGAGAAACATCATTATGCCCTTTTTTCCCTCCCCCTCGGGTTTTCGAACTTTCACAAATAAAAGGAGAAGGAAGGTTCTACGTAGACTTTTGCGTTGCGGGAGAAAAAGGAAAAGAAAACAAATTTTCCCTCCCTTTTGCGGTAGAATTCCTCCCTTTCCCCCCCATCGGACATTTCCCCCCCCCTCCCCTGGAATTGCGATGGGGAAGGTTCCCCTTTCCCCTTTTTGTCCTCTTCGGTGGGACAAGGAGGACGATTCACTTCCCCTTTTTCCCCCCCCCCCCCCCTCCTCCTTTTTCCTTTTTTTTTAGTTTTCCTTGGGCAGAAGATTGGCCGCCTTTCCTTTCCCCCCCCTTCCCCTTTTTGATGGAAGAAAAGTTTCCCCCCCCCCCCCCCCCTTGATTCCGCCGAGGAAAGGGAATGTTCCCATCGTTTGGGCGCTGGCCTTTCTGTTCAAGACCTTTTTTTCCTGTCCATTCCTTTTCCCTGTTTCCTTCCCCTTTTTAACCCCGACATAGCATCCAGACCTTCGGCAGTCAACAAATTGTTGTCCCCCCCTTTTTCCCTTTTTCCCCCTTTTTTTTTTTCTTTT
>Ga0179593_1479608_pt1 | contig 15484 bp, 8 predicted proteins | sample CZODoug2_1_08_16_FD_185931 | JGI IMG/M metagenome (GOLD analysis project Ga0179593, IMG submission 185931) | Vadose zone soil fungal communities from Angelo Coast Range Reserve, California, USA - CZODoug2_1_08_16fungal (PacBio error correction) | ecosystem: Environmental > Terrestrial > Soil >... | reverse complement strand
AAGCTGGTACAGGCCCCCCCCCATTCTTTCCGACTGGTCGTTTTCGAGTCTTTTTGCGCCTAGACAACTCCTGCCCCCGCGCTTTTACATTTTTTTTTTTTTTCTCTTGTTCCCCATTTTTATAACGGCCCGTCGTCCCCCTGGGTAAGAGGACCTCGAGGGAGATGCTACTCCAGCCTCTATGAGTACCCACGATGCGATCCATGAAGATCTCCCGAAAGATTCCCAGGGTGCCTCCGAGCGTTTTGCCCTTATATAAATACGAATTAAGGGGCGACTCACTGACCCCCAGTTCACCTGACGACCAGCGCCTCCTAGTTTTCACGAAAAGATTCCAACCCCGTATCCCCCGTCCCTTCCTGAGCTTTTTTGTCCTAATTCGACGTCCACAACTGAAAGTATCATTACCATCTTAGTAGCCCCATATCCAACCCTGATGAATCCCCTTTTTGACCGCCGCCCCCCTGATTCCAGTGCAATAGGCCAAGTCCCCTTTCAGGTCTGTTGACGTATCTTTTCCCCTGGTTCCCGCCCCCCAGTTCTCTTTATGGTAACAGAACCTGATTTCCATCCTGCGCTTTTTGTAGTCTCCCCCCAGGTTTTCACAGAATGAACTTCCCCTTCAGTTACGTCAGACCCTTTCAAGCGCAACATGGGTGCCATATTTTTTTTTCCCCCCACCGGACTTGGTTTTCCATTTCGTTGTATTAACCTTCTACCCAATTCGCGTCATGTTTTTCGCCCCGCATCGTTTTTTCTTTTTTTTCCCCCTGCTGCTCCTCCCCTGACGCTCACCCCGCCCCCCCCCATCGCGCCTCGTACTCCGCCGACATGTCCTGCTTCTTGGGCCGCCCTTTTGCAGAGGGTTAACCGCAGTTTTCTTTGAAGGTTAGTCCTGACCGGCCCCTGGTTGGATGCCTTTAGAGGTCGGGGACGTTTTCCGATTTTCCGACCCCTTTGCTTAGACAGCTTTCCCCCCGACCCCCTTTTAGGGCCTTGACATGCCTTTTGCCGTTTTTGATTCGGACTTACCCCCGTTTGTCCCAACATTCCATTGACTATGTTCTCAGCGTCCCTGGTTCGTTCTTGTCGATCAGTGGTTGCGCCGAACCACGACGAGCCCCCTCCGCACATTTGCTGTTGCTGCCAGTTTATCGCTTTACTCCCCCTTCCTACCCCCTTCTTGTGTGCTGCTTTACCCAAGCCCCCCCCCCCGCCCGAGCGACGTCCCTTTTTCCTCACTGAGACGAGTTTTTGCCCTTCCTGAAAACCCGGACCCCCCCCCCAAAATACTCCTACTCCCCCGCTTTGATGTTTTCGTGACTGCAAGGATATCTTCCCTTGGCTTGTTTCATCAACATGACGGCGATGGATCCTTCTTTCTTCTTCCTTTGTTTTGATCTGGAAGACAATTTCTCAACAACTCTTGCGTCTCTTTCCACGAGAGACGTTTTTTTCCCTGAAGGCCCGTCAAGGATGCGCCAACTGGGTGTGTCCCCCTCACTTTGACGTGCCCCACCCCCGTCCCCCGTTTGAAGATCGCTGACATTTTGCCGACGGTTAGACGATCGGCCACGACTTTTGGCTTCTGCACCCCCTCCTTTTAGTCGAATTCCATGTGCGTATGCTGGCTTTTCCTTACGAATCAGGGCTGTTTACAGATCGGGATAAGCGCATTACCACCCCCGCCTGAGCGAGCGAGTGTACTTTTTTTGGAAACCCGTGTTTTCCCCCGGTTTTCTTGGCGAAAGGCCCCCCTCACAGGTGCATCATGAGCCATGCCGGCCCTGTTTTTTTTACCCATTTATGCGCAGTTTCTTAAGATAGGTTTTTTTTTTTTCTTTACGACGTCTTGAATCCCTTTTTTCGCTCCAGTATAGCGCTTTTACAGTCAAGGAGTACGTTTAGAACAACCCGGTTTTTGCCGGGACGTTGGCCGAACCCCTTTTTTTTTTTTTTGTACCCCCCCACCTCATTGCGACGCTTGAGGTTTGAAAATAAGAGAGGGTGGTTATGTTCCCCCCGAGAGTCCTGTCCGATACCTAGTTACCTTTTCCCTTATTGAGCCCATCCGGCATATATTTCCCCCGCCTTTTATAGTCAGACTGATGTGATTTGAAAGGATTTACCTGGTTTCTTCTGGTATTTCACTCCCCTTTGTATCCTCAACGGTATTCCTGCACTGAATGTCCAGCGTCTCTTTTTTTATGTCGTGACTCTGCCTTTTTCATGCCCTTTTCTGCATTCCAAGTCTTCGGCCGAGAGCGGATGCTTTCGCCGAGATTCTTTTCCTGCCAGTACCATCGAGGGCCTGGTACTTCCTTGCTCCCGAGTTTTTTCCCCCCCTCGTGCGACAGCTCGTGTCCTTTTCACTCCCTCAACACCGATGTCCTGGTACGGTTCCCTTACCCAAATGTAATGCTCTCAGACTTATACACCGTTTCTTTGCAATTCCCACCCCCCCCATGACACCGGGCCACGAGGCGTTTTTGGCCTGTTGACGGAAGACCTCAGTCCATCGAGAGCGCTATTTCCCCTCTGAGTGTTGCTTCCCCCTTTTTCGACCTAGACTTGAATATTTTGACAGCCCGTACTGGACACCTTCCCCCTAAGTTCTGCTTGAACCCCCCCTTGCCTCATCCCCATACACGTAGCCGCGACCCCTTGAAATTGATACGTCCCCAAATCTTTCCCCACCGTCTTTCTGCAACCCTGACCGCTTTTCTTTTCCCCCCATCCCGGTTCATCGATGGGCCGGCCCCCTATAGACCCTACTCCAACTCATACCACCACGTTTTTGGATTGTTGTTGACCTTGATTTCGTTTTCCCTGGGCACGTCTCTTACCTTCTGATTTTGTTTTTCGAAAAGGTCTGTTTACGTTCAGGAGGCCGTTATCGATGCAATGCCCATCAGGTTTTTGCCCACACCGTTTTTTTAGTAATTTTTTTGGATCCGATCCCTCTTTTTACACCCCCTTGACAGGTTTTTTCCGCAAGAAGTTCCGTTAGAACTTTCCAACCGCCGTACACAGAAGGGCTAAGCTTGGTCATGTCGATTACATCCCCCCCCCCATATGTAGGTCGAAAACCCCCTTTCAATCTCCTGCCCCTTCCTCCCTATTTTACCTGTAAAAGGAGAACCTTCTGTACATTCCTCCTGGACCCCGGAGTTTTGTTTAGCCGTAGATAATTTATTCAGTACTTGTACCTGATTATAGTTAACACGAACCGCGATACAGGCCCTATCTGTCTTATACATAATACCTCCTCATCCCCTGAAGATCCGGTGAGATTGTCTCCCCGAATGTAACCTTTTTTGTTAGAGGCAAATTTTTTTTGAATTAATCGTTTGTGTGGATGCTATTAAAGCGTAACCTATCCTCCGCAGCACCCCACGACCCCCCCCTTTCAATTGACAGGCTTGCGTGATCCTCCTGCACCAGGTTCCGTGCCGCATTCGTATTGTTTTGCGCTGCTTTTCTTACGTTCGTGATGCCCTTCCCTTCCCTTGGCCGTATTTTTTTTTCGTACGATCCAACGACCTTTTGTTTTTGGGTTTAGAAAAAATTCGGGTACGCGTGAATACTCCGGGTAACGTAACTCTTTTCTTTTTTTTTTCTACCATAGTTTTTTTAGTCTACCTTTTTGTCACCGTCGACTTCGTAGGTTTTCCCCCCACCCCTTCCGTACAGCTTATAGGATCCCTGTCCTCATTCAGCCACTCCCTTCATTATTTTCCGTAGTCGAGTTGAGAGACGGAATTTTTCTTTTGAGCATCTATCGAAGCCGGTCTCCGTTTGCCTCTAGCCCCGACCTTTTTTTTTTTAGTCGCGTTAGGTGTGACGAATCCCCCCGAGGCTCGAGTGCTTGTTAAGGTTTACCGGCTGCCCCACTTTTTGCTCCCGTTCGGCCTTTTTTTTTTTTTTGAATCCAGGTTCCCAGTCGTGAACCCTGTTTGACCCGAACTCCTGACCACCCTGCTAGGGCTTTTTTCTATGCTTAGGTTTAGACATTGCCCTATTACCCTGCCCCCCTTTTTTTTATCGACCCTGTGACCTTCTTTACCCAAACTGCACCAGCGAGTTTAGTAACCATTTTTGACCATCTGGCGCATTCCCCGCTTTTTGCCGTTGTAGCCCCTCTGCGCACCTCAATCCACCGACACGCTTTTTTGTTTTGAAGTCCCCTAACGGCAAGGACATTTCTAGAACTGCTCTCGAAGGTAAATACCCCTCATCGTCGCACCAGGCTCATTTTTTTTTTGCACTTGATTTACCTTGCGCCGTCTCCCGGCTTTTTTTTTTGCGAATTTTTCAGTGATGCTGCTCGGGCTTTTCAGATGTGCCTCTTACGACAATGTTAGACTGTTTTTTGTATCTTTCCCCGACCAATACGCAACACCGTAGCCCCTTTCAAATTGTTTTCATTTCGTAGCAACGAACCGGGATGCCGATTATTAGACCGATTTTTTTTTTTCCCCCCCTTTGCCCCTCCTTTCAGTTTTTAAAACGCCGATTTGTCCTTTCGTCCCCTACCCTAACGTTCATCCTGCCTCCGAGCCGCGTTTTTTGTTCTGCGGTTTTTTTTTTTGGCCCGATTCCCCCAACCCGGATTGTTTAGTCGGATTCTCCCATTCCCCTTTACTCCAAGACTGTGTTTATTCAGGGTGAAGTGGCCCATGTTGTGCCCGTTTTTTCTGCGCGTTGGTCTTCCATGTTAGATGACTGTTTTAGTTTAGCTCTCACCCCCTCCGAACAGCGCGGGGTTCGAAGTCGTTTCTTGCCTTGTACTTGCCATCTCTTTCCCTTTCCTAATTCGTTTTTTGTTGAGTTATCAAATCTTCCGCTTGTTATCATGTAGTCCCCTCCCGCTAGAAATCCAAGGCGCAACCCCCCCCTTCCCCCTCACTCCCCAGGATGACGCCACACCTTTTCAACCGGCCGCGCTTCAAAACTTCTTAACGCTTTAGGATAATCCACCCCCGGTTTTCCTGAGTATTTTTTCCCCACGCGGTCATTCCCGCCTCAGGTCCCCCTTTTGCCCGAGACAGAGAACTGGCTGACATGTTGCCCAGACACTGCCACTCCTATATTTGCCGTTTGAGTTTCGACCACGTCCCCGTACGATCGATTTAGACAAGCCAGCACAGTACACAATGTACTTTTTTTACCATTCCCCAGGCTGACGTACCGGTTGTGTCAGGCGCCGTATCCAAGATGCAGATACACAGTAAATAAGGTCCGCCCCCCGTCAGATGAGCCTTACCAGACGAACCGGGTATTTTTTCCCCTAGGGTTGAGCGGAATTCCCGGTTCGCCACCAGTGCCTATTTTTTAGTTTTTTCATGATTTGCCGTCAAGCACGTCTTGTATTCCCTCTTTCTATTTTTTCCCTTCCTCACGCTTCTGTGTGTTTTATCTTGCGACACAACCCGTTCCCCTGTTTCGGACTCCCGCTCTGGCAGCTTCCTTTCCTTTCCGTTTGTTTGAAGACTTTTGCGCCCCCCATCTTCCGTCGAGGTCATCGTTTTCTTCCACACAGCAGAACGCATTAACCCTAGCAGACTTCAGCCGGCCCCTTCCCTCATGCGATAAAAAGAACAAATGCTAAACCACTTACTTGAACACTCGCCGTTGTTAGTGGCGTTGTTGGACCACGGTGGTGAGTTTGTGCAGGGGGTGGCCCCGGGCGAGGTGTGAGTGTTTATGGCGGCCTGTTTTTTTGACGGCCTAGCTGTACATTCGGTTGCCAATGTTTTGGTCCCCCCCCTCTCATCTGCCAATTTACTCTACCAGCATAACTTTAGGTACACGAGTTTCGCGGATTTATGCAGTGACACCCCCCAATACCGACCGTCCTCCCTTTTTCCCCAAGCCTCTTGGTTGGTTTGCTAGCCCATTGTACCTCAGAGCGCTTGCTCCACACCCTAATCTGCTATCTTGACTGACGTAATCCCCCCGGCCAGGTCTTTTCATTTAATCGATCGCGTGTTTTCTACTACGCCCATTCTTTTTCCCTCGCCGAGATCCCAAATAGACTGCCCCATATGCATTGACCTTTTGTCCCTCTTTTTTGCACGGACGCCATACGTAAATGAGATTGCCGCCCACCCCGTAGATTCATCCGTTTAGACGAACCGCCTCCCCGTAATTTAGACCATTGGCCGGATTTAAGCTCCCCCTTGCCACTGACACTGATTGCAGGGCATAAGCGTTCGTGTAGTGCTCGTCGCCCTCGGCCCTTATGTACCACCCGACGCCCGACTCCTATAACCGCTTTGACTAAGACAGAGCATCCACCTATGTAGACTGTATCCTTTCCCCGCCCACGAAAAGCCAATCGGCGACCTGTGTTCTCTTCCTCTTTCACAGTGAAGCGGCCTTAGTCACAATAAGTGTCACCTTACCAGTCCTCTCCCAGGTTTTTTTCCTTTTGTATCCTTGACTGTTCCACGCTCGGGTATTTTGAAAACGATCATCCGCTTTTTGCACAATTTCTCCACCCCACTTTTTTTCTCTTATGTGAGCTTTTTTTTAACGAATTTGCACGATGCTACGTGAGTTTTTGTTTTTTAGAGAAACCCGTTCAACGCATTAGCCTTTGTTTCCTTTACCCTTCACCTTCTTTTTCCAAACGAGGCCCAACTCCCCTTTTCAATTTTTCGAGCCCCCCCCGCCAGACCCTCACATGCACGCGTCACCCTACCCTATTTTTTTTATCCCCAGCCACTCCCGTGCCCTTGTTTTTTTTTTAGCCCACCTTTTTATTTCTTTTTTTTTCCCGCTCCGCGCTTGCTTTTCCCCTGCGCACAAAACTCAATCCAGCCTTACGTTTTCAGGAGATTGCGCGTAGTAACTCCTTTTCATTTTTTTTTTTTTTCGTTTCCCATTTTAAACGCCTTGTTGTCGTCACGCCCGTTTCCCCCACTCCAAGTTGCGTAGACTTGGTAGTGGACTTTACGCCTGTTGTGACAATCCCCCTGCAGTGTCGGTCTTCTTGATTTTACAATTCCCCAGGCAGCGCACAGTCCCCCGTGCTGTCCCAATAATCAATCACGCCCCCCTATTTCAATTCCACACACAGGTCCTTGCCCTTCGTCTCCCTATGTCCGCCCAACGCAGCCTTGCGTCTGTTTCCCCGGTTGCTTGCTCCCTCTTTCAAACGATTTTTTTCACTGCTATGGTGTGGCAAAGTTCGTCTGTCGAACACGCTTTGTTTTGTCTTCGCCTTTCTTCCCCCCCGAAAGACCTGCGCTTCCTACATGACGTTTGGAATCAGATAACCCCTCTGACACGGACTAGCTACGTCCTTTACGCCGCAGCAGGACACGTATTGGCAAGCCGTTGTATCCCCGGGGTCATTTCGACTCCAACCGGCACACCTTCCGCGTTGTTCCTCTTTTCTTTTCTTATTTTCTTCAGCACAAGAACGACCCCACACCTTTCCCCAACCCCCGCCCCGTCCACTACTTCCCTGACGTTTATTCTTCTCCTTCGTATTTCCCCAGTTCCATGGTAAGTGCTGACTTACCCCCCGTTCCTCGATGGTTCCTGAATCATCGTTTCGCGAGGGTTCCTATTTCCCGTTCCCTCCTGTCTGGCGTACAAGCACTACCCTGTACTTCTGGCTAGGACCAGTTTGCTTATCCATTGCGGCCAGCCTTCGCAAACTTCCCGACGCCCAACTTCTCACACCCCTCAAAAGTGCTCTTCACCCTGAGCGTCTTGTTTTGGGTTCTTGTTGAACTTGACCTTATCCAACCCCCGTTTTCCATGCTCGCCACCAGTCTGCCGGTTCCGTTCCTCCCATCTTCCCGACCCCCGACAACCTTCCCTTTAACTTTTTCGCCTTTTTTTTCGAAGATTTCCTGCCATTCAAATTACGAATTTGCGCTGCTCACTGCTTCATAGTCCGCCGGCCCGGCTTTTTTCAACGGAATTTACTGAAAGGCGTCCTGAATATTGGTTTTGCGCGGGTGCCGCGGCCCACCATTTTTTGTCCCCCTGTCTGCGTGTGCGACCCGTTGCTCTATTTTTCCAGTCTATTGGCGCCCTTGTCCCAGCTTTCCCTTGCGCCGAGTGACTCCCCATTTTTCTATCAAACGCCCTCGTTCTCTGTTACAGCTCTCCCACCCGTCCCGTAGTTGTGATAAGAGCTTAATTAGAGGTTTTGAGAATTTTAGTACGAGAGTCTGACTTACCGGTTCTCTTCCTGGCTACTTATCCTTTCCTCTTTATCTTTAATCGGTTGTTGATTGGTGCATGCAGAGAAGCCCACCAAGCCCCCTTCCCCCTCAGAATAGTTCGCGAAGTTTCCCCCCCCTACCCCCGCAACCCCCAACCTCAACAGGAAGAAACACTTTCCCCTTCTTTTACTTTCCCGAAGCACGGGTTACCGTTTACCCCCTTATGCTGCTGCAGGGCCTTCTGTGCGCGCCCCCTATTTTTCTTCGGTAACAGACCCAAGTTCTTTTTTTCTCGTCCGTCTTTTTTCCAGTATTTCAAGAAAAGGATTACACACTGGGCACAATCATCTCTCTGCTCCACATATCTCTGAGGCAGAAGCTCCCTGGTTGGTCAGACCCGAATTTTTCTTTTTGTCCATCCATCTGATTTGGAAGTGCCCGCTCCAAACCTTGGCGCGACTCCTATTGCGTTTTAGGCCCGAACACGTTTTTCACTTGGACGTCGCCATTTCGTTGAGTTAGGGCACCCCCATCTGTTTTTGCATTGACCGTTTTTTTTCTGGTCCATCGCAAAAAGACCCGTTTTTTCTGTTGCGCCAAGGCACGTTTTGGAGTCCCCTTTCGCCCGCTTTCCTATTGATTTCACCTTCCCAAGGTTAGGCAATCTACCTAGTGCGTCACCCCCCAGATAGACAGACACCGCGGATGAATCTTTTGACCCGTCACATCGCTGTGTGCCCCGGATCCCCCCACAAGGTCGATGGTAGCTCGCACAAGTTGCTCCTTTAAACTATCGCATGGTGAGTGAAGGGGTTCACTGTTCTGACCGCCCCTACTGCCCCGCCCTCTACCTCAGCACCCCCCCCTAACACAGTACCCCCTGAAAGCGCTTACTTCCTTCGTTTCCGTATAGGAAACGTTTCGTGACTTTTAGTTTTGTTGACTTCTTTTTTTTCTTCCCGTTCATCTCACCCCTTATCCTCCGATTTTTTCAGATGAAGTAGACCTTTCTCCCCCTTTTTTCTCTAAATCGCGATGAACTTTTAAAACAGTTCTAAATACGGCCTTCCCCCCCTTTGACCCCTCAGGATTATCCGACGGAATGAGGCTTTTCGCGCCTGTACCAACCTACGAAGGCTACTTCTGACCCCAGACATTTCCTTTATTTCATCCCCAGAACAAGACTGTCCGTTTCCACTCCAAGAATCATGACTTTGCCCCCTGTTTTTCCTTGCTACAGTACCCCCCCTCTCCCCTAAAAGGTGACAAAGGTAGTTTACAGGTCGCATTTCTGAGGCCCAGAAGGTACTTTCCCGACCTATTTGAATTTTAGGAATCTCGACGGCTCAGGACCCGAGGCATGACAGTGTAGGGCTGAGACCGAAGTCTACTGTCAGCCCTTTATGAGGAGTGTGCTTTTTGTGCAATAGCCAAACCTAACCCATGTAGCAGCCCATAAATTCAACCTTCTTTTTGCCCCGGCTTACTAACCCCCCAACGACACCAACGACGGTTTTTATGTTTTTTTTCGTGACGACGACCCCGCCCCACCAGTCAACGTCTCTTTGGCAAAATATCCTGCTCCGGCAACCAGCCCACCGCCCAATCCTAAGGATGGGTGTTCCGTGTTGCACCCCTTTCTTGTCCGGTTTGAGATGACAACCACGGAGTTTCTTCCCCTTTTTGTTGGTGGTGGGGAGTCCCCCCTCCCCCCTCTGGGATGCTTTCCGGCGGTTATTTTTAATATGAGTCCTTTCTGCCACGTTTCGCAAGTCGCTCGCTTGGTTCGACTACCTGGTCACATTTTTTTTTTTTTTGCATTCACAATTGATGCGTGTCCGATGGACAAATGCTTTAATCCTTTTTCCAACGCCTTTATCCCTCCTCTGGCCCCTACGATGACAGATTCCAGCGCTTCCCAGAACCCCTGCTTGAGAATCCCCTTAACTCCTTACGTCCCCAGATTTTTCTTCCCAGTTCGATGACCGTCCCTGAGTACGGACTCTCCCAACGTATGGCTGGCGAAAATGTACTTTGTGTGAGACTGTGAGCGCATTTCCCACCGAGCTCCTATCCGTTTTTGATTCTGTTATCAGAAAACCCACCCATTTTTGGTGGTCCCGCAGCTTTTTTCTCAGAGGAAAAGTATTGGATTGCCGTTAGCCTTTACTCACCTATGCATGGACCTGCTGAGCAGTCAGTCGGGAGTAGTCACAAACTGAGCCAAACTCGTCATCCTAGAGGCTGACGTTCTCTTTCATCTGGTTTTGTCGGCGGAAATGATGTCAAAGCGGTTATGGGTTCAGAGCACTTTGACAGAAATGACCGGGTCCCCCCCTTTTCCCCTGCTTCGCGTCGGTTTTAACACTTTGTTTCAAGCGTAGTCGTTGTGCTTCTCACAGAGCCCATTTGGGCATCTGACGATCTCCCCCTCGGCGTCTAGGGCATAGATAGCTTGTTACCTCAACCGCCTGTTCCCATTCCCCCCCCATGTCCCCGCCAAACTGCCTCTTCATTTGTTTTAATGGTGAGCCTAAATTGTTGATGGGACGTTTAATACATGACCCCCAACATTGCCAGCAACCCACCCCCGCTCCGTCCTAGTCGCCAGGTTTTCAGCGTCTGACATTTTTTGGGGACCTTCTCAATTTTTTGACACTGGGTAGCAAAGATGACCCTTATCGCCCATTTCTTTCTCCCCCTGATAGCTGTATTGTCTAGTTTGACTACCAGCGCTTCCGAGTGCGGACTATCCGACCCACTTTTTCAGATACTTTTTTGCGCTCACGCCTGATCTTTGTGAGCGTCCCGCTGCGTCATGTTTAGAAGAGAGTTTGAATCTTTTTTTTTTTAACTTTTGGTTGGACCCAAACTGCTTTTTTTTACCCCGATTGCCCCGTCTTGTCTTGTGAACGTTTCTGGCTAACCAATTCCTCTTGCCAAGTGCATCAAATTCTCTTTCCCCTCTTTCAACGAACCTCAGATGTAGTCACCTGAGCCTACCCCAGTCCTCGTACACTCCCCACTATCCTTGCGTGGGTTCTATGTGTTCGTAAATGTCCGACCCCTTTCCCCACCTCACCTGACGGTGGAAGATGAATTCCCCCCCTAACTTCTTTCTCTTTTCCTCTTCCCTCGAGCCGGACTCCCTCATCCTATGCACGGATAACACAATTCGGTTTGGACTTTTTTTGACAGCCGCCCCCCCCCCTAACCCCCCCGCCGCCGTATTGACACTTGTACCACTCGAGGAAGACACGGAGGCCTTTTTTTGCCCTGTCCAATGATAAGATCGCTTTTGCGTATCCCCATTTCCCCTAGCCACACGTAAATCCGCCTCCTTGCGTAGCCACTTGCGGTGTTGCGCTGTCTTTACCACCTCCCTTTAGAGCCTCACGTTTTTCCCGTCTTTGTTCTAAGACATCACCGTATCATCGTGTCGGAAAGGTATTGCGGTAGTCTCCCTCTTCAGTTCCCTTCCCCCGAACCCGATTTACGAATATGTTCATGTTTTAGACGTGTTAGGCTAGTCTCCTCTCTTTGCCTACCTAAGGACCACCCCCCCTTTTTTGTTCTGTATGTTTTTCTGAAGTTTAGTCCTGGACACCGATATTGCATGAGAGGTCAGAAGAACGCTTTGCAGACGCGATGTTCTTTTGTGGATTCGTCACTTCCCCTCTGTTCCACCTGAATCGAGCGGAAGAGTGCAGTGCTATTTCTAAGCATTCTCATCCTTTTTTCGCTCCTACCTCCGTTTTTGAAGATCGGAACGCATCAATTTTCCTGCCTTGTCATTGATCATAGCACTTAGCGCCTCGCCTTTCCCCTCCACCCTAGACCTACCGGCCCCCCTTCTGCCCAGCCCCTACAAAGAGCCTTTCACCCCAAGCCCGACAAAAGAAAAGACAAGGAGGCCTTTTTTTCCCCCGCTAATCCCCCCCTTTTTTTTTGTAGTTCTCTTTTGGCCCCCCCCACGAATGTAAGCCTTTTAACTCCACGTGTGCCTAGTCCAGTCCCCTCGCTGCAGAGAATCAAACGAATAGAAAACTCCCCACCCCCTTCCAATTAGCCCTTTTGTTTTGCCCTGTGAACCAATACTTCCAATTCCCTACAGCTATGACCCAGCCCTAACAGTCTGCTGCGCCCTTTTTTAGCTGGCCTTGAGCAGTTAACCTCCCCCCTCCCTTTTTCATTCTTGCCCTTGAGAGGCTGATCAAGTTTGAGCGGCTTTTTTGAGAGTTTTTTTCGTGCCTATGACCTTTCCAATCAGGTGATAGCATGTCTTGACGACTGTGGCCCCCTAAAATTTCTAGACTGAACTTCTTTCTTTAGTAAGGGCCCTCCCTCCCCCGTGTTTGTATTTGCACGCTTTGGCTTTCTAATTCTGTGGTGAAAACACCACACCACTCCGTGGAGACATCGTGGTAAAAAGTGACCCGGACTGACACTGCACCCCGCCCTGTTTCCTCTGTGGGAACCCCCCCTTATGTCATATCACCAGAAGAGGGGATGTGGTCCATTGCAATCTTTAGAGGCACTCCGTAGGCCGCTCCCCCTTGTTTTGATTCCTCTCCCTCCCCCTAATTAAAACGGAGCGGGTGGTTAACTCGCTTTGCTCATTCGCGATCGCTGACGCTCAATTGGATCATTTTTTGGTCTCCCGGGTAGTCTCTCTGTACCGACTTTTTCCCCGATACGGCACTTGCCTCTCCTAGGCTCCATGACACAAGAATTTAGATTTGCTTTTTTTATGCCCACCAATCCCCATGCGACGTGAAACGTCCGATTTAAGCTTGGTGTTGCCCACTGAGGTTGACCCTGGTAGATTTCAAACAATCTGAACGTGCGAGAAGATGTCAACTCTTTCCGCCCTTTCGTGTTTTTGATAGCCCTCCCCAATGGACCTTGGCCCCAGTTTCTTCGACCGACCTAGATTGAGTTCGTTCTTGCAGGATAGTACAGCACCCCTGATTACAGCTTTCCTAATAGCTTTTTTTTTTCCCACTCGCCCCTTTAGGATGCAAATGATCTTTTTGGTAGCACCCCCGCTGATGTTCTACCTTCTCTGTTCCCCCACGACCCTCTTTTCCCTTTAGAAAAAAGTCCGTGAAATGACGTCCTATCATTTTTGTACCCCCCTTCCCCCGGACTCCCAACGCACCGGAGACATGGCTACCGATTAACGACCATAACCACCCCCCCTCCATTACCTTGTAAGTAGGAGATGCTCTTTGCTTCCCCATCCGGATGGACGCCGCACCAGAGTCTAAGATCCCCTGCTCCCCTTTTCTGTGCCTATTCCCAGTCGTGACTCGCACCCTTCCGTTGTGTGTAGTTAAATGCTGACCATCGCCAGCTTAGCTAGCCTGCCTTTTCTGACCGCTTGGAACTTCTGTGGCCGCCTCCACTCCAGTCGCAAAAACTAACTCCCATCGCGGACCTTTCCCTCAACGCTCACCATCTAGTTCAAAGTTGTTCTTCTTGAAGCGCAGAACGCACCGAGGCCGATCCAATGCAAAAACAAGCCCCACCCACACAGGTTAGCAAATCTCCTTTTTTTCCCATTTACCCGGTAGTTGATCTGCCACGCCTCCCCCACCAAAATTCCCACATTCCAGGCCACTTTCTTTTCCGTTGTTTTCGGATAATTATATAGGTCCCGAGACCGTTTAAACGGTTTTTTTGTACAAAAGTCTACGAGCGCAATAACGTCGCCCGATGTGAATTGTATTAACGTTTCCGTCATTTTGTTGTCCCTTTTTTTTCCCAGCTTTATCTGGAGCTTTTAGGTTGTAGTGACCCCCTGGGGTTGCTGGAAAACGGAGACGCAAATAGCGACAGCGAGTCCCCCCTCAGGCCCCCCCCCCTCCCCCCCTCACGACCCCTCCTGCTTGCCCCCCCTTCTTTTCCTTAAGAGTTTTAAGATTTTCCGAGAACCCTTACGAACTTTTCAACATGCGCCGCATCTCCACTTGCCCAACCGGACATTGTTGCGTTTCGCCCTATTCGTGCGCACCCATGACTTTGACTTTCGGGACGTATTCCCCGTTTTTGAGTCCTGCCCCCTGCCCCAGTTCGCCTGCTCAATACGTCACTTTGCCCCCAATAGCGGGTTTCGCCTCCTTCTGCGCACACACCACGCTCCATTTGCCCCAACCCCCCGTGACATATCTACTTATTGAGGGAATCCTAATGGAAACTGCGGTTTACCGTTCTGATCCCAAGGCCAGCACACCGCGAGACCGACGTGTTGCACACTGATGAACCCTCAGACCCTCCCGACTAAATGGCAATACGCTAGTTCCACCCGCCCTGACGCGGAGTTCTGTCCCGATCCATGTTTTTCACCCACGAAACCGAAAAGCACTTATAATATTTGTGAAAAAAGGTACTTTCTACCCCGAGTACTGCAACTGGAGTCTCAATTGTAACCCACGAACAGTTTGAACGTGTATTGTAGCGCGACCCAGAGTTTTTGTTGATGCCCTGGCGTTTCTCCCCTATCCCTCTGTCCCACCCCCTCCTGATTTACCTCTCGAAAGAATTCCGATTTGACGGCACCGTGAGACCAATGACTTTCGGACCGTGGAGCCGTTGTAAATCACATTACCCCCCTTTCCGACATTTACAGTTTGAGGTTTTACACGCCATCCTAATACCTGAATTCCCCCCCCCAACCCGGATGAGGCCCCCACACCCTTCTAACCTCCATCCGCCTATTCCTTACCCGTGATGACCGTTTTCGCTTACCCTGAGTACTCCTGTGGTGGACCCTGCGCGCCTCCCAGCCTTAGGACGTTCCCCAATGCCTTTTTCCCCCCAGAGCGGACGGTGCAGAGTGTTTGTGTTTTTTGTTTTTTTTTTTTTTTGTGTTGTGTGTGTTGTGTACTAGCTTTTTCCCAGAACACCCCCCAACCCGATGCGATTAGTTCAGGTTGTTCTGCCCCCCGTCCCACCCCTTAGCTTGTTTTTGCTTTCACAGTCCAAGCGCTTCTACGCACTTAGAATTTTTTACTCGCGTACTTCCCCCTGAAGCTTCTTCTTTACCCAGTCCCTCTCAAGGCACTTCACCCCCTGCCTTTTTGCTCCTTTGGTTCGCTTTCATCCCCCCACTGCTGCTGCCCCTTCCGATCCCTGTCCCCTTGCTCCTAGCCCTCAATGAGCAGTCGTCCTCCCGCAATTTCCTGAACCCTTTTTGAACGCTTATCTTTTTTTTCGGTCCCCTTTTTTTGGTGTCGCTTTTTCCCCCCCCCCCCACTCCCGAAGATGGTATGTCTTCCCCACCAGCCCTCTCGCTG
>Ga0179593_1452803_pt1 | contig 15485 bp, 10 predicted proteins | sample CZODoug2_1_08_16_FD_185931 | JGI IMG/M metagenome (GOLD analysis project Ga0179593, IMG submission 185931) | Vadose zone soil fungal communities from Angelo Coast Range Reserve, California, USA - CZODoug2_1_08_16fungal (PacBio error correction) | ecosystem: Environmental > Terrestrial > Soil >... | reverse complement strand
CTAATTCGAACTGCCAGTTTGGTAAACCCCATATTCTGTATCCGCTGACAGAATGGGCTCAGATCGTACAGTTTCGAAGGTACGCCCCAACATTTTACCAGCCGCGTTCCAGTGTGTCCCCCTCTGCGTAAGTGCTCATAGGGCCATGGTGTGACCGCCAGACCTATCGATGTAGCTCGATGTTACCTTTCCGTAACCTTTTTGATGGGCCCCCCTCTAGATACCGTTGATCTCTGTGGTCTATCGCTAAATATGACTTTCTCCTACCCCTTCCCTGGGATATATGCGCATTAGGTCTTTCTTTCACTATGAATGTGAATGCCCGGCCTTTGCTCTTGATTTCCGTTCGTGCTCAGTCAACCGCAAGGCTCCGTGAAACGTCACCACACACGACTGGGAGTCGCTTTACATGAATCAGAGTCATTTCGATGGTTTCCCTCTGGCCACGCGGCGCGTTTTCTTATTCACTTACGATTGGCAGTTGGCTCCACCCTCTGTCGATGGCGTCGAAACTCTTCATGTTCAGTGTGTCTCCAATCGTACTCTTGCCATGTATTCAAGACACCTGATGCTTCGTGCTTCCGAACGTCTGGCTGAGATGGATCCCGTAAACTCGAGTGGGGAGTTCCCTGCGACCCTTTTAGTGGCATGTCGGAGTTAGTTCAGATGAAGTGCCATTAACACCCATGTTTCTCTACCACGATTCCTGCACATGAATCACTCACGCCGTGCACACCATTGTCTTTTATTTACCGTCCATCGTTTGCTTTACCTCGGATGCCTTGCTACTCCTACTCCAAGTGAAAAAAATCCCGCAGCTCATGTACCCTGATATTCCTGTCTGCTGAAACCACGGTCTAACGCGCGTTCGGTTGGCTTTGAATGTAGCAACTGGAGAGTGTTAATCTCGACGACGGCCTGTGATTTCGCCACACCTGCGCCCGTTTAGAACCACGCTAGGCGCGGCCCGTTTTCTCATAAGGATACTCTAACTTTTAATCCCCTTTAGTTGTCCGCTCGTCTTGCTCGCGACTGGTTTTCTAACTTGCAAACCCTTCACTTTACCCTGCATCCTCCACCCTCTCTGTACTCCTGTTCCGAGTGGTCTCGGCACAGCCAGTCGCCTTATCTGTCTCGCCGCTTTCGCGACCTCGAGATTCGCTATTGCTTTCGACCGACTCCTCTCGACAATGCCCAAACGCTCGTACGGCACTGATTTCTGTTGAGATTTTTCAAGTATTTTTCCGCGGCCCCCCCGCGCTTTCTTTTGAAGCTCTTGCCCCATCTTTTGCTGCCGTTGCCCAGTCGTCGTGCTTTAACTATGGAAGTTGCGCAACGGGCGGCCCTTCCCTGAGACCACCATCGTCCTTTGATGAAGTGGGGGGAAAACACGCCAGTAGTCACTTTTTCTACTTTTTGTTAACTATCCTATCATGGCACTTTATCTGACCCACGTTCGGCCAAGACGGGCAGTCTCTGTCCTTCCCCCCCCATCTTCATCTCCACCATCTAGTGTCTGAGGTCGACGGATGGAACGTGCCTGCGCCTAACAGCTATTCTCATAACTTGGAACTAAGAGTGATGATGTCCCCTTTCCTGGCACGCTACCCGGTTGTCGAAGTGATGAGAGTGACATTTACCGGCCAAAACAATGCACCCATCGGACTTTTTCGCGTGGCTAGGCCACGATTCGCAAATTTTTTTGATTGATAACGCGATTTAGCTAGTCTACCGGCCTGAGGTCCATAAAAGTCGGTTCTTTGCACCGCGCGCGCTTCTTTGTCTCGGTGGGCTGTGGTTTTTCCTACTATCCCGCCCTTATCTGCCCCGGCAAACTTTGTCTTACTTAAACTGTGTCTGGCCCAATCAATTTTTCACCGGAAGTGAGTACCCGATTGAGTATGAGCTTGATGTATAGTGTTCCTTGACCTCCTTTTTGCGTCGGGACTCCCCCTGCTTCGGACTCCTGTCTATCGATTACACATTCTACCTGCTGATATTCTATCGTTCTCGTTGCTTACGGTCAGCCTTGATTGGCCCCATGGTCCGTCCCCTTAGTGCCCCCCCATACGAATAGTACCGTAATACTTCGTTAGACCGTGTGAGACTTATACGTTTGGCAGGATGTCTTGGTCCGTACAACTCCCACGCCGATTTTCACGAGGACGGCGGATGTTTCGTCTGCCCTCGCCCGAATTCCACGTCCCAGACTTATCTGAGCGAGGGCTTCACTTATCGTCGCATTCCTGACGCTGCCTCTTCGGTTCAAATCTCCTCGTCTGTTAGTCCCGTTTTGACTTATATCCAAGCCGCCAAGCCCCAACCTTCTTTTCGTAAGAAACCATCGCGACGGAGTTTGCCTGTGCAGCGCTTTCGCCCGTCGTCAACGTCGCAGGAGGGTGGTTCGCGACGGCAGGCTCATGTGAACTTTGCGTGATTTCGTGTTCTGTTCCCGACCTGGTTTACCACGGGCGGGGTGCATTGCGGCCTCCCCTTCGGGAGACGACGTACTCCTGTTCATACCAGTTTCTGTCGCGTGAGTCCCATATACTCCTGCTGATGGAGTGTGAGGCATCCGCCTTCTTGTTCTTTATTAGGACACATGTGTGACGTCTTTCTCGTACGCTAGTGCTGACAAACCCCAAGCTACTGGGTGGGTCCGTCGCAGTTTCGCCGCGCTGCTTTCTTGAACCCGGTGCGTCTCATGATGATCCTCTGTACGGACGAGTGCCCGTTTGTTGCGCCTGGGTGCTGTGTTTGTCTAAGACGCGTACTCTCCGTTTGGGCTACTTCCCACTCGGCGACGATCGCCTCGCGACAAAGGGTCTCGGTCGATGGTAAACCTTCTCCGGCGTCACCCCCGACTCCTCCTGACACACTTATGCCCCAAGCGCCTGCTTCGAACATTGTTCGCTTCGCCCTTCGCAGGCGCCCGGGAATACAGAAATGTATAGTACTGAATTGTCGTTGGGCTCATTTCCTTTCTGCCTGCGCGGCCACTTTAGATGACCACCGGCACCCTTGATTTGCTTCAATCGCCCTTGCAAAATATCCCATGCTCGGCCGGCTTCACTATATCGTGCCAGGTCTGTAGATGCTGACAGATACTAAGCCCGAACTCAGAAGGCCACTGACATGTTTGAAAAGCGCAAGGTAGAATGATTCCTGAGACCCCGGCTCAATCTTTATCGTAACTTGTGCACGAGGTCTTGACTCCCCAGTGGCTGCTTCTTCCTGGGTTCTTCTTTTGCCGTTCGGAGGGCGGGGCTCTCTAACCGTCCTCCTTTATTTCCACATCCGCCATTGTCATCTCAAAACGATACAGGATATGGACTCCCGTTCAGCTTTATCACTGACCCTTTGACTTGCTTGCCTACGTGGAAACGCACGCCGCGTAGGGGCTGGTTCGGGCCTTTCCCCGCCGCACCACGAGAAGTGCTACTATCTTCCAGTATCTCTTGCCTCTTCCGGTCCCCCTTTGCTGATAGATCGTCGGTAACCCTCTCACATCGGTTTATGACAGTGACACGAAGCCCTCGGGTTTCGCTCGTATATCGCCGCCCGTAGGCGGCTTTTATTCATTAATCCCGTATCACCCCCTAGTCGACTGTCTTCCGTCCCCACTCTCATTCATATATTGCTTCATCGCGTATCGGCCAAGGACAGGACCACCACATGCAATTGGAATATACTCACGGCAGTCTTCCTCCTCTCGGTCCGATTTCAGAGTCCCCCAGTCCCGCCTTTTGGGGTAACTTTGCAAGACCTTTCTCCGATTGCCCGCAGTCGACGGCAAGGCTCCGCCTTTTCAATTGTTTGACCGACCCTGACGTAGTAAACTTTCCGTTCTGATTCATGGACCTTTCACCCTCTTGGCCATCCTTCACCCGAGGAAGACCGCGTCCAGCACAGACCACTCACTGAGTCCGACTGCATCCATCAGATTGTTTGACTTCTAGGGTGTCAGCTCCCATCGACGCTCAACACTGGAAGTAGATCTCCTCTACCTGACCTGTGATTTCCCCGAATGTCCTGTCAGTGTTCAATATCGTGCGTTTGGAGGCCTTGAGGGCCACGTGTTTCAGTTTTTTCGCACCTACGCCGGGCCTCCCCCCTCCCGAGCAAATGGAGGGAATCTCATGCTAGAGAAGAAAGCGTCTTGCGATCCTTACCACGTTCCAAAACGTAAGCGCCCCGGGTGCCATGAGAATTGTACGATCCCAATCATTCTGCTGTCTGAGTTTTGGCCGATTATTAGTTAAACTGCGTTCGATCCGGCTAATCCGGCCAGAATGTGGGCAAGTTTTCCACGCCCCACAGGGTTATTTAATTGCTTTTTGAGAGTTCTGTGCCGAGATGGGCTTGCACCTTCCTCTTGCTGAGCGCATGACAATGTTTTTTGCGCCATCCATCGAAGCCTGTTTATCTCCTTCGTCGAATTCTTTTCATTTTCTTCCTGATGCATGCTTCCAAGTATTCGAGCGTCGCGTTTCCCCCCTCTCTATTTTTTCTGAATTCCAAATCCCCTTTCGAATCGGATTCTTTTCCGTGAGCCAAAAGTCGGACGGCAGGCCCATCTGCCGTGCAAATAACTCGGATCCGCGCGCGAGAGGCTTTCTCCAACGTTTAGACTTGTCCCCTCCTACTCAGAGAGCCAATGGGGATTCATATGTAGAGGTTTTCCAGTTCTCAATTCGCCCTACCCCATCGTTACCTGTTTTATGGTATTTCGCGCACGCTCTGCACCAGCCCCAGCTCCTGCAAGGCCCCGTTTCGGGCCCCAAGAAAACTTACTCATCCTTCGAGTTGCATCGGGTTGGTTGAGCGGTAAATTGACTGATCCCGCTCCTCTAATTCTGCCCCCCCCGGAAGTCCAGTACGTTAGTGAAGATTTTGTTCCTTACGTGCTCTTCTTGCTTGAGTTGCCATGCGATCAGTCCCCTTTCTTTTTTTTCCGAGCTCCTGCGTCCTCTGGTTGCAAATGATGACAAGATCTGTTTCTTTTACCGTTGGCGAATTTCTTGTTGTCCCGTCAGTTTATGTGATACCCACCTTCATCCGCTCCCCTTCTCCCCTACAATTCGGAACCTTTATCAATTGCCCCTTCGGACAATTCTCTACCTTCTTTTAACCATGTTCACTTTCTGGATGCGTTCCTCCCCCGACGGCCAAATCACAAGTGATGTCCGTGGAAAGCGGTACAGCCTTTTTTTTTTTCGCCCTCCAGGTTGCGAGCTCGTTTGCCACATCTCGTCTAGCCCCGGTGTAAAACTCGGTCTATTTTCCCCTCTTGAGATTTCCGACGGATTTACAAAGACTTTACGCGCCCCCGTTGCCGAAAACTGCTGCCAACTGGGTTTTTCATGTACCATTTGCCCCCGCGCATCCTTTTATTTTCCTTCTCTGATGGTAAAACGCATTATTTCGGCATCCTCATTGGTGAACCCTTCTCCGCCGTGCAGGATCACATCTCTGACCCGCGCTTTTCAGATTCTGGGCGCCGATGAAATGATTGAATCGGGCAAATTTGGTAGTCATGGATGCAACCTTTCACCAAGTTCAAATGCCTCTGCGCCCATCAAATTTGCATTTCATTTGTCCCCTTCCCCGCGCGCGGCCTTCTTTTAAAATCGGTATTTTGACAGCAACTTCCACCCAAGTCCAACTTCTCTGAACGTCCCTCAAGCCCCTTCGTTGTGAATTGGCGGTCGTTCGTGAGGGAAGGGACGGTTTGCCGACTCCACCCCCCAATCTCCTGCTGATGAATTTAGCTCTTGTTTCGCGTCTTCTGTCTTCTCCTCTCTTGTCTGGCCAAAGATATCGAAGCGCAACTTTTGCTCTCGAATACCACCCTATGTTACTATGTCGATTTCTCGATCAATAGACCTTCTAATCCGCTTGCGCACTTTTTTTGTCGTGTGCATGGTACCTATAGGCAACGCGGTCTCTTCTCTTTAAAGGAATGATACCTGAAATGGCTGTTCCCGACCTCCTTTGCATAAAAGCCTGCCGGAAGCCTAACTTTTCGTTCCCGTTCTCCCACTATTTCACGTGCTCTCCCCTTTTTTCATCCTCATTCCCTAATAAGGCCAAGATGAAACAGCCTTAGAAGAGCTTGAGGTATCCCCCCCCGTTTCAATCGCTTATTTTGGGTCGGGCATTTTTGTCATCGGAGATTCGCCACTACATTCGCCCATGGCCAATCTTTTTGACTCCTACCGCCATCCTTTTTGGCTAAAACTTGCACCACCCTTTTACCTGGCCGCATATGCCGGATCGAACGTTTCTGCTACTAGCCCGCGTGCTACGCGGATTCTTTTTGATCGTCCTTCTTTTCCCTGTTTTGCCACTTTTTACGGCTTTCAGTTCGATCGGCCCCCGTCTTAGCTCTTCACGTATGCTTGCCTCTTTCTGATGCAACGTGTGCGCTCGTACCTCGGCCCCCGAGGCCCGAGGATAAAACCCCTGCAAGTTTATGCTGCCACGGCAACTCCCACACTCTTGACAAGTTAGCCGGCTCGCTGGGTACCTCCTCGGTTTTTATGTTCCTCCCCTGCACTGCCAAGAGTTTCCCCTTGCAGCTTTACTCTCCTATTGTGTCTTTTGGTTCTGCAATTGTCCCATCTCTTTTAGGTGAAGCGGCGTGCAGGAGAACGTCTGGCCCCCATATTACTTGTCGATGTACCCTTGATATGGCGGCTGTTCCGTCCCCGTATGTGCAATCTTTGAGTCGGCGATTTGAGGCTTTGAACATCGGTTCTTTCGCGCGCCCGGACGTCGGTTGAAGGTCCGCCCATCTGCGCTGCTCATGGAGGGGATTCATGAACTCTTCCTTCTTTTGAATGAGGATCACAGACAGGTAGGTACATACAACGTACAGCCATTCTGTCAATGCCGAAAAGGAAATCTTTCACCAACACGCTCTTACAGTGTTCATCTTCGCCGCTCCCTTGATGTATGCTCGCCTCTGGGCCCCGCGTTGGTCACCATCTTCCCAGGAGCTTTGTCTCTATTGGCGCGAACAAGGGAGTTGCTTGTGCGCTCGTCCGCAGGGTCGTCTGTCGCTTTACTCTTGGGCCAGGTGTTATGCCTATTGTTTTAAACCGGTATCGTCAGTCGCACCCGGGACCACAGTCTCTTGTGTCCTCTTGGAGCGGTTCGCGGCGGCTCGAGGACAAGGAGTATTCCGAATTCCCTTTCACCGCGTTCGTATTGGTCCGTTCGTAGGTGTCACGCCCCTTTCTGTTAGCCGCAGATGACCGTCGGCCCAGGAAAATGGTTAACCAGGTTTTCCCGCAATCACGCCTGCTTATTTCGAGTTGTTTATCCGTCTGTGGTCACTTTCGCCTTTGTACTGCAGAAGCCCATCAATAAATCTGCGTGCCCCTTCCCCAGTCATTGCCGCTGGGGGTGTCTTCCTTCGGTTTTTTGTTGACGCTTCCACCGCGGTCTCTGAGACACCAAAGATCCTCTTTTACTCTCGTTTTCTTCCCTACTTGGCGCTTTTCCCCTCCAGCATGGCATCCATACGACGAAACGACGTTTCCAAATTCGTGCAGGGGGGCCCAAATTCTCATTCGGGTTACTTCCTAGACAGATTTGAATATAGTCCTCTGCGCTGGTTTACCTCTTCCACTCCAATGACCGTGCTTGTGTATTCTTGCCAGGCAGACGATAAATATAGAAAATGGAAGCACGCGGCAGAGGCGTGTTTCCAGCCCGGGAGTGCCAAATGAAATCGAGTGGGATAGATTCCTTGCATACCGCAAGTGCACTCATGCACTTTACGAGTCCTTCTTGCGTTCGTTGTGTTGCTCACACGGAAGAGCTTCCACACAAACCCCTTTCGAGAAGCAGTTGCGTGTGGTTCTTTCTTCTGACCTTATGTACCACTATCGGCACTAGAAAGGGCCAGACGAACAGTCAAGCCTGGCTAGGAACCATCGTGGCATCATGGTTACCCGGCGCGGTCCAGTAATGAGCCAGAGCCTACTCGGAAACATCCCCCTCCTGTGACCAGCCAAGGGACCCTCGCTTGCCAACTACTGGCACTCCGCCTCGGATCTTCCATCACCTCCCCCATTAGACCTCACCCCTATAGCCTGTACGTCAGTGCAGGGCGAAGAAATGATGGCAATCCTCCCCCACCATGGAGGATGTGTTCTTCCGATATCTTGTCCTACGCTCAGTTTGTTTCTTTCGCGTACTTCAGAGGCATTCACTTCTGTCGAGTACGTTTCCCAACAGCTCCGCCCCCGCTGATTGACCGCACCGTTGTTCCGAACCCCTCGATTATTCGCGTCCCCTTATTCTGTCTACGACCCCTGGTCCGTCGGGGTGTTTGCGCCACCCCTTCCTTTGAGGCGGTGCCCGCGCAGTTGACGGCCAGACAAGCACCTCGGGCATTGTCATGCCTCAAGACGCATCCGATTCGGCCGTGCACTACGAACGTAGCTGATTTGGGCGCCTTTATCCTCTCTGAGGGATATTTTGTCAATTTTTCCCTCTTCCCCTTGTCGTTGATTTACTCCTAGTACCCACGTGTTCTGCTTAGAGAGAGTTCCGTGATATTCTGACTGAGCCCGAGGTCATCGGGAGGCCCACGCTCTGACAATGCTCACTTCGCCATGAACTTAGTGTTTGACACAAGTCTTGTAAGGTTCGCCCCCCCGCCCTCGTCTCGCCAGACTCATGATGCTCTTTGCACTTTAGGCGGGAATCCTACGAATTATTAGCGCCCACAGGCTCGATCCCTATTGGCAATAGATCGGCGTACTCCTTGAAAATCCAAGTACGCGAATTGATCTAATGTCCTGTCCGTACCTTCCCGTGCCCCTTCGGAGCGTACTAGAATTTCGCAAGGGCATGTTTGCTTTACTTCCCTGCTTCTGATCGGACTCGCTGGCTCCGAGCAGGGCGGGAAGGCGATGTAATCTTCTTGCCGTAAATTATTTAGTGTCAAGGTGGAGAGAGCGATGGAATGTCAGCCAGGGCATTGGCGTGGCTTGCGAACGTCCCCTCCTTTTCCTTTCAACGGCGAAACGAGCGGCCTTGGGGTTTTGGTTGTTTTTGTATGAGTATCTTCCCGGGGTTTTCGCCTTTAGGGCGTTTTGTTGCGGCCTCCCCCCGACATGGCAGCAGCCTTTTCCCGCCTGCGCGAGCATGCGGTTCGTCCGTATCGCGTCTTGACTTACTCATGAGTTCGGGAGACCTCGGTCCCTGAAACCTCCGTCGTGATCTCTATACCGCTCTGTCGCGTAATGCGTCATTCGGTTCTGGCGCGATTTTCTAACTGCTCTCAAGTTGCGTAGCTGTAGTCACCCGACCTCACCGCGTTAATTCTCCCCGCCGACGAGGGCCAAGAAGAAACCGGGGCCTATTTGTTACTGAACAACCGACCCCCGGGTCCCTTCCTTGCTTTACGACTTCTCTTAATAGTCCTGTGTAGTCAGAAATTGTCGTCTTTCACTACCGTTGTATGGTAATCGGTATTATCACACATCGAGACAGTAGCGGGACGAACTGACGTTCATCCGTTTGCCATATACGGCCACTGTCTCCAGGTGAGATCCGTAGCCCATCGAATGTGAGATTCCCCCCGATGGTCGACTAACTTTTTCTTTTTATCTACAACCGAGTGGGCTTGTGAGCCAGCGCAGCGTACTCCCTTCTGCTATCCTGAGTCGTAAGATCGACCTGTCGCAATGTCGGACCCTCGTTTTGTGCCATTTGCAGCTCTCGAGGCGTATCTTCCCGTTCTGCATTTACTCTACCGCTGATCCACACTTCTGGTCCCCATTTCAGCTTTTAAACAACTTTTGTCCGCCCTGACCCGCGGTTTTGCTATACGCACGCTACCTCTCACTGCTCGAACAGGTTCGAATTCAGGTCGAACACATCTCTCTTTCTGTGAAGGGACAAGTCGGTCAGCCATTCGAGGCCCGTCTCCCTTCAATCTAGCTTGTGGTTTCTTGACGAGGGACTGACCAAATTTCCCCTTGGGTGATGCCTCGGGGCGTTGAAGTATTATCGTCCCACAATTGATTGTAAGTAGACTTCGGTCGACTGAAGGTGCACGCGCCGCCTGTGAGGAACGTTGCTTTGCCCCCCCTTCATCCAATAATGTCTGTATACCCACGCGGACCCTCCGCGTTTCCGCTTTAGGGCTCCCCGTCTCGTATCGCGGCGTTCTCAACAGTCTGGACAAAGTACCGTGTCGTGCGACCGAAAGACAAAATCCTCGAGTCCGTTCGAAAGTTCCGGGACCTTAGCTCCAGTGCTTAGATCTGCCTGCTATGGTCAAGCTTTCCTCTATTTCGTGTTTATTGCACTCTGTCCTTTTGAACGTTCCATTCCCGGATGTCGTGATACATTTAGTGTCTCTCCTGATGTTGGATGGCTTTCCCCACATTTTTATTTAGCGGAGATGTGACTATCCGATATTCGGCCCTCTAAAAGCACTCTATACGGTGTTGCGGCCTGGGTTTAGTCTGCCTGTGACGGCACGCCGGCGAACCCTCCCTTTCCTGGGAGCCGGCAAGCCCATTCCGCTGTTAAGACGCGTTAGGTGTGTCTCTTGTCCCGTTTTCTGGCGGCTGGGCCCCCGGCCCGGGGACGATTCCCCGTCCTTATATCACCCAACGCTTGTACGGGTCCCACCTGCAACGAGTTCACCGCGGGACGCTATCTTACAGTCCCTCCTCATAGATCCAAAGCGCAGTCCGTAGTGTTCGAAGCTGCTCTCTCTTTTCCATCCTTTTCTGTCGGACGGCGCGCTTGACGTCGAGACTTTTGGCCGGTATCAATTCGCGGTTTTTGTGGGCAAAAATTTTTCCCCACCACTCGAACGTCCTTTTCCCCCTTCCTAGATCATTCTCTTGCCTAACTGAGCCCCACTCTCAGCGGGTCCCCCTCTTCTGTAGTTGCTGCGACTTATTTTTAGCAGAGTGGTGAACAGATTCTATAGTGACTCTCTTGGCACGGTACATGACGTTGCTTCTGAATCTGCATTGGGAAAAGGAACTTGTCGTCATCAAGCCCCTGCAGCCTAATAACCTGTCCGATTCCATATTTCTGTATTGTTCTTCCCGCTCCCTGTTGGTGCACTGGGTAACCATATATCCGTGGAAACTCCTCGCTCCTCGAGGACAGATTCTAGACTCTGCTTTTCTTTATTATATTTTCATACTTTGCGGTCCTGCAGCTCATTGTGTGGAAGGTGCCACAGTGAGTACGGCGTGAGCCGCGGCACCAAGGGTTGGGACGGGGGACAACGCCGGTAAAGATCTGGACATGACGTCGCGCTGTTTACTTGTTCTCGTTGCCACATTTACGATTCTTACTGAAGCGCCTCCTCCCGGATGTAACGCGGCACCCTTACTACGGGCCCCTTCTCTGTTGATTTCCCTCTCCGTTGGTCTCTCTCCTGGCTCCCCAGGTACGTTCAGCGTTATCGGCGCGACATGTTGACGCATGCTTCCCCCTCGTGTTGTTCTGGTCCGAAATCGATACCGCCTTGTGAGTCCCGTGGTCCCTAACCCGCGCTCGATCTTATTCAGTACCATCACTCAAATCGCTGAGCGCAGCCGTTTCCAATTATGAACTCGCTGCGATACTAAATCCCTCTTTAGCTGGCCCCCGCTGAGATTCTGTCCGACTGCGAATGCCGCTGGCCCCCCGCGTAACGATGTTCTTGTCATCGCCCAAATTTGTGCATTTTGGATGGACAGTCCTGTTGAACAGGGCAACCTAATAGCAGATTGCAGCGAACCGATTTACCCCATCCTATACCGCCGTCACTCATCATGTCACTTATTTTTTGTACAATGTCAATGTAGGATTCGTGTAGATTGTGCACCTAAGGCCGCCGTCCCTTATACCACACCCCCCAGAGTTGTTTCCTCCCGTGCAGAAACGGTCAGCAATATCGCGCGTCAGCAATCACTGATTCCCCTCTTGTTGCGTTTCCGACGACGCGCTGTAAACCTATACTCAGGGATGACCCTCGCCCACCCATTCTTGTCCTGGTGCTGACCCCATTATGATGAATCGTTTTTCGGCTCATTGGTTTTTTTAAGGTCGACGGAGCATTTTCCAGTACTGCGCTAATTCCGTCTCCACGCCAAATCTCGGGTCTGCCCAGACACTTGGGGTTATCGGAAGTAAGTTTTGGGCCAGCTCGTTTACTGTTCTCTTCTGTGACACGCTACGACGTTCTGTTCCGAGCACTGAGACTGACACGGCTACACCGGCACTGCTTGTGTGCCGTCGTACATTTTTCGATAACACCGATTATTCGTCTCGACCCCGGCCTTCAATTAAATATGAGTTGAGTCCCATCATGCACGTTTTCTGACCCCGGGTATCAACTTGTGAACCAGCTTTACCCGATCACTCGACCCCATCCCCTTTTACAGCCGGCTCTCATGTTTCGTTTCCAAACTGCGAATTCTTTACCTACACAGTCCCTGCACTTGGTAGCTTAAGTATGGGACCCTTCTATTCCCCAGTTTGAATGCGGGCGCCCTGCCTGGTCACTGACCCTCTCTCTCCCCTTGACCTGCGTTTGTTATGACAAGCATCCGGTGCCTGAGGTCCCTGTCTTTGCATTCCCCGGAATATTGTAGGCCACACACTCTGCAACCTTAACTTCGCGGTTCCAAGACGGCAAGACTCGTTGACATGTTTAATTGTTTGGTTCTTCCACCAGCGTACGACGCCACGAAGACGTTTTCCCCTCTCCCTCGACTTTTTATTCGCGGCAGGCCGGGGGAGTCTCGATACAGTCGTTCACACACCCTCATAACTACGTTTCCTCGTCCTGTTCGTGACCTTTGGGAACTCGGGCCTGGCGTACCTAATTTACTTCCACCTTCACCACGTACACCAATCTTACACATTCGCTCCTCATGAGTGCCAGGAGCCAAGCTTGATAATAAGATGTATTATAGCGTAAGCTTCGTTTCTTTTATACATCCATAACCTTTCACGCGATGGATGGCCCATGAGGCGATCTGCCAAGTTCTCTTCGCTCTTCGGTTAGGCTTTGCGCATATTCTCTCGCTTGGTCGAGACGCCTCTTTTATCAGGAATTGTCATTTCGGCTCTCAACTTGCCATTCCCCGCTTTCGCTGGGTGTCCGGCGTTAAAACCTTCGAAACTTGTACAATCCGGCGACTCGGCATTGATGTCCTCCCTGGGTTCTCGAAACCGCTTTCATTCAGGGCAATTCGCCGGCGTTTGCCCGCCTCTCCTTAGCTCGCGTCTCGCCAAATAGCGTTTACTTTGGAGGAGTTGGGCACGTGCGGTTTTCGTCAGACCTCCCCAGTGAGTCTATGGTGTTCCCGCTCTGTTCTCCGTATCAAGACGTAGAACGCGACTTTTCGCGCTCCTTCTCGCAGCACCTAGCGACTTCCGCAGTGTCCTCGCACCTAGGAATAGCCTCAGATCACCGTCGTACCCCCGCATTTGGCGCCGGCATTCGACAATTTGTGTAAAGCCCCGACCGACGGCTTGTGTGCCAGCCAGCGCGCCCGCGCTGGCCTTTCCGTTAAAAACCCCTCGGTCCTCGTTCTTTACTTTGAGTCCGTGATCTGACGCTAATTCCTTTGGGGCACACTATACCACCACCATATACCACTCTGTTCAACCCGTCCGCTCGTTGTATCCCTCGACTAAGAGTTACAATACGCCTGCCTTTTGGCCAGGTATGGGCAGTGAGGATTGACAGGACATACTATACCAACGACTGTAGAATACCAGCTGATCATTGGTGCCCGTTTTGCGTGAGATGCAGCTCTACCAATTTTTCTTGTATTTTGTGCGGGTCTTTCAAACTCTTGACGCATCGCTAGTTCGGACTAATACCTACGTTTGTTATTTGGCTCCCTCCCGCAACTGGCGAGCGCGTCCGTTCTGTTTCTCCCCCCGAGGGACTGACATCTCATTGCCCTTTACCCAGTTTACTTCATGAATAGAAGGCTGTCGGTTAAAAAACTTACCCCTCCTTTTGGCGCCCTCGACGATGCGTACGACCGCCGCGCCATTGTCCCTCCCCCCCACGACAGGTCTCTTTAGTTCGGGTCTCTCTGTTTGTTCTCACCTCGGTCTGACTGCTCCAGAACTTCACCCTCTCAGCATTGACAAAGACGCGCCTACAGACGCTGTGCTCTCCTGCCAACCGACGGCCCCCGCTTTCTTAGGCAAGCTCAAAGTTACTCCAATGTTTTCCCCTCTCTTGCTCTGTCATATCCTCTTTCCCCCATCCTTTCGCGTTCCTCTTTCCTCTCTTTTTTAGAGAGACGCGTGGAAACTGTCATCCGCTGATGGTCCGAGCGCTCGGCTTTTTCTCCAAATTCCCAAGTTAAGTTGACTGGCGATACGCTTTCTTTCTACCGGGTTCGTCACTTTTTTTCGGGTGATTCCCCCTCGCCCAAGGTTTCGTGGGAGACATCGCTCCGTCTGGTAAATGTTCTTTTCTTGGTTCTTTTTCTTCCCCTCGGTGCTAAACGCTTTAAGTCCTTTTTAGTCACCCGAGCTCCGTCTAAATACGTTTGAGACGACCACCCCCCCTTCCTTGCTTCTTGGCGGTGGCGGATTACGCAGCGTCGTTCTCCCTCCCCCAGGTTCGGACTAATGATCTCCCCCTCATCGCTGCGTTCTCCTACCGCGTGCTTTCTCGCGCAACCTTGGGTGCGCCTCGAGACTTTGCGTCCCCTAAGGCTTCATTCTCAACCCCACTCCTTCCCGAGGTTTGTTGGTCATCCAGTTTCGGTACTCGGCGCATGGCCGTAGTAGGTTGCCTTATGTTTATGTCGTCGATGTTACATTACTTCCAGTTATTTTACGGAAGCCTATTCTCCAGTTCCCGAATAATCCTTCTCCATAGCGGTCCTTCGAGTCGTCCATTGTTTTTTTTTTTTCCTTCTCTGTGTTTACAGCCCCCGTACATTTTTACCGAGGTCGATCTGCTCAACGCCAGATGCGCTCCTCGGGGTATCCTCCGGCGCACCGCCCATCGATTTAACTCTGTGAGAAACCCTAGAGCCACGGATTTCCTCCTTTTGTAATTTAACCCTTAAAGTTCTGAAGTCATCTTTTATCCCCCAACTGGTTGAGGCCTGAGTATTTTGGCCCTCAATACCCTCGGAAAAGATAACCGGCGCCCCCTTCCCTGAAACCCCCCTTTACGCATCCATTTTCCCGTCGACTAAATCTGCGCTATCTCATTTAGCCGGCTCCAGACTCCGTTTCGCCTTGCGACTCAGTTGGCTTTTCGCTTTGAAGTCATTTTGTCCATCTTCCGGGTGCACTTTGCAATGCCTTATTTTTCGCTTTCTTCTGCATTTATTTCTACCTAACCTTTGAGTTTCCCACTGCCGTTTCTTCCAGGCGGCGGGGTTGCCTTTCCCGACTTTCCCTTAGTCAACCCGCACCCGTACTTCCATCTTCTTTTTTCCCTATCGTAGTTCCTTTTTCCCGATGGA
>Ga0179593_1810356_pt1 | contig 15486 bp, 23 predicted proteins | sample CZODoug2_1_08_16_FD_185931 | JGI IMG/M metagenome (GOLD analysis project Ga0179593, IMG submission 185931) | Vadose zone soil fungal communities from Angelo Coast Range Reserve, California, USA - CZODoug2_1_08_16fungal (PacBio error correction) | ecosystem: Environmental > Terrestrial > Soil >... | reverse complement strand
TTTCCCAAGGCTTTCCCCCCATGCGCCTTCCTTTTTCCGGAATCTGCTCCCCCTATCCCCCCAACACCCAAGTGGTGATCCCCCCCCTCTTTCAACTTTTTTTTCTAGAATATTTAGGTGTTGTGTGGATCCTTCCGTAAATCCGTTTGGATGTCATTAGAAAATCTTTCCCCTCAACTTAGAGTAATTCCCTTTATGCGTGTTCCCCTCCGGACCTCTTCATTTTAAACTGTCTTGGTCTTCACATTTTTTACCTTAGAATACCATTTGAACTACATGATTTTTCTTTGTCCCCTGGAAGAAGTTAGGGCTTTTTTTTTCAAACCCGTGCATGCCGTCTCGTTTGTTCCCATTGGTGTGATGATTCCCCTCCCTCGAAGCCCGAAGTAACCATAAAGAAGAGCCCCCTCGCAACATTTCTCTTCCGTCAACTAAAACTGGACCCCTTCCCTCCATCCTCCACTTAAGATTTTCTCCCTTCCTTATTCTCTGTCCTCAGGTTGATTATGAACCCCCTCGTCTCCCTCAGGCCACCTTTGTCCCAAGGTCGCTCCCTTAGAAGCTCTTGACAACCAATCGTAAATTTTAAATTAGACGGATGTTGACTCTGGAAAACTTCCCCCCCGGTTTAAATCTGCTCGTCGCATCTTTCTTTCAAAAACCCTGAACCCAGCTCCAGCAGATACCTCCGGTTGACGTTTGTTTTACCGGAAATGTACTTTTCCCCCTCTTCTAGAACCCCTTTTGACCCAAGCTCGACAGATACACCCCCCCCAAAGATAAGGCATTTAACACCGCATCCCACCAGTTCTTCGCATCCTTCAATATTTCCCGTGCAGAAGTAGTGAAACTCCCTCGCCGACCCTTTTCCGCTTGTTGCATAATCAGGTTCCTTCGCTCCTGCTCCTCTATTTATAAGCAGGATCTCTTCTTCTCAAAATTTTTCTTCCTCTTTTCAACTTTTGCAGCATACCCCCCCTCGCTACCGGAGTAACTCCCCGATCGACGCCGGCTCCTCCTTCGCAGAAAAACCTTTCTCCCTTCAACAAAGTTCCCCCCAAACCCTTCGTAGGTCTTCTCCTCACACCTTTGCCTGTCCTCCAAGATAGAATAATCCCCCCCCAGAGCCACTCTTCCCCCCCTTTGGCCCTTCTTTTTTTCCCCTTGTTTTCCTGAAAAATTTTTCTCTCTCAATAGAGATATCTATGTTTTTTCTAAATCCTTCTCCCCCCCCCTTCCAGTTTTCACTGGGCCCTCTTTCCTTGACTCTCGTCAGTTCTCTAAGGCCATTCACTTTCTCAAGTTGGTTTCCCCCCCTTTCCATTCTTCGTTTTCATCTACCCGCAGGAGTTCTTTTGGACGGGGGGTAAACTTTCTTATCGGTCGTCCCCCCTTGAGAGATAGCTTTTTTTTTACCGAAAAATTCCTCTTCCTTGCCTGCCCCTCCCACCAGCCTTTTTTCCTCACTCAATCCGTCGATCCTTATGAACTCACCCCTGAAGGTTTCCTTCTTTTCTCGCTCGTTCCGACTCTCCCCTCCTTCCTTCACGAAGGCTGCCTTTTCCCCTCGACGCTACCACCTCAGGATAGTCCCCCTCCATGCGGAGTTAGTCCCCTCCCCCCCCCCCCCCCCTTGGTCCCCTCATTGTCATACACTCTAACCCCGAAATATTATTTTGACCGCAGCGACGATTCTCCCCGCCTTGCTTCCGCTGCTTTTCCCTTTCTACTAGTCCTTCACTCCAGGCCCCCCCCGCGATTGTTTCTTTCTTGCCTCGCCCAATCCCCGTCTTCCCCTTCGTGCAGTCGTTTTGGAAAACTACTTCCCCCCCCACATTTCCCCACAACACTTCTTCCCTCCCCTCTCGGGAACTGAGCACTCGTGTTTTTTTCCCCTTCCCACATTGTTTTCGTTGGGAAACCCTCTCCCCCCTGTCTTCGACACCTGAAGAGGTTTTTCTTTTTCTCCCGCGACGTTTCCCTTCTCTTCTCAATATTTTTGACGTTGCCTTTTCCCTCCTGAAAAATGTCTCCACCCTTTCACCGTCGCCTCCCGTTTTGAAGGTTCGGCTGTCTCCCCCTTCGGCCAAATCCATTATTATCAATTTCCCCCCTTTCCCTCTTTGATTCTCTCCCGCCTCTTTCCATCAAAGAAGGATCCCTCACCTTTTCTCTTTTTTCTGGTTCGCCCTTCTTTTTTCTTTTCTTTTTCCTTGTTAGATCTCCCCCTCAATTTTTTCCAGAAGCGGATTTCTCTTCTGAAACCAATTACCTTTTTTTTTCTGACAGACAAACGATGAGGTCCCGTCTTGCGTCAGAATTTCTTCTTCCCATTGTTTCTCAGGTGAAGTTCATCCCCCTGCCTCTTTATAATGCAGCCGTATGCTGGCCAATTTTCAGTCTTTCCTCGGGGAAAAGTAGGGGATTCCTTCGAACGGCCACTACCTTTGGTTTTCCCAGACCCTGTGTGTCGCCCCCAGTGAGTATGTTGAGAAAGTCGTTTATAAAAACCGTATTTCCTTCTCTTGCAAAATCCCGTTTCGTGGCTTCCCCCCCATTTTGGTTGATGGGAATTTATGACCAACCCTACTGAAAGAATTTTCCGGAGTGGGACTCCTTCCTTTCCCTACTTAATCCTTTTCCTTTTTGCTATTCCTCGAGAGAGTGAGGTCTTAAGAATTTTCCTTCTTGCCTTGATGAAGCAGGAGGATTACCGAAAATCTTTTCCACGTCCAATCCAACTACTTTTTTATGTCGGCGTTGCCCGTTTCTTTTGTGGTGTTGAAAAATCTTTTTTTTTTTCACGCGACCTTCCTTTCCCTTCCTCCTTCCGAGGTTGTTTCTCTCAAACGTGACGCGCAGGCTATTAGTATCCCCTTTTTCTCAAGTCTTCTTAACTTCCAGTTGAGCTCACCTACAAGATCCCTTCGGTCGCCTTTGGACGACTCCCCGAATTGCCCTCCTCGTTTCGCTCCCACTTCTTTTAGTCGAACTTTTTTCCTTTAAATTTTTGTCCCGTCCCCTTTCGGAGCAGATTGTGATAAGCCCTCCCCGTCCTTTCCCTGTATTTTCCCCATCTTTGGATTTCCTTCTTTCCCCTTTTTCCTAGAAGCTTCTTTGCCCCCCCACTTTCTTCTTGATGACGGAGACATGCCACTCTTACGAGTCTTTCACCCCCCCTAATTTGCTGGCGAAGGTTCATTATTTTCTTTTTATTATTTTATAAATCTCTCGCTTTAGAGACAGCGGGGGCGCTTTTTCTTTTAATGGTTCCTCCCCAATTTGAGCAGTTTTTAGTTCTTCCAGAGTGGTCCTTGGTGAGGCTTCTATCGTCGTCGTTTTGAAGAGACGGACTCCCCTTCGTTTGATCTCTTTTTATTTCGTCGCGCACGTGCGTTCCTCTAAGCCGGCGGCGACGGAGGTCTCGGCCTGTAGCCCTCCCCCCCCCTTTTATGCGTGAAAGCGGGAGTGGCGCCTCCCTCTACTAACATTTTTTCTTCGACCTTTCCTCTCTCCATCTTCTTTCCCTTCTCCTTCAATTAACTTTCCCCCTGATGAATCCCCCCCCACCTAGAGAAGTAGACTTTCGGAAGATTTTCCTTTCCTCGTCAGTGAGTTCTACTGGATGCTCCTCAAGTGGTGTGGCTTTTATTAGCGTTTTGTTCCCTCCCCTTATGGAAAAGTTTTCTCGAAGCTGTTGATTTTCCTGTATTCGTGCAACCGTCCGGCTTTCTGGTGGATGAGGCTCTCTGGAGGACTTTGTTGATTTTAAAAATATGCGACTCTCCTCGTTACCTTTCCTTTTTTTTTGGATTGCCATTCCCCCCCGTGGCCCTTTTCAGTAACCCTAGATTGGTTTGTTTCGCGGATTAGAGGGCGAGTACGATTTCTTTCCTGTTGTACTAGTTCTCCGTTTCAAAGCAACCTATCTCTCAGCAGTATACTTTAGTGTCGTCTTTTTCCTGAGATATAAATTTAGTTTCCTCTTTCGGAGCCTTTTTTTCCCTTCTTTTGTTTTGCGGAGATTCTGTATTTTGCTTTTTTCTGCTCGCTGTTCCACTCAGCAAAAACCCCCCCGATACGGCATGCTTCAGGAGTTGAAAATGCCTTTTTTTTTTTCGCAAGCTTCCCCCCCCTCCTCCTGTACCCCCATGTATTCTTCGTTTTCCCTTTTTTTCCCGCCAACTTTTTTTAAATGTCCCTTTTTTCGTGCCTGTCCTCCCATAAAAAAGAAGAAATTTTCTTTTCCTTTATTTACGGCTCCCTTTCCTTTTCCTTTTCACGCCCCCATTCTTTCCTTCGGTCCTCTCCCCACCCCAACACAAATTCCTTCTTGAGACCCAATTTTTTTTTTGAGTATAAGATTGTGTTGTTTTCTATCTCCTCCCTTTGATTTGGGTAACGCCTGGGCCCCTTTCTCTCTTTTAATCCTTTCACTTTGTGAGAGGAGATTTCAAGTCCTTTCCCCGCTGTACCCGAGTGCCTTAGCGCCTTTCCTTTCCCCAAACAACAAACACCCCCCTCCTTAAAATTGTTTCTCCCTTTTGGTGTTTTTTTTCCCTCCCCCAATTTCTGCGGTGACGTTTCCAGAACACTCCGGCGCACGGCTTTCCTAGAAAGGGATCCATTCTTTTTGGTTTGGAGTTCTTCCCTTTTCTGCTCCTTGAAAAAACGAATCTGCTTGCGACTCCTGTTGACCTTTTCCGAATCCAGGTGACCGCCCATTTGATGGGGCTCTTCACCATCTTTCTTCCTTGATAGTCATGTGTGCATCTTCCGACTTCGTGCCCCCCCTGGTGGTGATGGAACAGCGATTTTTTTCCCATCCAGAAGCTCCCCTCCCTCATGAGCGTGTCGAGTCGTTTTCCCCTCCAATTGATTCTCTCACGGCTTCCTTTTTAAGATTAGAACGTCCCTTTTCTGACGGAGCGATTTTCCTTCACCAAAATTTCTTCTTTTTCACTCTCCTCCCCTGCAAGCGTTTTCTCTTCGGGGATTTCCCCAAAAAACTTTGTGACTTTTCTAATTCCGCCTTTTTTGTGGGACACCCACTCATGAAACGCCATAAATCGCCCATGCTGTTTTTTTTCAAACCTTTCCCGCCGAGAAAAAATCCTTTCTCAACCTCGAAACCCCTTTAACGTGAAGGACCATTAATTCCCCCCCGTTAGAACCCCCCTCAGACAGAAGAAGCTTCTTTACCTCTTTCATAATCCTCCCCACCTTCGCATTCGCAATCATTCACAGTCCTTCGCTTCCCCCTTCAATCTTAGAGAACTCCCATTCTTTGTTTATAATCTTGTCTTTTCAGTGGACGAGCTGTCATCCACCTCCTCCTGGAATCTCTTCCACAAAATGTTCTCTGTTGCGACAATAAAGATTTCACCTCCCCTCCTTATTAGACCTTCTTCCCCGTGAATCTGATAAGCCTGACGGAGAGGCCGCTTTTCAAAGCAATGCATTCCCCCCCCACGTCATCCCAAATATCAAAACTGAAAGTAGTCTCCCCAAAACTCTTCGTACTCAAGATAGAATCCTCCCCTCCCACTCTTGAATCAAACTTTTCCTGTTTCCTGTCCACCCCCATTTTGAGGACACCTCCTCCCTATGCTCTCTTTTTTTCCAACCCACACCAGGGCCCCCTCCCTTCTTCCCAAGAATCTCTTCTGATACGGAACACGCCTTTCCCCCTTTGGTTTAAATTTTCTCTCGAGGAATTCTTTTCCCCCCCCCTGAGGTCAGCGCTTGGTCACCTCTTTCTGGGGTGCTTCTCGCAAATCGGCAGCGATCGCTCCTTTCTCCAAAGGCATGTTTACAAAAATCCCGCCCTTTTTTCGATTCAAGAAAGCAGTTTCCTTTCCCCTTCGCATCAGACCGACAGTGTACGCATTGGTCTTTGATCCCTTATGTTAAGTACCTTTTGAAAGACTTCTTTTCTAAGATCCTTCTCCCCCCCCTTTTCATGATTTTTGCGTAAAAACCACCGAAGGAAAATTTCTCCTCCCTTTCTAATGAGCCTCCTCCCCCTTTTTTTTCCCCCCACAAAAAAACCTTTTGCAACTCCCGCCATAGGTGGATGTTTCCTCGCTTCCCACTCGTAACCTCGGCAGCCCCCCCCCTGCACCGTCGGCTCTTCCAGCCTTCCGGAATAGGGCTCCCTTCAGATTAATTCTTCCCCTTCGGCCCACTAAAGTATCTGGTCAGTTGTTGCTTTTGTTTTTTGAAAACTAATGACCAGCACCCCCCCCCACCCCCATCCCAACCCAGCATCGATTGCAGCGTCCCCCGTTTTCTCCGAAATGCCTTTGAGAAACACCTTTCCTTTTCGACCTTTTCCAATAGGTGAGCCTTCCGTTTCTCTTTCTTTTTCAGTGAGCAGGCTCATATTGGCACCCTTCCCAAGAATGAAAACTTTCTTTTCTTCGAAGAACCTTCCTTTCCTTCCTCTAAAGGGCAGAAAAGCCATTTTCGTCCTCTTATAAATGAAAATAACGTTCCTCAGCAGACATCTCATCAAAAGAAGGATACCTAAAAGGCTCCCTTTTTCCTCCTAGTTTTCTTCTTCTTCTCTTTTCCTCTGTGGAGAGAATTTCCCCCCTCAGTTCTCCAGATTTCTTTTCTCTTTGTTTGATTGAAACCCACCTCACCTCTGAGGCCTTCCCCCCACGTGATTTCCCCCCCCTGAGAAGAATGGTCTTTTTTTGGCGGTTCCTCTCCCTTCGTGTATGACAGTAATGAGAATTTGCTCCTATTCGTGGCTGGCTTCCGTGATAAGCCCCCGGTGACAAGTAGGGGCTTTTTTTTTTTTCCCCCAGACCCTTTCCTTCTTTTCTGACTTGTCCCCACACCCCCTCTTGTTTGCGCACTGTAGGGTTAGGAGAACACCTCCTTCCCCCTGACAATCCTGGCCTTGCGGTGGGATGTAGATGAGTACAATTGGTGCTTTTCCTATTTCTCCACACCCAGACTTCCCCCCCTATACGTTTTCTTGGGCGCGGTGATTTTTCCTCCTGAGAGACCTTGTTAGCGCCCTATTCCGCGAGAGTGAGGACCCCCCCTTTTTCTTTGTGTTCCGGTCGTTATTTTTGAGGCGGTTGTTTGACCCGAAAATAGATCCCCCCCCTCCCTCAAACCGACGATTGGCGTTTTCTTTTGTTTTTTGTTGTACAAAGCGTTTTTTTCCTTTTTTTAGTAACGTCCTTGGACAATTCCCCGCTTCGAGTTGTAAGAGTTCTTTTCCCCCCCCCATATGAGAGACTCCCCTATGATTTCCTTTTTCTTCGCGAAACATTCCTCTTTATTCCTTTCCACCCCCTTTATATGCAAAATTATTTCTTTTCCTCCTTTGCAGTGATTCTTTTTGTGGGCTTTTGTGAGGCAATAACCAATATGTCTTCGTCTTTTCCTCCCCTTTGGGGCCCCCCCTGTTTCCTTAGCGATTTTGTTATAAGGAGCTTTTGTGGACCCCAGCCGTATTTGATCCCACTTTTTTTCAGGGATAGGCTGGTTCCCCTAAGCCGAAGGAAGTTCCCAAACTGTGGTCTTTTTTCCCTCCTTACACAGTTGACACCCGGACTCTTTTTCTTTAGGGACAAGAAGTCATGGAGAACTCTTATTGGTCATTTCTTTCTACCCCCCTCTTTTTATTTTCTTGGGGCCTTTCCACTGTTCCAGGGACTCTGAAGAGGTGAGTCCCGCTTTTTTTTTGGGAGGAGGTATACTCTTTTTTCACACCAGAGCGTTTTTGTTTTACCTTTTACTTTTTCAGTTAAATGGGATGGTACGGTTTTTATTCTTCGATCAAGTGAGTTTTTCCCTCCTGCCAGGCGGCTGTCTTTAGGAAATGAAGAGGTCCTTCCCCGAGTACCATTCGTGAACAAAGCTTGAGTGGAGGCTTCACGGTTTTCTTCCTCCCCCCTCCATGAGGCGGAGAAATAGCCCTTCTGACCCTTACCCCGTTTCACCCCACAGGACTCTCGGGAACATGATGATTCCTACCCCCCGTGAGTCCCCCCTCCTCTTTTTTTTGTAGTTTTTTACTAATTGCGGAGACTTCTTCTACTTCCCAGCTGGGGGCGTTCCTCTCCTTAGACGTTTTTTTTTTACGCTGGCAATGGATGAGTAGAAGCTGGCGAGCCCAATTTTTCAAACATGCCCTCTTTCGAGGGAGGTTCGCTGGGCGGATTTTTGCCCACTCTTTTTCCCTTTCTGGGTTGACTTTTTTATTTTTTTTGCCGTGCAAGTTCCGGCGTCCTTAAATTCAATACCCCCCCCTTTTTCAATCTTTATGGGTGGGTCTTCCCATTGCCCAGGGGACCTTTTCCTTTTGAGACAGAAAGATTTTCCCTCTTCATCCCTCCTGTTCTAAGCGTTAAGTCTCTCTCGCAGTGAGATCTTTTTAAGACCTGCGATCCCCCAATGAGCTTCTTTTCGTTGGAAGGTATTTTGTTTTGTTTTTCATTTTACATAAGCACAACCCTGTGGCCCTATTACAGGAATTTTTTGTCAAAGGAATCACCTGAAGAAAAGGAGGGACCTTCGTTCTCAGGGTCTTACCCTTTCCCCCTCGGTGGCACGCAACATTTCCCCCCAGTCTATTAGTTTTGGGAAATGAATAGTGGCACTTTTTTCGCTAAACTTCCCCCATGCCTACCCACTGACCGAAGGGTATTTTGGATCCAGGCCCCGGAGTCCTCCGACATTCCTTTTTTTCCCCAACACACAAAAATTCTCGTCCCTTTTCTACCCCATGTTTGAAGCCCGTTTCGTCATCAGATTTTTTTGGATTGTCCCCTTCTCCTCTTAAGCCGGAAACAGTTCTTCCAAGTTGTGCCTGGCCTCATCTTAGTTTTCCGCCTCTCCCCTTTTTTTTTCTCTAGGATGTTTTCCCCGCCCCCCTTGCATTTTTTGCGCTATCTCTAATCCCAAAAACAAAACCCCTACCTCCAAACGCGGTTCCACCTTGCAGGTTCGCTAATTATTTGTGTTTTGTTTGTGTTCCTTTTTACCATGATGGCTTTGACGCTGGCTCTAACCTGCCTTCGCACCGGCAACTTTCAGGGAGAAGATTTATTCGGTGGGAGCGCAAGGTCCACGATCATGTACCTTTATATCGTTTTTGAGACGCCTTTTGCGGTCAACGACTCCGGTACGAACTGATCCGTTTTGTCGTCTTTCTCCTGAGGGCTGTTTGCACCCTGGAGTTTTTCTCCTTATCGGGCTTTTTTTGTGATTCAAAGCGATCCCGCCCTTGCCCCTACAGAATCCTCCCAAGCCAGCCTCGCCCCTTCGGCGAGAAGTACTCCCTGAAAATTGACTTTCCCTTCACTTGGCCTTAGCCACCCCCCCCCCCATTTTAGTACGGCGAGAGGCGTTCTCAACCCTCCTGTCGTGTTCACTATTACAGCAGGTCCCTTTCTGAAGCGCCCCCCCTCTCTCCCCTCTGTACACATTTCGGAGTAGTTCCTTTTTCTTTTGCTGTTGCCGTTTTTTCCAAACTCCCCACTTCACCCCCTAAAATAGAAACGTTTTTCAAAACTTTCCGTCCCCCCCCTCCTCCTCCAGAAAATAGGCACGTTCCGGAAGAACATGAATTGCTCTCAAGGTGACAGCGCCTCCTTCAAACGTGGAGAAGGAATATTTTTCCCCCCCACCATCTTTCTTTATCCCCATTAAAGTACCCGGAGAAGTTGGCCCTACTATTTCGTGAGAAGAAATTTTGTTTTTTTCTTTTTATCGCATTTGCATTCCCGGTGAAAGCTTACTTCCCGAGGGAAGGCCTTTCCTTACATCTCTACGGAAGAACCCTCCGCCAATACCCTCCTTCCCCCTTCAGTATATATAATACCTTCTTCATTTACGTTTTCCCTTCTTTTCCGCAGAACTGTCGCCCCCCCTGCGCGTCAATGCTCGTGAGGCCCCCCCACATCCAGCCCCTATCAAACCTTTATCCCTTCCTTCCCCCCCCCAACCTTGTTGAAGAATACTCCGATAGGTCCCCCCTTCGCACTCTTGACTACCCCCCTTTTTTTTTGTTGCCCGCATTTGCGGCCTTCTTTTTTTTTCACCCTGTTTAGAAAAGAATTCCAAAAAAAAAGAATGATTGCAACCCTTTCCCCATTCTTGTTCCCCCTCCTTCTCGTAAGGCTCCCCCTGGCTACTCCCGGCTCCCAATAAAGTTGGATTTACACTTCTTTCTTCCGTAGGGACTTCCCCTTCCTTGAGTCCCGAGATGGGTCCCTTTCCTGTGTCCTTTCGCGATATGCCTCTTTACACCTTGACGAAAAGGCCCCTTTACGAAGCCTACCAGACTTTTAAGCCCGAGTAGCTCACTCCCTTTCCCTTCGAATGAAAAGAAGTTCATTTTCCCTCTCTCGAATAGAGGCATGCCCCCGGATTAAGTCTTTCTTCGCTCCCTCTCTATCCATTGAAATCCTCTCGAGGACAACTAGAAGAATCATTCAGCGTTACTACTGCCCAAAAACCGACTTTCAAGGACTTCCCCCCCAACTCCTCCTGACTTCGGTGGTTGGGTGGGCCCGTCTCGAGAATTGGAGTATTTTCGAAGAATGATTCTTTCCTGCCACCTCCCACCGTACTTTACCATCAATCGTTCCCCCCCTGCAGATTTTTCCCCTCCCCCCCTTTTGTTCCAAAAACCGTATAACGATCGGGCAGTTGTTTTTTGTTTTTTTTCAAATAATTAAAAGCACCACCCTGGATTCAGCCAAATTTCTCGAGGATTTTCGACATCCGTTTGTGAAGACCCCCCCCCCCCCCCCTTTACTCCGAGTGCTTTTTCTAATGGAATTTGGTTTTCGAAGAGGTTTCACTGTCTCCCGCGAATTTTTTCCGAGTTAAAATGGCACCGGCTTCCGAATGCCAGGGCCACGAAGAGAACCTTTAGGTACCTTTCTGAAAACGGTTCCCCCCAATTTCGCCAATCCATTTTCCATGAAAATCCACTTTTGCAGCCTCTTTCCCCCTTGGCCCATTCTCTTCACCCCGGAGCCAACTTTCTTTTTCCTGCCCTTAGTTGTATACTCTTTTCTGTTTGTTGTTTAGCGAGATTTTCACGAGGGGCGACCCTGACTCCGGTGATCTTTCTTTTTTGTTCAGGCGGGACCCTTCTATTTTTTCCCCTTTTTGATTTTCAATCTTTCCTTTTCTTTGAACGACAAGGGGCTGGGCTCTCCCCCGCGAACCCGTTCCATCCAAAGACCCGTTAAACGACTTTTTTTTTTGCAGTTTCATCGTCCCCCCCCGCCAAGTAGTGGATTCCTCTGAAACGGAACAGACCTTTCCCACAGGAGGCCTTGCGACGACCCTTTCTCCAATTAAAGTGAGATGTCCCGCGGATATGGAATCCCCCCTGTAGGACGTCCCACAACAGGATTGCTTCCCTCGAGGTCACCCCTTTTGTGTTTGCGCTTCGGGTGATGTTTCCTCTTTTTTCCAGTCCCAAAGTCAATTCCCTTGATACGGGAGTGGGGCTCCAGGAAAGAAGTAATCACCGTCGCTTTTCCCCTTCGCCACCCCCTGTTTTGCCTTTTTCCTAGTGAGTCTTTCCTGTTTATGAATTTTATAGAAGCAGAAGGGAGGGCCTCTCCCTCGAGCCTTTGCCCCTTCCCTTATCCAGCGTTTTCTTTTTTTCTTCCGTGAGGATTTGCCCAAAGATTTTTGGTCGAGAAGGCAGAATCCCCTGTTTTTCCTGGTGTGAGCTGAGAGACAGTTCCCAAGATTCTCTCCGATCTCGTTCCCTAGATCCTATACAGGAGCTTTCTCAGAGAATTTTTTTTTTACCCCCCCCCGACTGCAAAATGCATTCTGTCCTGTGAAGGACTGCTCCTTCTTCCTTTGTCCTATTCCTAGAGGTCAAGTTGTTTACGTCCCTTTTTTTTTTCCCAATTTCCTAGCGGAGAGCCCCTCTATACTCCGAAGCACCCTCTGTCTGTGCTCACATTTTTGTTATGATGAGAATTACCTCGCTCCCGCAGTCTCAACCCCCTTGGTGCAGTTCCCGTATCAGGCCCCGGACCTTCTCTCTGAGTTTCGTGCCCTGGAGACTTTTTCTTTTTTTGCTATGATTTCTACCCAAGCTTTTTTTTGCAGCAAAATGTTTCGGGGTCCCTTTCAGAGGGCGCAGAGTGTGAGTTTGCTTGGCTGTATAGAGGGTGTTTTCTCTCACCGCGCTTTGGACACTTGGGGACGGAATCCCTCCGTGCCGTTTTTGTCTTGCTGTTTTATGCCCCCTTCGAGCATTTTCCCCAGAGGCGGCTTCGAGCGCGTCCTTGACGCCGTTCTCATTGGGCAGGATTCGTCCTCTTGCGTTCTTAGATGGTGGCGGGTTTCCTTGCCGGCGGCTCCCTCTGGTTGCGTTTCATCGGAATGAACTCGTTATCCCCCTTTCTATGCACATCTTCTTTTCCAACACGTTCTTGCCCCTTCTTTCCGGGCCAGCCCCTTCTCCGATTGAATCGCCTGGTGCGATCTTTTTTTGGCTTTAAAATCCCTTCGCGTTGTGCCCCTTCGGAGTCTTTCCCACTGATTCGTAAGATGGTCGAGCCCACGGGAATTCCCCAACGGACGGATTTCGCTGGGGAGGCGTTTTCTCTGGGCTTCCTTGGTACCCTCTTTCAGTCGTAGATTTATTTCCGGGATTTTGCCCTCCTCAGGCAGACAGGTCCCCAAGCACTACTTTTTCCCCTATACCTCCGTGTCTGGCGCCTCGAACTGCAGGGAACTCTTTCATAGTGTTCCTGATGGGCCGAAGCACTTTCCTCCCTCCCTCAAGGTGAGCTTAAGTTGTTTTTCTTTGTTCGCCGTGATGCCCCTCCTGAGAGACGCTCAATGGCTGCTTTCTTGCGTTGCGATTGCTTTTTCCGCTTTTCAGAAACCCATGGTCCCCCTCTCCGGCATCTCAAGGTCGTGGCAATGCCCGCAATTTCTGCAGCACGGCTGGACATCCCCAAGCCTTTTTTTCTTTACACTGGTATTTCCCCCCCCAATGCGACAAGCGATTCGTTTCTCCTTCTTTCCCGGGGCTTCCAACAAATTACCTCTCCCTGACTAGGAATCCTTTCGTGCGACCCCTTTCTTTTAGCCGTCCCCTGCCATTCCCCCTCCTCGATACACAAAACACCCAAAATACTTCGAAAGGCAGTTCCCCCCGTGGGGAGGATAATCTTTTTTTTTTTTTATTGGCTTTCTAGGACCGTCTCCCTCCTTTTGGGGAACGACGGGGCGTATGAGTTCCTTTTCCTCTCCCCTTTCTTTTTTTGATCTATTCTATCGTTCTTTTCCCCACCCCCCCCTCGAACGGCGGTCCTCTGCGAATCAATCCCCCCCCAATCCTGCCCTCAAACGCTTCAACACCCCCTTCCTTTCGAGACTTCCTTTTGTTTGGATCGAGGCCGCCGTTTCCCTTTGGCTTTGACTCGCACTTCGTACTAAATACACTTCGATTCATTGATCCTCTTTTTCTTCTTTTTTTTCCCCCCTCGACGGCACGTGTCCTTTAGGAAAAACGAACCCTCCCCTGTTGATCACCAAGTGGTGCACCTTTCGTGCTGGTGCTTCCCGCCTTCGGACCGCCCTTTCTTTGAAACGATGGTAGGTACTGGCAGGAAGTCTCTTTTGGTGTGCTGATGGCCGGCGACCTGTACGACACCCCCTACAGTCAGCGTCCCCCGCCAGGCATGCCCCATTTGCGGCAGTCGTTCCCCCCCATGGATAACTTCTCACCCTGTATATTTACCCTGAAGACTTAGCCCCCCTTCCTTCTGAGCGGAGGTTCCTTACGGATTGCTTATGTGAAACCTCCGTAGGACCCCATTCACTGCAGGGGAAGTAGACGCTTTCCCTCCATCCTCTTTGGGTCCCCCGGACAAACCTCGGAATTAACTTCGACTTTTTGATGTGCTTGTGGACTTTTCCCCTAAACATTCAAAAGCCCTTAGGAGCCATAGTGCCCGCCACAGGCCGAAAAAGGAGCCCACACTTTTACGCGAAAGCCGGTGACTCAAAGACACCAATGCCCCGACCCACAGATTTTTTTCATTCCTCAACCTCCCCCGCAGGACCCCCATGCCCGCCTTTCAAGCAGCCCCCCCATTTCCATAAGTAATTTTAACGCCTTCCAGGTATGACCATTGCATTTTCTTAGATTCCTTTCGTTTTTTTCATCTGCCTTCTCCAATAGTTTACGTACGATCGAGAATTCTTTTTTTACGCACGTCCTAGCTTAGGCCGCACCTTTGTTTTCCTTTCGAGCCCCCACTACCTCTTTCCCCTTCCTCCCGCATAACTAAAGTGTGGCGTCATTCCGTTGCGCTAGCCGCCGGCGGCGCTCCTGCTCGCCGCCCCACCCTCCGACACATCACATGCACGTAGTTCTCCCCCCACAACCCTCTTTCCCCCTCCATACTCAAGCTTCGCTTTCCCAACAAAGAGCCACTTTCCCCCCACTCTGATCCCTCTGACTTATTTTAAGACGAGTCTCCTACCCTTCCTTACGGAGAAACCCAAACACCACTTTGACCTTATAAGGTTTCATAAAGACTTCTCTTCGTCTGGCATACGTCACTTCCCCCCCCGCGTCCCCCTCCGTGGTTTCAACACTTACTGCGCGTTCTTCCCTATACCTGCCCCCTTTCCAACTGGTTACTGATGGGGGCTTTTCTCACAAACTTTTTTCCCAGATATTAACCCAGTGTCCTTCAAAGGCAGTACCCTTCCTGTAGAAAAGAATTGTTTTCAAATCCGTTAGCTAATCCCCCTTCCGCTTTCCGAGCCCCGACTCAGGTTTGAATCTTCCAAGAGTCATCCAAGAAAAGCCCTTTGGATCCTTCCCCCCCCCTTCCCCCTCGATTGGATCGTCCAATTCGGCCGAAAGAGGTTCCCCTCCCATTCCGTCCCCCCCCTTTCGGTAGTCCGACCAAAAAACGCTTTTTTTTCCCCCCCCCCCACTACTCCTTTCCCCCTGCAAGCGACATCGTCGGTTTTGGAAGTCTTCCCGGCGTATTTTTTCTTGACTGATCAGAGCCTCCCCCTTTCCCCTAGGCGCTTTCCCCCCCCTCGGCGAACTCGGCCGGCGCGAAACACCGCGATTTTTTTAATTCTGTCCTCCTCCCCCCCGTATCATATTCGGTTTTCCTGGTGGGGCCCCTCAAGCAAACAAAACACTTCTCGCCCAAATTTCCTCTTTTTGCAATACGGGTTTTTTGCTTCTCGCCGACGTGCCTCCCCATCGAAATGACCCCGAGGTCGTTCCCGGGCGTCTCCGCGAATTATTTTTACCTACCCCTTGCCAGGCTTTCAAGACTGAACAACTTTTCCCCCGCCACTCTCCTCTTTTTTCCCAGTAAGGTCTTGGATACGTTGGCGTATCCGCCCTCCCCCCCCCCACAATTCTTCTCATTCCCCCAATCCCTGTGGCCTACGAATTTCAATTGGCGACGGGCTCCCCTCCCCAACTCAGCGTCTGGG
>Ga0179593_1711489_pt1 | contig 15486 bp, 14 predicted proteins | sample CZODoug2_1_08_16_FD_185931 | JGI IMG/M metagenome (GOLD analysis project Ga0179593, IMG submission 185931) | Vadose zone soil fungal communities from Angelo Coast Range Reserve, California, USA - CZODoug2_1_08_16fungal (PacBio error correction) | ecosystem: Environmental > Terrestrial > Soil >... | reverse complement strand
GCACACATCCCGCCAATTGCTCCCCCTTTATTTTTGTTCGAGTCGTGCCTGAATTTTATTTCTTTTGTCTCATCTATTGCTTTTTTCCCCCCATTACTCATCACGTGCGCGAAAGGAACCCCCTCTCCCCTCCTTTTTTTTTCCTACTCCCCCTATTCTGTTTTAGCTCTACTACACCACTCAAAATCCCTCCACCCCGAAGAACCCTGCTCGACTGTCTGCGGGCGTTCCTTGCATCCGCCAACTACTTACTACTTGTTTAGTGTGAATCTTCCCGCCTATCCAAACGGAGTCGGCCTCGATTGCTGGTCGGACTTTTTCTTTTAACCTTCTTCGAGGATCCCCCCGACACTTCATGGACTTCCATGCCCCTGCACCCACGACTGTTCACTGCGTCTTTCCACGTCGCCTTCTCTATCTATTGGGACATGATCTGGAGGTCTACCTGTCTGTCCCGGTGCACCTGTAAGACTATGCGAACCGCTCGTTTTTATTATCCCTTTTTTCAGTTGTTGAATTGTTCACCGTTGGCCTAGCCGCGGGCGCCAAACCTACGCGATCGTTAAACTTGATTCTTCCATTCAGGCTTCATCAACCAGTGAAAGCTGTCAATTGATCCCGGCTGGGAATTCCCTTGTGCACCTTTCCTCCTTTCCTTTCTAGACTGTCAGGTGCCGACTCTTCGTTCCCGGAGTGAATGCTCTTCCCAAGCTTTGGGAACGAATCCTTCTTTCGATTCCCTATCCCGTCGAAAGTTCTTTTTATTTGTCAGCCAAATTGACGAGCTGCTCCCTTAAATACGATGTGACTGAAGCCTGCTCTGCCCGACGTGGAAAGTTACCCCCCATCCTTCGCCCTAGGCAATGTGACTCGTTTTTCTTCTTTTTTTTGAATCCACCCGGCGCCGAGGTCTTTTCACGTTTTGACAGTGACATCGGGCGCAGGGTAGAGATCCCTCTCTTGTTGACCACTCCCCCGCAAATTACATTTGACCTTCCCCTCCCTTTTTCCATCCGCGGGAGAACCCTGATGCGTCCCCTAATTTCAGTTTTTGTTCATTCCTTCCCTCCCCTTCGCGTCTTTGACGGAGGCACTTCTTTACGCCCGTTTCCTTTTTTTCTCGCCCCCTTTGCTTTGCCTTTCGTTGGCTTTTACCGTCACAAACACGACATAACGCCATTTCCTCTCTCCTTAGCTACGCATCCACCTTACTCTCTAGGTACTTTTTTGCCCACCTCTAGATATGAAATCCATTGTTGCCCGATGGCCCCTGCTACGGTTTATTTTTAACCGGTATTTTCTTCACCAGTCCGAGGCTTTCTTCCGGATTTCTTTGCATTTGGCTTTGTGAAACCTGCGCTGATCAGATCAGCGAGTTGTTGTTCTTTGAAGCGATGGTCTTCTCGAAAATCATTTTTCCTTTGAGTTGCGAATCAGCTCCGCCCACTTTTCGAGGAATAGGTGGCGGGTCCCCCCTTTCCAGTATGGCCTCGGTTGACAGGGCCGTCACGATGATTTGTCCCAAGGGACACTCACCCTTACGTGGGTTCCTCGTCGGTATCGGGGATTGATTTTTTTGATTCTTCTGTTTGGTCTCCGTATTTTCCACTTTAAAAGCGCATCAGACAGTTGATCCGTGCTTTAACGCCGTTTGCGACTTCCTTTTCTACCAGCTTTTTTGACGGCTTACTACCTGTCTTCCTTCTTTTCGGGCTTCCAGTCAGACACGCCCTTGACCCCCTTTTACTATTTTTCAGCCCAGAAATATAGTCATTCACCGTTCCCCTCTTGCCAATAAATCCGTCATTCTGAGACGTTACGCTCGTCGAATCAGGAGTAACATACTTCTTAACTCCTCTGTTTTGTAGATTCCATACATAAAAATGTCGGTTCACGATATCCGCTTTGCTCTATTTCTTTAAAACCCCGGGTGTTCCTTTACCCTTCTCTTCTTGCGCACCTTCCTTCTCCCTCGGCTTGTTATACCCTGTTTCCTTCCAAGTGTTGCTGACGCAGCTTGTACCCGGCTCCGCGGCCCCTCCCTTCTTTTATCACCAGCGCCTTCAGTAACATCGCTTATGGCTACTTGCATATCTTAAGGTCTGTCAACGGAGACCCCTATAGATCGCCAGTGTTTAGTGAGAGAGTAAAACAGAAGTACTGCTACTACAATCCTCGCCGGGCCTTCCTACGACTTACACGGTCCATTGACATTGTTTCGTGTTGTCGTACCGTTTTCTCCACTATGATTTTTGCATTGACGTAGTCTTATAACGGCAATTATCTCGCCAATCGTCACCTTTTGTCGTAATCCCCCCCCCGATGCTTCTACCGGTTTTCCCGGACTTGCCCCCCTTCTTTCGAACCACTCCTAGAAACTCCCCCCCTATTCTATTTTTTGGTGCTTCTCTCCCGATAAACGCTCGAGCTGATGTTCTGACCGTCTCCGTTACTATCGCGTTGCTGAATCTTTTGATGCACGGCCTGCTGGACTTTCCCTCAGCTAGCCACCGTCTTGTGCTTAATCACCCTCCCTAATGGCTGTTTTCCTCTGGAGCTGCGCCCCCTCAAGGACGAATATAAATTTGTGTGTTCTCTCCTGATATTCACGTATTTTGGCCGTTACCCTCGTGTTGGTGGAATCGCTAGGCTTTCTTGGCTGTGCGGCAGGTTCCCTAGTTCTGGCGCTGAGATTTTCCAATACCAAGTCTCCTCCGGGATAGGCTGTCACGCATTTTCGCCCCCTACGTAATTTTCTATTTTCCCTTTTATGTGTCTTCGTCTAGCATTGCCATTCGTCTTTGTATTTTCTTCTTCTCTATAACCGTTTATGCGTCTCCCTTTCCTCGTGTCTCCATGACCCCCCCCCCCCCCAGTCTTCATCTCATGGGAGTTACCCCAAGCCATGTCATTATGCTGCGTAGTATTTGGGGGTTTAGATGTTCCACTTTTCTTATCCGATCCACTATCTCGTCACCTCAGTCTTTTGTTTTCTGCCCCCAACAGTCCCTTTTCCGAGAGTATGATCACCCACTCCCCTCCTGCGCCAGCGCTTCGGATTCGGGCAGTCACTCCTCCTTCTAAGGCGGCCTACGACCCCTTTAGCTGCCGAGTTCCCTTTTTTTTTTTTTTCCTGTACCTTATCGAGACGGGTTTCTCGTCTCTTCCTCCATTGTTCCGTTCCCCGTTGGATCCCAGGAGGGTCTTTCAAGGTTTTGAAGATTCTTCCCCCAGGATTGGTGAGGGCTCGGCATTCCTTTCCCAACCTCCCTTATGACACCTTCAACCTGCAGGTTTAATATCCTGACACTTTTTCCCCGTCTTTTCTACTTCAAGTTTTCCCTTCTATTGGACCTCTGGCTCTCGTCGCCAATTCCAGAACCGACCTTTTTCCCTGACTTTGACTTCCCTTCAAATCCGGATTGAATTTCCCTATTGCAGTCCTCTTCTCGGCGTTTTTGCCCCGAACTGATACATTTGATGTTACTCAACGGGTCGAACAGCGTCTCGTTGGTTTGTTCTTTGCGACCCTCTATTACCAAAGCCACCCAACCCTTCTTCTTTTGCTCTTTGCGTCTTTCCCCGCCCGCGACAAAACAATCCTCTTATTCGTGGTGCCAGGTGCCATATTCGTTGCCAAGCTTCCAATCCTCTTGTACTTTTTTTTTTTTCCCACAAAGTTTACGGCCACTCTCCCATTCTGCCTTGCTGCGTCCACTCGATCGGCTACGGTCCGATTTCACGCTTCACACATGCAATGGGGCTTCAAATTAATGGGGCGTCAATTTTTCTCCCTTTCTTCTTCTCTCATATAATAGTTTTGTTGGTACCATCTTCCTTTGTCGTTTGCATCGGTCTGAATGATCGGGATTCATTTCCTACTCTCCTGCGATTTTCCTTTTTTTTTTCTTAGGCTCCCGTGCGAGAAATGGTTCCCTTGAGCCCTTTTTCACCCATGCCGCCATCGTATTCTTTTGTAGTCGCGTCTCGCCTCCCCTGTCTTCACCTCCTCCAACACTGCGTGATCGCGTTTCGGCTCATGCACTCCTCTCCGGCACTTCACCCCTTTTTTGCAGTGGTGACTAGCTGACATTTTTTGCTGGACTCCAACTAGTCTCTGCTTCTTTTTACGGGAAGCTTTACTCTTTCCATTCTGTCAACAGCGCGATTCCGGACCACGTCCCCTTTTTTTTGCATCTTTCTCTCCCCCACCAGCCAGTCTATTCCCTAGTAATCGCTCTTTCCTATGTATGCCCAGGCTTTTATTAATTCATCTGGCCTATCTATAGGCATGGGCCTGTAATGACTCGATTTGCATTGACCGGGAGGATGTCCCGGCCCTGTGGTATGACCACCCTGAATGTAATTACCGTTTTTTTAACCTGAATTACGATGGCCTGAACAACGTGACCTTTCCTCAAATGCCTAGGCACCGCCAATTTCAAAGGAATCTCAAATTTCTGGACCGATTCCTTTCACTAGGTCCTCTCATTCAGAGCCTTGTACTGGACCTTAGCTTGGGACCCCGATAGGCACCCTCCAGCTTTGGATCTACCTGATTATTTGTCAGCACCTCTTCCTTGAATCCCTTTTCAGATTTTCTACTCGGAACCATTCCATCCTCTTTATTTTCAATACCGATGGCTCATTGATCGCTTCTTCCGTTGCGTCCTGCCCCAAAATGAACCGCCTGCCCCCACTGAAATGACCACTTTTGGGCCGTTCTTCTTTGTCATTTGACGAATTTTGACCCACCTCTTTTCTCATTCCGGTCTCGAACCTAGCGGTTTAAACCCCGTACCGGTTCCCCGTACTCACCCCCCCATCCACTCCTTCTCCCATCTTGTCCTTTTTTTCGTCCCCAGAGACACCGACTAGCGCGCCCTACTTGAGTTAGATGGTCACTTCTTTTCACTTTTGGTCCCCCGCCCATGGAGCGATTCCTTCCCTCCCTCCTGCTGATCCCGCCCCGAATGCCGTTTGCACTGCTTCCCTGCCTTCTACGACCATGCTCTCGTTCTTTTTCCTTTCTCTATATTGTTGCACCTCTACGATTTCCACATTATCGGTTCATCCCGTCTTCCCGGCGAATCCAATGCCGTATGTTCTTTTCCTCGATCCGATTCCCTTCACCGATGTCTACTCTTTCCCTGAGATGTGAAGCGCGATTGCTTCAAGCGGAAGCCCCGGAAGCTTTTGATTCTATTGTCTCGGGGCTAACCCCTCCCCGAAGATCCGACCTTGCATCGTGCAGGGCGGGTCAGCCTTCGCTTCCTTCTTTCCACTAGAGTCTTTCGTCACTTAGATCTTGTTCAATCGCTACTCTTACTGTCATCGTTGGCCTCTCGGATTTGACTGGGCTGATTATGTGCCTCTTACACCCTTTTTCCACTAGCAAGCCGTGCCATTCATCTGAATCCTCATGATAAACCGTTGTGTTGCTCCTTGACCCGGCCCTTGACTCTTCAAACCTTTCTGGGTTTCCGCCCCCTTTCGTGGAAAAGACACCTCTCCCCCCCTGTAGATCCACTTTTCTTTCCGGCACCTCATGAATAGAGCCCCAACTTCCTTTATCCTCGATATTTTCTAAATATCTCTTTACCCCTCTCTCTCTTTTATCCTAAGTTGTTTGATCGAGATGTTGGACACACAAGCTCTTTCGACGCTTCTCTCCGTGCTCCTTGATTTATTTCTAGAGGACCTCCCTTGTGAAGATCTTATGGCTTGTGAACCTTCCGTTGAATGTTTTGTATAACTCGTCTGTCCCCCTTTGTGATGAAACAGAGCCTGTGTACCTTTTTCGGTAAACGCCAAGTGCTTTGTATAAACCTGTAAGTGCATTCCGACCAGCTTATGGAAATCATATGAGCTTTCTGATCACTTGTTTGTTCCCCTCGAGATAGTTGACCCTCCATTTTTCTACTCTCTTTCCCCCGAAGCTCTCCTGAACCCAGAAGTTACCCCAAGCAGGACGTAGGCCTTTGACTGTGGTCTCTTTTTACCCTATTTCGTGGCTCTTTAAACTTTGTTGTTGCTTCACCGTATCTATCCCCCCCAGTTTCCCGATGGACGTCGCTTATGCCCCGCTTTCTTCTCTCCCCCTTAGAGAACGACCATTTCCTGGCTGATCTACAATCCGAATCTCTCCTCGCTATCTGATGAAGCTGCCGCCTCTCCACTCAGCTGGAAGCTGGGACGCGGTTTTTATCCGACGCCTCGGCTTTTGACACCCTCTCTGGTCAGGATTAAAGTTCTTCTTTGAAACATCTGGCCTGCCGCCGAATATTTTCTCTCTCGGATCCTCTTGACGTTCTTCGGGAGTGCGATTGACTTGATCTCCTCGTCGTCTTTTATTTTCGTATGCACCCCACCCTCTCTCCTTTTTGCCGCTAGACGAGTACCGCGTGCTTTAAGTCACTTTCTTGTCCCTCAATAGCTGAAATAACCTGCCGGCTCGACGGAATACGTCGTTTAAGCAACTCCTATTGAAGTCATAGGGGCTAAGATTGGTTTTTTCTACATTATTGATGGTCGGTTCCCTTTCGAATCCCTTTCCGCTCCGCGCCCCCAAATAGGTCGTTTAACAGATAGGGTCTCGGCCTTTGACCCCGCCCTTACCCGCGGCCCCCCGCAACACCCCTTTCTTCCGGAGTGGGATACGGCTTTTTCATGTTGTATTCATACTTTCCATGGCATTAATAAATTTTCCCACTCCGATCGATCCACAATGAAGCGACTTCTCCTTCTCCCTCAACAAAGATTTAACCACTTCGATAGGTCACGTCCGTTCCAGAATAGCCCTACTGTTAGTCGACCTCCTTACCCATCACCCATCGGCCGAGATAGGAACTGCTAGAATTGCTCAGTGTCCGTCATCCTCTAGGTCCATACTGTTCTCGCACAGTGAGGGACTTCACTAGTTGGATACCATTTGAGTATTCCTCTAATAGTATTAGGGCCACGCATCTTTCCCCCCTCTATTAACATCAAGGAATGGTACGATCCCCGCCTTCCTTAAGTGCCCCTAAACCCCCCGGATCAATTTCGAGCAGGACCGAAGGTTCGACCTTTTTGTACCTTCCCCTCATTCCTCCTCCCCTCATGATCCGACTCCGTACTCGAACACCCGGCTTGGGAGTGAGGAAGTGCTGCTCCCCCCCCCCGAGCTGCTTGATCCCCTGACGAGTTAATCAACTCCCCAGTCTCTACGAGTCGAATACGGTTGGCGTTCCTTTTCCCACTCTCTTCCCCTCAGCCACAACACATTGGAGTGCTCTGCCTTTCCATGCCCTCACCTAAGCTCCCCTGAGTTCGTTTTTCCTGATGTCATTTTTCTATAGTTGATGCTTCTCCGCTTCGATGAGTTAGGTTTTGTGAAACCAAAAAGGGCGGTCACGTTCGTTTCCGTCAGCGCGCTTTTCCTCTTTAAGATCCATGCCTCCTAGCCTGTGAAAGACACTCAAGCATCCCTCTTAAACCTTTAGAGGGGCGCGTTGAAAACAAGGCGGGTTTTCCATGAGCTTTTTATCTTTCTTGATCATTCCCCTTTGTTTTGTTGAGTTTATCTTTACGTTCATTCCCCCCTTTCCCGCCCTTTTTTGCATAGTTCCCCCTTGCATGTGTGCCGTTCGGGTTAGTTTTACCGTTCCTATGTTCCCTAGGAAGAACTCGCAGCGAAAGTGCTGTGACTTGGTTTCCTCCCTTTATCCTTTTTTCAAAACCGACCTACTCGCTCTGGACTTCCCCATCTCAGCACCTCCCTCTAAAACCCCCCCCTTTCCCCTCTTTCTCCTTTTCTCTGCGGGCAGCATCGCTTTACTTTTTGACCCCTGTTTTTTCTTTTTCCTGTTCAGATTGCACCAAGTCCCCCTCAACGCTTAGATTCGCGAGACCGTCGTCGTTTCAAAGTCCTTCGATCCCCTCTCCATGGATCTCCGGACCTTCCGTTTTGCCCCTTCCCCCCCCTTTTTTTTCACTGAGTAGTCCCTTTAGCCTGCAGAACGTGTGTTTCTCATGATGGAAAGTGCACGCCCCTGATCTTTTCCTATCTCACGTGTGTCTTCTTTAGAGCAGGTTTCTTCAATTTTCCCCACCCGACGCGTTGAGGTTCTTCGTTGGCTTTCCACCTTTACTTATTTCGCATCAAAAATCTAATTCGACACAACACTGATCTCCAAGACTCCTCAGGACGCGGGCATTCCACTGCGATGCATCGTCCTTATGCTCCCTTCTGAGGAAGTCCTCTCGTTATTCCCAGCACTGTCCGGGAACGCTAGATCCGCCGTGATTAGTTCTTTTCCTCCTCGTCCATCTTGACGCGTCCTCAGTCCGGACCTTCCGCTATTTATTCCAGCTAAAGTCTTGTTCTCGTAGAACTTGCCCCCTCTTCGCTTTAAAGACCTCTTAGATGAGATGGATCTGCCCCATTTTGCACAAGGCCCCCCCCCCCCCGTCCCCCCTCGCTGTCGCCACTATAAATTGTTTTTTTACCATCCCCATGTTTCCTCCTCCCTCTGCTGTCTGATACCCCCCTGACATTTGTGAGCGTGCGCTTACTTCCCGTCTGCTCCCCGAGCCCGGGAAACCTCGGCCTTTTCCTCAGAGCCAAAAGATCTTCTCATCCTTACTCTTCTTCCACATGCATGACCGAGTATTTCCCCCTCAAGTATTCTTTTTATCGAATCGCTTTCACCCCTAGCACTATTCCCACTCTTGATAGCCCCCTGGTAAGCGCCGCTGTAGAGTATAATAAGAAGATTTTTCTCCTCCACAACGTCCATCCGCACTTCGGAAGCATTCGAATTCAGCGCATTATGACGAACCAACCTTGGGGAATTTGCGCCATCCATGTTACAAGTCCGATTTCCCAAGAATCCTTAAAGCCGTATCCTTTCGTCAAAGTCCAATCAGTATAATTTCCTTCAGGTTGATTACCGCGAACCGCTTCCATCCCTTTGAAAGGTGATGCATTATCATTCTCTTTCGCTCTAGGAATCTGAAAGGTTACTCCGGCCATGAATTTCTTGCGTTCCTCTTTTCTCATAAATCTCAGAATCGAGCCTGAACTCTGTTGCTTTTACAGCTACGTATTTGCACGCCTATTCCGGTTTTAATTCACACCTCTTCTTATCCCCGGGCCCGAAAGGTAAAGGTATGCCTTCCCTTTTTTTATCTGATTATTTTTGTCCCTTGGCTGGTGCATCAACATTGTGTCGTCGCGTTCTCCCCAGTTCAAGGAAGGACCTTTTGACACCGCCCGGGCCCTTTTTGCCGCCGCGGACCCCTTTCTCCAAAATCTTTCTGCGTGTTCCCCACCCTTTCGCCCTTCCTTTCCTCACCCACTGACTTCTAAGAATGGTATCCTCCCTATTAGATATCCACCTTCCTTCGGCAAACTTTGCCAAATCGACTTTCCTCCGTCCTTTTTTCGAACCTGTAGGTCTACCTATATTCTCCCTCGTTTTGGTTGAGATCTCGGCTGTCATCCCACCCTTCGATACTCTTTCGAATTCGATTTATTTGATTATGAAAAGTTGCTTCTTTTATGGCTTCTCTAAAGTCTACTTTCGGTCTTCTTTATATTTCCTTTTTAACATTTGTTTGCCTGGTACGGCATCCCCCTCCCCGTTTGTCCACCACCGGTCTCCCTATGGCCCTCTTTATGTACCTCCATCCGTGATCACCCCCGGACTTCGCCTGTTTGAACCAGTGATCGTATGGACCCACCCACTCATGACCTCGCCGAGTTCCCCTAATGAAACTCTGTTCTTTCCACGCTACTGTCTGGTTTTCTTTAACCTCTTGTTTGCTGTCTTAATACGTCTCGCTTAAATCTTTTGAGGACCCTCACCCGAACCCTCTGCGTCTAGAGGATTTCCTCTTCGCAACTTCTCGCCTCCAATGAATTTTCCTTACCTGTCTCTCCGTGCCCTCGAGAAGAGCCACTTTCCTTTCCATCGCCCCTGTCACACGGCAATGTCTTCTTTTTGTTAATTCTCTCTGAAAATCGTGTTGGCCTGTCTTTTTGAACCCTGATCTGCTGGTGGAATCGTTCCCTTGGATTTTCCTTTCCAAAAAAGAAGCCGATTTCAATTGTGCGGTCTCATACGCCGCTCGATGGAGGAAGAATTCCCTTCGGTCTTTTATTGGTGGATACTGTTTTTGCTAGGGTATTCCCTCTTGGAGGAGTCGAATCCTTGATCGTCAAGATTGAAGAATAGCTCCGATCAGGGCGCACGGACACGATGGTTTCTCACATGATTTTTCCGTGGGTTCTTCCAGACCGGTCCCTTCGTTCGATCCTTTGAAGGTTCGATCTCATCTACTCTCTACTCTAGCTCTTCTCTCTTCTTTTGTATTTGTTTCCCATTCTCTCTTATGACGCAGGGCGTGTAACTCTTCCCAGACCCCCTGATGTTACTTTCCCCTTCTTGCGACGTTTCTCCCTTTTTGTGGTTTATCACTCCCTGAGAATAGTCTAAATCTTCGCCCTCTTCTCAAATCGCAGCTTCTTCCCCTTATGCGACGATCTCCAACGTTCCACCCCCCCCCCATTTTTGTATTTCATCAGGCCTTTAACTGCTGCGCCACTTTTTTTTCTCTCTATCGGCACTCCCGGTCTTCCCTTTCGTGCCCGCACGTGTCGCGAGTGACCGTGTGTCCCTTTCCCCGCGAGCCGGGCTAGCCCTCGCCGTTTGCCTTCTCACTTGTTTGCTCCCGAGCGTTGTCTTCAATAGATGTACTACCTTAGTAGGATTCCTTTGAGGATAGCCCCCAAACGCCTTCCATGCCCCTTTCAACGCGGTCTTTGATTCACCCCTCCTCCCCGGCCGTTCCCTTGAATAAAGTCTCCCGGTTTTCCCCCGTTTGTCTCAGGGCCCCGCTTCTTGCTCCGCTCGTTCGCCTCTGAACCGTGCGACGCCTCCCGGTGTCCCCGCCCCCCTTTTGCATACCGGTGTGGAGTGATGCTCCCCTTTGACGGTCCGGACTTTCCTTTTTAATGGGCCCTCTTAAGTATTTCATCCCCCAGAATTCGCGGACCCGTTTTAGATTCCACCTTCACTACCCCTTTCCCTCCAAAAAATGGGAGTTTTGCTCCTTGTGGTGCTGTCTTCTTGACGCACAATCGTATCCAGAGTTCTCTTTGTTTTCTAGAGGTTTCTTGTCTTTCCTCCAATGCGATGGATCATTGTATTGTGGAAACCCCCCCTTTATCCCGTTATTCACCAATTTCGTTGCTTTCAGCACATATTCCTTCATGGCCGATTTTTCCTTCATCTCTAAGATGTTGCGCCGGAAAACCCTCTTTGTTGTCCGGGGCTTTCGAATCGTCTTTACGTAAGTTCTGATAGCCTCACATTTCATTCCCCGCCCCTTGGTTCGGTTCCCTGGTGCGTGGCTGCACTATCTTCGTTACTCCGTCTTGGAATCTATTGAGTTTTCAATTCGCCCTTTTTCGCTTTAACCTCTTGTCTCTCCCCCCCTTTTTTTCCAACCCTCCCGTCCTCATAGTCTTGTATGGGAAGCCTAGACGAACTCTACCAGATGCCCCAAAGAAGTAGACATGCCTCTCTTGCGGCTGGTTTTTTCCTCCTCTCCCCGAAATCTAGCATAAATCCCATGTGTTGGCCGTTTGGCTGTCCCAGTACAGGTTGACTCCGTGCTGTCTCAGCATTTAAAGGTTGCCTCCTGGTCTGATAACTACAACATTTAGCGCCTTCCGATTTTTTTTGAGCAGGACCTACTCTGCCATAAAAAACCTGTCTCAACGGCTTCTCTTTCAGAGTTCTTTCTATTATTGAACTGCGTCTCTTACGGCAATACCAGACTGCTCTCTCTGTGAAGGGCTTCCCCGCTAGTTTATTTTAACAGTCACGCCCTTGGCGTATCTTGAATCCTTTCCTCCCTGTTGCCTGGTTTCATCGCTTCTGGGCTAGCCCTCCTTCCCTGTGCCCTTCCCCTTTTCGGTTCATGACACCTTCGCCTTAGTCCACGAACGTTGTGCATAGGTCCCGGTTTACTCGATTCACTCTATCTTCGCTGAGGTCATTCACTGAGTTACCTCGTCATTAATCGAACCCTCGGCGTCAGAATCCTCGGAGAGTGACCTGCCCTATCAGCCGACTCCCGTTGGGAGTCTCCGTTTTGTCCCATTTTACTTCGCCGATTCCGTCGCACAACGCTTTCCTGCGCGGAACATTGCCTCAGGTTTTGTTAACGTGGCGATCTCTCTCCCTTGAATCAGTAATGACCCTCACACCCTGAATCCTCCCCTTCCCTCCCCTTTAAATTCATTTTTTATGGGCCGTCTTTACACCGGTTCATTTTGTCCAAGCTAGATTTCCTTACAACCAGGGTTCCTCGTACACTGTTGGTTTCGCGCCCCTTTCGGTTCAAACTTATTTCCCATTGATAGTCGACCAATCCATCCCTTAGCATAAACCATGAGTCCGATCCGTTACTCTGAAAAGTAGGCCCCTTCGTAGTTCCCGATTTCGTCCCAAATTTTTGTTCCCGGGGTACCCTGACCCATGAGACGACTACTAGAGGTTTCCACACCCGACCCGCGGACTTTTTTATTGCCCGCGATCCTCCTCTCAGTCTTCCTTCGTCGTGGAATTGCCCTTCTTTTGCCCTCCCCTGGGTAGCCGATTTCCCCCTCTTCGTTGTCCCCGCTGGAGTCGGATTCCCCTCCCAAGCGTATGGCGGTTCCTTCCGATCTAAGCGTCTACTTTTCTGATTTGCTGTGCTGCACAGCTATTTGCGCGACTACTCTCCCCCCCGTCGCCGCTCCTCCCTTGCTCTGGCGTTGAGGGCCTACTGCAGAATGAGTTTTCCGTTTTTCCACGGGCGGGCTGGGTCCCTTTGCCTTGAGGTCAGGGCAGTTCGCCGCGTGTTACCCCTTTCATCCACTCCCCCCTTCCTTTTCCTGCCATCTCGAATGCCTCTCTTGCTGGATGCGTCGGGGTCAATACCTAACCTTGGCAAAGAGCGTCCCATTTCTTATTCTTCGATAATGCATTATTTCACCGCGGCGATTTTTCTGGATCCTTTCTTTGTGCTCCAAAGAACGGGTGGAGTTTTCCTCCTTACTTTCCTGGTTCGTTCAGCAACCCCTTGCCAGTTTTATGACTCAGACCCTCCTCGCCAATCCATACCCCCCAGGCCCGGAAACCAGTATGCTCTCCCCCTAAATTTTCCTCCTCGTAGGTCGTCCAGCTTGTAGGTACCTCCATTTTCCTCCCCGTTTTGTAATTCTTACCAGGTCGACAATATATACGCCTTTTCTTCACCCTATTTATTGTGAGTGCACATTTTTTATATGGCGTATGGATATCGCAACTATGGGACCCGTTGAGTGAATGTGCACTTTGCTGTCCCTACTTATCGTGTCTTCTTCGCTCCCCCCGTTCGTCTCACCATCACCCCCGCCTCCTCCACCCCCGATGGTTATCTGAGAGCCTCTCCGGACATGCCGATTTTTTGCTTTTTCATTCTTCGTATTGACCACCCGACGTACCCGCATCTGTTCCTCCTCAATGAAAACCAACAATCTTCCCCGCGTCCGTAGGGTGGCGGCTTGGGTAACTCTTGGACTGCCTTCACTTTTTATCCTCAGCTCTTTTAGAAAACTTGTTTTTTCTACCTGAGAGTCTGATGCCGAGCTTTCTCTCCTCTCCGAACACCTTCAGGTCTAATTCGAAAGCTCAGCGAATAGCGCACTCTGCTATCTTCTTAGCGCAGTCACCCGCCCCCGGGTTTTGTATCATGTAGCGAGGACATTGGTGGGCCCTTTCCATTATGATTTTATGAGACACCTCCTTTGGGCGTATGGAGTTTGCCTATTAGTTGACTAAATCCGCCGAATTACCTTGTTGTGTTTCTAATCCTTTGCTCTTTATTAGAACTTCACGATGTTTGGTGTAATGGGTCTACGCCTAGCTCTTGCTACTTTATTTGCAGGAGGGACCCCAAGCCCCCTTTCCTCAAGCTCTGGCCTGTTTTTTTTCCAGAGGCCTTTCCCTAAGTCGCATCCGAACGTTTTTCTCTTCTTTATACTCATTCCTTTCTCGTGAGATCAATGTTTAGTGTTATTATTAGCGGAATTTTGGTCCTTCTTACCGCTCGATTCGTTACCTTTTTACGCGCCGCCCCCCTATCCTCTGTTTCACCTCGCTGGCTTCGGCACCCTGAATGGCCGTGGTCAAAGCGCCAACCCCTAACAGATGTCATTTTGTTTCTATTCCTCTGTCAGGGTTTTTTTTTTTCTTCAGTACATTGCCTTTTTTGCATCAGACCCCCTAATAACCCTATGCGATTTCTTCGCGATACTCGCTTCTTTCCCGCCCTTCCCTTTCTCGTCCTCCTTTCTGACAATCTTCTTCAGATGAGTTTCATGCTTTTGCTCGGGCTCTCGTGGCAGTCCACCCCCTTGAGTACGGTCGCCGACAAGTGCTTTTCTGACCGGTTTTGCATAAGGCTGGCTCCATCGCCTGCTTCCTTTTACCCGTTCACTTGGGAGCATCTGTGCATGTTGCTTTAGCCGGATCTTCGGATGGGCGCCCACCCGACTTTCCTCCACCAAAGCTTTTCTTTCCCCACTACTCTTGCTCCTCCAGCCCCCTCTTTTGCTGCTCACTGGTTCCAAATGTAGATGATTTTCCATTCTTCCGATTTCTCTGCAATCGTGTAACCGTGCGCCCGCCTCCAGTGACTCGTCTTTTTCCCCCTTTGGAGATATCTTGACTTTTCTTCCGACGATCCTCGATTAGCCTCCTCACTCCAGGACTCCTCCCAAGGTCGACTGTCTCTCCCTGTTTGGTCTCTTTTCCTTTTTGTCTTCCCAATCTTACTGCACAGCCCCCACTTAGTGTCGGTCTGCATGCATCCCGCGCAACCAATCTCTCCTTCAAGATTTCGATTCGTTTGTCCTCTTTATTCTTCTACTTGGTATTCCTGACTCTTCAGACACCTCTTTAACTTAGGGCTGACGCTATCTTTTTTCAAACTTTTCCGCTTGGGGGGGTGGGCTGTTGAGCTCGTTTCCCTTTTTCCTCGCCTCGTAACAAGACATAACGATCATACCCTTTGCCTGCAAAAAGACATAGGGGGAGCCCTTCAATACAGGGTCGGGACGGGGATGGCAGTATCTCCCTTTAATCTTATTTTGTTTGCCCGATACGTTCAGTTCCCTGTCCGGCCCCGTTGACCCTTCTTGAAGATGTGTTTCTTTTTTGAATTATCGAGTCCCGACTGAATTATTGGTTCCTCCCTAAGAAAATTACAATCGCAAGTTGCGCGCCCGGTAATAACGTGTACCGCCTTTTTAACGCTTCGACGCCATCGTCGTGTCTGGTTCTCCTCTTCCACTACTATCTCCCCTACCGAATTGAACTCGTCTGATCTGTTGCGGAGGGCCTGCCCTCCTCACCGCATAATTGGTTTGCAGTGGGCAATATTTGACCCTTTTTCCTCCAAAGGGAGGCG
>Ga0179593_1633310_pt1 | contig 15486 bp, 17 predicted proteins | sample CZODoug2_1_08_16_FD_185931 | JGI IMG/M metagenome (GOLD analysis project Ga0179593, IMG submission 185931) | Vadose zone soil fungal communities from Angelo Coast Range Reserve, California, USA - CZODoug2_1_08_16fungal (PacBio error correction) | ecosystem: Environmental > Terrestrial > Soil >... | reverse complement strand
CTGCCGGCTTCTTTCTCCGCAATATTCCCCGATTTTTGGCGCCTGAGGCAGTCCCCCCAAGCTCTCCCTTTAAGCCACCCTCTCGACCATGCATGGCGGCTTTCTTCAAAGAGAGACCTAACCAAAGGTCCTTGAAGTATTTAGAGAGAGATCCGTTTACCAATCTGATAGATTCAATATGTCCGAGGTTTTTTCCCCCTGGTTCTCCCCCGAGAGAGATTTCTGGGAGTAAGATCACGTTTTTCTTAGGCAACCCCTTTTCTGACCCATATCACTATGTTTTTTTCCCTGTGGAGAAAAGAAACCCCCCCTTCTTTTCGAGAGTTGCGACGCTAAACCCAGAAACCCGCCGCCTAATTTTTGGTATCAAAAGTCCCTGGTGCCGATCTCAACTTTTTCTTTGAAGTCTTTTGCTCGAGGTCTTTCTTTTCCTAGGAACCGGTCCTGCCAGGGCTGGGCCGTTTCAACCGGTAGCCCGTTGAAATTCCCTGAAGAAGTCTATTTCTTCCCCAATTGTACAGAGCGTTGGGAAGTTTTTCCTCCTCAACCGAAATGTTTGAAATGAGGTTTTTTCCCTTCTCCTAGTCAATTTTCCAATTTCGTTTTTTTTTTTCAGGATGACATTTTTCCGTTGACCCCCTGAGGTTGTGCATCTCCGTATCCTCTAAATCTTCTTTAGGACCTCTCATGAAAACCCTCCAAAGGTCCTCCCTCTCAAACTTTTTCCCTCCCCACCCCTCACAAAAAGACCTTTTTCTGCGATTGCGGGTGCTCTTTGCTCTCACTATTAACCTTCCCGTCTTTTCCCATTTCCCTTTTTCCACAAAGTGAACAATCCTCTTTTGTGGAGCGCACTCCTTTGAACTCCCTTCTGTTTCTCCTTGGAAAGAAGGGGCGCTTTCCGTGCCAAGTTCCCCCTCCAATGGCAGGACCGCTTTCCCTTCCATGAACCTTTCCTCGCGTCTTTAATTCGGACCATCCCCGACTTTTGGTTTGAGTTTCCGTGCCCTGGTTGAGAATCACCCCTTCATTTTCGAAGGGTTTTGCTTTTTCTGACTCTTCCTTTCGACTGGAGAAAAATTTCTTTTTCTAAGTTTTTTTCGGGAAGTCAACCCTGTTTTCTTTTATTCCCCCCCTCAGAACCGCATTCTTAGGAGATTTCTGGGCAATCGTTCCACAAGGTTTCTAGACCCTCTCCTCAGCAAGAAAGTGAGCGTTTCTCGTATCTCGAGAGGCTCCACCAGCTTTTCCCGTTTCCTCGTAGATCTTCTCCCTCTAACTTCCCGAAGGGGAGATGACGCTTTTGAATGAATCGTTTAGCCTTCCCCCTCCCCCCCCCTAGGAGACCGAGAGAGCGAATAATTCTTCTCCATCCCTCCTTCATCACTTGAGGCAGGCCCTCCGTAAATTTCTCCCCCAAGGAGCATCTATCATCTTCCCTTTATTGTTGCTTTCTTTTTCAATCTTTTTTTAAGATCGTTCCCTTTTCTTCCGGATGCTTTTTCAATTTTATGACCTTCCCAAGGAGGCAGAAAGAACCGTCCAACAGGTTTTCTTCAAGCACCAAGTGTTTCTTCTTTTGTTCGATTAACTTTCCGAAGGAATTTCCCTCCCCAGCGAACAGCTGCTTTTCCCCACCTTTTTTTTTCAGTGTGCCTCCCTGATATTTCAGATCAAGGCCTTTTTCTCCTCCGGATCTTTCCCCTCTTCCTCTCCCCCTTTTCACTCAAGGATCACGCCGTATTTTTTGGCCCAGAACCCTCCTAAGGTTCCCCCCCCTGGTCCAACAACCCTTTTTTTACAAGCTCAAAAGTTTTCTCTTTGTATTTTAAGGCCGGACTTCCCCGATTTTGTGTTAAAGCCCGCCCCTCTCAGACCTTTTTCCCTTTTTTTCTGCCTCTAGCTTTTGTATCATGTCGGTCCATGCCCCACTGATCCCAACTCAAATTCGAGGTTTTTTTAATTCAATCTTTTTCTTGTGGAGAACACCTGTGAGCCCCCTCCTACGAAATATATCATCTGGCTTTTACGGGCTCCTTCGGGAGGTTATCCGTCCATCCGAAGCGAGCGGCGTTTCATTGAAACTTTCCCCTCCCTCTCTGCCCCCAGCCAGTTCTCTTTCCGTAATTTAGTCCCCTTCTTTGCACTTCCTTTTTTCCCCCCGGAGTCAGCAACTTCCTCCTCCCTCGTGACTGTTTTTTTTATCCCCTTTTCAATTTTTAGCTCTGCCAACCTGGACCCCCTATCAAAAAGGACGAGTTTCTTCCCCTATCTCTCCCTTTTTCCCAAGGGGAAAGGGATCTCCTTCTGGTTCTTTCGTTTTCCCACCCGTCTTTTTTCCATTTTTCTCCTTTGGAGATGTTCTTTTGTAAGAAGAAATTTTCTCTTCGCCTTGTCTCCCCAGAGCAGGCCGTTGACGGAACCCCTCCCCCCCCCCCGCCCTCCCCCTTCGATCCGCCCTTGTCCAGAAACTCCTTGCCACTGAACCGCCTTTTCACAAGGAGGGGGATTTCCGTAAAGGAGGATTCGTAACCCTTTTTCCGAAGGTGGGATCGCCGAGCCTTTCTTTTAGGCTCCCCTTTTTGAGAAGGGTTTCTCGATTCTGAGCTAAGGTGTGCCTTGTACACCCCTATATCGTTCTGTGCTTCACTTTTCCCCTTTTCCGACCTCCTTTTCCTAATACCCCTTCACTATAAATAACTCCACCAGTCTCCGTGCAAGGCAGCACTTGGTTTCCCCAAATAAACCCCTCACGTCCTTTACTTTTCCCCTTTTTTCCCAGAAATTCAAGTCAGGTCTTCTCTCGAATTCTGAGTAGGAGTGCTTCTCGGGCAAGATCCCGTCCCCCATTCAAAGAGAAAGCCCCTTTCCCCACTCCCTTTCTGAAACTCCGTTTTTCCCTCTCCTTAGGTTCTTGCGACGTTTCTTGAAGAGGCCGCAGCCTTTTGTCTCTTTGGAGACGGCGTTTTTTTTGTAGATGGCATTGATTTCTTTTCCGGAGGAGCCTTTTTTCCTTTTTGTTAATTTCCCCTTTGGATTTCTTGGAAGATCTTATCGGCGCGATCTCTATCTTTCCCTCCTAAGTTTTTGCTTCTCCTATATTTCGTTTTCCCTCTTCCCCCTCTTAAAAGAAATACAGCCTTTCCGGCCACCATCTTTCCTTCCCGAGGCTAATACGAAGTCCCCCCCTTCCCCCAGCAAAATCCCTCCCCCCACCCTCTGGTCTTTGACCCCCCCTTTCTTTCCTCTGGGCCAGCCTCCTCTTATGCGCTTTGCCAACCGTCCTGCTTTCTGCACATCCCATTTTGTGTTCTTACGGAGTGCAGATTTCTATTTTCCTGTGGCTTGGGGCCATGATGGTTTTCCCCGCGCCCCACCCCTCTCCTATGACCTCGCAGATCTATCCCCCCTGAAGGCCTTCCAGGCGCCGTTATGGTTGAATCATAAGTGTCCACCTGAACTACTGGCCGTTTTTTTTATTGAAGTCCTTTCTCTTCGAAGAGAAGGCCCCCCCATGTCACTGCCCTGCGAAGTGAAAGCCCCTTCCTGAATAGGGCCCCCCTTCTGAGGGGGCCCCCCTCTCTCATTTTTCCCTTAGGCACCTGCCCCCTTTTTTTTCCCTCGTGACGACGTCCCCCCCCCCCTCCTAGATCGCCCCGCCCCCGAAAGGCATTGAAGGATTTCTCCCAATTTGGTCGAAAATTAATTGTCCCCTACCATCCATGAATTCCTTTTTCGAGGAGTACTTCTTATAGTTTGGGGTCACCCTTTCCCGGAATTTGGGGCCCCATTTCAATTTTATGTCCCCCCCCCTTAACCGTCTTGACCCCCCCAAACCGTCCTAGTGGCGTGCTTTTTCCTGTGCATGGTGTGCTTTTCTATGGTGTTTTTGGTATAGATGGGGCTTTTCCCTTCGGAGCTTCTTGACATTATTTTTTCGAATAAGCGACTCCGCACCTCCGTTCCTTACTTGATGTTCCCCCTTTTGCATCTGTCCGTTGTCCTTGCTCCTTATCGAACCATATCCTTCCTTCCTTATTTTCCCCGAGATATCGATGCCTTTTCCCCCTCATCAGAGCTCTTGATTGAGTTTTTTTCAAACACGATCCTCTCTCACGTCTCCCTGAGATATGGCGGCTTTTTTTGCATTTTTCTTGGTTGTGAGGAGGTATCTTTTCCCCTCGAGTAGCAGCCCTCTTGTCTTGGTTTTTTTTTTTTCGATCAGGACGCGATTCCTTGCAGCTCATTTTTTCGTACCTCTTCTCAAATGCACGCCGCCTTCCTGAACTGGTCTTTTCTCGGATTTTCCACCGTTTCCAAGCCCTGGCCCCCCCCCTTGCCAGATAGCAGCTCCCTCTTAGAAGCCGTGCCGGTGTTTTCCTGTTTTTCTCTTTGGTCTACAGCAGCATCGGCAATGCGTGTTTTCTTGTACTTTCTCTAGCGCCCCCTCCTTCTGAACGTGCCCCCTCTTCCTTTCACCAAGTAGCTAGTTTTTGTGTTCCTGCAAGAAGCTTTTTCGTCCCTCACGGAGCCCGGTAGACTTGTTTCTCCCCAATAACCTTTTTTTTTGGGACCAGGTGTCCCTCCGGTCAACGCTTTTCCCCCCCCCCGCCCCTTCACTCCTTCCGTCCCCCTTTTTCTCGCGGCAAGGACAGAGTCCTCTACGGATCAATATTCGCCTTTTGCGAGATGTTCCCTCGCCCTTCTGGTTTCCTTCCCCCGGAAACGCATTATAGGGATTCTGGCGAGGTGCGCGCCCTGATTATCCCTCTTCTGATTTTTAGGAGGCACTAGTCCTCTCGGAGCCCGAGAGGACGGCAAATTTAAAAGGAAGATTAAGGGGTGCCTTTTTAGGGATCAAAGTCTCTCGAGGCACCACACGTCCGTGCCTCCTTTTTTCAAAGAGATTCTGCTTCCCTCCGTTTTCCCCGCAAATAGACTCTTTTCTCCTAAGGCACCTCTTCCCCTCACCAATTTTGAATCCCCTTTTCCCTCGGTAGCACCATGTTTCCTCTTCTATAATTGGAGCAACTTCAAAGCCCCCCTTCCGGTCTCTCTGACAAGAACTCACCTTAAGGGAGTGCTCCCTAACCTTACTGGTCGTTGGCCGTCTTTCTCCCCCAGGTCTCTATGGAAGCTTGGTGGAAACGCTCTGGTCCTTTCCTTTCCCCTTCGCTTCCGGGAATGAAGTTTTCAGATTCAAGGAGGCGATTACTACCCTCCCTCTTACCCCCCCGAAATGATTTCCCCCGACCTTTTGAAAGTTGGGCTGCCCTTGCTAACTTTTAGTCCTCGCGGACCTCCATGGAGGTGGAATTTCGGCCCCAAAAGCTACGTTCGACCCTCCCTCTGCCCCTTGACTCCCGATGTGGGCAGGGGGTGGAACAAGTTTTGGATCGGACCTCCCCCCTTCTGCATCGGTCAACGTCGCTGTTTTAGGGAGCTCTTGTTGAATTTTTAGCGGAGTCCCTATCTCTTTTAAACCGCCCCTCCATATCGTTGTTCCCCGCTGTTGTGAGACTCCAATCCGCCCCCCCCCTCCCCCCAAAATTTTCAAGACCCCCCGGGCAAGGAAGTCCCCGATCCCCCCCAAGGTCATAAGGACCTTTCGTCCAAAAAGAACCCCGACGCTCCCTGGCTCTGAGGCGTTTTTGTGGACGTCTGTCGCTTTTGTGAGGTCCCAAGTTTTTTTTTCCCAAGTCCAAAGCGCTTGCGCGCCTCTTCTGGAACCTCCCGGCGCCCCTTTATTCCTGGAAATCTTTTCTTGAGAGACCCTCCCCCTTCGATTCCTAAACCGCTGAAGGAAGGAGCTGGGAAGGAAAGGCTTTTCAGATCCCCCTTTATATTTCCTACGGAGGACTGTCCCTCAGGCTTAGAGCTATTTGAGCCCTTTCTTTTAATGAAGACCTTCGATTCCTGTTTTGCTTCTTAGAGGAAACGGCCTCTCTACTTTTGGGAGGGTTCTCCAATTGGAGACCCTATGGAAGCTTCCCCCACATGGTTTGCCGCCACCAGTCTTTTTTTCACTCTTTTCCGGGACGCTCCTTATGATTTCGTATGGAATATAGTAGATGTTCCCTTGATAACACCCCCCCTTAGAGAGCATATCGAGTTGTCCCATTCATGAAGATGTCTTTGTTCCTAAGACATTTTATTCACGAGGGGCCTCTCTTTGTCCCCCGATCACCTTTTAAGATAGTCTTTCGCCCTTGAAAAGGATTTCTCCGGCCCCACCCTCATGACACTCGGACAATTTTGGCTAAGGAACTCTCGAGAACTCTCTCTTCTCCACTTTAGCTTTTTTCATGCTTTTTTCTCCGTGAGATCTTTACCCTCCCCCCCCCTTTCCCACTTTCCTGAATAGTTAATGATGTCTCGTACGAGACCCCCCACCCAGTGAATGTAGAAAATCTCCTCTAAAATAGACCCCCCCCCCCGGACCCCGTATTCATGAGGTCCCCACTTTTTCGATTCCCTTTCTTGCTAGACCCCCGTTTTCGGGGCACCTTACTTTTTTTTGCCCCCGATGAGTGTCTCCCGCCGGCCTTTCCCCTCCCGAGAAATTCTCCCCCCAAGCACTTTCCTTAGACTCCCCCTTTCTTTTTAAATAAGACAAAGCCCCTTCCTACCCAGGCAATGTGAGGTTCCACCACCTATTCACACCCTAAGGATCGATTTTAGGGATTCCTCCGGAAGGATCTTCCCTTGAATTTTGGGAGCGCAGAGCGCCATTCTATTCTTTTTTCTATAGAATAGTCTCCTAATAATTCCGCTCGCCCCCCCTCGCCCCCCCCCTCGGAGGCATATCCCGACAGCTATCTTTCCTTTTGAGGGGGTTCTGTGAGAACTTTCTTTTCCCTAAACTCATCCTTCTGGAGAAGGGACTCTTAGGATAGTTTTTCCTGCGTAGCCCCTTCCCCCTCTCCCCGACACTCCAATTATCCTCAGGGCGGATGGCTTCAAGTCATACCCCTTCTGAGATCAAGAAGGAAGGCTTTTTCCCCTCTTTTCTCTTAAATGTTCGCCCCTTTCCCTGACCCCTCCCCTGCCCGCTATCTCCATGGAATGAAGTCCATTCAAAGAACTCGTTTTCTCGAGTCTTTCCCACCCTGCAACCTCCTTAAGGACGTGCTTCCACCATATACTCCGCAAACATGGAAAGGCCCCCCCCATCGGGAGCCCCCCCTCCTGAGAACCCCCGCCCTTACAGGTTGTGGACGCGTCCTCCTTTTCTTGAGGGATCGTGCTAATCATACCCCCTTCTTTTTTTAGACTTTCCATCTTTCCGGGTTCCTCGCGACCCCCCAAACTCACCAGATCTCGTACCCAAGAGCAAATTAAAGATTTTTTCTCCCAGGGAACCTTTCTCCTCTTTCCCAAAGGGAAATCTTTTTTACCTAAGGAAAGGCTCGGGACTTTTTCCTTAAGGGGGGGAGTATAACGACATGAGAAGAAGCTCTTTGAAAAGGTGGTCCCTCTTTTTCAGTGGAAGGGACCCTTTCTTGCTTTAAAAGGAGATACCTCTTTTTGTGGAACTCTAGTCTCCATTCTTTCTGACGGGAGAAAGACATGTTCCGAATCCCCCCAGGTCTTCTAGTTTTTGTTTGTTTGGGTTGGGGGGTGGTGGGAAAAAAATTTTTTCAGATAAATCACAAGTCCTGGCAAGGACTGGGACGGGCCCCTTCCCAAAAAATCTTTTGCCCCCCTTCCAGTACCCTTCTTGATGGAGAGAGATGACTTTTCTGTTTTCTTTTGCAGAGGGGGGTCTTTCTCTTTAACCTCCTCCCCCCGAAAGAAACCCCGGAGGCCCCCCCCTTTTCTAGAACACTTTTCCCTTCTGAAAGCTCCTTTTTTTCACATAGCAAAGCTGCAGAATTTTTTTGCTCGAGGAAATCCTGCTTAAGGAAGTGTCTTTTTTTTCCGATGTCCTTTTTTCGGATTCCCTGAGTATTTTTGTACGGTTTACGATATTTTTTCCCTTCTTTTTCTTTCTTTTTGTGGGGTCTTCTTTTTTCTGGATTTCCCCTCTCCCCTCTACCTTGTATTCTCCTTTCGAGATCGCGTCTCCGACCCCTTCCATTAACAGAAATTTACCTGCCTCCCTTCCCCCCCTTCCAGAGGCCCCCTCCGGCCCAGACAAATCCATTTTCCCCCCTTCAAATAAAGAAGGCCCTTCCCAAGGGGGTCCTCCTTTCTTTGCTGCGATTTTCTACCCCCCCCGACCCTTTTTTTCCAATCAAATCCCCGGGAGTTTGAGTGTAATTTTTTTCCTTTTCCTTTTTACATGTTTCCTTCCTCTTCCATGCTGTCCGAGCCCCTCTCCCCTTCAGACTCCAGGCAGCTCTACTCAATCGTTCCTTTCCTGAAGTTCTATTTGCCACTGTTTTCCTAAGGGGGGGTAAAAAAAACCTCCCCCCCGAACAAACGTTAAAAAGGCCTGACACCCTGTAACCTTTTTCCACCCCTGAAAAGACGGTCCCCGGGTATATGAGGAGTTCCTCTCTGACGTTATTCGAGAGAACGAATAGTACACGGACTTAGGTCCCCCTCCCTGCTAATCGGATCGGGAAATAATTTCTCCATGATTTAAAAGTAGACGCTCTCCTTTTCCCCATTAGCCCCCCTTTTCTCCCTACCTCCATTTTGTATCTTCAGTGACGCCCCAACTTTTTATTGATAAAAATTCCTTCAAAATGGTTCCCCACCCCCCTGGCCCATCTTCCATGTATAACAATCCCAGCGGGGAAGAATTTGCCTTAGGGCAGACTCAATGGTTTGAAGGGCGGAGTCGCTTTGAGATTTTGTTGGGAGGCTTCGTTTCTGCTTCGGGGTTGGTTTTTTTTGAAAGGAGACCCCTCGCAGTTCTCTTCCCCCTTTCCCCCCAAGAGTTCCCCCCCCTTCAAAAGGTGAAGAAGAGGGTTCCCCCGTCGGATTGCTCCCGAAGGGGTGATTCTTCCCACATTCTTTTTCCTGCTCGGTATCTCTTTTTATAATCGATTTTCCAGGTTGATTCAAGGTTTGCAGTTCCCTCCTCTACAAAGTTAGATTCCCCCCCACCCCCCCCCCAAACCTTTCAGCGGACTCCCCTTCTTAGTGAGAATAGGGAAACTTTCTTCATCGAGCCTTTCCTTTTCTTCCCTACCCCATATTTACACCCCAGAGAATTAATTAGGGCTCTTCTATACCTCTCCCCTGGCAATCCTTCTCCTCTTCTTTCCTTCCCCCAGGATCCCTCACGAAGAAGATTTTTTTTCCCGTTTCTGGCAAAATCTCTTTTATTAGGTGAGTTTTCTTCGAAACTCATACGAGCTCCGGTGAATTATGGTAGGATTTCTCTTCGGAGTTCCTCCCCCGTCCTTTTTTTTTTTGGGTGGTTTTGCGAGGTTTGCATCCCTGAGGGCGGATCCTCCTTTTCCACCCCTCCCTCCCCAAAAGATGCTGCTTTCCAAAAAGTCCTCTACTTTTTTAAGCCAAGATCGCGAATTATCTTCTTAGAGGACTTTTTTTTTCCCAAAATGTTTCTTCTCTGATAGGGTTCCTTCCCGAGTGATATAGGGACAAATCTGTTAGGTCTCCCTTCTGTACGAGAAGAGAGCCCCCCTTGAATTTCTCCCCTGCTACCCTAGGACGGTCGGGGACACTCACCCCTTTACAGAAAGAAGCCCCCCCTCCTCGAACTTCCTTAAGGCATGAAATGGCTTCAGTTTTTTTCCAAACCCCTTTTGCTAGCTTTGCTTTCCCTTCCCGTGTCTCCTTGAGGATCCCTCCTCTTAGGCTAGGGCTTCCCCTCCTATTTGCGAAAGTCACCCCCCCACTTAGAGATGATCCTTTTCCCTCCATCATCCCTTTCCTTTAGGAAGGCCTTCCCTTTTCTCCTATTCCACGCGGCGTCTCTTTCCGCAAGAAGAAGAGCCCTGCGCCTGGAGGAGATGGCAGCAGCACCCTCCCCGGTAGCCCCTCCAAGAGAGGCATGGCCAACAAAATTCCCCAGGATAGACGAATGGCTTGTGGAGAAACCTTCCCCGACTTTTTGACCCAACAAACCTGTCCTCCGAAGCTCTGACCCCCAATCGTGCGAAAATCGACGGCATTTTCCCCCCTCAGTAAGCCCTTTCTGCGACTCCGTTTTTCGATACGTGGGCTCAACACTTTAGATTCCTCTCTGCATGGTGCCAGCCAGGTGCGCCCCCCTCCGGCGCGCGGAGCGGTGCCTTCAAAACTTTGCGCCCTTTTTGCTTAGCAAAACCCCCGGTTTTTTCCCCTGGGTCTCTCCTCTTGTCGGGCTAATTCCTGTGGAATAGCATCTGCTTTTAATTATTCCCCCTCTTGGCCGGCATGTCCCCCCGAAGTTTCGCAAGGCGGTTCTTCTTCTCAATTCTTAATTCTGGCTACGGTCTCCCCCCCATGATGAGCTCGCAGCTTTAAAGTTTTTTATTTTCCCCCTACCCACGAGGACGCCTCGTTAGATTTCCCACAGGAACCAGAATCCCGATCACGCTCTCCTTTTTTTGAGGGGGGGGACGAGGAATGCCTTTTCTGATGAACTTCCTTTTTGTGTTTGTGAAGGTTTTTTCTTCGATCGGTCCCCATTAATAAGACTAATTTCTAGAGATACCTCAAGGAAAACACTCCAAGAACCACCCAACAATCCTAAACTTTTCAACACTAGATGCCGTCTCCAAACTCCCCGAGAGGATTATCTAGAGGGACCTTGGCCTCCCTCCATTTCGGCCGTTCCGAGATAAATAAATTCAAGACAAAACCTTTCCCCCCCAAAGTTTTCGGTGGCCCCCCCCCTGATGTTTCCCCCTTTTTTCCCTAAATCTCTTCTCTCTCTCTTCTTTTCCCGCCGGGGCTCGCAGCAAATTATTCCTGACAGCACCTGCGCAACGTCCTAAGGCTTCCCCTTTTTACATCTCCCAACTTTCTCGAGCGATGCCCCCTCCCTTTCCCCAGTGCGCGTTTTTTTTTCGGCACCCCCCTTTTGATACTCACGCCTCGCAGGTTCCCCTTGGCCGCTCTTCCTCCCTTTTTGGCGGTGGCGCACTATTTCCGCCCCCTGGTTTTCTGGTTTTCAGCTCAACAGGGTTTTTTCTCCACAGTTTTCCACTCCTCCTGCCTCCACGGAGGAAGATCTTTTGCTTTCCTATGGGAAAGTCATCCCTCCAGTAGGAGTATTTGCCTAGCACGTCGGTCTCCTCGCTACCCGGGGGAGAACTCACTTCGGTCGCCCCCCTCTTTGATTTCTCTCCCAACACCAAGTTAAGGACTCAGGGGATTTTTGCGTTTTTTGCTTAGTTTTAGATCGAGTGAATATCCTTTTAATCCGGAGAGTTCTCCTCATTGTTGAACTCTCCGTTTTTTGCCGGAAAGGCTTTTTCCCCTGCGCTTCTAATGTAATCTTTAGAATATATACGGCCCCCTGAAGTGAGATGGTCGGCCCTCATTTCCTTCCCCTTTCTCCCTTCTGAGAGGGAGCACCCCCCATATGGCCCGGAGGACACAGCTGACTTTTATAAACCTTGTTCTCCAGCCTACCAAACCCTGATCCCGAAGGAAACCCTAACAGGCATTTTGGAGATAAGAAATCCCTTCTCTCATGACTTTTCACTCCCGATTCAGTTCTTTTCCCCTAAGACAAAGGCTACCTGTGGTTATCCCCCAGAATATTTTCCCCCTCTCCTCCACCCGACTTCCGGTCTGATAGAAAATTCAGACGAATTATGTTTCTCTTTCTCACGCCCTTTCTGGTAAACCTCCCCCCCAAGGCCCCCCTAAATGTTTTTCCCAAAACTTTCCTTCCACAATCAAGAAGTTTCTCCCCTTCTGGGAGGGTCCTATACTCATTTTTTTTTTTTTTTTATTTTTTTTTTTTTTTTTCCCCCCCGCTGGGACTCAACCTTCCGTGCCCATCTCTCAAAAGGACTGTCATTTTCTAGTAAGATCCCCGGTCCGGACTTCCCCGACCCCAGATTAGTTCGCATCCACTGACTCCACCGAGGCCTGACTTCTTCATGATGGTGAGCCCTAGAAAGTTTCCCCCTTCCTCGCTGTCTCCTTCTATGCTTAGTGCTTACGGTCTCTCCAGTAGAAGAATTTCCTTCGGGGAAAAGCCCCCTTCCCTTTTTGACTCGCTATCAAGTCTCCGAAGATATGGTTCGACCTCTTCGCGATTCCCTTTGAAAGAGTTCCTCCCTCCCCTCCAGCAGACGTTTCGGTTTTTCGACCTTTCAAGGCACAACTCCTCCCCAAAAGTGATTCGCTCTCGGTCACCCTCAGGAAGGCACCACAATTTAAATGAGTGAGACTCCGCAGATTCCCCCCCGTTTCCGGTTCCGATGTATTTCCCCTTTCGGGAGGCTTTCTGTTTTCCCCCCTTTCTTTTTCCTTTTTCCTGATCAGCTCCACCGAAGCGAATGACAACCGAACCCTTTAGAATACGCCCCCCCGCCCGCCCCCACGATTTCTTCCAAGTGCTCCTGCCCCCCCCTTCCCCCCTCTTTTGAGATTTTCTTTTATGCCAAATTTTTTCTCCCCCTTGCGGATAACCCTTCTCGTTTCAAGGGTTTAACTCTTTTCGCCAGGGGACTTTCTTATCCTCCAAGCGATACGTTTTCCCTAATGAGACCCCCTCCTATCGAGGGCCGATTTCTCCTGATCCCCCCCTCCCCTCCCTCCCTCCTCCCTGCTCTTCGAATACGACTCTTTTTTTTCCCAGATTTTTCCTAACTCGGGTCCACATTTTTCCCCGACTTTCCCCTGGCCTTTTCCCCCTTTTTAAGAACACGGCCCCCCCCTTTTTTCTCAAGGCGGATGATGAGAGATTTTTTTTTGTTTTTTCTTTTCGAATTTTGTCTTCTCGGAATTCCCCCTTTTGAAAGAAAGCCCCCCCTTCCCTTACCCCCTTTTTCAGTCCCATACCCTTTTTTTTTTCCTGGGCCGACGGTTCCCTGCAAGCATGCCTGCTCTCTTCCCCGAGGGGGTTCTCTCCTGATTAGTTAATTTGCATTGGCCGGAGGATTTCTAGAATCTTTCTCCGGGGCAGGTAAATTGCCGTTCTTCCCGATTTCGAATCCCGATCTTAGGAGAGATTTGAATCATTTTTTTGGTTGAGATTCCCTCTCCGATACGCCTCCCCTTCACGCCTTCCTCTTCAACAGTCGTACACTCCCGTTCCAATACCGAACCCCCCTTCCAAGACAAAATCATTCCCCTCCCTTCAAGACTTCCTTTCGGTCCAAAGATTCCCTTCCCCTATGAAGCTCAAACTTTTCTCGAGCAAAAATAAACTCCCCCCTCCTGGATCTTTTCCCTCTTTTTACTATTGTGAATAATTGTGGAGGGAGGGAAAGTCTGAGGGTCGTCCCGGCAAAGGAGCCTTCCCCCCGACTCCCATAGACTCTTCTCCCGAAGTGAAGGGAGTGAAGGTGGAAGCCGTGTTTTGTTGAATTTTTTCTTCCCCCTTGTTGTCCCGTCTCAGGTCTTTAGTTCTTTCCTGAAGGAACATTCGTCCCCTCCTTCTTCAAGGGCTTTCTCCTCCCCGGTAAGGCGAACATCGGCCCCTAAAAATTTTCCCTTTCAACCAAAGTAAGCGACCTCTTCCCTTCGGCAAATGTCCCGTTCGACTTCCCCAAAGATTTGATCCCCCCCTTCAAAATGGGAATCCGGTTCTTGCTTGTGACCCCCAATCATTTTTCGCGGGACCTGATTTTCAGGTGGAAGGGCCTTCATAGTTTTTATTTTGTGATGCAATTTGGGGCCCCCTTCTTCCTGCTGTAGGTTTGGGTTCCCCCGCGCTATTTTTCTTCTTTTATTCCCGAAAATATTTATGTTGCCCCCTAAATACCCCCCCCCCCCCCCGTACTTCTCAACCAACCAGGTTCATTGGTAGAGGAGGTAGTGAGCCCCTTCTCTCTACGGGCCCTTTTTCTCCGTAGTTTTATAGAGCTCCCCCGTCCCTTTGATTGAATGGCTTGATGATAAGCGACCCCTTTTAGTTATTCCCTCCTTTTTTTGATGAACTCGTGCGCTCGGCATCCTTCCTTCCTTCAATTATCGAACCCCTCTTTTTCCCCTCTTTTTCGGTTCTTCTCGGCTCCTATTCTTTCGTCCGCCGCGCGCTCCCCCCTGCTTGTGTCTAAGCGACTCTCAGATCTCTCCCCCCTTCGCTTTTAGATTCGGCTGAAACTTTCTTTTTTTTCGGGTTTGCTTTCAGGAGAGCCTTTGCATCTTCTCTTCGTCGTTCTCCTCAAGGTGTTGCATTTTCCGCCGACATGCTCCCTCCGGATGCTGCCCTCCCAGTCATGACTTTTGAGAGCTGCCGGCTTTTTTTTCAAAAAGTCCCATTTTGTATCCTTGTATTCTTTCGAGAGAATTTAGACTTCCTTTCGGTGTGCCACATTTTCTGATCTTTTCTTTCTTTTTTAGATTCTCCCAGAGGATATAGGTCCCCCCCTTCGTGTTCTCCTGATTATCCTCCCCGAGACCCCCTCCTTATATCCCCGCAAGACCCTAGGAGGTTTTTTTTGCCACCACCCTGCTAGTAGCTTCCTTCACTAGTTTCCTTCTTTCATTAGAAGAGAAAAGTGCTCCTTCCACTCCCTTTTGAAATTGGTGCAGTCCCCCCCCCTTCTTTTGCCCGATGTTCCTTCCCACTTAAAGAGTCAGGAAGTTTTCTAGTCTTCTCATCAGGAACGATTCCTCTCCTTTTTCGACCCTCGGCGAACATATTCTCCCGAGAGCTCCTTGCCTTCACGAGCGTTTTCCCCTTACGGCAAGTGTTTTCAAGCAATTCTTGTACTGCAGCTAGAGAGGCCCAAGCCCTTTCTGAAGAGCTTGGAGGTTTATTTCGGCAATTACCTCTGCCGGCCCTTCCCCTGTTCGGCCTTCCCCCCACAACCCATATAGAACTCAGGACCCTTTCCCCTATAAAATCCTCGAACTTCTTAACCTGAATAAGGATATTCCCCTCCCCTATCGCGACCCCTGATAGAGAAAACTTTTCTCTGAGAATACCCACAGCCTTCTTTAAGAAGGAGTAAGGACTTCCTTCTGGAGTAGCCCCACCGGAGAGGAAAGCTCCACTTTCCGGGGCTCCTTCCCCCCCACCCTCCCACCCAAGCCCCCCATCTTTTCTTTGTTTCCAGGAAGAAGCCTCAAACCCTTCTAGGGCTCTTATCCAAAAGAGTCCCTTCTCGCCTCTCCGTTACTAAGAGTAGGTTCCTTTCCCTCTGTGTTTAAGCCTCCCCCCCAGGCTTGGTTCCTGAAGGAATTCCTCCGGATTCTTTGAGGGACAGGAAGAACCTTCCTCCCATGTCTTTCTCCCCCAATCTGTCACTCCCCTTTTGAGGAAAGTTGGGCTCCCCTAAATTGCTCCCCTGCAGAAAGGAGGTTTCTGTCGACCTTCCCTATCCTCCGTGAGAGGCTTTTGCCTTTCCAAGGTAACTTCTACAGGGTTCTTTTGTTTTGTTTGAGTTTTTTCAGAGC
>Ga0179593_1416185_pt1 | contig 15486 bp, 20 predicted proteins | sample CZODoug2_1_08_16_FD_185931 | JGI IMG/M metagenome (GOLD analysis project Ga0179593, IMG submission 185931) | Vadose zone soil fungal communities from Angelo Coast Range Reserve, California, USA - CZODoug2_1_08_16fungal (PacBio error correction) | ecosystem: Environmental > Terrestrial > Soil >... | reverse complement strand
TACGGCCTGGACCCGAAGAAAGGTTTAAACTCCCCGAACTCAATCCTCTTTTTCTGATTTCCTTTTCTACTTCCCCCCCCTTCATCCTTCCCCCCTTTTCTTTTTGTCGAGTAAATAGTTTGTTTATAAATATGTTCAGTTGCCAAATCTAAACCCCCCCTCCTCCTTTCCGATCGTTAGGAGTAGAACCCCTTACCTTAGCTCCTCGTCCCCTCTCCCCAATTTGTAATTCTATTGAATCTTATACTACCCTTAGACTCGAGAGTTAACTTTAACAGGTAACCCAAGGATTGTTTTAATTGCAATTACGGTTATCCTTCCGCTGGTTGTTTTCGTTCCCCCCCCCCCCCTCCATCATTGATCCCCCCAGTTCGTCTTTCAGCTTTTCCGCCTTTTTCGAAAAGATAAATTTAGGCCGTCTAAGCGACACCACGTCAGAACCTGCCACGTCCCCCCTGTTTGCGGTCCTCTTCTAAGTGTCGCTCATTTCACCCTCCCTTCTTTTTTCCTTGAAAATAGATGCCCAACCCCCCCCCCCATCCCCCTCTAAGCCATGGGAACCTTGCATACTCCTAAAGCTTTAAGTTCCCTTTGGAGCCTCCGACGGGACAATAGGGGTTCCCACTGCCTACCTTTTGATTCTCTTCTCTTTTCCTTTTTTTTACCCATTCTGCCTCTTCTCCTTTTCTTACCCAAATTCGTCCCCCTTTTCTTTCCACGCTTTCGATTCTCTTTCGTTCGAGGAAGTCGGAAAGTTGTGCTGTGCTTGTGTTTGCTTTCTGTCAATACAGTGTCGATTCCTGCTCCCCCGAGGACCCCTTGCTACATGATTCCGGATTTTGACCTTTTATCCTCTTCTCCCATGGCCTCACGTCATCTGGTTACCCTCTTTGATCAGGAGTTTTTTTGCCGCACTTGGCCAAAACGACTCCTGGAACCCCCACAGAAACCGTCCGCGAGGCCCACTAAAACCCCCTTTCATTTCACGTTTCAAATTGGAGCATCCCGCGTGCCCTCCCCCTTGCTAAGACAGTTCGTCAAGAGATGGTAGAGCACACAATCACACAGTAAATCGATACCGAGCCCCCCCCCCTGGAAAATTTTAGTCCTGATTCCTCAGCCTCTCCCCTCTTCTCCCCCTGAATTTTTTTTCCCCGCAGAACACTTAATTCGTCTTTGTCCCTCCCTTTTCTGCAGCTCGTTGCGGGATTTGGCTTCTCCACGACGACGGTGAGCATGCATCTGAGCCTCGCAGGTTCCCCCTCTTTAAGAGTCCCCTTCACGATGTAGCCTTTATTTTGGATCGGGTATCCAGACCCTCTCTCAGCCTCCTTTGCGTCGGGAACGAGGATGTTCGCGCGCTCCTCCGTCTAACGAACAGATCCCAAGGTTGACCGGAATGAGAGAGCTGGTCAAACTCTCGAGTCCCTCCCGAGTGCGAGTCTTTCTTCGTTTTCCCCCTATTTGAAACTTTTGGCCCCCTTCCGCCGACCCACCCCCCACCAGCAACGGGAGCACCTGGGGATTACGTTGATTTTATGCTCCCCCGGCGGGGTTTTTGTTTTTTTTTTTTTTTTTTTTGAGCACCCCCAAACTGCCCAGAATTCCCCCTTCTTTTTTTTCTACAGAATATTCTTGTCGTGTGCGCCAGCCCGCGTTACTTCCAACCTTCTCCTTCCTTCAATGATTTGTTTGTTGAAGCATGTAAGAATTTCTGCTTCGAAGAAAATTTTTTCCGCCTCCCCCCGTCCTTTTTGGCTGCTTCCCACCCTTCTTCTGTTTTAGCCCTTTTTTTCATTTTGCCTCTTCTCTCCCTTTTTTGTTACCTCTGAGAGGTTTGTAGTATTTGCATGGTACAACGAACCCAACAATAGCAGCCTAAACGAGGGCATATGCGAGCATTTGCACGGCCCCTTTTTTTCTCCCTTACCTCCCCTCCCTCCCCCGATGAAGTCTTCCATCCCCTCCACAAGTGGTTGTTAACTCTACTTTTTACCCTTCCGTCCAGCCGGAACTTCGGGCGTGAGTAATCAAAATCGGCTTGCGTCCAATCACTATTGCGCACTCGCAAGCAACCCCTCTCTTCCCGTTCGCAGGTTCCATTTTTTCCCCTTTTCGTTGCTCATTGCCCCCTTCAACATACCCCTCAGACCGAACGAGGCGGATGGGATTGAGAGGTTGAAGAAATCGGCGAAGTTTTTTTGCTTCTTCCTTCGAATGCCCATCCTCTGTTCCCACTCTCTCTCCTTTCGCCGTTTTTTCACGTTGTCACCCCTTTTGCATGATTTTCGTATACCGTCTTCGCCCAGAGGGTACGCAATTAGAAAAGTCGCAGCGCCCTGAATTCTCCCCCCGTACAGCAGAAGGTTTTTGACGTACTTGTTTTGCGTCCCACTTTGCTTTTTCACTTGTGTTGATTCGTCTAGTCCAACCCAACTTCCTCAGCAGCTGTGATTTAAAAACAAGATGACCTCATTAGAATAACGACCTTGAACCACATCCCCGTCTGCTTTTTTTTTTCGCGACTTTCTCTTTTATTTTTTGGCTCCTTTCCCTTTTTATGTTCGTGAGCAGACAAACTCCGGACTTTTTCTCTCTCTTTTATCTTGACAATATAGAAGAGAGTTCTTCGGGTTCGTGAGTTCGACTAAGACCAGGGCGCCCCCCCCTCATCTTAGACTCCGGTCTCACCTCTCCCCTATCCTTTTCCCCTATCGACCACTTGACGAGAGTTGACTAATATTCAGCCCCCTCCTCGTGCTCCTCCCAAGAAGTACCTAGACCAAGAAAACTCCTCTAAAGTGGATGTTTTATGACCCAGGGGATGGGCCTCCTGGTGACTAGTCTCCCTTTTCCCCCCGATTTTTTCTTGACTGGAGAACACGCGTAAAAGTTCCTCGCAGTCTTTGAACGCGGCCTTGGTCGGTTCAGCTTAGTCCTATGGCCTGTCGTCCTCTTGAAACTGCCCTCGGTCTTTTTTAGTCCCGCGCGCTGTGAGGTGGCAGTGTCGAACTCACTTTTCCCAAAGCCTCCTCTCTTGCCTCTCAGGGATCGTCGTGGATAGAAATAGGAGTAGATATTTATAGTCAGTGTTCTCCCCCCCTGAAAAGGATTTCCTTTGTGATCCTTTTCCCTCCTCCCCTTCCTTCTTCCCCGTTTTTTCCCTCGTATTTGATGTTAGCTCCCTTTTCGATTTTAAAAGTGAGAATATTATTATTCTCCTCCCCTTTGTTTTTTGTTGTTTTTCCGCCCTCACTCTTTCATATACGAAAGCTTACATTCCCGTTCCTCTTCACCATTCCCCCCAATGGGCACAATTCTTCCTTTTTTTCCCTCCTCCAAAGTGTTCGTAGAATCCCACCAGCACCCTCCCCCTTGTTCCTCCCTTTTCCCCCTCTTTCTGATGTAGTAAGTCGCCAAAACCATTGATTTGTAAATGTGATGGAGGACGTTTTTTGGTTTCCTTTCCTCAATGCCCACCCACTGCTCGTTCTCAAATTGACACCTTCTTCTATTCCCTTCTCTTCATTACCTTTAAATTCCCCGTCCCCTTACGCACTTAACGGGTTACGCTGGATGTTTCTGGAAATTGTACGTTCCCCTGTCAATATCCCAGTCTCTTCTCACCCGTCTTTCCTTCCCCTTTTGCATCTAAATCATTTCTTCTTTGTTGTCCTTACTTTTAAGTTTTCTTTTCCTGTGCAGAGTTAAACTAGTCCAATGCTCGTGCGAAGCTTTGGGACCCTTAATATTTGTAGTCCCGGCTAGAATCTTTTCATGGTTTACCCGTTGCTTAGTTTTTTCCCCAGCCCTTCTCCAGCCCCCTCAGCTTTCTTCCTGCCTTCCCTCTTTCTAGATATTTTCCACGTAGGATCCAACAGGTCCGGAGTTGTCAGTTGAGTCTCACATGACCCCCCCACCCTTATTCCCTCCCCCCTTAAGACATCGTCTTCCTCCCTCCCCCCCCCGGATCTTTCTGTGTTTCATTTTTCTTTCTCCCTCCCCCCTTTTACGGCAAGAGAGTACCTGAAGAAAAGGTTTTTTGTTGCGCTTTTTACCCCAAGGTCACCCCCACAGACAACGTTGCCCGCGACATGCTTTCTAACTCCCTCGCTGTCAACTCCGTGCAGCTCGCGTCTGATCCGGGAGATCACCATCTGCGCATAAGGGTATACGACCTCATTCCCACTCCGTTCCTTTCACATACGTCTCGCCTGATTTCTAGTATTCTTTTAACCGAGATGACAGCGGCACAAGAGGCAGATTTCTTCCAGGCCCTCTTTGCGATTCCTCACTCGGTATCTTGGTTTGACTTGTCTGTTTCTTTTTGCTGACTGGGGCAACGAGCTCTCCCACCCAATGGACCCGTTTATCGTTTTTGAATCCGAGTTTTTTCAAACCGTTCTTGACGCAACAGCTGGGATCCCTTTTATAATCGCTTTTTCCCCCCCCCCCCTCCACGACTATTTCCTCTCTGGCCACATCATTTAACAACAACTTGGAGGGTTTTCTCCATGCTCCTCCTCTTCGGAGGTGATAGTAAATTTGTAAGCCAGTTCACCTGCTCAAAGGCCCCCATCCAGGCTTCTCGGGGTTAGTCGTTTTTAGGTTTTTTAGAGGAGATCTCCCGCAGACTCCCCCCCCCTTTTTACCCTCCTTTCCCAAAAATTGAGAAAAACATCCCCAGACCCAAGTGTTTTACTCAGCCCACGTAAAGTCTTCTTCTCTTTTATTCCGTCCCTCTCTGTTATTCGGCGTTATTTGTGGGCACTTTTCCCCCACCAATAGATTGCCTTTCTTCTTTTTCTTTTTTTTGACAGAACGATTGGCGAAGAGGCGAAGTCCTATTCTGGTTCTAAAATTGTTGGCCCCTTTTTTCTGCCAAGTTTCCATTTTTTTATCCCTCTTAACCTTGTCGTTTTCCTCCCCCCTCAATCCCCTTAACCATTGGAGCTCCAGTTGCTGGTTATTAGTTCTTTTTTTGTTTTTCCGAGCGTTCAAGATTAAGTCATAGCCCTCCTTTCTCCAGAGATAGGCCCCATCTCCTTTCCTTCTTAACGGTCCCTGGGATTCGTGTAGCTGCTGCTCCTCCCCCCACCACTCCTTGCCTCCCATTCTTCCATTTCTTCCGAGAGTCGACCCGCTCGCCCCCAAATAGCCTTCCCTCCCCTCTCTTTTTTCCTTGTTTCTAACATTTCTAGTCAGTCCTTTTGCATGCACCAGTTTCTTTTCCACAACCCTCGGAAGCTGCGACCGGGATTCCCTACGATCCTTTTATGCGTGCTTTGTTTCTCTGCTGCTCTTAGACCCTTCCTCCCTTTTTTTCCGTGATTTGCTTCTGTGTGGCATTTGGCATGTGCAAGATCCTTTTATCCCGCTTTCCTAGAAAGCTGTGGTTGCCCGTGGCTTGTTCCTGTTTCTTGCCCCAATACAGGCCCCTTTTCCCTCTCCTTTTTTGACCTTTTTATTCTCGCTCCAGCTTTTCTTTTTTGGTTTTCAAGGTTTTTTCCCAGTTCGGTCGTTAACTCCCGCAAGAGAAGACTTTTTTACCCCTCTCTCTTGCGGCGACTCCTGAAGTCGGACTCCCCCTCCCCCCATTCCTTTCCCTTTCTGGTTTTCGCGCTGGACGCGACAACTCATGAAATTCCCCTCCCACAACCCAAGCAACCCCAAAACGATGAATCACGAAAAACCTAGAAGGTGTTTTGATAGCCATTTGGAGAGTGGACCAATTGCTTCCGCCTTCTTTGCGCCGATTCTTGACCTTCTCACCATTGTTTTCCCCTCATCCCCCCTGCTTTGCTCCCTTCCAATTCCCCAATGACGAACCTCGTTAGCGGCAACTGAGCAGATGGAGGTCTTGCTTGGAGAATTTGCATCTCTATTTCCTTCCCTTCCGGGGATTATTTGATACGTCCGGAGCATCTTTCTCCCCTCGGCCTCGGTCGTGGGACTGGGATAATAGGCTATCTTTCCTAAAGTGTATTACTTCCCCACGTCTCTATTTGCCCTTAATGTTACTCTGCGGTAGTTTTCTAACACTTACCTTCTTTCTCAGTTCAAAAGCTTGCCACTGCTTTCCTTTTTCCCCCTTTGGCAAGCGAAGTCTTGTTTCGAATTTTGCTCTCTTACTGGGTGGCGCCTTTCCCCAGCTGCGCTTATTCTCTTTCGCCCTTCGACGAAACGCGGTCGTCGGGATGGAGTTTTTAACGAACAAGGTCCCTAAACCTGAGCGTGTCTTTCTTGCACATCCTCCCCCAGAAAACCCCTCAATATTCCGCTGATCCGTTCACCACGCCTTTTTCCTCCCTATTTGGAGGCTGTTTAAGATATGAGGCCAGTGTTAAGTTACCAATCCCTCTCTTCCCCCCCCCCCTGTTGTGTTGTTGAGATCTCTTTTTTCCCTCCCGCTTTTCCTTCCAGACCTTGTTCCCCCTTCTCCGCTACAAGACGTTTGCCTGTGTGATTACTTAAAACTTTCATCCTTCTTTGTTTTTCCTATAGATTTTTCCCCCCTCCACCCTAGCTTCCTTTCTTTTTTTTCTGGACCCCCCCATCTAAACCCCTTCTCTTCGTTCATATAATACTCCGTGAAAATCTAAACGTCCATCGATCTTGTATCTCTCAGCCGACCGACTCTCCTGTCACATGACCCCCACCCCCCCCCCCGTTCCCAACGCCTGACCCTTACGGGTCCCTGCCTCCCCTCCTCTTTTTGCGGTGAGGAAAGACCACAGCCATTAAAGGGAAAGTTTCGAGGGATTCGCCGTGGCAGAACATAAACACCTTTTCTTGCGTCTTCCCGCTTCACCTTCTTTCCCACTCCTGCGTCTTAATCCTTTTCATTCCTGCTCAGTATCCTTCCTCCCAGTCATAAGTGAATGACCACTTCTCTGCACCAATTCTCCTTTTCCCATCCCTCCTCTCGAATCATTCCCTAACTTTTCATTTCTTTATTTCCCCCATCCTCGTCAAATATTTTGTTGTCACACTGAGTTTGTGCTTTTCGTTGATTTATTCTTGGTGCTCGTCCCCCAATTAGGACGGACCTTGCTTGCCACCAAATTCCTCTCCCACTATCTTAGTCTGTTCTTGCCCTTTTTTTAGGAGGTGGTGCAGTTCTGTTTGGCTTTTTTCGATCCTTCCTTTGTCGTTCACCCTTGTAGCCACTTTGGATGATTGGATATTTGTTCGCAAGGAGGCCGACCGCTCTCATCCGGGTTTAACCCGTCTTCTTGTTTTCTTTTTTCTCCTTGTTCCAAACTCCCCCGCACCACACTCCCCGTTTCTCCCTAGGCACAAAGGCTGGAAAGTTTTAATTATTAGTTCTAATCCCGCGTCAAGCACTGTCCCCACCATGCTTCTCCCGGTCTTTTCTTCTTTCCCAGCAGCGTTCCCAACAATGCCACCCCCCTCCCGCTACGTGATAAAATAAGGCAGTAGAATCAGAGCGTGACCCTAATCCTGCATTGAACCTCCCGTCTTGCACTTTTCGCTTCCTTCTTCGGTTTTCCATAGCTCAGCACGTATCAATTGTGATGCCCCTGAATCTTTTATCCCCTTTTTTTCCCGGTCTCCTAAAGAACAGAGTGATCTCTTTTTGTTTTACCGATCTTTTCTCAGATCGAATTCTCCTTTCTCCATGTATGTTCCTTTTTTCGCGCCTTTCCGTAAACCTTTTCCCAGAGATCCCAGGGACAGTTAATTCCCCCTTTGGACTAGGGTTTCAAACCCCTTCTCTTCGAGTTGGAGTGCGAAATAGGACCGGCTAGGTCCCAAAAGTAATGGACCGCAACCTAATCCCCCAGTCCACGTTCTTCCGGGCCCCGTTTTCTTTTTCCCCCTTTTCCCCCCATTCTTGGAGTGAGAAAATGCGCCACACTTTTAAAGCAACGACTGCCCACGCCATAAACCTAAGTTCTTGCTCTCTTGTGCTCCCCGCGTTCTTGCCCCCTCGACTCCGGCCCCTTGCACCCCCTTTTTCCATAACTGCAGTCCGTACCTCTTTTGCTTTTCCGAGTCCTCCCTCCCCCTACATTGGAAAACCCATTAGTCTGGCTGTTGTGCCTTACTGTGGCTCGTGCGATTCCTCTGTTTAACATGCTGGAGGACTGTTTTCGTTTTTCCTTTCCCCGATTTTCGAACCGAGGACCCCTCTCCCTTTTGAAACGTTTTTACTGAGACCTTGGATGCTTCCATTGTCCAGAGCACCGCCCATCTCTGACATGTCGCCGCCACCGTGTCCCCTCTTGGCCACGTCCCCTCAGTCTTAAAGCTTCGGTAGCGACTTGTAATAACCCTCTCCCTCTTTTTAGTCCCCCTGAGCTCTCAAGAATTGAACTCTGATGTTGCAAATTCTCATGTTCTTTTCAGAATTTCGTTCTTTGACCCCCCCTTTATCAACTTTTTTCGTCCAGTCCAATCAGTTTATGATTTTCTTGGATGCTCCTAGGGCTTGACTTCGCGTTGCAATTGATGTCGTATCCCTCCCCCTTTCCACGAATACCCCTCTGCTTCCTTCACTATGTCCAGTTTTTTCACGAGTTCATGAGTTCGTCCTCCGATTTCTTTACATCTTTCTCCCCTAGCCACTTTCAGACTCTGGTAGTGCCGGACTCTTCTTGAGACGGTTGTCTCTCCCAGTGTCTGTGTTTTTAATGTTCTGACTCTCCCAACACACTTGCGACAATCTCTTTCCCCACAACCCCCCCTTCTTTTTTTCCTCCGGAAGAACTGAAGAATAACTCTCTTCGTTTTTTCTCTACTGTCGCTTCCCCTCCTTGTTCTTTCTTCCCTCATTGTTCAATGTGATAAATCTCCCCCACTACGGTTTCCCTGGTCCCTCCTCTCCCTGTGATGAAAATTATAGTTTCCTGGGCCCCCCTCTTCCGATTCGTGTTCTCCCAGTGCAGGTTCCTACTAATCCGAAACAAGTCTCTCTGTAATCGACCCATATACCCTTTTGACACCTGTCGACGGATCTTGCCATACTGGTGACGAGTTACCTTACCGCGGCCTCACGTCCCGTGCGCCCCCCCTGACCGCCCTCTCACGTGGCTTTACCCCCTTTTGATGAGGCCTATTTTGATCCTGGGCTGCCTTTCCCCCACGCGTTACCTTTTTCATAACCTTTTTTCTGACATTCTTGTTTCGAGCCGTCTCGTTCGGACTCTCCTTTCACACAACCTCTCTCACTGAGAGCAGTGGGCGGTGGCCGGGATACTCCTCCCCAATTTTCGCCGCATGATACAAATGGACCCAGTTTTTCCCGCATCGGATCCCCTCTAGTTGGCGACCAGCGGTGTCTGTGATCTCTCCCCTCCCCACTGTGGATTATGCAGCAAGATTTGCCCCTCAGGAGGATATGCTTAGCCCAGGGAATGTGAAGATGATTTTCCTGCGCCCTTTGCGTCAATTACCTCTATTTTCTTTTTGGTTTTGAAGAGAAATAATCACTGCATGTTAAGAGCCCATCTCAATGTTTAACCATTTCCCTTTGCTATCCCCAAACGCCCCTTAGGGCCAAATCTTTTTTTCCAGTCATCCCCTTCTTTTTCAGATCAACATCATATTGCGCACTGATAAGATGGAGGCGTCTTAGCCCGATATAAGATGAGCAGGGCTGTTCTTGGACCTTACCGTTACCCTGTCCCCACCCCCTCCTCGTCTCCCCTCTTTTCCTTTCGTATCAGTTTTGCCCCCCCTCAATTTGACGTCTTTCGGACCCTCGAAGGTTAAGAGCTCAGAACTCGAGTGGTTTTCCTCCTTTCAACCTAGACCCCTTAGATTTTCTTCCCCCTTCCGTTGGGGCCCATCCCTGGTTTTTCATCTCAATCAGAGATTCTTTTTCCTCTTCCTGTACGTGTCTTTTTTGAGGTGGATAAACTCCTTCCCCGCTGGTGCACAATCGGATATTTCTTTTTCTAAAGATAGAATGGGTCTTTTCCTGCTTCGCGGACAACGCACGGAGAACTCCCCTTTTTTTGGCGAATATTGTCATTAACAGTATGCTTTGTGTCCTTCCTGAAGTTCCCCTCCCAAACGATGACATACGGAATCTCTCTCCCCAACCCCCGCGTTTTTCTTGTCTGTTGGCCTTTTTTTCCGTCACCTATTTTTTCCCCGTACAACTTTTTGTCGTTTTTCTAGACCGCTCCTTCTATACGGTCACAAACAGACCCCCCGTGTTCCGCGCCCTGACCGTCTCCTTGGCTATCTTCTTTTACCTTTCTCTTTCATTATCGTTCGCGGTTCTGGATTAACCTCCTTTGCTTGTATACGATCGCAACGAGGACAGTTTACATTTACTTTGTCCCTTTCCAGATCTCTTCCTGCGTGTCTCCTTTTGATGATCATTTTTTCCACGTAGATTGCAAAACATGTTTCTTTGCAAGCCTCTCCCCCCATCACATCCGGAGATTTGAATGTACCTCCTTCCTTTCTCTTTTTTCAACGAGCTCAGCGTGACATTTCTGTAAATAAAACCTTGAACTTACCCATCAATCTCCTTTCGTTCCCCATAGTGATGTTTTACCTTTTTTTTCCATGGTATTAACTCCGACAAAAGGTTAAGTATTCGTGAAGTGTCCCAGACTAGCCCCCCCCCCTTTTTGGCTTTTTCTTTATTCTTCTTTCAGGATGGGCGTTTTTCTTGGTAGACCCCCCAATTGCCTCCCCTCCCCCCCCATCTCGTTCTATCCCCCCCCTCTGTCCGCTGATCTGTTAGTTCGTGTTTTGGTAGATGGTCGCCCCCCCTTCCCCTTCACGTTTACTACCCCCCCCTCTCAGCAGAAGCCCACACCATATGTACCCCATTTAGGCCACCTTTCCACTCCACCCCCCCCTCATTTTTTATAGTCAGTTACGGTGGTATTTGTTTATTGCTTCATGGTCACTTTTTCGGCATTCGTTTGGGCCGCAAAGACCAAACCTTCTTGTCTCAAGCGTCCTTCTAGGGGTCAAGAATTCGCACGCTCTCCGAATTCTGATTTCTTTCAACCCCGTCGTTTTTTTCATTCGCGTGGCCTGCCACACGTGGCTCCCCCCTCTATACGGCCTTTTTTTTTTCGACAAGAACTGTCCAAATGGTAGCTTCCCCTTTTTTCTTTGGATTTCCCTTTTTTTTTTGTGGCGGTTTCCCCCCATCGTTTGCCACCGTTCCCGTCTTGGGCGAAGAAGCTTGAACGGTAATTCTTAGACTATTTTTCCCCTATCCTCTCCCTTCTAACGGTCCCTTGGTCCCTCTTCTTTTTTTCTGGCTGCTCTGTCTCCTGATATGGGTCAGAACCCAGTATGCTCAGTCGCTGGATTAACAGCCCCCTTCACGGATGGACTCGTCCATGGAGAACCGAGGATAACTCCCAGTTTTCCTCCCCATTATTGCTTTATCTATTGTTTCCAACAACCCTCGCAAGGGCTGCGAAATCTGCCCTTCCGATGCCAGTTTAAATTAATTTAATCTTGTCTGGATCCTTCTTAAGCTTTTACACCAGGGGAGTGGATGGTTCTTCTTTGTTTCCCTTTCCTTTTCTGTCGTTTTTTCCCCCTTTCTATCCAGTTGCTGATCAGCTGTGGGTCTGTTTTCGCGTGTCTTGGCAATCAGGCTGGTAAGAGGAACTTTTGTAGTGTCGCATATCCCTAGGTTCTTTTTCCCGAGTTTTTGGGTCCCCTTTCGTCTCCACCCCCCCCCCTTTCGTTCGGCAGGAACTGGGTTCCCCAATGAGCGGGTTCGGCATCTTTTTTGAAGTTTTAGGCCCCCCCCAAATTATGTGAGCCTTTCCTCTCTGGGCAGCCCTCCCTGAACCTACTCCCCCCCCAGCACATCCCCCCTGTTTGCCGTCTTTACTACCTAAATGATAGACGGTGTGTATAGCTTTTCTTCAAGCAAGCCTATGACTTCCTCTGAAGGACCGACCCTCACGGTGCCTTCTAATCCTTTTGCTTGAGTGTCCCCCACTCTTTCCGTTTTTTATTTTCCATGAAGCCAGAGTTTAGTTTTTTTAACCGAGCGGTGGGGAGAGGTGTCTAGGCAGTCCTTTTCTGTCATTCCCCGAATTTTATACGACGTGACCTTCAAGGCGGAATCGCTAGTCGTGGGCCTGGGCTACTTCTTATCGGCCTAACTTTTTATTATTTTCTATTTTCGCCCCTGCTGTCCCCTTCCCTTAGCCGTGCGGCTAAGCCCCCTCTGAGTTTGCTTCCACCTTCCTCCCAGAAGTTGTTTTCCCTTTGCATGTAATTCGAGCGTGACGTCTCATTGCCCCTCTTCTTTTTGTCAGGCTGCGAAGGTGCTGGTAATTACTTCCGTCAACGATCTATCGCCTTTCGGTCGACTGCCCCCGAAGCTTCACATGAATCGGGACATTCTCTAAAAAGCAACCCCCGGATCTTTGATTCCTTGATACACTTTGCCCCTCGGCTTTGTCGTTCTTTTGATTTCTTCCCACGCCTTGGGCAGGCGGTATCCCCCCCAATCTATTCCCCTCTTTTGTTTCGAGATATTGGAATCCGACGAAGAATCGCGTTCTTTGCCACTCAGAATCCCCTTCCCCCAGCCTCTTTCTTGCCGTTTTCTTTTCTCCGTCCGCCATGCATTTGGCTTCGATGTGCACAACGCTCATGTTTCTCTCTTGTTCGTCCCAAATATTCTAACACTACCTACCCCTCTTTCCGGACTTTTCAGACTGCCCCTCACTTCGCTTTGAGGACAGTTTTTTCCTACTATTTGCTCTTTCATCCGACTTCTTTCTATCAGAGTCCACATTTCCCCAGGGATATTGAGAACCCTTTTTCTTCCTCCTGATTTTTTTTTTTTATGCCCCCCTTGACGTGCTTTTTAAGGACTTTTTTCGATCCTTGGCGACCTCATGCGTTAGGCAGCTCCCGATTAACAGTATCCCCTTGACCCCTTCTTCTTACTGTTCGGGTCCCGCCTCTCCGTCGTATCTTAATTACTCCCGTCCTTCTTAAGTTTCCGGTCACTAAGCGACCCTCCCCCTTGTCATACAATTCCCAGGGAATCCGTTCTCTCCTCCACCTTTTTGGACCCCTTCCTCCGTGGGCTGATGGTCCGCCGTTGCTTTTTCGATTTCTGCTCGGAATTTTTGAGGACCTTTCTCCATTAGTGGAATAGTTGCGGACTTCGTTCAGTTGTGCTTTCCTGGTTTTTGTTGTTTTTCCTTCTCTTCTTTTCGCGTTGAGCGAGACCAAGGGTATGAGTACGGATGTATGGCCTTTTCTCCAATTCTCACCCTTCTCCGATCTGTTAACCCTTCTGCTACTGCTCTGGTCCCTCCTTTTTTGAAACCCCCGCCTTTCCTTTTTCTTTAACCCAAGACCAACCGTTATCTCTAGTTACTCAAAAATCGTTTTTACTTTTTTTCCAATGAGCACGTTTTTTTGCCCCCTCTTCCAGCAGGCTGTGGAAATCATCTCCCCCAGGCAACCCCAACCCCCTCCTCCCGCTTTATCAACTACCGAAAAGGCTTTTGCTAAGCATCCCTTGAGATCAAACCGTAAGAAATTTTCTTGTCAATGCAGTCGTCTCCCCCCAGATTAATTTTTTGCCGGGGTTTGGAAAATCTCCCTCCCACTCAGATTCGCCCACTTAATCGGCCTCGTTTTGATATAAGGAAATTCCCAGCTGTCCCCACTTTCAAGTTTATTTTTTTTTTATTTTTTTACTATAGAGTGAGATTGGTTCCTACTGACTTCATGATTCTTTAACCAGTAATTCAGAGCTCCCAAGGTGACCGTTAAGAAGAGAGGAGAGGGTCAACCGCTTTTTTCGGGATTTTAATGCGTGCCGTTTTTCTTCCCCTGACCCTGAACCGTCGGTTTCCCATGGAAGTCCTCACAGACCTAAGAAGTCAATCTAAACGGCCCGGTGCTATTTCTCTTTCGCAACGGATTAACCTTCTTGAGAGGAGCCAATGCTCCACTTTAAAAGCCCACATAGAAGGAACATTCATGGTTTAACCGCTCAAGGTATCGTCGAAGCACCAGCTTTTCTTCAAAAAAACTCTCATTCCCTTTCCAACTATATTTCATTGCTGCCCACCGAACTGACGCACGAGCAGTGAGTGCTTTCTAAGTAAACGAACCCTCAAGTAATTTACCAGTTGTCTTTGCGGCTTCCCCTTCTGTGGATTTTGCCGTGGTGTTTTCGATTCTTTTCTTTGCTTTCACTGTTTTGATCTTTTAGTTGTGTAGATCATGGTCATTTTCTTCTTTTCCCAGCCCACGTGTCCGACAACCGAGCATCCCACGCTTGCCCCTCCTTCCGTTTTGCAGATGTCTTTCCCCATATGCACCGCGCCAGTTCTTTTAATGTATTCTCACTCCCCCCACTTTTTTTTAAAGATATTCTTTTGGCCCCCTCCCCGCCCGACTGTAAAAAAGTCGGTTTTTCGCCGCTCCCCGCTTTTACTAACGTATTTTTATCATCTTCAGCTGAATGTTATTCGCTTTTCCCCATTTTCCTATCTCTCCTTTCTCTTTTCCCCCCCTTCCACACCCGGACGACCTGTAAGATTTTATTGGGGCGACTGGTTGTTGACCTTCCCTTCTTGTAGAAGGGAAATATGCTTTGGAATCTTCCTTTCCTTGTTACACTCCCCCTTTCTCTCTGCGAAGTTCCACTGTAAGTGTGTCATTCGACTTCCCCAGTACGAGGTTCCCTCACTTTTCTTTTAGTCACTGCCGAGCTTCCCTCAGATAGGTGTCCCTTCCTTTTTTTTCTCTTGCCCCCGTTTTCCGGGTAGTCCTTCGAGCACCCCCCAAACGACTCAGCTGTTTGTGTCCTTTTGTGACGAGAGAAGACCTTCAACATCAGCTTTTTTTCCTCGACCTTTTTTCCCCCGTCTTCTGTTTCTTTAATAATTTGGCATTTGTCCCCTGCGTTACTTACCCCCCCCCTTCCCTTTGGTTGTGTGCGCTTACACTAGCTAGAAGGGCGCCTCGTTCTTCGTTTCTTTCTTTTGTTTTCCGATAAGCAAACTCCCCATTCCATCTTCTATTTTCCCCGCGCCCCTTGAAAAAAGTCCTCAGTACCTGCTGATCCGACTGCTCCCCCCTCCCCTTTTCACAGCCTTACTCCCCTTTCCATGCAGAACATCCCGCATCTCCTGTCCCATTGCCGCGTATACGGAGACGATTACGTTTTTAGAAAGGAGACTAGAGCCCAACCCCCATCCTCGCGGACCGCCGCTCTTATATTGTCCGTACTATTCGGCTTCCTTAGTATGAATAAAATGTTTGAGTCTAACCGGAAGCAGATCTCCTTTCCCCTACCAGTCCCTCTTCCTCCTGGACATCCTCATCTCTCGTTTCTACCTTCAACCTAAGGAGGTGTCCCCAAGGAAACGGAGGTTGGGTTAATTTCGACCTGTGTTATGTTTGCAAAAGCAAGATTTTGCCCTAGGCCGTTTGATGATCCCGTTTGCTATTTTGACGTCTTTTTTCTTTTTACCCAATTGAGCCTACCCC
>Ga0179593_1350869_pt1 | contig 15486 bp, 21 predicted proteins | sample CZODoug2_1_08_16_FD_185931 | JGI IMG/M metagenome (GOLD analysis project Ga0179593, IMG submission 185931) | Vadose zone soil fungal communities from Angelo Coast Range Reserve, California, USA - CZODoug2_1_08_16fungal (PacBio error correction) | ecosystem: Environmental > Terrestrial > Soil >... | reverse complement strand
CTGTCTCGGATTACCCCGGTTAGTGCTTCTCCTTCTTTTCCCCTCTCAGCCCTCGTACCTTCTTGCACTTCGGTTCGTAGCCTCCCGTCTAGTGAAGGCTCAATTGCGTTTGGGCCCCCCCTTTTTTTATCCGGAATTCCCCGAGTTTTCCCCCCTTTCGGCATTCCGTTTTTTCTCCAAACGATGCCCCCGTACGCCGATGCTTATCCTGCTCAGTTCAGCCCGTATTTCCTTTAACGTTTTTTCTCTTTCCTGGTGCCCTCGCCTTCTTCACCCTTAGCCGTTAATCCTTGTGGCCGGCGGATTTAATCTCATATTTGAAGCTGCGCGCTGAATAGATCGCATGCGTCTTCGTAACCCCCCCCCCCCCCCCCACACCAACGCCAACGACTTTGCGATGTTTCTGTTCTGAGTCTTTCTCTCGTTTATTTGAGTTATTTTTCTTTTATTTCTTGAGCATTTCATGGAATCTTAGTCATACGTGTTTAGATGGTCGTGAACCGGTAGGCATGGGCTGCTCTTGTAGCTTGACTTCCCTTCATTTTCGGCTTTTTAGTCCCTGAGATAAGCTAAAGACTTTTTTCCCCCGATCTATTTTTAGATCCATACCGCATGCTCTTTTTCCGTTGACATGGTTATTGTTTTCATTCCCTTGATTGATGTCTCTCCCCCTCGCACTCTCTTTCTTTTTTTGCTGGTCTTAGCGAAGGAGATAATTTTTCTGTTTGCGGATCTATGAGCGCGTGTCCATTACGAGGACCCCCTTTTTGCCCTCTGGTGGTGAGCCCTGTCTGTCTTTATTTTCCTCTGGACGGTGTTTCTTTTCCCTAGCTATACTCCCCTCCTCGGAGGCATTGTTTCAGATCCCCAGCCGAGTCTCTCCTTGCCCAATCCTTCGATGATAGGCCGGGAACTCTCCGGATCTAAAGGTTGTTCCTCCTTACGTTCTTTCCCTTGTGACTTTTTGAATTTTCTTTACCTCGGATCCTTTTGGTTTTCCTTTTTTGAAGACTTACCCCCACTAGGCTCTACTGCTATGCTTGCTTACGGCATTTCATGCTTAGCGCACTTGGGTCCCTCCCAACCCAGGCCCCGGTCTTGGCTTTACAGAACAGCCTTTTTTCCCATTTTTTAGGCCGTGCAGAGAACTTTCCCCCGAAGACAATCGCCCTTTCTCGGTTTGCGGCTTCACGTTTATTGGCGTCCTCTTGGTTTCGAGCGGTGGAGAAAGACGCCCCCCCTCTCGCCGTTCTCTGGATGGGACAGTCTGACCGAGTCTCTCGGTATTCGGCGAAATTGCCCTTTCGCTTTCCAACGCCGCCTGGAGATCTTTGAGTGCTTTGCACTTCTCCGTGTGTGCTCTGCCCTCGCCGAGCCGGGCCCTCCCCTCCAGAAAATCGGCAGATCCTCTTTCCTCATATGGTTCCACATAAACGTTAACCTGACTTTCTGCACCCTCCCAGCCCCCGACCGTGTTTAGATTTCGACTTCCTAGTGAGTTGTGTTTCTTGTTTGTTTTTGTGTTTGTGTTTCCTTTTGGTGTTGGGGTTCCCATTTGCAGAGCGCCCCCTCGGCATCCGCGGAGGTCTGCCCAACTCTACACACTTTCGTGCCTGCCTCTTTTGGTCTCCTTCCGTCCGCTTCTTTTCTCCGTCTTTCCTTATGACAAACCTTTTCAGGGCCCCCTCTTCTTCAGCGCCGCTTCTCCCTTTTCTTTTGCTCTATTACGTTGGTCAAATCGCTTTCGCGCGCCTTGTAGTCCATTGTCGAGGTAGCCTCCGGCCTATCGTGGCGCTGACTGCGCTTTTTTTCCATCGATCTTCTTTCTTGACGGTCTTACTCCATCTTTTCGTCTTCCTCGGTGATAGCCCTTTTCCCGCGCTCATTCCGTTTTCTTTGCTTTTGACTTACCCACTTGGATGCTGTGACTCCTTTGCTCGGCCTTAACATCTTTTCCTTGCGCATGACTTTTTTTCTTTCGACCTCGATTCTTGCCCGGCCTTGTCGTTCGTATTTTGTTTTCATCGGTACGTGGTAACTTGTCTTTGCGCTGTTCCCTACTCAAGTAAGTTTTTTCTCGCTTCGGATCTTCGTTCTGCTAGACCATCTTTCTTGCCTGCGAGCTTTTGATTTGGCCCCCGGCCTCGGATTCTCTAATTTAATTGCTCCCTTGTGCGCCGCTTCTTTCTACGCCCCCTCCTTTTGTCGATCCAGGATCAGAAGCTCTCCCCTGGGGCTTTTGTTGATCCCCTTTCCCAAGCTTTGTCGCTGGTCTAATCGTTCTCTTCATGGTTAATTTTTTTTTCCCCTCTGCTTCCTTCTCTAGTTCTCTCTGCTTAAGGTCACTTCCGGCCTATGAAGTTTCTTCGTAATGTTCCCTTCCTTTCCCGCCGTTGAACGATCGCTTTTTTCCCATTCTCCCGAGGTAAAATGAAGCGCCCCCGAGTCCGATTTTCTTTCATGCACCTTCTTTTCTTGTTCTGAGCTTTACCAAGTTGTCAATCTTCCCCTCAGCCTCCGTCCTCTCCTCAATTGTTTGACCCTACCCGGTTTCCTTCACTTGACTCTCGTTTTGCCAGTTTTGAGATTTTAGACGTCCCCTTCCTTCAAGCGCTCTTCTCTTCTCTTTTCATTCTCTTTTTTTTCTCGTCTAGTGGTCGCGATTCGCCCGACCTTTCCCTTCCGCTCACCGCCACTGGGCCCTCTCTTTTTCAGGCGGCACTTTCGAGTCATTGTTTCTTAGTGCCCCCACCTACACCATTGCAGGCTTCCTGTTGTCCTCCCCTGCTTGTTTTTTTCACGGATCCCGCTTTTTGTCAACCAAGAGGATGCTCGAACAAGTCCCTTCCTGTCCCCTCGAAAGGACTCGATATGTTACAATTATCTTATTTGAATTCGCAAGCCTTTGCTGTTCTATTCACCTGCTTCGGTAATAGGGTAACATTCCCCTGCATGACCTCTCCTCTCTCGCCGGCTTGACCCCGGCCCTAGTTTTTTTTTCTTTACTGATTCTCGTAACGGTTCAGCTTTCTTGTCCACCCCCCCCCTGTGACATAGCTCGATGAGAACGCTTCCCTTGAGTGTCCCTTTCTGCTCCCACCTGACCTTTGAGCTTTCCTCGTCTTTTTTCTGTCTACTTCTCGAATGAGTCTGGGTGAGTTCTGAGTTACTCGTTCCTCGAGAAGGATACTTCCAGCATCCCGCGGCCCCTTGTTCGCAATAGCCCATCACTGCTCGTTGGTCGTCTTGCTCCTTTTACTCCTTCCTTGAGTCTTGAAGGGCCAACCTTTTCCCCCTTCGTCATTTTCACCCTTTTCGCCGTCCCGGAGAAGGCCCCCTTCCCCCTTCTTTCCCTTCCAGTCATTTCAAGAAAGATGAAGCTGTGCCTTCCCCCGACTTTTAAATCCACCGTTCGATTTTTGGGCGGCTGCTGAGTAATGTCCTGGCTCTCAGTCCTTCATCTTTCTCCTCTCTTCGCGCTGTCCCTCGTCCTAAGAGTCTCTTTTCCCGGTTAAGTTTGGCTCTTGCTTTTCAATTTCGCATCTTTCTCTCTACGAAGCCGTCATTTCCAGCGCTAATGGCCGTCACCGCTAAGGCTCGTCGGCCCCTGCTCGGTACCGTCTTATTTTTGATCAGTTTCTTCTTTCGTTTACTCCGGTTTGCTCTTTCTCCTCCCCCTGATGGCTCTGTCCCTCCCTGCCCTCCTTTGCCGACCTTTCGTGCTTTAGTTCTTATCTTGCCATGGTGAACGCTTTCCATGAGTTTTTTCCCTCTTCCATCACGTCCATGAAATGTCGTGCTAGATCCTCCCTGATCGCGGGTTTCATGATGGTTCCCGGATTTTTTATGCGGCCGCCCCTGATCTTTTGCTTGTGGCGTGAAGGCCGGTTCGTTCTTCTCTCGATGTACGGACTCACCCCATTTCTCAAAATGGCCGCCCGCTCTCCTACATGCGGTTTCGTCTTTCTTTTTGTTTGGTTTTTGGCGCTTCTTAACGATGTCCGCCCGCTAGCGCTTTCTGCGGTTTTGGCCTCCGTTTCTTCCCCTTGGCAACCCCCTCTCTCGTCTATACGTGCATTCCCCATAGGTCCGCCCACTAATCAGTCGTCTTTTTGCGCGCCCGAGAGGTTTTTCTCTCTCAGGTAATGGTCCCCTCTGCGTTTTTATGCGAACGTAATATTCAACTGAAGGGGGAAGTCCCAAGAGATGTCCTGCGATCGCGAAGGACCCTAATTAATTTTCGACCAGAAACGAGCTTCTCTATGAGTTTGGGGTCCAGGCGGGTTTTTAAACTCCTTCCAAACTCCCTCTTTCCCGCCGTAAGGGCTCTCCCGCAATGCGCCCTCTTTTTTATTACCAGTTCCCGGTACGTTTCCCTGTTTCCTCCGCTTTCGGCCATAGACGCCTATTCTGATGTCCCCCCCTTGCGCCGTACTCCTGACTTGACCCTTTTTGATGCAGTCACCTTTTCTCCGAACGTCTCTTCTATGTGCTCAGCCCGGCGTTTAGTGCCAATCCCGTTCCTAGCTCGATTTGCTTCTTCTTAATTTGTGCAAGCCTTCATCTCCTCAGCGCGCTCCAGTTCCCCCCCCTCCCCGGCCCACAGATCTTTCAGGACTCGGATTGACGATTCTTTTGGGCCGCTGAGGTGCTCGGGGGTCGCTCTTTTCTCCATAGAGTCGCCACCATGATCGACCCCCCTTCACCCCTCAACATTACGCCGCTTTCTTGTCTCTATCCCCTTTAAACTTTGCCCCCGTCCTTTCTTTCTGCTACAATCTATACGACTGCTCTCTTTTTCCCGCTCTCTGTCCTATTTTTGCAGCTTTAATCGCACTCCCCCCGGGAAACCCATCCGGCTGTCCCCTGGTTTTTTTTCCCCCCTAACCACCTTACCCACGATGCTCCCCATATTCATGAGGTGACTCTCTCCGGCTTCTGACACTGTCGCGCTGCGAAGCACGAAAGGTTCCCAAGCCGAGTCCAATCCCCATAGAAACTTCTTTTGATCTTGTTGAGTGGTGCTGCATCTTAGGTCTCTGTCCTTCTCGCCGGGATTAAATGTGCGTAGTCTCGCAGCGGTTACGTACCTTGCCCTTCTCCTGGCGCGTTCAGCACTTGAACTTAATAGAGACCCCTTCCTTTAGATCGCTGACACTTCCCCAAGACACGACCTCTCTCTTCAGAACTGTCCTCTCGTGAAAGGACTTTTGATGAGTCTCCGCGGGTGCCTTGTTGATCTTTTTTCCGTTTCCCGGCACCTGCCCTCCGGGCTCTCCTGGATGACCGCGCCTTATCTTTTCCTATGCGAGATAGCGCCGCGCAGTCCTCCCCCTGACTTACAGAGCCTGTATTTTTTTCTTTCTTTCCCTTTTTGTTTTTGTTAGTTTTGTCTTTCCGTTTGCTTTTTTGCTGGGCGTACTCTCTTGATCCGCCTTCGTCGCCTCCCCCCGGTCTCTTCCTGCTAAACATGTTTGCCTGTGAACATCTTATGCGGTCCCTTTTTCCCCCTGGACCTTCTTCCCCTTTTTCCGCACTCTATGCCCCGTCCTTCCTGCCCAGCAGATTCGTTTGAGTTCAGACTCATTCCCGCACGATCCCAACCGTGATCTGGTTTTGAACCCCCGCCCAGCGTTTCTTCTTGTAATCCGATCGAACCGCCTGTCCCTTCCTGCTGCTTTTGACGTTAGAGATCGCTCCCGGTCCCCCCCCAGCTCAACGCTTCGATTTTACTTTTCTCGCGGTTGTCCCCCCTTTTTTTTCCCTTATCTTTAGCGGCCCTTGCAGGTTTTTCTAGCCGGATAGTCGTTCCCTTCATGAATCGGCTCTCTTTGGCGATGGTAGTGTCTGTCCTTTCCGATAGGAAGTAGCCGCTTTTGGATCCCTCGTCCTGATTGCTGCAATATATTCCTTCCGCTTTCGATGTTTCTAACCGAGCCTCGTCCACGACTTTTCTTCTGACGAAGCACCCATTTGCTGTTTTTTTGGTGATTTGACGGTGGCAGCCGCTTTTTCTGATCGCTCGAGAATCCCCTCCTTTTCCTCTGGTGAGAGCGCAGGCCTATTACTTAAATTTTTCTGCGGAGGGCTTTTTCTAGAGCTGTCGTCAATTTTTCGCGGCCCCCTTGCCGGTTTCGTTCCCCGTTAAGGCGAGCCTGCGTCGTATTGCGATCCTGCCTTTTTCCGGTTTGCATTTTCATCTTTCTGTCTGCATAAACCCCTTCTCTTCGTTAGATCGCGCCGTTTTCGATCCTTTCTATGCCGAATTTTCTCCTTCCCATCCCCACTTTTTGTTTTTTAACTGCACTGTGCTTACCCTCGAACAGGGCGCCCTGTCCTTCCAATTCTGCGATGGTTTGTGGTAAGAGTTGATTCCTTGTCACCCTTTTTCCTCGACCGTCTGCTTACCCTCTGATTTTCCACTATCGCATGCCCCTCCTATCTGTTCGACTCCCAAGGACCAGGTCGCCGCGTATTCCAGAAATGTTGTTTTCCTTTCCCTTGCTCTTTTTAACATGCTCGTCTGTCTCCCACCGCCTGTCTGCCTTTCCCGTGCTTAATCTTTTCTGTCTTTCGTTAACGGTTTACGTTCGTCGGAGCAACGTTGTTCGATGGCCTCGTAGGACAAGATCTGCTACGCTTTTTTCGCGCTGGGATCATGCTGAATACTTGGAGCGCCCTCTGGATGTCTGCCGCGCCCTTGCAGGCTCTTCTGCGCTTTAGTCCCTGATCCTTCGAATTCCCTCACGACTTTTTCTTATCGCCGCTCTTTCCCCCCTCTTCTTGTAATCATCCTCCCCTGCCCAAAATCTTTTATCTATGAGACATGTTTCGTTGATGGAGATTTCTACATGTCATCGTTCCTCAATTCCCGAGATCCTTACGAGCCAGAGTTGTTCACCCCCCTCTCCCCCCAGGTTGGGCTTTACCTCTCGGTGTCTCTTCTTGCCCCGCAGGAGCCCCTCCGGCTTTCGGTTCCCACTTCTTCAGAGGACCCCTGATTGATCGACGACTTTGCTTTCCCCGTTTCGCGGTTTCTGGCTATTTTTTCCTTTTGCACATCCCTCGTTTCCTTCCTTTTGTCGATTGTCGCAAGTTCGAGATCTGCGCTTATCGGCGCTACTTCTCCCCTTACCTTTTACTCCGATGAGTCTTATTCTTCAATTTCGCGCGCCTTGGTGGATTTCACTTTTTTTTCATTACTGCAGCTCTCATATTGATCGCGCGTTCCCTATCCAGGCGCCGGGTAAGGGCGCACTTATCTGCTTGAATGTAATGGTCTAATGTCGAGGTCCTCTTGCCGTTTCTTTTTGTGCTCCTTATCGTTTTTTGGAACGTGTCTGCCCCCCTCTTTTTTCCCCCCCCCCTCATTCATCGCGTAGTCGACCTTCGGCACGCTTGGTTTCCCTATGCTCCTTTGAGCGTCGATTTGCCCTTCTCTCTTTTTGGCCTTTCTTTTTTTTGCCTGTCTCTTCGCAGCCGCCTTCGTGGCCCTGGTCGCCGATTGAACGCCCTCTTTTGTTCTAAGATGCTCAAACACGATTTATCCTCACCCTTTTTGTGGACCTCTTTGAAGTTGGCATCGCGTTCTTTTCATCTTTTCCTTGCGGAACGCTGCGCTGAACAGGACGCCATCGCTTTTAGTCTGTCCGCCGGCACTTTTTTTTTTTCTCTTTCGAGGGGAAGGCAGTTTCTGTCTTTTTCCCTTCACTCCCTTTTACCTTTGCGTCATTCTTCCTTCCAGATGTACCGCAGCAGACGAGTATTTTCGGCGTACGGTAGAATTTTATTTTCTTTTGCGCCTACCCCTTTTTTTTTTTTTTCCTTTTTTTTTTTTTTTTTTTGGACCCGTACCGGCTCCCCTCTTTCCGCCGGATTCAGGCCGCCTGCTTTCCCCTTTCCGGACCCCGGCTTCTTTTCCCCCAGTCTCCTCTGCCCCGTTTTTCCGACTGCTTGAATCGTTTGTACTCGCCCATCTCTCCCCCTCTCCTGGTTTTGTGTGGCGCTTAGAGGGATTCTTCCCCGCCTGTTTATTATATTCGCCCTCTCTCCTGGTGTTCCTCACTCTTTAATGCTCTCCTTGCGGTGGTCGTTCCCAAAGCCATTGAGAAGTTTTAATGGTTTTTTTCGGTTTGCCCTGTTTTGCTGATGACAGTTCCCCCCTTTTCCAGCTCAGACACAAGTCCATGACTGCTTGACAGCTGTCCTGATTGGCTGTTGACCTTTTGGCTTCCCGGTTCGCCACCGCAGTTCGATTTCCTTGAATTCCTGTTTCCCTCATCATAAGACCCTGATCCGGGATTTTTGACTCGTACCCCCGTTCTCTCTGCTCGTTTCCGGTTTCAGTGTCTCCGTACCCTGACATAGCCCTCCGATGGCCCGCTCCCCGTGTGGCCTTCTTCTGCCCATGAACAATGGTTTGCTTCTTCTGTCTGTTTTCGCTTTTCGCAATGTCCATTGGTTTTTCGGCGCCCTTCGAGCGATTTTATTTTTTCTCCTTGAGCTTTCGTACGTTGCCGGCACGCTCCGGAGCAATATCCACTCTCTTTTCCTTGACGCCGAGCTCGTGCCTTTCCTTTTCCATCTCTCGGGCTTTTTTTTGGCACAGCGCAAATTTCTCCATCTCCGCTTTCAAAAACGCCTCATCGTCGATGAGCGCCCATCTTAGTTCTAAATGACAGTAATTCACGACGTACCCCCTTGCGTCTGCGATTTGGCATCTTTCGCTCTCTCGTGGGTTTTTCTTGCGTCATGTTTCCCTCTTGGCCTGATGGGGCGATCGAGCCCTTGAGGGTTGCCCCGAAGCCCCGTATATCAGACGTGATTTTGCCGGCCGTTAGTTTCGCTCTATTACGATTCGCCTTCTCCTCATCACTTCTGCCGACGTGTTTAACGTACTAGCGTCAAAAGGCGCAGGAGAGCCGCGGCGAGAGGTCTCTTTTTTTCTGCTCCTTTTTTCATCAAGGCATTCTCTTCGTCCCTTCCTGGACACCGTTTCGGTCTTTCTTGCAACCTTTCCTTTTTGGAACTCGTTGGGTGGCCGTCGGATTTATGTGACCGGCGATGCACTCTCAAATGGCGTAAACTCCATAACGACAGTGACTTGTCGTGACCCTCCTCCTTATCAGTTCATTTGTTTTTGCGCTTCACGCACTTTCCCTCTTTTGCTATCTTCTGGATTGATGCCGCTCGAAGGCTTCTTCCGATCAAAAGAGAAACTTCTCCCCTTGCCACCGTTGACGTTAAAGGACTGCGCTTCTTGCATCGTTTTTTCGTTTCGAGGTACGGCCCCTACTCCAGTAGCGCTGCCATGTGCTCGCGCTTCTCCCGCCCTCCGGGTACCCGGGCAGCCCTCTCGAGAAGACTCACTTCTCAGCCGGACGCCCCGCATCTTTATTGTGCTCCCTCACGAGTTTTTTCCGTCGCAATTTTTGTTGGAATTTTATGTCTAAGTTGCTTTTTCTTTTTTTTTCCCAGATCGCGGTCCTTCTCTAGAGAAGGAACAAATCCATGCCGTTCTCCTCCAGATTGCGCTAGCTTTTTTCCATTCTTTGGCCGTCATTAAAGAGTAGCAATTTCAGCGCAATGCGCCCCTGACTTCGGCTTGTTAAACGGTAATGCAGTGGAAAACCCTTTTTTTTTGCCTTCTGTGTCCCGTATCAGTGATGTCATCCCTCCTCCCCTGTCCCGTGTAAAATATGTTGATGGCGCCACTCAGCCTCAATTTGATTCGATTTACGAAGCGACAGCTTCCTTCTCGCACGCGGTCTCCTCCCTTGTCTCGGTCCCTGCATTTTGGTCGTCATGGCCTCCGGCTGATATCCTCTCCTCCTTCCAAATTCTTTCGTAGAATCCTCCCCTGTCTCTCCCTGCACGACGTCTAGGATAGCTCTCATCCCCCTTGCTCGTCCCACCAATTCTCAGTCCCCCCCCCTTGCCAGCTGGAACAAGCCTTGACGTCTTTTCCCGTTACTCCATCTTTGCAGTGAATCATCGCTTTTTTTGCCCTAACTCGCTCGCTAGATATTTTCTCCTTTTCTGTCTTCCCAACTCCTATCAGGCGCCCATGACGTAGAGTAAACATCCGGCCACGATGGCCGCCTATTCCCTTCCATGTTTGACTCTCTTCCCGGGGATATGCAACCCTGCCAGCCGACTGAAGACCTATCCCTTTTTGAACCCATCCCCTAGTCTTTCTTTGTTGTGGTTTGGTGTTGAGCAGAGCGAGCGTAGTTCCTCTTAGTCCCCTGAGAAGTTGGTACGCGTTTCCCCTCTCCCCGTTAAGCGTTTGACAGACCCCGTTGACGGAGGCCTTTTTCGGTTTTTTTTTTTCATTCTAACTCCTTGCACCTCGTGCTGTTCTCTTGGAACTCTTCCCTCCCTACTCGAGGGCGAAGCAGTGTTACCTTTTGACCTTCTGCCGAGCGGTAGGCCGCTGATCTTTTCCTCCTTTCACACTTTTTTTTCCCACCAGTTGAGCACTTTCTGAGGATGATCGAAGGAGTGGTCCCCTGGCTGATAGGTCGCCGCGCAGGCGCTCCCCACCGCCTTCTCATGTCTTTTTCTCTTCTTCATCAGTTTTTTTTTTTTTCTTATCCTTTTGGTTCTCCTTTGCTGATTTTTGAGTTGTATCTGCATTGTTTGCCTTTTCCCCTTTCTCGTCTTCCCCCCTTTGGTGTTTTCAAGTTTTGCAGGGATCCCCCGGCGTGCTTGCTGACCTTCTTCGGATTATGTTCCCCTCGCTCCCCCGGTCTTCCTGCCGCTCCGCTTAGTTGATTGTCTTGCCCGATTCTGCTTTTTTTATTAAGTGATCTGGCGATCGCCTCTCCCGCCTTTCACTTTGCTGTGCCGATGACGCCTGCTGATTTTGCGCGATTCCTCTACCTGCCTGCTTCTCGTCTCGGCATCACCCACCCCCCCCCCCGGCCTCCTCCCTTTTCAAGTGGGGATTTCCCTTTTTTTGCGTTTCATCTTTACTTTTGAGCGCTTTTGCATCGATTTAGTCCCTCCTTACTCTTTGCTTCATCGATTTGCCGTGCTTTTAAGCTTTCTAGTTAGCGATTGCTCCATTCCTTGATCTTGTTCCACGGATACTGAGCTGTCTTATCCACGCGTATATTAGGCTCTTTCTGCCCCTTAGCATGCTGCTGTTGTCTTTGCATGTTATGTTGGTGTGTGGCCGCGCGGGTTTTTGTCTTCCCCCCTCGATCAACGATCGTATTTTAGCGCCCACCTTCGCTTCCGACTCCTTTTTTTTTGCTCTCTCGGTGTTTGTACATCTCGGCCCCAACTGTGCCGGCTCTTTTTTGACGATCTTCGGAGATTCCCGCTCAGCGCCCCTTTTGGAGCTTCTGCTCTTTCATATGCGCTCGTCTGTCGCCATTCCCCCTTTATTTCAGGCCGCTTCGACCACTGCGTCTCGTGCCCCCTCAAGGCGCATACCACGTTTCCACTGCCATGCACCCTTCTACCGTCCTGAGTCAATTTCCGTCTCCGGCTTTTTCGGGTGGTTTCCCTGTTTGAACGGACCACGCGGACTCCTACAGCGCTGTGCCTTTGCTAATCCCTTTTTCCCTTCCCCCCGAGCGCATGTCTGGAAATTCCCTGTCTGCGTACTTAGTAACATTCCTGTGCATGACCCGTGCTTTCTTACCCCTTTTCGTGAGGAATCTCTGTGCGTGAGTCCGTGCTTCCTGTATGGACTCGGGATCCCGCCTAGCGTCTGTCTCTGCGCTCTCGCCTGGCGCGATACTGTTTTTCATCTCTTTTCCCAGTTTTGCTGTTTTTTTCGGCCCCCCCTTCCTTTAACGGTCGCAACCGCCTTTATATCCTCGCGCGCGTTACGGAGAATGTTTCTCTGCTTCTCTCTCGGTTACGGATCCTCGAGATCAGGCCGAAGCCGGCCGCTATTGACCCCTCCCCTCTAGCCCACCTCGATTATGTCGTCTCCCCCTTAAATTGTCTTTCTGATGGATATTCTTCAGCATGTCATCGTTTTTCCTTCCCTACAGATCTTTTTTCCTCCTGGTAGGTCTGCAACTATCAGGTTTATTTCCTCCTATCCTTGTCTAGGGGACTTACTATCCTCCGTCGCGTTCGTGATGACAACCCCTAGGACACTATGCCTTTCCGATGCTATCCTGCTTCCTGGCCTTCCCTTGTCACATTTTGTTTCGATTCGAGTCCGCTCTGATCGATGGGGCGCTGATCTGCTATTCCCCTTCCACTCGACGCTGTGAATGGCCGGTCTTCGCCTCTAGTGCGAGCTTCTTTCCCGATGATTTTTTCTCGCTTGACCCCCTCGATCCCCTCCTTTGAATCTTTTCCGGCCCCCTTTCGCCGAACTTCGTTCGCATTGACGTCATGGCCAATGAGTGGGCGCCTCGACTTTCGGTCTCCTTTTTTGACTCTTGACTGGCCGGGTCTTTTTTCCTTTTTTTCGCTAGGAGCGTCGTATTCACCGCTCTCGTTCGAGGCCAGTTTTCTTTTTTCGCGATTGATTCGTACGCTTTTCATGCCGATCCCTGTCCTTCTCCCCCTCTTCTGACGCCCATTCGTCTGCGCTTTTTCCCAGTCTCTTTCAAACTCTTAGCGACACCTTCCTGGTGGAGTTGACTCTCCCCTTTTTGAATTATGCGGTAGTTTTTTTTTTTTGTACGATCTTTACATTGAGCGTCTCCTCGCGGCCGGAGGGAAGTCGGGCCTCTCTCCGATTTTTCGCCGGTCCTTTTGTTCGGAATCCCCCCCTCACCTACCGGTGTCTATTCTCCCCCGCGGTAACCTCCATCAGCTCGGTCAGATTTGCTGGTCCCCCTGGTCAGAATCCATTTCAAATTTACTTTTTGACCTCCCTCCCTCTTTGCCCCTTCCTTTCACCTTGAGAAATCCATGAGCATTTCTTTTGATCAACCCTATCCTTTCCCTTCCCTTTAATCTAGGAAATTTTTCCTCGGCTGAGGATATCCCTGCTCCCGTCCTCTCTTCCCTCATCCTTGTTCTCTCTTCTTTCTCCCGAAGGGACTTGCTATCCTGCCCCCTTTGCCGATAGTAAATTATTCCCAGTCATCTTTTTAGTCCAAAAGTTCAAGGTGGTTTTAGCTGCGTGTTGTTGCTGGAATGACCGCCTCCCCCCCCCCGGTTCCATGGTACCGCTCAGAAAACACTCTTTTTCCCTTTCCTTGTCCCGCTGAAAGTTGGACTCGATTTGTCTTTTTTTCCCTTTTTTATTCTTTCTCACCTTTAAGGTGCGTCGTTTCCCTGAACTTTATTTCTTCTTTTGAACTGCTCCCTTCGAGATCTGGCGCCTTGAACTTCCTCTCGATCCGCCGTCGGTAGCCGCAGATTTTCATCCGCCCCTACATTACCCTCTGCGATAGTTCACTTTTTTTGCTCCACCTTGAACACGGTGATTTACTCTGCGTTTTTTGCGTAGTGATCGCTGTTATTCTTTCTTTTCTCATCGTGCGTTCTCGCTCTCTCTTGATCTTCGAGTCCAGGATCCTCCCTCTTGGCATCAGCGCGACCTCTCCGCATCTGCTTTCTCCTTTGTTTTCGTTTTCGATCTGTGGGAGGGGAAACCGTTCAAAGACACGAATATTCCCCTGTCTCAATAATCGGACCCTCCCTTTTCCCTCGCTTCTGGGGTTATGACAGTTCTCTTTGGCTGCTTTCAATCTTCCCTTTTTAGTTCTTTTTGTCAGTTTTCGTAATGTTTAGGAGATTCTATCTATCCCTTCGCCTTATCCTCTCTCCTCCCGTCATCTCCCTTTCTATTTTTCCCGGGGAAGTTATCAAGTCTTCTTCGTCTGGCCGATCTTTTTCCGTCGAGCCGTTTTTGCCAGCTTTCTGTTGCTCTAAGTACTGCGTCACCCCTCGCAAGGTGCGTCAGCCTGCGTGAGTTCTCGTTCTTCCTCATGGTTGTCCTCAATTGTCCCTCCTTAAGGTTTTTTGAGCTCGTTTTCCTGAAAACCCGATTTTTTGCATCACCCGGTGCTTTGACCACCCCCCTCGTTGTTGACGTCGTGTGAGATCTTCATGTTTCGATGGACGCTTACCCATTTTCATTTCTTGCTCTATCAGCAGGAAGATTTGGAACCTTTCGATTTCAACAGAGTGCCCGATTCGCTATCTTTTCTTCTTGAGGTTCTTGAGTTCCCCTTCGAGGACGAGCCTAACCGGCTCCGTCCCCAGTCGCGCGCTTTCCGGAGGCGTTAGCTCCCAACTCGCCCGGATTTTCGTTGCTTCCCTTTTTTGCAGTCTCGGAGCTTTTCCCCCTCATTTTTGTTTTTCCCCTTTTTAAACGGAGCTTGAGCTCTCTCCCTTTTCGTAGAAGTTCCTCTCCCCTCCTTTCTTGTTCCTCCTAGTTTCAAGTTTTGCTGGGAAACAGTTTCTTTTATGTTGACCTTTCTTCTCCCCGCGACTTTTTTTTGACGTCAACCTTACGCAATGTCCCTCTCTCTCTTCCACCCCGAATTTCCCTTCTCCCCCTCCCGGCTTTCGCTTTGCCGCGTTGGGTCAAGGCGGTCATCCCCCTCCGGTCGCCGAATTTTTTTCAATGTCCGGTTAGCTTTGGTTTGTAAAAGACGTTTCCTTCCTTGAACACCTTGGTGGCCTGCTGTTTCTACCGATCCATTTTTTATGTCGCCATCTTTCTCAGCCTCGACTGCCGCCCATCGTTTTGATGGTTACCCTCCCTCGACAGATGTTGTGGCGTTCTCTTCGCCCCCTGCCCTCTTGAAATCAATATTGCATTTTCCCTCGGCCGGGCCGCCTGACCGGCAGTTTTTGGGAAGGTCATGGAATAAATGGCCCAGCATCCTCTGGATGAAGGCTTTAGACGCGTATACCCGCAGGAGGCTTTTGAGCGTTTTTCGAGATGGCGCCTTTCCTCCCCACCATTGATCGTCCCCATTTGCCCCTCCCTCTCCTTTTCCCGTTATTTCTCTTTTCGAAATAGTATCCGTTCTCACTCTTGCGATGATCTTCTTTCAGCGTATCTTCCCGATGGCGGCAGTCCTCTCCTTTCACATGACGCCGAGCGCCCCTTTTCTTCCTCACCTCTTTCCGGCCTTCATTCTGTGATTCTCACTCAGGAGAGGACTGCGCGAACCGAGCCAAATCCCCCTCTACCCCCTCCCCCATCTCCCCCTTCGGTGTTGTTTTTGGTGGTGTCGTGCCCTCTCTCTCGTGCAGGGCTCGTCTCTCGGGGTCCCCGGCTGTATGTCGTTCGTCGCACTCTTATTGTTTCTTTTTGTTCTACACTGGTTTCCGTATAGAGAAAAATTTCGGGCGGTATAGGGCTTTACTTCTCCCCCCGACATCGAGCGGCGAAGGAAGTGGTTTTCCTTCTTCGGTTTAACTTCATGCGAGCGGTCTTGCGGGAGCAGGTTCCCTTCTTGTTCCTATCGGACGTTTCTTATGATCTTGCCTCTGAGCGTCACTTTTGCGTCTCTTCTTTTCGCGATGCCAGCCCCGGAGCCGAGTCTG
>Ga0179593_1286258_pt1 | contig 15486 bp, 19 predicted proteins | sample CZODoug2_1_08_16_FD_185931 | JGI IMG/M metagenome (GOLD analysis project Ga0179593, IMG submission 185931) | Vadose zone soil fungal communities from Angelo Coast Range Reserve, California, USA - CZODoug2_1_08_16fungal (PacBio error correction) | ecosystem: Environmental > Terrestrial > Soil >... | reverse complement strand
CCTCCTTTCCATTCAATGATACCCGGTCTTTTCCTTCTCTGGATCTCGGAGTCGGAGGTTTGTCCTTTCTTGTTTCTACTTTTTATCCTGCTGAGCTTTCTCTCCTTTTTTCTCCAATCTCAGCTTGGTGCTGAAAATCCCTGACTTCGGAGCCTCTCCGGCTCTGTTTCTGTTTTTTTTCCTTTTTTTTCAACTTTAAAGGTTTTCCCTATTCATTGCTCCAATTCCCGACTCCCAGCTTACTTGCCACCCTTCATTCAGTTTGCGTCTTTTTCTCCGTACTGAGTGCATGGATTTACGCTTCGGAAGTGGGTGAAGAGCCTTGAGCTTCCTACCCCAGTTCCTTCCCTTCTGGTCTCGCCCCCAAAAAATATGGAGACCTGCAATCACCTCTCTTTATGCCCCTAACCTTTTATGAATCATTCCCTCTGCTGCTTTCCCCTCGCGAGCCGGTTGTTTGGTAATGAGGCGGCCGGCGTGCCTTACAACCCCCCCCTTATTGATCAGTGAACGTTTCGTTCTGGCGTTGTCCCAACCTTTCCAAGAGCTCTTTCTCCCTGACATTTTTGATGCATCCGTACATCAGCCCTGCACTCCGTCCAGTTTCTCGCTCTCCCTTCTTCTCCTTCCTTTCCCATCGCAAATTCTTGCGGCGGTTTTTCTGGCGGGCCTTGGCTTGATAACTCAGGTTCCTCGGCCACAGACTGCTTCTCCAACCCGTTTGTCGACTTCACCCAGGATTGCGTTTACAACCCTTTCCATCTCGCGCTATTTCTGCGAGTTCTTCCCACGGAGTCCCCACGCCGTCCCTTGAATCTCCGCATTGCGTTAGACGTTTCCGCACCGATTTCATTCGGGTCTTCCCTTTTATCTCAAGGAGTTTTGAATGCTCTTCACAAACCTAAATGTCCCTATTTTCGCTTTCCTTTCGATAATTTGTGAACTGTTGTTGTGTATATCATAAGGCTCTTTCCGAGTCTCGCCGGTTGACGGATTGACGCCCTAGCACTGTTGGCACCTCCGGGGTTTCACTGCGTACTCCTATTGTTTTCAGCCGACTTTAGCTTTGGACGTTTTGGTTTCCGTCCCCTCGCTGCAAGTGGCGTCAACCGACTTTTGTTTGCTTTTACAAAGGTCAGTACAAAGGTCGCGGAGCGCCCTTTGCCAAGTTGAATACCCAGTTCACCTTTTTTTGACCCGTCGCCTTAGCTTTGTGGTTCGACGCCGACCAGAATAAGCACAGGTTCCCCCTACTTTTTTTCATTATCCTGCGAAGTTTTTACTGCTCCCGCCCTCTGTCCATCAAATCTTTTTTTTTCCTTTGCGTTCCCGATTCCCAACAGGGGAAGGTTGCCGCCGGTTTCTCCAAAGCTCTCCCGAGCCCCTCCCCTCCAACGTTCGCACAGGCCAGTTTTTCGGCATGACGAAACCTTCTTCCAAGTGACATCTCTATCGCTTCATCTACGTGTTTGCCATTTACCCAGTGCTCCGTGGCCCGTCGGCATTTGGCACTTGGTGAGTTTTTGTCTCCTCTTCCCCCCCCTATTCTCTTGTCGCCGAGTGTGGGAAGACGTTCCAGACGGTCTTCAACACTGGGCTCCCCACCTGGCGCACTGTCTTGTTCAAGGAGGCGTTTACCATCTATGCTTTCGGTACCCTTCACCCTTTCGTGCAAGTCACGCGCATTCTGGCCGATCTTGGACCAAGAATCTTGGTGGTCCCCCCTCAGATCATTCCTCTCGCCATTTAGAAACTCTCTACTTACGTTTCTTTGCCCCTCATGCTCATTTTCGAAATTACAGAAGATCAGTCCTCCCAGTAGGCGTCGTTTCGGCTTAAAGTTTTACACCCCCAAGAATTGCCTCTTATCTTTGTCCTCTTTTTCTGCGGTTCAACGCCTAAACCTGCCCTTGCGTTCTATTTCAAGTCCAGACAGGAAACGTCCCCTTCCGGCCATTCCACGTCTATCAGGGTTTTTTGAACGAAGTTGTGTTCTCTCTTCCTGGAGGTGCATTTACGATCCAGAGGATATCTTTTTTTGCAGCTGGTCGGGTTGCCTTTTCACTGGATGCAATCCTTTTTGTAATCTGCCTTATTTGGTGCTGCCGTTTTCTCAGGAGCAAGCCGACGTTTGGTGGTGATTCATTCTTCTCCTTTTAATATGGATCACCCCCTGTTGTGACTACCAGCTTCGCAACCGGTCTTGAAAGCTGTTTTCGAATTTAAGCGGCAAAAGGGGAGTCCACATGACATCTTTTCTTTATTCCACATCCCAGTTCGGGCCGTTGTCGCGAGATGGGATCGTCCTGGATATTCTTGTCCGCACGACAAATCGCGGACGTCGCCATTTTCAAATTAGTGCTGTGTGTCCCTTATTCTTTGACTTAAGTAGTGTTTTTTTTTTCCCCGCCCTGTTCAAAAGTTGTTTTTTTTCTTTTTGTTCCTTTCCGCGCCACGATGGACCTATCCAGAGGGCTTCCCGTCGCCTTAGACCCATACCACGTACCCTGCATAGGATTCATTTTTCCCGGGACACCCAAGTTTTTTTTTTTCGAATGACTTTTCTAGATTGACCAGCTCTCGAGGCGTGTTCCTTGCTTCTGCACAACCCACATGCGCCTAGATATCTCCCATTACTTTCTGGCCTGGAAGCTCGAGGCGAGTCGTCTTGAGGCCTTGATACCTCGTTGGGGGCCATTTTCCCTGCGGACACCAAATTCAGGCTAATCATTGATGGAGGCTCTCTGTCGTATGTACACGGATCTTTCAGATGCGTCCCTGAGTTCCAAACTATGGGTGTCTACGGTCCCTGTACTGTCCTCCTGTTTTACGCCCCCCCCCTGTGGGATCTCCCACTTTTTGGTTAGAGAAGAGTTTTTTTATGCCCAGTGCTGATTGTGCCACCGATGGAGCGGCGTTCAGTGCTTGCTAGCCGGTCGTCACAAACCCCGCCCCTAGTCCGTCAGTTTCCGGTCAAAAGACCTCCTCACGACCTTTTCCCTTTCTATTTGACGATTTCGGCCTTTTCACAGGATTCATAAAGGAACTACCCAAGTCAGCTGTTTGTCACGCGTCTTTTTCCCCCCTTTTTTCACGGCCTCTTTTTTTGCTGCTTCCCCGGACGGGGGTACTGGTTTTAGCTAGGAACCATGCGCGAGTTCCTTTCCTTTCTTCTCCGGAGTATGATTATTGATTTTTCCGCAATTTGGCCTGTTTCCCCCCTAGCAGACTTTTCTGCCTTCCCCCCCCCCTCCTCAGGGTCGCCAAAAGCTCCACATGCGACCCACCTCTTTGGTGTTCGTGGGTCCCTTGCCGCCCGATTGACCTATTCTTTTGCTATCTCCCCAATCGGCTGTTGGAGTGCATCGGGTGAACCCCCGACGACATGTCTTTATTTCCCTGAATTTTAGGTTAGATTGACAGTTTTCTTGTGCTTTTTTCCCTATTCATCCCTCTTGTCAGCTGTGCACTACGTACCTAGACTGTTCAGCAGCGTTCTTTGGTTGGACTCTGACGCTTAGTACGGTTCCCTGGATTCACAATTATGTGACCGTTTGTTTTTGTGAGAGGAGCTTTTTTGGATGCTTTCTCCCCTGTGAAACCGTTCTCGATTACGACTAGGCCCAATACACCTTCTTGCTTCCCTTTTTCTTGGCACTTAATTCACCGCTTTGCGCCTTGATTCCATCTGACTTGTAACACTCCGTCCCATCCTAGATAGGAGCCAAGCGTTCTTTTTCCCTTTCCTCATTGTTCCAAACGTGTTTACTCCTCCCCCTAATCCTATCCTTGCCTGCAGGTGCCGCTTTTCCGCACGATGAAGTCCTTTTATGTAGTGAAAACCCCTTCGGTTTGTCCTGGTGGCGGTAGATAACTTTCGTCCCCTGAAGGCTGGGCCCGCTCTTCGGATCCAACAAACCCTGCCCTTGGCGCCTTCCCCACTCCCTTTCTTCTTTGCCCTGATGCAGCCCTAGTTTTACCTCTGGTATCGCGGATCGACCTCACGACGTCGGTTTTATCAGGGCCTTCTCCTCATCCCCAGACCTATTGCCAACGCTTACTGCTGGCAACCCATCTTTTCCCATTCCGCTTCCCATCTTTCCTCTCCCCGCTCACGATTTGCACGAGTGTGTAACCCTTTCTTTCGGTCATCGGACTGAACTTCCCTTCCTTTCGCGGGTTGTGAGCAGACATACTATTTTGTCCCTCCACGATACGCACTGCTCCGACCTTCCTCGGATTCCTCATTCTCTTATTCTTTTTGTCTCGCACCCCCCCGTGTGTGCCAGTAAACCTTGGATGCCACTTCCCTGCCGTTTAGCCCCCCCTGGAGGTGTTTGACTCCTCATCCAAGTCTCCTCTCCCTTCCTGCCCCCCACAGGGTTCCTCAAGAACTTTTTCCCAGTCCCTTCTCCTTCCCTATAACAACTTTTTGATTTTTTGTTTTCCCGCTTCCCATGGCCGTATCCCCCCCGAGGCTCAGCGCCCACCGCTCGCCTCGTCTGATTTTTTTCTTTTTGTCATGCCTTGAACTCATGGGCGAGTTTTGATTTTCTCTGTTTGCGCCCCCTCAGTGTTTAATCGCCCGCCCCCGCTCAGTCTGATCTATCGCGCATTGAACGCGTGTTTGTTGGTCCTTTAGCGACCTCTTTCTTTTACGACAATTGCCCCGATTACCCAGTTCCTGTGTATTCTGATGACCGATTTTTTTTTCTTTCCGTGCCCTTCTTTCGACGGAGGTTATTTGACTGGGAGCTTTCAACTCAACCCCCCAACCGTAAATTGCCATTTTGGATCGGCCGAAATATACACGTCCTCCTACATCTCTATGGCCACAGCAGAGATTGTCGCATCGACGGAATCTTGTTCTTTCCTACATTCTTCATTCTTATCCACCGTTACGCTCCCCTTTCCCCCCCCCTCTGACTCCAACGTAAATGCACAACTGTGTTTTTCTCAAGAAACCTTTCCCCCATGTTTTCCTCCCCCTTTTTCTTTCCGGCGTACACAATTCTACCCCACAGATAAGAGACCTGTTGATACATGTTAGTTCCCACCAGTTTTATCCCAAAATATGGTAATTTTCGAAGAATACCTCCCCACCCCCTAGGAGAGTTCTTCCCATTGCCACCGGCAGCCATCCCCTGTGAACCAAGGTTCTGATGAATTGTGCCAGTTTCCCGTGCGGCAAACCGTGCGCTTTCCTACTTCCACCGCACTATAGAGTCTGGAAAGCTGCCGGAACTCCCCTCCCGTCCTCCTAAGAGCCCACAAATTTTTCGGCCATTTACCAGTCACCCCAACCCCCCAACCCTCGTGACTTGATTCGGCCTAGCTGCTGTCTTTATAGAAAGATACCCTGCTCCTTCAGGTTAGTCGTTCCCCGCAAGAAAAGAGTACCATATTCTTACCTCCCTTCTGACTTTGCAATTTTACGGAAAAGTTGTCTCGTCCCTCTTTTCACAACACCTCGATCCTTTTTACCTGAAGTTGATGGTTCTTCCTTCGTCCCAACCCTGTTCTGTCGTCTTCTTTTTTTCTAATGTTTTATTCGTTTTCCCCCACACGATGAGTGTACTTATCTCCCCCAGAAATGTAGCGGGAGCTGTTGCCTTGCTCACAGGTTCAATTTTCAACCGGTTCATTTCACCTTTTTACCCATTTTGCCTCCCTTTGATTCCAGAAGTTCATAACGTCCCATGAGTAACCAATTCGGCGAAACGAACCGCATCCTTATTTCGTTTAGCCCCCCGTTTACTAAACCGAGTTTGCAAAAAATTCCTTTCAATAGTGCCCCTTGTTGCTTCCCAAAGGATGACAGCTCCATGTATTTTTTGTTAGTAAGTGTACGACATCCCCTGAGCTCCGCCCTGCGTTCTCGTGGTTGAGGTGCTGGTGAGTAGATTTGCCCCCCCAGCCCTCACTTCCCCCCCGTTGTTGAAATTTGAAAGGATTTGCAAAGTACGTTGATGACCCCCTCTTCTGGATTTTCTTTTCTCTTGATCGACTTTTTTCAACCTTCGTTTGTTTTTTTATGGCTCTGTTTTACCCCCCCTGTGTCTTCCTTCTCCGGGTCACCCAGGCGTATTTGGAAACTGTGCATAACTTTTTTAAGAATGTTGCGTTTTCGCTCCCTTTTCTCCTGACATTGGTTTTTTTTTATGCTCAAAACCTTGATCGGTTTTTTTCGTCCACCTCAGCGCTGCCTACACAAGTACCCCCGAGCTCTTACGCTCTTTCTATCTCGGCTTGGTTGAGCTGACGTTTCGCAGCCCCGCGTTTTACGGAGATTTTGACCTTCGTGTTACTGCCCCCCTGCGCCCCGTATGATACCCCACCTCTCGCCCCTCTGCTCCTCCTCTCGAAAGGAAATGTTCCCCACATTCAGTTTTGCTTGTTTCCTTCTCCCCCCCGCTTCACACCTCTTTTGCGCCCCGCCTGCACGGTTTCGGACACCCCAGCGCCGCCCGCCTTAGATCGGGGCTTCTTTGGTTGCCCCTTTTCCCTCCGTCCAGTTCGATTGCCACAGATTTTATCCTTTCGCAATCCTTTTCCGCCAAGGCCCACCTCTTTGCGAGAGTTATTTTCTCTTTTTAGGATAAGCCAAGCTGCTTCCCTACTTTCCGCCCATTTCTTTTGTTTCAGTTTCATTTTTTAATCGCCTCCCCGTTCATGGAGGGCTCCTCGACCTTGCCTTCAACGCGGCGCGGCTCTTCCTTTTTTAAACGCCCCCCCTCCTCCCCTCCCCCCCCTTGCTTCCCCATCGCTGTCAGTCAGATCAGACGCTACCAGTCCCGCCTACGGTTAAACTCTCGTGCTAGAGGTTAATTTTGTGATTGGTCCATCATCCTTCTTTTTAGCGAGGTGTACTTTTTCAAGAGATGCCGGAACCGCTCCCTGCTTCTCCTTCCCTATGAGCGTCCCCAACCATTGCACCTCCTTGTATCACGTAGCATGCCTGCTGACCTCCTGCCACCCTCCCCTGTGCTCTACGGATTGGGCGTATTGGTCCGAAGATGTTCGTTTTCGACCCTGCCCTATAAATTTCCGGTTGCTGTTTAATTTTTCCCATCCATAGCCTCTGCACACACAAGAAACAATAGCCGGGGCACAGGTTTTGGTTGCTCCGACTCCCAGTACTTTCCCCGCTCCTTTTCTCTTTGGGCCCCACGGCGACCCGATACTTAACCAGATGAGAGCACCTTAACCTGCCCTTCTTGTCTCCTCTGAGCCGTTGCTTCGATGTTTCCTTTGTCCCTTCCCCTCTGCTCCCAACCACATTCCCGACATTTCCTCCCCCAAGGTGCGTTCTTTCGAAGACAAGTCATTTTGCTCCGCTAACTTGACTCTAAACTTTTCCTCCCCTTATCCCCCCTCTTTCTACCATCTCCCCCCAACACTTTTTCATGACTTGACGCTCCCCCCCATCGTGGAAGGTTTTCCCACTTTTGCGGCCTTTCCTCCTCACACCACACCTCTTCTTTTTTAACCTCATTTTTTGTTGTTTTTTTTCTCTCGATGTGTTGTTTTTTTTTTTTTTTTACTTCGACCTAAACCCCCCGGGTTTTGTCAAGGCACTGATTGCTCCTAATTTCCTTGTTTTCATCTTTGTTCCAATCTTGTTCTAACGGGGGAGAATTGTAGGCCACACCAGGAGACTGCCTCAGTAGGCGACAGAACTTCTTGGTCCCTCTCCTTCCCCTCTGCTCCCGTCGAATCATTTTGTGGATTGAGAATCATCTTTTTTGTACAATGATACATCGGCGTCTGCCTCGGCTTTTCTCTTGCGACCGTTTCTTTTTTCCTTTTCATTTTTTCTCTGTTTAGCCGGCGAGCTTCCCTCCGTGCTCCCCCCTCTTCCCCCTGTCCGGTTGTGAGTTCCTTCGGCTTAGTCCGCTTATTGCCACACTGTTTGTCTTTGCGCCCGGATTTCTTTCCCCCTTTCCATCTTGTTTTTCCTGGGCATCTAGGTAAATTGCCGAGCCTGAACTGAAGCCTACCCATACCCATCCGTATCGAAGAGGCTTTCTTGATTTCCTCCCCTTCCTGCTGATGGATTGTACTCGCGCGTTTTCGACTTTTTTTTCCTCCGCATTTTAGTGCTCGTTCTTATCCCCAAATTTTTTCTCCGTTCTTTCTTCATATTCTCAAAACATAGACGCCGGTCCTGATCCAACCCCTAACGGCTGCTATTTCAAAGTCACCCCTAATCCTCTAGCCCGTGCTGGACTTGTTCCGGCTCGCCGGAGTGTATATCCTGTGAAGGCGAAGCCTTGATTATCCCCTTTCAGGTTTCGTTTATGGATGTCCAAACAATCGTTTTACTCTCTCTGCGCAGCAGTTTTCACTTCCACTTTGTTCAGAGCCCCGTCTCCTACGACCGGATCTTTTCTCTTTTCTTCTCCTGTTTCTTCTTTCAATTTTCTCATTCGGGGTATTAGAAGGATTGACGGTCTTTATCAGCCGAATTGGTGGTCAAATAACCCTCTTCGCCACCCATCGTTCCTCCTTTTTTCCCAGGGTCTTAAAATGTCCGACATCTTATGCTTTCCGTGCGCGTTTCTTCTGGCCCATGGCCCCCAATGCCTCCCGGATTTTTCTCGCTTTGCCGCTGTTTCCCTCCCCAGTCTTCTGCCCTCTTGTAGTCTTACTTTGCTAATTTTGTTTGAAAATTGATCTTCACATTCCACACCTGAAACTGGCGTGTCTTTCTTTCAGATAATGGACGCTTTGTTTTCCCTTTGGTGTGTGTTTGCTTATTACTTTTCGAGGGTTATTCCGGGCCACGTCTGACAGCCTGGGGGGGTTGGTTGGGGGGTTGGTTTTTGGTGGTGGGGACTTCGGCCCCTAAGTAGCGCTTGAGTTTCCTCCCCTCTGCTTTCTGCCTGACTCAGGGGACGTTTTTGTCAGTTGACAGCTTTTTGCCCCCCCCTCCTCAGTGGGGTTTCTGACTTCCCCGTTCATAATGGTGGATGGAAGTTCACTTTTTCACAACGTCTGTTCCCTTTAACCTTCTTTTGGGCCCCGTCTTTCATGATCGGTTTGGTTTTCGATCGCTCCCTCCTAAACCATGGGTCCCCAGCCTCTTCCTTCCCTCTCCGGTGTTGTATTTGTTTCTCCGCCATGTGAATAAATTTGGTCAAGCTTCCGTGTTATTTCCCCCCCCCCGGGCCGGTGAGCTCGCCTGGACTTTAACTTTTTTTCCCACAAGCTTCCCCCGCGGGCCTTCTATGCGTACTTGTCCCTAACATTATGACAATCGCGCGAGTAATGTTCCAAAGATGCTGTCCCCCCAGGGCTTCGTGCCCCCGTCGGATTTGGCACTCCCGTTAGTCAAATCCAGCGGCTGCGTTGTGGTCCGAAGTGGTTCCCCCGTTCAATCCCCGGGATACCAACGTAAATTTTAACTGGGCGTTCCCCTTCCCCTCTCCCTCCTATGCCTTCGGGAAATGCAACTTTGCACTCAAACAGACGCGCACTTTTTGGCCGTAAGATAATGACACGACTCGTGGTGGCCTCCGCTAAACATTCTTCTTTCGATCGACCATGTCTACGTTCCTTAACCCAATCCTTTGCTTTACATTACGAGGCTCCGGGGGTGTGTCTGTCCAGCGACTACCTTTCTTTTCCGGAAACGTCGTCACATCACCGCCTTCTTTCTCGGCTTGGGATCTTTTCTTGCGGGCAACGCCTACCGCCGGCGCGCTTCTATGTACGTCACTGACCTGACAGGGAACGTATGCGGTCATCACGTCCTCTTGTGTTTGTGCTTAGCTTATCTGTCCGCGTTTTAGGTTCTTCCCTTCTCATGTTTCTCTTTTTTGGACGTCTTCGGTTTCTTGCCTCCCGTGCAATTTGTTTCCTTCTCTTCCTTCAGGGATTCCCCTGCCTTTTTCTCCTTGGATTTCCCACCGCCGCTCGGGGTTTCTTTTTCGGCCTGCTGTCTTTCCTCCATCTTTCTCCAACCTTTGTGATCGGAAGACCGTCCTGTCCCCCCACGGTGTCTTGGTTGTTGTCTTAATTCCCCCTGTCTGGTTCACCTTCACTCTGTTCTTGATAACCGATTTTCGGGGTTCCCCTCTTTCACAGGGGCTTTTTCTTCCTTTCTCTTCTGCCCCTGATTTCCCTTCCCACTAGCATGTTATCAATCTCGTGCTTGTGTCTTCGATATGCCCTTTTTCATGAGGTCGGACTTCCGGCAAGGTTCCTTTGGTGCGTTCCCCCCGTTCCCCTCCGTTTATTGCGCAAGTCCAGGTGGTGTTCGACCAATAACAACCAACCTTTCCTGCCCATCGGTGTTAACCCACCACGACCCTGATGCTCTCTGGGATATCACTTCCCCCCCCTCACGAGACATTTCGATCCGAATCGAGCGAGTTCACAACGCCTCTGCTTTGCTTAGGACGTTCCCTATCAGTGCTCGTCTTCCATTTTTCTCCGAGCAGTCCCGTATTCAAAGCACACCCTCCTTTTTCCGCTCTCTCCCTCTACTTCGGCGTTCTTTTTTCGTGGATCGTTTGCGGGGCTTTGCTTGATCCTTTGGGTTGCCCCATGGTCTCTTCACGTGCGTATTCTTCTTCTCTCCAGCTGAAGGAGGTCATTACGGAGTATACACAGTGTCTGCTCCCCTCTCTTCACTCTTTGATGGTTACAAAACTTTTTTTAGTTGTCACTTAGTGTTCCCCCCATGCTTAGCCGTTTTTTTTTTTCCGCCACACCCACCGTTTTTGTGTAAAAGTTTGAGTCTTCGATTCCGACTCCGATGCCCCCTCTACCACGTATTCGTTTTCCCGAAGTTTCCCCCCTTTTACACTGCGTTGACTTTCTCAGGTGCTACTCTCAAACCCATCCCAACCTCGCAGTCAAAGCTTGCACGTTTTCGCTTGCGTCCACTTTTGCTCATGTTTTTCCCCACGCCCTCGTTGCACGCTTTTTCTTGTCCTTCTTAATTCGGGACCCGATTTGATAAAGGGCTTGCAGTATGACCCAGTCACGCTGTTGCCAGCCTCTGCTCCTCTTCTAATGTATTCCCCTACCCAGTGCTTCTGTAGCCCTCACTTTAGAGACCATGCATGAAGCGAACTTTCTTTCTCAGGACTCTTTGAGTGATTACTTTGTCACAGCGTTGTTTGTGTTTTTTTTTTTTTTTTTTTTTTCCAGTTTCCCCCCCCCTATCGACTCTCTTTGAACCATCTAATCATTTTTTCGCCCCCAAAAGCCTCACGACAGACGTCCCCCCCAGGCTCCCCCTCGGTGTTGGTCCCCCCCTGATTTCATGCAAATGCGCATTTTCCCCCCTCCCAACTACCTGTCTATTCCACCATCTGCTATTGGTTTTTCTGAGTCCCCGCCGGTGTGATACGTGGTTTTTTGTCCACTTTCCCATCTCTCCTGTGTACCTTCGTTTGTTCGGTCTGTATGTATTCCTACAATCCTTGCAAGTATGTGATCTCCTTCTTCGCACCTTCTCCGCGTGCTGGGCCTTTGAAGATCCTTCCGTTTCTACCGGCCGACTAAAGCCATACCCATTTCTTTTTTCTCTTTACTTACACACATCTCTTTTCCTCTTTGTCTTTTGTTTTTCATATATACCCTTTAACAGAATTGCTATCGGGCCACCGTTCCCTCTCTTTCTTTTCCCCCCCCTGGCCCCGACAATGCTGATGCCTTGCCGGTGTTACTTCCAAAGAATAAGGATTTGACCTAGACCCCCCGAACACCTCCTTTCGCCCCCCCCCCCCCTGATGAAGCGAGTCCCACACTTCCCCCCCCAAGCCCCCTTACCTTTCCCCGTATAACATTCAGCTGTGTCCTCACCGTGTTCACCCTTCTGTTTTCACCCCATCCTCTTCCCCTTTTTCTCTCTCGATAGTGAATTCTCCCTTCCCAACTCATGAAGCAGTTGTATGAGGCCGACCCATTTTTTTCCTAGACCCTCTTTTTTCTCATAGGTAGTCTTCTACAACCCCCTTCCCAAGTGACATCCACACCCTTTCATGACCGTTTCCTTGCACTCCTTTGCACGGTCCTTCCCTGACTTCCCACCCAAACAGATGTTTTCCCCATACTTTCCTTTTTTCATTCTTCTTGCTCCCTTCTCGATTCCTCGCAGTGGGTTATTCCACGCGTCTGACAGAAGTCGCACCTCTTTTTCTCCTTTCGCCTCGAGTCCTCTTTGAAAACGCGGATCCTTTTTTTCTGTTTCAAGGCCTCTTTCTCAACTTTCCTCTTCCTCTATTTCATTTCTTTTTTTGCATCCCGAGAGTCGTTTTTTAGCTAGTTTCGTTCATTTCTTGTTTGACCTTCGCTTTGGAACCCTTCTTCACTCTTTTCCTTCCCTTTTTTTTGAGTCTGACAGAAGCTTTTGCCTACAGCCACGTTACACTTCTGATCCTGACTCTCACTGGTCTTATCCCTGGAATCTGCTTTCCTATCCCCCCCCACCCCTTTAGACCCCTTTTTTTCCCACGGCTTCAGTGACCATTTCAGTGACACATGGTTTGAACTCCTTCGTTCATCCTTTCTCCCATGAAGGTCCAGGACGAAGGCGTTCCTTTCCCGATATACCCGTACTCTGTTTTTCTTCCCATTTCCACCAGTTTCGTCCACATCCTCCCGTAAAGTGCTCTTTCCTTCCAAAGCCCAGTACTTTTTTTAGCTAAATGTCCTTCACCAGTTTTTATTTTTGTATGACAGACTCTTTCACTGTCTCGTGTTATCAGCTTTTTCGATCGAGCTTTTCCAGGGTATCCACTCGACCCTTTTTGTTGGCCGGTCCCCTCCCTTCTGTTCGTGTTGGGGTGGGGGACCACCTGGCCTCTCCCCACATTCCCTTTTTCGTGCTCTTCTATTCTCTATGGGTTTTACCGCCCCTATTTCCGATGATTGATCCCTTTGATTGCGCCTTCCCCGTTCCCTTAAGCCCCCCCCCCTCCCTTTTACATGGGGTTCCTTACCATATCAATCTTCCCTCTCTCCTGGGCCCCCTTTTCAACTCGGAGTTTTTGTCCGCAGACCGAGCGGGCGGATTTTTCGGGAGATCTGTTTACCCCCTTACCCATGTGTGCTTCGCTCCCCCCCGTCCCGGGAATCTTTTTCTCCCGACACTTTCTACTCTTTTTTCCTTTGCTTTTACATTCTCCCCCCGCTCCTTACCTGCCCCTCGTTAGTTCCCATGGTGTAATACAGGCTTTTGATTTTACCCCCTCCCCCCACCACTCGGCTTCTTTGGACTCCACCCTTCCCACGGCAGCTCCAATGTGAATTGCGGAGAAGAGATCCTTCAAGGGTTCATTTTATTTTTTTGGCCCCCCTAACCATGTGTCCACCATCTCCCCGTCCGATGGAATTTCTCCCCTCATCACCCGCTCGATCCTCCCCGTCATCCCATTACGCATAAATCTAGATTGGATTCGTTCATATTCCCTTTGTTGTCGTTCACTTTATAGACTCTCCCCTGTCATTAGGGCCGTTTCACTTTAGCCTTCCCTGCTCCCCACCTGCTTCACGACCGGCCGGATTGTGAAAACGATCCGTCCTCCACACTACGTTTGCTTTCCTCCGTTCCCCCAAACCCCGATCCGAGTTCCTTGTTCAGACCTTCTACATTAAATTTCAGTATTTTCCGTGCAGAGTAAAACGACTCTGTCTTATGCCTTCTTCGAAGGCTTTTTCTAGAGCAGGATTTGTTAAGAAACTGGCCCCCCCTTGCTCTGTGAATTTCTCACGTTCAATTTGACCGGCATGATGTAATCTTCCTTTTTGCGTTCCCCCGTTCCTTCTCCTTTGAATCGTATGTCCCCCATAGTAACCCCCCACTTCTTCCGCACCCCCTCCTCTTCTTGCGGAATTGCCCCTTACCGACACCAAGCGTCCCCCACCCCTGGTATCGACCGTGTGTGATCATACCTATTTTTGACTTGATTCATCTTTTTACGCGATTAGACAGGTCCCAGTCGACCTCCTCCCTTCTACGTCGCAACCGAGCGTTTTCCCGTCGTTTTTCGTTGCTGGTAGCGTATTTGCCATTTTTAGTTGCTCACGGCCCTTTCTTTTCCAATCCTCCCCCTTTCGGTCCCCCTCGTGTATGGGGACATTGCGCTTTACTGATTCCCGTGCATCCGCAATCTACGTTCCTCCCATATTCTGGGTCCTTTTCTCGTTGTCAGGCCCCCGCTGGGCCGAACACCACCTTTCCTTCCTTGACGGGTTCCCCCCCATAGTCTTGGAATGTGGCCATTCCGGTCCATTAAAGCTCTCTACCCCCCTTTCTAATTCCCTTTTTTTTTCCCTGTTGTTCAGCACCAACCTATCCTGGTTTGAAACTTCACCCCTACCACCAAAGTACCATTCTCTTCTTCCTTTCCTTCCTCTCTGGCCCTCCCTAGCAGTGTCTGAGACGTTACCCAAACGCCCTCTGTCGGCGCCATCTTCCCCTTCCTTTCGTAATCCCCAGTTTCCCTTTGAATCACACACCGACCTGGTTCCCCCCCCCTCTTCTGCAATTTGACAATCTCCGACCCCTTTTAAGTTGTGATTTTATCTCTTCCCCCTTTTTTTCAGCAACCCCTGCGACCCTAACGTCTCAAATATTATGGTAGCATCCCGGCTTCCCCCTCTCGCTCTCCCCGCCCTTCTTCTGATCGGGGCGTGCGGTTTAGACCTGGCCAGAATCTGCCCTTTCTCCTCATCCGATGAGTGCCCCAAACGCGCCCTTTTTACACGTTTCTCCCCCGCTTTTTTGCGACGAGGTTCCTGAAGCGTCTTCTGACCCAACAGAGCCGCGCCTCTACCTCCTCCGTCTCCTGCGCTGTTCAAACTACAGAAACGGTTTCGCCAGTAACTAGGCAGTCACGCCCTCCTTGCTTTCTCCTCGAACGAATGTCCTCTTCCAACTTTCTTTGTTTGCTTCCCTCTTTTTTTTTTCAACTCCTCCGTCCCCCAATCCCTGATAACTCTTCCTCCTTCCTATCCTTTTTTCACCGCTGCAGGTTGCGCTCTCCGGCTGTCGAACTTCCACGCTTCCGTCGTGTTTTCTCTGATTCATCTGTTGGCTTTGACCCCCTCCTGATCCTAGTATTTGGCAACTTCCTTCTCTTTTTTTCGGCTACCCCCCTTTATAAGGGGGCCCTGGTTCGTCCTCGGCCCCGTCTTGTCCTCGTGATGTCTCCCCATTCGCACGTGCAGCGCGAGTACCCCTCATTGAATTAAATCCATCTTGCCCCCACACAGACGCACTGTGTTCCCTTCTTGTTTTATTTCCCCTCCTCTGGGCGTCTGTCTTTTTCTATCATTCCCCCCCCTTAATCCTTTTTTGTATTGGTTGATACTCAAATCGCCGTACAGCCCCCAACAGATCACCCCTCGCTTTGAGCGGTCTCGGCCCCGATTAGTGGTTTCCTCCCCCCCACCCGGTCTCAAGCTCGCCTGTTTTGCTACACAGATGTGGCAATGACCCCATCCACTTTAGTTTTTTTTCTTTTTTTT
>Ga0179593_1596550_pt1 | contig 15487 bp, 18 predicted proteins | sample CZODoug2_1_08_16_FD_185931 | JGI IMG/M metagenome (GOLD analysis project Ga0179593, IMG submission 185931) | Vadose zone soil fungal communities from Angelo Coast Range Reserve, California, USA - CZODoug2_1_08_16fungal (PacBio error correction) | ecosystem: Environmental > Terrestrial > Soil >... | reverse complement strand
TTTCTTGTTGATCGTCTTAAAATGTTTTGAATTGCATTCCACCGTTTGACTTCCTTTTCCCACGTTTCCCCCCTTTTTGGGATTTGTCCCCCCTGCCGGCGCCCAGCATTTCCTTTCTTCCGGCCAAACATCGGATGTTAGGGACATGTTTTTTCCGTGTTCACCATTGACTCTTCCAATTCCACCTTCGCCTTTCCCAATAACCTTGTCGGCCCAGCGGCCCATTTTGCAGGTCCCCTGACCGTCCCCCCGGCCTCGTAATTTCTTCGCCCCTTCCCGTTTCTTTCGTGCTTTCCTCTCCGCTTTTTCCCCTCGATCATGAATATTCCGATCCAATCCGCGCATTGCGGCAACCCTCCCTCGCGGGGTTCCTCCCTCGGGGCTTCGTCATCTTCCCAACCATATATGGGCCAGTTTTCCCCTGATCGCGCCCAAGGTTGATCACTTTTTTTTTCTTGCCTCTCCTTTTTCCTTTTTTCCGCGATTGCCCACCAGGAAATCCCCCACCCTCCCCAATATGTCAGTTGGCGCGGCCCCCCACTGGGATGACTCTCCTGCCCCAACCCCAACCCGGGGGAGTCCTGGCTGGCCCGTCCCTAAAAAAACTCTCCCTCTCCCCCCTTGGTTTATTCTTGTCACTTTTTTCCCCCTTTCGAGGACGCGTGCAAAGTGGCCTATTTTCAAGGATGTCGTCTCTTCCCCACCCCCACCTTTCCCCTTTTTCAATTTTTTTTCTGACCCATCGCGTGAGGCCCCCCCCCCCCCCACCACCGTCGAATCTTCGGGACCCCTGTCCCCCAGCCCCCCTCTGCACCCCCCCCCCTTTGATTCCCTTCCGTATTTGGCTTTGATCGGGGGCTCCCCCCTCCCTCCCCCACGGTTTAGTTTCGCCATTAGTACCCCCACCCAACGCCGGCGTTGTGGGGCCCCCCTGTGCTTTTGTTTTTATTTTGCGTCCTTTTTTTTTCATAATTTTTGCTCTTTTTGTTCAATTTAGCTGGTTGAAAAACACTTCTGATTATATTACCGTTCCCTTTGGCCCTTCCTCGGGCTGGTTGGCGCTGGCTTTCCAATTAGTGACCTTCCCCTTCCCTTTTTTTCTTTTGGCTTCTGAAGAGAGCCGGCTGCTTCCCCCAGATTACGAGCTTCTTCCCCAAAACTTCCCTCTTAAGTTTGGTTCCCTCTTCGTTCGAAATTGCTGATGTCTGTCTGCGCTCGTTCCCTTGGTCCTTGCTGCGTCCCTGTCCCCCATCACGCAGTTCCGTGTTTCCCTTCCCATTTTCAGGCGCATTCTCGATGCACGGACATGGATCCCTTGGCTTAGTTGGACTTCACGTCCTCCCTTTTGCTATAGTTTTTTCCCGCCCGGACGGTTTTCCTTCCCCTTCGCGGGTTGGTTTCCTTTTTTTTTAAGCCCCCTTAGGACCCCTAACTTCGCTCCCCCCCCAAACCTTCAATTCCCAGCGCTTCCTTTTTTTGTTACTTCCTCCTGTGTGACCTGGCAATTTCCCCCCCCCCAATGGCTTTTCTATCCCTTTTTCCCGCAGTGTCCTCCCCCAGTTTCAGCTTGTGATGCTGAAGGGCGGGCTTGCGTTTCCCGGTTCAACAGACTTTTTTTTTTTTCTTTCACCTCATTTTTTTTCTCTCTATTCTTCTTTCAACCCCCGATTTTTTTTTTTTTTTTTTTTGACTTTTCGTTCAAATTTGTTTCTTCCGCGTCCATTACCTGATTGTGCGCCTTCTTTTTTGCCCCCCCCCTGTCTCGGTTCAGTCAGGACTTTCCCTTCACCATGTCGTTACTGCACCCGGTTGCCCGCGCTCTTTGATGGGTTACCTACGTGCGTTTCTTGATGCTTTTTTTCTTTTCACTTCAGGGGGGCTTGCATTTTTTGAATCAGTTCGGCCGATTTGTTGGCTTTGGTTATGCACTTTCCCCTCTCCGCCCTTCCCCCCTCGACCATCCCCAAGCGCTCTTATACCGAGGCCTTTTTTTCAGAACTTAAAACCGTTAAAAGGTCCCTTTCTCTCTTTTTTGTTGCATCATACTCTCCGTGGTTCTTTTTTCCTCTGTTGCGGCTTCGTTTGAAAACGTGGACCTCTGAGGGCCCACCCCCTCCGTGTCTTTTCAGGGCGTCCCCCCCCGTCATCTTGTCTCTGGACGCCCCCACCCGCCCGGCAGGCTGCCTTCACCCCGGTTGCGGCGCCCTTTTCGCCGCAAGGGTGTTTTTCCCTCTTTTGCTTTTTTGCGTTTTCATGCTCTACGGAACCCATTTTGGCACGTACAACGAGCCCGGGCCCCGCGAAATCGCTGATGAAGTGGGCTCCCCCAGTGCATGGCTCAATTCTGCTCGATTTTTTTTCGACCTTCTTCGGCCTTCGTACTCTCCTTTTCTAAAGTTTGAGACGCTATTGGCCTCGTCCCAATTTTGTTGAGCAGCATTCGACTCGGGTCCCAGTACATGTTTTTTTTTCGTGTTCAGTTCGTCCAGGCTGCGGTCTGACGGGTTCCTTTGTTGGTCCCCCCCCTTTCTTTTATATTCCCCCTATCTCCAATCGGTTCCAGTCTTGAAATTCTCTCCTCAATAAATGATGCGGCTCGAGGTCTGGGATCATCCCTTCTTGTCGTTCTTAGTCTTTTCCTTTTTGATGCATTTCCCCCGTTACCTCCCTCCCTTTTAAGTTCCTTTGTCCCCCCCCTGCTTTGCGAATGGCGTTGGGTGCGCCGTTGGTCCTTCCTGGACTCGTCTTGGCTTTGTTTTCCATCGCAGTGGACGCTGGTCGCCCAACTGTTAGGGTTATTTTCCGTTACTTGTCCAGCCCGCGGGCCTGTTTCGCCTGCTGGGGTTTCTCTGTCTCCAAATTTTCTCCCTCCTAATTTTTGTTTTGTTTGCTGAGATTTTGGATAACTTTCTTCGTTAAAAAATCCCCCCCAGCAGATCAGGCCGGCGCTTTTTCAATTACCCCCCTTTTCAACCCCCCTCCCCCCCTTTTTTTACTTTTTGCTCTTCTTTTGGGACGCCCCCAGTCACCACGTGACACCCCTCCTTTTCACCCAGCCATCGCCATGACGGATTGCGATTTTTCCCGTAAACGTTCGCTGGACTTTGCTTTCTTTCCGCCCCTCCCCTCACAAAGATTTTCTTTTCCTCACTCCCCTTTCTCCATAACTCCCCCTCGCGCGACTCTTTTTATTCGCGTTAGCGCTGGGAAAAAACACCAATTCGTGGCCACATTCCTGCCGAAATGTATATTTCCCTTTTTTGAACCAATTTTTTTTTTTTTCACCACCCTTGGAATACCCTCCTCCACTGTCGCCACGATCAGCACCATCTCCCACCGGGAAGATTATGATGTCCCCACACCCTCCGTTCTCGTTCCTCCCCTTCATAAGCAGGAACCTCTATTTGGGCTACAAAGCTCGCCAAGTCACTATAATTCCGCCCCCATTATATTCTTCGATTGCTTCGTTACCTGCCCCCCGACCCTGCCCTTCCTCTTTCTCAGCTCCTGCAGCGCCGAGCTCTTTGCATGCAAATCGCGCCCCACCCTTGCGGTGCTCTGCACCGTCTTTTTCCAAAAATTCAGGTCATTTTTTTTTTTCGGGTGCTTTCCAACTGCGGGACCTCCTTTTTCCATTCGTTTTTCCCGTTATTTGGGCGTTCCTTCCTCATAACTCCCCCCGGACAATTCAGCTTACGTTCCTTCATGGTTTGTCTGGCACACGGCGCGTTTTGACTTGAATTTCGTTACTCAGTCATCACAGTCTTGTTCTTGGTACGGCAGATTACTCCTCTTCTTTTCCTTTTTAACTTCAGGGTGAATCCCCCCGTTTCACCGCAGCAGCCCAAAGGAACGCTTATTTCCAACCCTTTGGCCTCCCCCTTTTTTCCGTTGAATCCCCCGGCGACTTCCATCACCTGGTTTGCCTTCTGCACGGTCTTCCCCCCACAGCAAACTAGCGGTTCCCCAATTCCGTGCCTCCCCCATCCAAGTCTCTCGGTATCTCTCGAATTTAGTTTTCCCAGACATGGGTGCGCACAATCAAGTCATTGATCGGGCGGTAAGAACCGCCGCTTTCTTTGTGATAGATCGCCCCAAAGCTGGTCAAGCATGTGCCCGCTGATGGCACTCAACCCGAATCTGGGAGCTGCCCTCTTTTTTCATCTCCCCCTCTCCCCTTTCCTGACCGGCAAAAAAGGTGGGGCTTCCGCAGTCGTTTTCCCCCCTGTCCCTTCCCTTTGTGTTTTCCAGGTTGGGTCCGTCCCCTCAAAGAGGCGCGGTTTTGTACGAATCAGACTTTGTTCTCCCAACGTCTCCCCCCGTCTTTTTCAAACTCTGTGGATCCTATAGACCCATTGACTGTCTCCGTTCTTGAATCCCCCAAGGCGGTCTGTGCCAGCGAGCTTTTCCTGTGCCGGGTTACCGCACGGTGCGTTCTTGTCGTGATTCCCCTCCCCCCCTTTCGAGTCGCTCAGCTTTTCTTTTCCCCATTCCCCGGGCTTTTGTAGTTTTCTTTAAGCATCGTAAGGCCGTCAGCGTTCTTGCATTACGGCTTTTTACTAACAGGTATTTTTCACGCGATTTTTTTCACACTTTTCCGCCCGACGCCCCTTGGTTGACATGAAAATCATGTTGTTCCAGCTTACAAGCGACTTGATATCCTGTTTTTCCCTCCCCCCCCCCCCTTTTTTCCCTTTTCCCCCTGAGGCGAACTGCCTCAACACCGTTATGAAAATCGGCCCCCCTCCCAGTTCCAAAAGCCGCCCTTTCCGTGACATCTTTTTTTGGTTGGCATTTCCTTTCTCTCCCTTTCTTTTGCATTTTTTCCAGGTTACTGACTAGGGTTCTTACAGTTTTTTTCCCCTTCCTGATTTTTTCAGGCCGCACGGGTTACAAAAGTGTAATTTTTTTCCTTGCCACCCTCCTTTTTTCTCGTTTGAACTAAGGATATTCCCACATGAGACCCACCAGTTTATCGGATCTTGCGGGCCACAGGCCTGGACTAATCTTTTTTTTCGTTCCTTTTCCCCCTTGTTCCGCGCAATCCGACTTTCTTGTTTGGGTGGTTTTCACCCCCCACGCGGAACGTCCTCTTCGCTTTCCAGCAAATGCTGATTAAATGGTCCGAGCAGGTCGATCTGGCTCGTTTAAGGCTTTTTTCGTTCCCCTCCCCCCCCCTCCCCTCCGCTCTTCTGTCCGATTTCCAGCCCGTCATATTTAGATGATCGCGATCGGACATCCCGCCACACGGAGCACTTCCCCTTCCCTCACTTCTGGCTTTTCGGTCTTTCTGGGTCCGGTTCGAACTTTCTTTTCAGGCCAGTGATGAGATCGGTGTCATGGTTGTCTCCGATGAGGTGATCCGACTTTCGCAAATCCGTTTTTTCGCTGAAATGTTTTTTTTTCATGGCTTTCACTCCCGAATCTTTCCGTGGATGTTCGACGGCCAATTACCCCCCTTTTTTTACAACGTTGGAATTGACGGCAAAAACCTTTCGACTTTTTTCTACCCCAACTTTTCCCTCCCCTATCTTTTTCGTTTGTCAGATCCTTTTGCTTTTTAGTTCGTAGAATAAAAAATGTTTTCTCTGAATTACCAAAGTTTTCTTGACTTCTCACCCCGTTTTTTTTGGATTCCCCCCCCCTTTTCGGATCTCCTTTCCTTGTCCTCCCGGACAAAATGCCGCGGCGGGAACTGGCTGATTTCCTCTAGATCCACCCTTTCTCTCATTCCAATTCTCCTTCCACTTTACCGGTTTCGACCCCTAGGCCACAGATGACGGACGCTCTACAGCCCGCTCGTCCCCCCTTTCCCTCGCGTTCCCATTTTGTTTTTGTTGAGGGATTGATGAATTTCCCTCTTTAGTTTCCCCTGGCTTGCAGGCCCCCCCCCGCGTTCCGCTTTCTTTTCTCGGCTCAGCCTGAACAACTGTTGTCCAGATCTTTCCCTGCTTTCGGTGTGCGCAACAGTTTCTCAGTTCCTTTTCCCCTTGCCTTCATTGAGTTAGGCGAGTGTCCCCCCCCCCAGTTTTTCCAGCCCTCGAGTTTCGCTTTTGGGGTCCCCCAGAAAATGGGCGTTGATCACTTCCCCCCCCCCCAAACCTCTTCTAGTTCCGGAAACCGATAGGATAGGCGCCTGGGGCGCATGTTTCATCCGGTTACTTGTTTCCCCCCTCTTCGCCGCACCATTTCCCTCTTGTAGAGTTTCATGGGACGTGTGTTAAACACCCATCACCTGTTGTTTGGTGTTTTGATGACAAATGGAGGTCCCCCTTTTTTTAGACTCGGTTTTTTCCCCAAATGCACCCTTGCCCCTCCGGCAGTGCTGCCAACCAACTATTTTCCAGAACCGTAAGGGCCTTTCTGGTCGGATTCATTGCTTTTTTACCTTTCATTCAAACGCTTTTCGCTTGGCGTCACGGTAGGTTATTGCGGGTTTTCCTGTTGGTTCCCCTCATTCCCCCCTGTCACCCCCTCGATTTTCCCCTCTACCGGTCCTTCAACACCCAACTCAAAAATTCTTGCGTCGTCGGGGTTGGCGCTTTTCTTTCGTTTACGCGTTTTTGGAATATTCTTGAAGTCGTTGAATTTTGCATGGTCGGAAGCAGCTTCTTTTTCTTTCAACCAACAATTTTTACTTAGCTTTGAAACACCACTCCCCGGTTTTTCTTATTTCAGGTGACCTCTGCCGAATCTGAGGCCGGTACTCTCTTTTTAATTTGTTCGATTTTGCGAAAATCAATTGACACAACGCTTGTAATGCCCTCTGGGTCTAAACGGTAGGTGTTTTCGGTCCAAGGTTAACGGTTTTTTAACGGCCTTCCGCGCACTCCCAGGATGGCCCACGTCGGATTTACTTTCTGATACCTCTTCTTGGCGTGCCGACTTCCTTTTACTAGCGTCCCCCACGGGCCGTTTTTGATTTTTCCCACCCGCCTTCCTCCCGTTTGTGGTCATTGAAGCCCACGTATTGCACTTCGTACCCACGAGAGTTTTTTTTTTTCTGGTTTCTAATTGGACGCCACAGTTTGACCAGTGACTTACTGCTTTTGCCACCCACTCTTTTTTTTTTTTTCTACTCCTGGTGCAAACCCCCGCTTCCTTTCTTCATCTGCAGGCTTCTGGGATTCCACTTCCTCTTTTTCTAATTCCGCCTCACCTGATGGTCAGCTCGTTCTTTTCTATGCGATGATGTCCCCCCCACCCCCTTTCCCTCTTCCGTGCGTTCCATCATTGCTTCGCGCGCTCCTTCACTGCTTTGTGTGCTTCCAAAAAGGAGGCGTTTTTCCACACTCCTCGATGGTTCCCGGGTCCCTTTCGTGTTTTTCCATGTAGTTTACCCCTGGCTTACCGTCCTCCTTTTGCTGGGTAAGAAACGGTTTCCAAGGCAGCACCCATTTTTTTTTTGCACTCTTGATCCCCCTTTTCCACCCCGGGGCTTCTCACATTTGGATACAGTCGGCAGAGAGTTAAGAGTTGCCCCCCCTCTTTTTTGCTGATTTTTTTTTTTTTTTCTTTTTGCCACTTTGTGCCTTGTTCCCTGAAGTCCTGTTCATCTCCGAAACTTCAAAAAGGTCTGTTCTCCCAATCCCCCCCGATCTCTTTTTGTCTTCCGCCCCTAAAATTGAACACACCCGCCCCAGAGGGTTCACTGATTACAGTTTCACCTCGTTCTCTTCTCAGTTGGAGTCTGTTGGGCGGGAGTCTTTTACTTTTCCTATATTTTTGAAGTCCCATCCGATTTTTAGGACCGAAGTGCAGCCCACCGGTCAGCATATGCTGAAGCCCCCACTTTTTTCTTTTGGCTTCCCCTGTTTGGTGCGTTTCTCCCCTTTGTGTTTTTTTTTAAACCGATTCTGATGTGCAGGCCCTGAGATAGGAGTCTCTCATGTTTTTTTTTCTCCCCCTTTTTCCCCAGTTCTCTTTAGGAAGCCAGTGAAAGGTTCTCCAGAGAGGAAACCCGTTAGGGGCACTTTGTCCCCCCAAGGAGTTTACTTCCCCGCCCCAACCCCCCCACCCCCCCCCAACGCGCACCCCTCTACCGCCGCTCCCCTCCCCCCTCCCCTGCCACTCAAGGCATCCACTCACCCCTCTCTCCGTCTCTTCTCCCCCCCTCCCCTCGCCCTCTCACGGCCCCCATTACCTTCCCTTTCCAGCCTAACAGTGGAGTACCCTCCAAGGTCTATGGCTCCTTTCCGCCTACAGTCCACCTGCTCGCCGGCCCCCCCCCCACACATGGCCCCAGGCACGCCAAGGTAGTTTGTCCCTCCTTCCAGGAAGGTTCCGCTATTAGGGAGTGTTTCCCTTCCACCTTTCGCCTCGAGTTAAATCCCGTCCCATCCCAGTTAACTCACAGCCTTGTCGCCATCCCCCAGCCTAACACCGAGGACACCTCCTTACTCTTTCTCTCTCTAACCAATTTATTTTTTCTTTTTTTGTTATTTTTTTTTTTTTTTTTTTTTTTTTTTTTTTCTTTTTTTTTTTTTTTTTTTTTCTTTTTTTTTTATTTTTTTTTTTTTTTTCTTTTTTATTTATTTATTCTTTTTCTTTCCATCCATGTGGTTACACCTTCTCTAGGTCTGATGAGCTGGGCAGGTTTGCATTCTTCCCGGCCTCCTGCCTCACCGCTATAGATGAGGACGGTTTATTGTCCTTTAACTGCTGTTTTCGAGATTTCCCCTTTATTGATCCTTGCCCCTAACATGGTGCTTTGGAGGGGAGTCAGTTTCTGATTCCTGCGTGGTGTTGGCGGCATTTTGGGTCCACTTTTCCCCCATCGACGATACCGGAGTTGATTAGACATGTCCCCGAATCGTTTTTTTCCCTTGCTTCCCTCCGAATCTCCCCTCAAATCGCTCGTTGTTTCTTTGGGATCCATCGCAGTATCCTTAGATCTGATCTCTTCTAGCCCGCGCAAATTACCCGGAACTTTACGTTAATCGAAATCTGTGTGGCTTTCGTTGGGGTTTTTTCCAATTTTTCGCTCTTTTCCCTGGAAGTGGTCTTTGGCTGTCACGCAGCGGCCCAGTTGGACGCTTTCGCAGAGTGGGTCGGCCCACAAGGCTCTTTTTCCCAATCAGGTTCCCTTTTTCCAACCGCCCGGCCGGTCCTGAGATGCTTCTGGAGATTCCCTTTAACGTGACATCAAGATTTTTCTCTCTTTTTTTCCTTCTTTTGATTTGAGACAACTTTCCCCTCTTAAATCATCCTCATCAGCCAGTGCCCGTCTTTCTTTTGCAATTCCCCCCCTGGTAAACAGCCTTTGTTCCGCTTACCACTTTTTTCTTTTCACCTTTCTACAGTTCCAGCCCCTTTTCCAACGCCTCCCCACCCAAAGCCACTCCGTCCGGATTTCTAATCCCTAACGCCCACGGTAGATGACTTTTACGGGTTTAAAACTCAACCCCCCCCCGATCGTATCGAATCCAGCACTCGATTTCTTCCCCAGATCTCCCTTTGAAGCATTTTTTTTATTCAGAGCCCTTTTTTCAGTCTCTGTTTACGTCCCCCCCCGACTTCCCTGCCACGATGTCTCTTCTTTGAAAAAGTGCCCAATTTTAACCGCGCACACGCGTCATCCACAGTTTAGCCACGTACGCCCCCCCATCCCCCCCCCCTTACTTCGAGCTACTGAACACCTTTTCTTTTTCAACGTCAGGTCTTCCTGCTCGCGTTCGTCACAACTTCTGTATTTCCCCGTTTTCCCTGCGATGCTTGCCCCGCTCTCCCTCCTGACAGTTTTCCCTGTTCTTCTCCCCCTCCCCCATCAGGCCGTTTTTTTTTCGCCTTTCTCGTTACCCGAAATTTCTGTCCCACTCTTCCTTTCCTCTTTCCTTCTTTTGCTCACATCCTCGTCCGTCTCTTTTTTTTCCCCCTTGACTACCCCCCTAGAACCTTTTTTGTCCCAACCCCCTTTGTCGGTTCCCGGTTTTCTTCTGTTTCCCCGAACCGGACCGTATGTTTCTGTCACTTCTTTTCATCGATATGTCGTCTACTTGTGCCTTACTCTTCCCCAACGTAATACCCCCCCTAGAGTCATCATGCACCCTCGGCGCGTGTCTTTTTGCCCTTATTTATTCGTGCCTCGCGTCCGAGATCGGAGTGGATTTCTGCTTCGCTGGAAAAGTTCTTTTCCTTCCGACGCGTACCAACTTTTATGAATAACCGACCGGCCCAGCAAAAAATGTCGACTGATTCCACCCCAATGGACCCCTTCCCCCCCCCCCCCCCCCCCCCCACCCCCCCCCCCCCCCCTTTGACGTGAATCCCCCCACTGGGACCCCCTCACCTTTTGTCGGCTGCACGGAGTAACCGCCACCCTAGTTTTTTCCCCCAGTTCTTGGTCGCAGCTCGGCTTCCCGATACTCCTAATCGATTATGTTTTGACGATCCTGGTTCACCCCCAGGTTTTTCCCTTCGCTCCACCCCCCTGATTAAGTCCCGGAATATTGTTTCACGACATCAGAGTCTTTTCGCACTTGCCCCCACCCCCGACAGTTTAACCCCCCCCCCCATCATATGCCGCTTGATGAAGCCGCATTTTTCCTTTTTTTTTGACCGCCTCCAATGCCGATCCAAATCGCGGGAAAGGTTGGATTTCCCCCCCCCCCCCTACCTTCCTGACAGTTTCCCCTTCATGTCAGAACCTTTTCTACCTGAGCCCGTTTTCCGCAAGGCTTCTTTGCCGCTTAGTTTTTCCCTCCCGTTGAGGCCACGTCCCCACCCCGCCATGTTGCTGCCGGCCGGGTTTTTTTTCAATTTCACTCCGTTTCCGCCTCCTGATTTCCTCTTTGTTACGGATCTCCTTCTCCCCGTAGCGGGACCGTCTACATTGTCCCCCCCCCTTGCATCTGATGCGCTGACTTTTTCAGTTACCGGTCATCCTGTTATTGGTTTCCCTTCACCCCCCCTTTCATATCGAACGAATCAGCTGAGAGCCCACGATTCCCGAGAGCGTAGTTTTGTAATAAGTCTTTTCATTTCCTGAAGTTTTTTTTCTTCCTTTCAGTTCCCAACATTTTTTCTTTTCCACATTCTTCTTTGCGCTTTCACCTAAGTTGGAAAGCAAAGCCCCCCCCCTCGCCGACGATCTTTTTTTTCCCCACGGACCTTGAGTTTGTTCAGGTTAACTACCCGAGTTTCTTTTCCTTACCCCCTTTATTTTCTTTTCTCCTCCGGCAACCCCCGCCCTTTGTCCTGCCCCACCGCACGGGCGTTTTTTTAATCTTTGGCCAACTTTTTTTCCCCGTCCTTCCAAAAAACTGATACGTCTGACATCTGGTTCATGCCGGCCCGTCTTTTGATGGGTGCATCCGGTCCGTCGGCGGATGTTCCCCCTGAGTTTGGTCAGCTCCGGGTACAACACGGGTGATGTGTTTCTTCTGCTCTAACACTCACTTCGGGAGGGCCTTCCCCTTCTCAAAGTTTTTCTCCCCAAACCTTTTTTCTTATCCCACTCCCCCCGTTCCCTTTTCGCTCGGTTCGTCTGGGCCACTTCAATTCCTACTCTTTTTTCGTTTTTTGTGAAGTCCCTCCAGTATGGCAGCGCCCCGCTACTTTTTTCGTGTTTGTTTGGATCTTTAATTCACTTTTTCCCTATCTTTTCCCCCCCCCCATGGATGAAACTGGTGCAGCAGTTCTTTTTGGCAACGAGTTTTTTCCCCCCCCTGGATTGACCGAAGACCCCTTTTGCGCCCGTGAGAATTTTTGCAGGTCCCAGCGGTTATGTTGCCCCCTCCTCCCTTTCAGCTCTTGCTCCATTTCCCCCCCGGCCAAACTTATTTCCTTACCTTTCCCCCTTAAGAGGCTTCCGATAGGCGGCCGGAATTTGGACGCTGGGTCTCCCCGTTATTTTCAGTTTTCCCAGTGGGATGGAGATCTTACTTTTTTTCTCTTCGCTTGAGCGGGTCATCCCGCAGTTCTCATTCCCCCCTGCCCGTTCCGGCCTTTTCTTTCCACCCTGCGCCTTTTTTTTTTTTCCATCCAAATTATTCCACTTTATTTGGCGCTGGGCCAATTTCACTTTTCCCCACGTTTGAATGCTTCGCCCCCCCACGTTTCCCCCCCCCCCCCCCCCAATCTTTCCTCTTGTGGTTTTTTTGCGCAAGAATCTTGGATGTAGGTCCTTTCTTCCCCCTTTCCCTGACCATTTTCCCACAGGTTTTTTCTTAATGGGCCGGCATCCCACGTTCCTAGTTAGGGTATTGATACATGGCCCGGTCCCTCGTCCCCTTTCTTTCCTTTGCTTTTTTCCTGCACGCCTTGATGTATGGCTTGAATTTGGTTTCGATCCCCCCCCCTCTTCGAGCTCCCCCCCCACCATTATATTCCTCCCTTTTCCCAACCGTTCGCGTTTTCCGTCCAGGATTCGGCTGCCGATCCCCCCAGTTTTAGGCCTTTACCTTTTTTCTGACTCACTTCATTCTTTTCTTTTCTGCTCTTGTCGTTTTGATTGTCGATCGCTTTCATTCTCATCACGCTCCTTCCCAGGACCCTTAGGGGCGCCCCGGTCCGGCCTTCGTCAGCCCTTCCCTGAAACTCGTCCTTTCCAGATTCTTTACTGTCCCTTATCGTCCCCTGTTCTCACGCGCATATTGGGCTCGTCCTTCTTTTTTTTTTATCGATTGTTCCCCCCCCCAAACCACCCGTCTCCTGTCCCGTCTCGTCAGCTTTTTCCCCAAGACTTTTTTTTCACCGCTTAGGGACAAAACTCCGGGTCTTCCCCCCTCTTTGGCCCGCGTCCCCCCCCCTGAAATCCCCGATTTACCCGGTTTTTTTCTTTCTCGAAATCCCCTCTTGGTTTGCTTTCTCCCCACTCTTTTCGGGGGAAGGCCGAAGAAGTGGCATCTGGCCAGCGTTTTGTTTTAGTCTTACTTATGGAGGGACTTGAACCACATTTCCTTTTTTTTGTACCCTGGTTTGCTGAACCACATCGAAGGAGAATCCCTCTCCCTCGGTCCCCCCTTACCATTTTCTTCACCGTCCTCTTTTTATGTACCAGAATTTAACTACCCGTCTGGCGGCGTTGAACGGTTTTTCCCACACTTTTTTTTTTTTTTTTTCGCCATTAGCACCCCCCCGCCGGGCGTTGCGTCCAACGTTATTTTTTCGCCCCTTTTCGTTTGGTCGATATCCCCCTCCGGTTTTCCTTGTCCCTTCCTTGGCTGTTGAACACTCTGCTCCGTTTCATGACCGTTCCACAAACTTTTCAATTCTGGTGGCGGGCTTCGTCGGCCCTGGTTTTTGCTTTCCCCTTCCCCAACTCCCCCGAAGGGGGGAATACCTTTTAGTGAAATGTTTTTCCGGAATTGCCCCGACCTCCGCTTTCCCCTCTTTACCTAGCTCATTGCATGAAATCCCATCCTCCCTTGAATCGTGTGTTCAGGCGCGAATTTTATGCGCCTCCCGGCAACTCGTGCGTTTGTTTGCTCTTTTCCCCCCAACCCCTCTCCGGGTTGACTTAACTTTCCCCCCATCAGGCGCCATTCTGTCCCCCAGGTTACCCCTTGATTTATTCCTGGCGCTTGATCCGTCCGGCCCTGACTGTTGACCTTTGTTTGATTGTTTTTTCTATTAGTGCGTCCGCCTTTTTTTCCTTATTTCCCCTGCCTTTTTCTTGCGTTTTTTTCCCTGTCAGCAACCGTCGACGACCCCCCCTCCACTTCTTTTTTCTTCCCCCCCCCCTTTCTTTGCGCTCTGGAGGCTTGGCATCCCTGTTTTTTTTACGAACCCCCCAAGTTCTGTGTCCCCGTTTGACTGGGGCTTTTGGTGTTCTTTTGAATCCCCAAATCTTTTTTTGACTTCCGTGCGGCCCTTTTCCGCCATTTTCCCCTTCTTTTTTCCAGTCCCGACCTTTTTCACACTGACTTCGGTTCCCTTTCAATCGGTCCATTCCTCAAATTTCCGATCGATGATCCCGTCACCCCCAACGATGTTTTTTTGCTCATTGTCTTTTTAAGAGAGATACCAATGATTGAGTCCCCCCTCATAAGCTCCATCCTGGGGTTTCTTTATCTTTGGAAAAGGTAGCGTTCTCCCAATGTTTCTTCCAGTGCAAGGTTTTGGCCTTGGCTTACTTTTTTACGGAGTGCAAGCCCCCCCCCCCCGTTGATGAGGTCTCTTGGTTTTTCTCTTTGCTTCATCCCGTGTTGCTTTTTTTTTCTCCGTCGGCCCTGTTGTTGTGTGAGTTTCTGGGTTATTCACTTTGTACCGGCTTGTCCCCCGAAAGATCTTTATCCGCCCAAGCTTTTTCTCCCCCCCACCTTTTTCCTTTTCTTGGCCGGAAAACTAAATTCGTTTTCCCCCCCCCGCCCTTCTGTGGTTTTCCAGGTCCTTTTTGGGTTCCGAGCGATTTGGTTGTTGCGTTCGTCCTTTGAACCCTTTGTCTCCCTTTCTCTACCGCAATACTTTATTGAGGACGTTGTCCCTTTTTTTTTCCCCACGGCGGTCCGAATTTCTGCTTGAAGCCCCACGCCCCCCCCCTTTCCCTTATGTCTCAACTTTTTTTGTTTTTCTCAAGGGTTCTTCTCGCCGATTGTTACCACCCTGAGCTCGGCGCTTATATTATGCTTAGTATCTCGGAAACCGTTAGTTTTTTCAGAGTAACCTGAGTTCCTGATCCTCCCCCTGGTCTTCCTGGCCCTTTTTTATTCCCTAGTTCACTGATCTTCAGGGAGAATCGATTGGGGGGCCGTCCAATCTCTCAGACCCTCCCTTGATTTCCGGAAGTTTGAATTTGTTGTCCCGTGACCGTTCAATTTTTGTGTTCTTTTTGTGTCAATTTTTTGCTGATGTTTTGTCTTTCTTTTCCCGTGTCTGCTTGAGTACCTGGGCGTTTTGCGGGTTCTTTTGTAAACTCCCACTTTCCCCGTGATTCCGGAATTTAGCATTTTTTTTTTTCCCAGCGTGAACGGGTGCCCGGAAATAAAAAAATCGATTTGATCTGTCGTGCTGGGTGATCCCCTTATTCCTTTTTTTTTTCGTTCTTATTCTTCTTTTGAGGGCTGCGTTGACGGGGCGACGTACTTCAGCCCCCGTTCTTCCACCGCCGGCTCTTGGTGTTTTTTCCCCTCAAAAAGGGAGTTTGTCCCCCGTTGATGGAGTCTGGCTCCTTCTTTTCCTGGGATTTTTTTTTTTTTCAGAAAGTTTTTTTATCCGGCCATTGGCTTTTTTGGGACCACCGGTTGGTAATCTCAACTCTTTTCCTTTTTTCTTGAGGGAGATGAATTTCCGCCTCTGTCCCTTTCTTTTCTCCTCTGTGCTCTGTTCGTTGATCTCTGACTTTTTTCTTTCTTCTCCTTTTGAACTATTTTTTTACATCTTTTTCCCTACTCCTTGCTCCCTGAGGTTTTTTTGTGCAACCTGCATCTGGTGGACTCCACGTCCCTTTTGGTCCCGCTCTCTAGCTCTGACTCATGATCGCCCCACCACTGCCCGCTATGTTTGCCTATCTTCCCCTTAGTTCTTCTCCTCCTCCTTCTTCTTGTGC
>Ga0179593_1464578_pt1 | contig 15487 bp, 17 predicted proteins | sample CZODoug2_1_08_16_FD_185931 | JGI IMG/M metagenome (GOLD analysis project Ga0179593, IMG submission 185931) | Vadose zone soil fungal communities from Angelo Coast Range Reserve, California, USA - CZODoug2_1_08_16fungal (PacBio error correction) | ecosystem: Environmental > Terrestrial > Soil >... | reverse complement strand
CGTACAACCCCCCTTGTAGAAAATTTAACCTCTCCCCAACCCTCCTTTCCTGGAATCCTCCGTCAAATTAATTATCCTTTACTTCACTTCGTCCTCCTGTCTTTCCGCCTTCCCCCCTTTTTGCTCGGTGATTTTTGCTTACAGGAAAACCAGAGTGAAAAGCCTTTTCAACCTGAGTCTTTTGATAGTGCTTTTTTTTTCTTCCCTCTCTCCTTTCCCCTTTCACTTTTTCTTCAATGGGTGCGTTGGCCCCACCCAATTGAACCTTCCTAATTTTTGTGGTTACCATTCCCTCCAGCCTTATCATTTCGCCTGAGTGCTAGCTGAGGTCCTGGTGGTCTTTAAGCCGCTTCTGCGGTGACATTCCCCTCCCCTACCCTTTTTCATATGGTTGAAATCCCTGCCCCACTAATAAGGAGGAAAAGTATGTTCTTTTCTTTTTTTTCATCTTTTCGGGACTTCCTTGTTCCGTCACTTTCTTTCGCCTTAGCTTTTTCATGTTCCGTACGAGACCCAATTCCCGCAAAAAAAAAGGAAATTCTTAAGGCTCCGGGTTAAGCTCCCTCCTCCATTTCTTCATCTTTGGATTCCTTGACTCTTTGTTCATCCTAATCCCCTGCCCAGAGCGAGGATTAAGTTGGTATTTGTGTGCGGGAGGACGCGGAAATTCGGTCCTTGAATTCCCCTTTTGATTTCCTCTTTCGGACTCTGACACTCTTTCTTGAACCTTTTTCTCAAACTCACAGCACGGTCCCTTCTGTGCTGCCTGTCCACGGGTCTAAGGCGTAGTGTTTTAACTCCCTTTTTGTATCTTCTTCGCCGGACGTCCTCCCTGCCTAAGGTTCGACCATCTTTTACGAATTTTTGCCCATTTCCGCAGATTTCGGGCTTGCATCCCTACACCAAGAACCTTTAGTCCTTCCCCACCCCTTTTAACTTTGGCTCTAGACCCCTTCTTTTGGTTCCCGGCACTGTCTAAAACTACGATTCTGAATTAATATAACCCGTTTTGACTTTTATTCACAACATTCTTCTTCGATTTTACTCCCCCAATTCTTCACCTATATACTATGGGGTGTTAAGGGGATCTTTTCTTAATTGCACTTCGAGACGTACGATTTCCGTACCACCCCCTTCTGCGTCCATCTTTCTTCACCCCCCTACTTCTACCTCGAGTATGAGTCCTCGGGTTATAATAGTGACAGCGCCAGTAGCTCGGATCTCTAATTTATTTTTTAGTTTTTTCTTCTCACTCCTCCTCCACTTTGCTTCCACCCCTCAACACAAAATTTTAATGCTATAAAGCCCCCTCCTTCCAGAGAGAGTTAGAATTTTCTTACCTTTTTTTTCCCAGTCTCTCTACTTTTTTCCCGTTTGAGTTTCTCCTTCGTGAGTTTTTCACTTCAGAGGAAGTAAGACAACACCCCATCCTTTTTTGTGCATTTCACGTTTCCCTCTTCATTACTACTCCTTTTCTGCTTCCATGGGTTGTCCCCCTCTGCCCTTTCCCCACAATGACGTTGATTTTTTCTCGAAGAGTATAACGAAGACAACCACTCCTCCATCCCCAAGATGTGTCCTATAACCGCCCGGAGCTTCCCCCCCTTTCACTCCAAAGTATCGCTCTCAATTTTCTTTACGCACCTTTTTCGTTCCGTCCCTGCCTTCAGTGTCTCCCCAATCCATTTCCTTAACTTTTTGTCGAGGTTCAAACAAGAGAGGTTGTTTCACTCAATTCTTCTGGATGAGCTCGACTTCTTCCCCCCCACTCCGACCCCCCCATTGAAGAAATTGCGCATTCTCCCTTCCCTCCTTTATTTTTTCTGTCATGGCAAAGATTGATCTTCTGACCTACATCTCGTTATCCCCGCCAAGTCTCTCTCACCCCCCAAGGTGTTTAATTTTGCTGGTAGACTTTTTATATCGCGAAGCGCCATCTGACCGCCTTTCTTGGCCGATGGCCCACGCCCTTCATTGTTTTTTTTATTATCGGACCTTTTCTAACGGTGGACAGGCAATCTCGGCGTAATCGTCCCTCCTTGATTTTTTGGTTTCCCCTCTGCGCCCTTGACCCAAAATTTCGATAGTGTGGTCGTAATGCTCCCAAACCCCAAACATCAGGACGATGAGTACTCTCCCTTTTTGCAGGTTGCCCACTCCACAACGTTCTCTCCCGCTGAAACCTTTCGCACCATTTCCCCCCCTTTTTGGTCATTGATGTATCACACTCAGCACTTCCCTCTTTGAAACGTGTTCTTAATTGTCGCTCTCGAATATGTCCCATCATGCTTTCAATCCCCTTTGCCAGAACACTCTGCTTTACTGACTTTTGACTTCCACACCGTTCGCTTTTTTTGATTTCTTTCTTTCTACCAAATTTTCTCTCCCTCTGTGCTTCTTTGTCGATATTTGTCCCCCCCCCCCCTTCCTCTGCATCATTCACTTAGTTTATCGCTCCGTTGATCAGGTTGTGTCTTTTCCCTTTTCCTTTTGCCCAATCTCTCTTCAATCTGCCAGTGATCTCTTCTATGCCCCCCTTATAGAGTTTCCCCACGTATCCTTCTCTTTGGCACGTGTCTCCCCCCTCCTTGATGTTTCAGATGGCCCCAAGATTTTTGACTTTGGCAAATTTCCGTCAACCGAAGCGCCCGTCCCCATTTGATTTCTTTGACTAAAGCAGCCATCCGGTCCACGCGTCCCCTTTAGCCTCGTCCGAAGGGCTGTCCCCCTCATGATTTGGTACAGGCTTTGACCCCTTTCCCTCTTAACCAATGATTCTTTTCCCTCGGATCTCCCGAACGCTTTCCTCTTTCCTATTTGTTTAGGTCTTTATTCCTGTCCTATCTTTGAGAATGACCAACTTTGGCTCTTTCCCCCTCCGGGCGGGGGCGGATTTTTCTGTCCTTCTACAAACCCACACTGCATCACTGTTTCCCCACTCTTTCTTAGTGCCGTAGTTCATGAACTCTCTGCGTCTCCTCTTTATTGCCCGTCTTTCTCTTGTTAAAATTGATGGGAAGGGATGAAACTTGAGACTTTTTCGCGCTTTCTCTTCCCCTATGGCCCCCCCTGGTCCCTTTTTTTTTTAAGTTTTTTTTTTCCTCCCCCCCCTTTCTTCCAAGGCCTCAACGTTTCTTGACGTCGGTTTCGTTTGTCCCCTACCATTTAACTTTGATGTGGGTATTCTTTCCCCCTCCCAACCTTGACGCGGGACCGCGATTTTGCGGAGGAGCTCTTTTCCGCTTTCTCCTCATACTTTGTTTTGTTTGTAGACTCTTCTCCCCTAATTTTCTCTTCAACTCTTCCTCTTCCGGTTTGAATGCTACATCAAAAAGTTTAAAGTGTGCGGTTCTGAACCCGCCCCACCCGTTCTTTTCCTTGCCTTTCTCTTTTGTCTTTCCCCCAAACTTGACCCTTTTTCCATTTTTCCTTCTTCGCTCAAGATTTCAAATCCCAGGCGAAAGCGTTTTTCTCCGGGTAAGCTCTTCCCCCCTACACGATGCTTCCCTCTAAATTTGGCAATCACCTTCCCGTCCCGAGATTTACCTTTCCCCCTACGGGAAATGCAATCCCTTTTTTTGCCACAGTTTTCTGCAATGTGCCTAAGCGACCCTTCGATGCCCTGCCCACATCCCAGTAGTGTCTATAACGCCAATTGGATGCCTCCATGGGAAGCTCGCAGTAGACCTACAGAATCGTAATGAGCATCGTTCCTGTTTCAGAGCTGAGTGTATGAGTGCTTCTTTCACTTGTTCAGACTCCCAAAGGCATGTAATTTCTCCCTCCCGTTCTTATTTTTTTTTAACGAGGCCGAAGCCGCCCCTAATAACTCCTTGCATGATTCCTTGGGCATCCGTACCTTTCCCATCTCGCTTTTTTCCCTCCTAACAATTCCTTTGCTGACCAGCATCCTGTGGTCACTTCGTGCCCTTCCCTTTCCTTTCCGACGTGACACCGTTCCATCAGGGTGAAATAGCTAGACTTGCTCTCCCTGGAGAACTCCTGTCTCCGCGATTTCAACCTCTCTTTCCACATCGATCCATGTTTTTCGCGCATAATGTTGACTAAATATCAACGAGTCCACTCTTTTCGTCCCCACTTTCCCCTCCCTTCGTACTCCCAGTTGGGCTAGAAGAGCCCCCCTTCCTCCCTTAAAGACAGTCAACGGTTGCCCTCTGAAAGCACAGTAGGGATGTTTCGATCGACCCTTTTTTCTGAGGCTTAGGACCCCTCTTCTCGATCACCGAGTACCGATAAATGATAGTCGGTTTTCATGAAAGTTTATTTTGTACTCACTTAGCCGCCACCGTGGACATTACTTTTGTTCCCAAATTTGTTAGCTCTTTCCCCGCTCACCTTTGGATTAGCGGCACCGGATCCCCACCCCGTTATATTCTCCTTCTTCCGTTTTAGAAAGATTCCCCTCCCCCCTACATTTCCGCTCGCTTTTTCCCCCCCGTCCCTGCTCCCCTATTTAACTCTCTTCCTTTTCCCCTGATCCACCTCTCTCACCCTTTTTTCCCCCGATCTTACACCCTTTCCGTTTCTGAGCGAAAGTCGTTTATGTTTCTCTTGAGATAATGACCAATCTCCCATCCAAAAGCAAGCAAAACCCTTTGCTTCTTTTGTTGCCACCCGGTTAGAACTCGATCTTCACGACTCCCTTTCCCGATTCCTCACAAATAACCTTGCTTTCTTCCAATTCTCCCCAATTTTCTTACCTTGTTTAGTCTCTTAAAGTGTTACTTAGTACCAGCAGCTTCTTCCTTTTTGTTTTACTCCTTCTCTTCTTTATGACACTTTTGATGTGGTTGTCCGGCAATCTTCCCCGTCGGCTAACTAGTTTTTTTTCCCCCATTCCTCACCGCTCAATTGATTGAGCCATACGTGGTTGAGTGTGGCGATACGCCTTTATACGATTTTCTTTTCGATTTTTTCCGTTCGTTATCTCAAGCGTCTCCTATCCCCCCTCCTTTGCCGTTTTGATCAATTCCATTTCTTGGCCCACCCTGTCCCCCCTCCAAGGTAGCGTAGAATCTTGGACGCTAGGGCCACAGATGTTGTTCTAACTTTTCCCTTTTTTTTTCGCCTCTCTTTCATATTCCCTCTAACGAAACCTTTCCCAAGAATTAGCACCCCCCCCCCTTGACTCACTAGAATTTCTATTTTTTTTAATTGCGGCATGCCTTATATTTTTTTTTTTTTGGTCAGAGTTTTTTTCTTACTTTCGTTTTTTTCTTGCCCTTGGGCTCGACCAGTCCCCCCACACTTAAAACTAAAAGTCGGAATTCATCCGGGTCCTTTTTTTTCCCCCTGGCCACCCCCTTCTCAGATCTCCGATGGCGCGTCCCACTACTAACGCCTATCCGCCGTGGGTATGCTTTCCCTAGAGTCCCCCCGGTTGAGTCCTTTGAAAATCGCTTATTCTATCGACGGTCGGACACTTTTTCCGCTCCCTTCCTGATTTCCGTTATATTTTCTCGCAGGTTACGAAAAAAATTTTCCTGCAACCGATTTGTATCCCCCTCTCTCCCGGCTTTTTTTTTGAGAAGTGCTTTCCCCCAACTCCCTTTCTAGTACCCAAATTTATTTTGGAGCCTAACTTCCCTTCCTGTACGTCCCCAGAAAGATTTGAGGAGAATTTTGCAATCCTCTTGCGGAGTCGTCGTCTTTTTGAACGGGCCTTCTCCAGTTCTTTGTCGCTACGCTCTCACCCCCCCTTTTCGGTCAAACTCGCCCCAGTACTGCCTCCCTAACCCAGTAGTCTGAGACGCTGTCGGAATTTACCCTTTTGAAATTCTTGTCCGCCCCCATGCGTTTACAGCATTCTTAACTCTCCACTTCCTTCATGTCTACGGCGTCTTTCTTTCTCACACGTTCTTGAAATTCTTCCGATTATATTTCTGCGATCCCGTCATCTTAACCCGTCTCTTTCCCCCCATCTAATCTCATTGAGGAGGGCGGATCTCCCCTCCCCCAATTTACCGTCCCTTCAGTTTGTTCGCCTACAGTGATTTGCTCTTTTTCTGTCAAGTCCTCTCCCCTACCTGTCATCCCCCACAGGGAGGCCCGCTGCAATCCCATATAGCTTTTTAATACCCCTGATTCTGCAGGTTGATGTCAACCATACGATACTTTCTTTCGTTCCTTTTTAACCTACCAATCCCCCCCCTCTCTCCCTTTCCTCCCCCCGGCATCCCGCCTCTTATTCGTTGCCCGGCTTGAATTGCTGAGAAACCCCCACCCGGTAAGGACTGAGGCGCCCTATTTTTTTGCCCCCCCTGGACACCCCCATTTGGAGGCTCAACTCCCCCAGTAGCCTTTCCTTTTCCTCTTTTTCCTATCTGCATTAACTTCACCATACATCCTGTTCCCCCCTCCTGGTTTACAATCGTTTAGAAGTTCGGTCAGATCCCCCCTTCAAAGAAAAAAGGATGAGGAATAGTCTCTTTTCCTACCGAGATCTTTATTCTGCCGGAATAAGTTTCTCTCTGACGGTTATTCTAGATCTGTTGAAAGGGTCGGCCTCACTTCTGTCTATACTCACACCTACCTCAGTGTTTTCTTTTTCGAGATATAAAATGAGTCCGAACCTTTCCACGAGTCCTCCTTCACCGTTCATCGGTCCATTCTTTTTTTCCCAGGCCTAAATACTGCGTCCATCCCACTTCGCCTTCGTCTGGATTACTTTTCCCTGTGGCCTTTCCAGAAACAGGTTCACCGATGTAACGCATCTTCACAGCGATGGTCCTTTCTTTTCCTCTCTCGCTCGCTTAAAAGTAGCTACTTCGTTGAGCCTCCCAATTTTTTACGTTTTCCCCCAAAAGCGTAATTATGATCTGCTTGTGTTTTTCGGCTTCACCCCCGCCTTCTCATCTCCTCTTAGATTGCTAGGTCTCCGTTTGTTCTGCCGAGCACTGGGATTTTCGTCCCTGACCGAAATATGTATCTTGTTACAAACTTCATCCGGTTCGTGTTACAAGCGATTTTCTCTTTTTCCTTTTGGGCTTTCCCCCCATTTGTGTACTTAGTCTGCTATTCCTTGCCCTCTCCGAAAAAAGGGTGTCCACTGAATTGCGTAAGTCTGACCTGTCTCGCTGCCCGTTCGCATCCTGTTATTGATTGTGACCATCGAGAAACATTGACCTTCCTCGAAAGCGGAGTTCTTTCCGTTTTTCTTTGTGTGCTATTTTCTGACGCCTCGATCCCCGTGCTTGTCCAATGAATGGGAGTAATTCTTTCCTGTTCAGGTTGAAGTTCCCCGAAGGGACTCCCGTTATCCTTTTTTCCTCCTCCCAGCGTTCCGCGGTCTTCTGCTGTTTTTTACCGACATGTGACCGATTTGTTGTTGTCTCCTGCGACTCCTCCTACCTGCGAAGCCTTTCAACTTCTCCCCTCTCGCACGAATTTTCGCCATGACTCATCCTTTCCTTGTCCAACTCTTAAAAAAGAAAGGGGTTTCTTTTTGGCCTAAAAATTTTTGCTCCCCCTGACTTATTTGGGTTTTTCACCTCCCCCTGTCTCAAACCTCCTTCTCGTCTTACCTAAAATCCTGATTGCTTACTTCTGCCCGCGTTGTTTATTTTCCGGGGAACAAGTTCCCCCACTGATACGGTGAACTCTTATGGATTTAGGCATGCCCCTTCGATCTCATTATCGCTCCCATTTCAACCGTCCCTTTGCAATTGGCACCTCACTAGTGACTGATCTTTCGTCTTTTGTGTTCTGCGAACTAGGCTATCTCTCCGCGTGTCCCGTTTGAACGTAAATAAGTTCTCTTTTTTTTATTATCCTCATGTAAGTTTGGAATAGCTCCTCTATTTCCAACTTTCTTCACCAACCACCCCCTTAGTCCCAAATATTAATAGTCCACGCCCTGACTCATCCCCTCCACAATCAATGATAGGTTGAAGACCCTTTCCTGCCTTCGGGGTATCTGTGTACAGTCTTGGTCCTGTTGCTTTTTTTTTTGCGGAGTTCTAATCCTATTGAATGCGATGGAATCGAAAACCCCCCCTTGGAACAACACACCTTTTATACGCTCACTTTGCAATCCATTTCGTTTCCCACAATCCTTGCCTTACCACCCCCGGCAAAGTTCTTTTTTCGGGAGAATTTGCATACCCACTTCCAACCCGCGACGATGTTGTTCCCTACGCTCCCCACAATCACCCGTATTTTTCGGAGCAAGCTTATCGCTTCCCGTGTACTTCTAGTTTCTCCGCCACTGTTTGTGGTTTGCCTCCCACATTCCAGGGAAATTAGTGGAGGTCTTTTCCCCCCCCCTGACTTTGCTCTTGCTGCCGTCCTATCCTTCACCACAACGGGACGACGACTCCAAACCCTTCTAACTTTGAGCCATTTATTCTGACGCTTGATTTTGCTTCCAGTTTTGCAAAGAGGAGAGTCGACCTCCATCTGTTCCTCCAAATCCTGTTTTCCCTCCCTGTCCCCTGCTCCCCGGTTTGCTCCTTTTTGGATGGTTTTTGATTCCCCTCGACTGTTCTCATTTATGGCATCGTTCTCTGACAACCGCTTTAAGTGTTACGGACTGCCTCGGCCCCCCTTTTTCGAATTTGGAACACGGAAATGAAGCTTTTACATCCTGCTATGTGGTCCTGACGGCGCGGAAAACCCCATTCTATCTTTGCGGTTTCGAATAGTACTGTCTCAACACCCCCCTCCAGAATCAGCTTTTCACTTTTTCTCGGTGAAAGCACCAATTTCTCCTCAAGCGCTCCGACCCATTTTCGACAAAAATCCTCTTTTCACGCTGTTTACTGCGCAGTCCTTTATCACTCCCTCCGATACCTTGGCCTTCATGTCCTCTCAATCTGTCTCCTTTGAGCCGAGGTTCCTAATCTTCTCCTCCAACTTTTACTCGATCCCCCTCAGCAGAGTTCCGTAATTTAGTGCCAAAAAAATTTAGTAAGGCCTTTCCCTTTCTTCGTGTAACCCATTCGCTGAGTTTATTGGACGATCGTTTTCCCCCCATTCGATTTTAATTTTTCTTTCCCCCCCTTTCGCTTTCATTTCTTTTGTCCTCAAAAAATTTGCCTTGCCCTCGCTTGCATCGGCCCCATTACTCTGGATGCGCAGTATTCGTTCCGATGGTAAACCTTATGACCCTTTCCATTCGTCGCCTCCCCTAGTCCTCCAGACCCTTAAACGTCGAAAAGTTTAGCTGTCCCTCCTTGCGTTCTCCTCGTAAATGCCTCCCCCCCCTGCCAGATCTTCGGCGCCTTGCCGTTTACCCTAGACAGAAGTTATGCTCCCACGTAAGCCGTTGGTAAACGGTTCCCCTCTTCTACCCCCGATTGCTGTTGATTCACGACAGTTCCTCACGAGTGCCTTTTCCTCTTCGTGATTCTTCTACTTCTCGTCTTCCCCCATCCGCCTCACAAATTTTTAAGTCTCTTTTAACCTACTTTGCTGTGCATTTTTCCATCTGATGTGCACCTTTTCTCTCAAACACTGTCTTTCCGTGCAAAGGCTGGAGCAGTGACTATTTTCCCCGTTCAACTTCTGGCTAAGGAATTTCTTGCCCAAGGATTTTTTTCCCTTTTTCCCTTTTTTGACGGGAGGTATCGTTCTGACCCTTCTCCCCTGCTTTCTCCCTTCCTCTTTCATCCCTCTTCCTCCATTCTTCCCCGGTTCCCTGTTTTAAGTGCAAATCATGCATGAAAATACTGTCTTTCTTCGTGTATCTCCCCCACTTTAAGTGTCTTTCTCCTTCTGGACCTCACAATCAACAGCCTCCTATTCCTTTTACTCTTCCTCCTCTGGAGTCGGAGATCTCCTTTACTCTCCCGGTTTTTTGACTAGCCTCTCCTCCTCCGAGCGATGAAACGCCGGTTGCGGTTGATGTTTCTCATCATTGCCCCCCTCTTCCCCTTTTTTCTGATAACCCACACCCTACCCCCTCTTTTTCAGAAACTTTTTCTTTTTCACTCTTTCTTTTTCCCACCATGGCGGTTTCCAATGATGCCTGATGACCTTCCTAAGAGTGAGACTGGGAACTTATTTAGCCCCCGATTCCTCCCCCGCCACGATTGGAACCCCCCCCATCCGTCCTCCCTTTGGCCTCAATGCAATTCAGGATTCTTTTCACCCACCTTCCTTTAACCATTCGTGGCAACACCTGTGATGCATGCTTCCTCGTCCAGTCACACTCTTCAGGCACATCCGTTGTCCCATCCCTAGACAACCTTTGAGTACATAAATGGTCATTCGCCCTGCCAAACGCACAGACAGGAAAGATTCACTTTTTGGTCGACCTTCTTTTTGGGACCCTCCTAAGTCAATCTTTAGACTTCCTCTTCCTCGCGTACGTAAGTTACTGTGAGTCTTTCCTTGTATCTTATGGTAAAGAGTCTACTCAGGTAAGCTCTTTCTCTTTTCGGGGCATCCCCCACTGTTCGGCGAGTCTTTGAGTGTGGCAATCTCGACGGGTTGAACTGCCTTTGTCCATCCCCCGGAATACATGAGTCGACTCCGTGCCACTTGGTCCTTGGGTCCCTCTGCTCTTCCCCCTCCTGCTCCCCCAGAGAGGTATGAACTTCTAGCCCCGTTTAATCTTACTGTTATCCCTCATGAGACCATTTCGAACGGTTGTCCACCAGATTCAATCGCATGTTGGCCCCCATTTCTCACCCACTTACCCCTTCGTTGTACTCTGTGGCTTAGACTAGCAGTCATCGTCCGCGAAACCTTGGGTCTACCTATGACACGCTTGTAAATCTCTTCTTTGTTCCCCCCCTTTCCATTGTCCTTTGAGAGCCTTCTTCCTCGGCTCTTGAGAGACGACCTTGCGGGCGATCATCAACGTTTGGCTGCTTGATCCCTATTCCTTCGCCGTCCCACCGCGGGAATTTCTGGGTCTGAAGCTGTTCGCTTGCGCGCTGATTTTAGCGGCCCCCTTCGCAAACCCGTTCACTTCATGCTCTTCTTTTTTTCTGGACGCTTCCGAACCCTCAATATTGCCTTTTCTCGTCAAAACCCCTTTTTCCCGAACTCCCTTACCGGCTGACACCTTTTACCCAGTTTTTTCTTCGATCTTCCGTACCCCACACATGCCCGGTGTTTCCCTTCTCCCGACCTTGTGTCCTTCCAGTCGCTCTTGTGAATCTCAATGACCCCCCCTCAAAGAACAGTGGATCGTATTTGCGTTTTCTTTCCCCCTGCTTTGAAACGCGATTCTTCATTTCCTTTTTTTCTTTTCCCTGATTTCCCCACCCAATCCCCCCTCTTTCCAGGAATGAATGCGCAACGGGGTCCTGCTTCATTTTTTTGTAGTGTAGTACACCCTTTTTTTTTACTGAACGCGCGCTCCAGTCTTCTTCTTCAGCCCCCTTCTGGTGTTCTTTCCCTCCCTCATATTTCTCTGCCCTTTCTTTGGTGGTTGCCATCCAGCAGCAGGGAGTCAATGAGACTTTCCCCCCCTTTATCCTACACATTCTAAATAAGTGGTTTCGTTTTTCCTCTTTCCCCTGAGGTATAGACCCAGCGTTCTCCTTTTTTCCTTCGTTATCGCCCCTCTTCCGATCAAATCCTTTCGGTGGGTGAAGTTTTCCAATGATGGTTCCCTTACGACAAGCAACCGGTTTTAATGAGAGGAATCCGGGACCCCCACCTAGTTTTTCTCTCATTCCCCCCTTTCTCCCTATTCCTCATATTCCGACCCGCAACCGGACAAAGACTTCCCCCAGTCCATTTGACTCGTTTTTCATGATTTCTCCTCTCTCTTTCATTCTGGGGTCAGTTGAGATTTCCCCGTCCGTCTTGAAGACTTTCCCTCGGCTGTAGTTTGCATGGTGAGCCCCCGGCTCTACCCAAAATTTTCAATCCACGGAGGACTATCCGATTAACTCCGTTTCTTACACGGTAGATATCTATATGTTTCCTTCCCCCACTTAAGTTAGAGTAGTCCTTTTGGTCCCAGGCTTCGCCTAAGTTTTTACTTTGACCCAAATCTTTCTACTTCGATTCGTTTGTTCTCCCAATTTCCTTCAAGGAGAGTTCCCCCATGATATCTTCGGTGGCTCACTTGGCCCCCGTGGAAACCTCGGAAACTTCAAGAAGATACCCTTTGATGCGATTCAAACGCGCAGGTATTTTATCCCTGATGCCCAACCCAATACAAGTTTTTCTATTTTCTCCCCCACTTTATGTGTGAGTCTATCCCTTTTCTTTTTGTTCTTCATTGCCGCCCTATTCCCTTGAGCATAGCAATTCTTCTTGTTCGCGCTGGTGAACAAAGGTAGTCGTAGGACTCCGTCTCCCCCCCACGGTATTTTTCAAATCTTCGCCTTTTTGCAGGATGCATTCTCCCAGTCAGATGCGCTTTGAAACGTTTCAATATGTCGGAACACTCCTGGCCGCATGCTTACCCTTCAACATTACTTCAATGCCCTCATTTACGCCAGTTTTTCTCCCCCGTATTAACCCCCAGGCCAAACCCGCCATCTCCGTTGGTTCGGCTTAACCCAGTTTCGTTAAAAATAGTAATCCCTTCTACGATGCGGTTCTGATTCCCGTCACTTACCGGAACCCTGAATCTTTTTTTCCGCGATATTGTGATAGTCCGCCCCTTTCATCCGAAGCAATAACGGCCTTCCACGCAAGCCCCCGCCCAAATAGCATGCTTCTTCCCCCGAACTCTCTGCGGGTTTTGCTAACCCTTTCCAAATTAGGGCTGGAAAGTAAAAGGACCCCTTACCGCTTTTTTCCGACCACCCGGCATCCACGACAGGCGCTTTCAGGCCGACGATGGTGATCTTCCCCTGAACTTCACCCTAATTCAGGATATGAAGGCGTCTTTTTTTTGGCCAACGGCCCCCCTTTCTTCTCCCCAACAGGATCTACGCCCTTAGACTATCAAGGGAAATTCCACTAGACTTTCCGCCCATGTCGTTACCCCATACGTGTAGCCGTTGTGCAGATTCCATCCACTTAAGCCCCCCAGGCTTCTCCTCAGGGAAGTCTGCGCCGCTCTATGCCGGATGGTTAGCTTCCTTGTGAATAGATCTTAATTTTCTGCTCCATGGATTGAGTCCCTCTACTTTTTCCTTTCCCTCGTTGTTGTGCTTTATTACCAAATTGCTGCCCCTTCGCCGGCATTCACCGTCCTCGACAATCCTGCTTCCCGGCAGACTCCCTCTCGCCTTACCTCAACTTCTCCTTGCAGTTTGTTTAGTGGGCTATGGGGTCCCCTTTAAGACTTCTTCAACGATGTGTCCCCTTCATGAGGCCCAGCGATGTTCTTTTCTTATTCCACCCTATCTTGCACCCCGACTCCCTGGTTTTGATAAATGCTTGTCGTTGCACCACACACTTCTCCTTTTCATCTATCCTTCATGATGTGGGTTTCAGCACAGAATCCACACCCCCTTTCGCATAGAATGAGATCTCTTGCGGACTTGGGTGTCTCTCCTATCGACGGCTACGGATTGTATGTGCCCTGGTCCCTCCCCCCAAATGTTCCACCCTTCATCCTAGTTTGTAAGATTCCATCTATTCTTCTTTGGGCTTTCTTTCTTTCTGTTTTCCTTATGGTTTAAGCAGGTCTTCTCTCCTTCCTCCCCCGTAATGGCGATAAGCCCATTCGTTTCAACGTCCCTTTGACTTTCCATTCGCGAGACATCTGCCTGTCTCGCCCCCCCCCCTCATATCTTTTTTTCAGATAACGTGCGAAATCCTTTTTTTTCCCCCACTTCCCGCAACGCGGGAGTCTTTCCGGGGTTCTTTTCCGAGGGAGAAGACGCCCCTGCTAAATTTTGCATCTTCCTGCCAGACATTCGGTTTAGTGAGGGAAGCTGTTACCGTACTAGCTTTTAACGTTCAAGGACATTTCGACCCCCAGCGTAGACAAGCATGTTTTATGAGTGGGTTCCTCGTTTGACCTCCATCCTTTTTTTGGAGATCGGCGCCGAGCCCCCTTGCTCCTTCCTTCAAACCCCCCCGCGCGACCCGCATTCCCCAAGTTGCCCTTCTCAAGATCGGCTTCCCTACACCAGTATCAATAAAACCATAACCTTTTTCTCCCCTAGACACTTGTCTTTGGGTGTTTCACTTGTCTCCAACAGCCGGATCCCATTTGAATCTAAATCCGCTGCATTCTTCTTCTGATGAAGTTTTTCGGTTTAGTGCTCACCCGTAGATTAATCTTCGCCTTTTGTCAACTTTCCTGGATCCGTTTTAAATTATTCCCTTCCTCTTCAGTATCGATTTTCACATTACACCACCTTTTCGCCCCTTTTTCCACAGACAGAGGCGCTCGGCTTCCCTCTTTGTTCGCCCATCTTCTCTCTCCTTTTTCCCGTTAAAACCCCTTAATCATTTCTCAATCTGTTTCAGTTTCAGACTTTCCACTTCAATACCCCCACACTACCCAGTAGTTATAAACCCTCCCCTAGTCACTGCCCTATTTTTGACACCAGGAGGAGTGATGAAACCTTTTCCTTATACTCTTTTCCCCCAGTACTGTGCTACAGTCTTGTCCTGTGCGGGTCATGTTTACCTTTTTCTAGGCCTTACTTCGATTTCAACCCACCATTTTTCCAGAAAGATTCCCTCTTTCCTTTACTCCTCCCCCTTTATGCTGCTTTCCTTGCCCCCATCATTGCCATCCCCCCCGGCAACTCTTTTCTGTATCTCAGTTTTCGAACCAATGAACACAGCGCCCCGAAAGAAATTTGTTCCCCTCCTTCTCTCCCAATCCCACCACGCTTTTTCTCTCTCCCTTTATCTGGCGACCGTTGCCGGCTCAGTTTTTTTCTCCCTCTTCCCCTTCTGGCCCCCCTCATGGCTCTTAAAAGAGGTGAGGATCCCCCAAGATTTTTGCCTCCTCTCGTGTTCTTACTTCTGATTTCTTCAACCAACGTTGGACGAAGATTCCCCAAAAAATGTTGACTTTTGCACATTTCGCCTCTTTTTTGAGGACCCACAGAGGGAATTCCTTCTCCTTCCTGCTTCTCCCCATTTCCCATTCCCCTTCCTCCGAGACACTTTTTTTATGATTTTAGTTAATTGATTTCAGCGTCATAGCAGCCTTTATGGCTCAGCTGGAAAACACGCTTTCATTGGGTCCGGATGATATTTCCAAGTGGTAGCAATGGTGGCACATCCCGTTTTTACAAATTACTCGTCGGAATTCTCCCCTTTCTTCAAACGCCCGTTTCCCCACCAGACTGCGGTACTGCCCCCCCTAAATTGATTACTAGTCTCCTTTTTTTTGAGCCGGTCCCGCTAAGCACCCCCCGTTCGCCCCCCGAAGTTTCCCTCCCAACCTTTACAAAATAATCTTCATAGGGGTCCTTCCTGCCGGTGATAGTCTCCCCCCAGCCTACCTTTTTCCCCTTTAAACTCGCCTCTTTTCCAGGTCAGTTAGTACTCCTTGTCTCCTCGGTCCGCTCCTCTGCAGTTTACCGAGCCTTTTTTAACCTCCGCGCTTTCAGTTGTAAGCGTTCCCCCTGGTCCTCGTTTCTTC
>Ga0179593_1684016_pt1 | contig 15488 bp, 27 predicted proteins | sample CZODoug2_1_08_16_FD_185931 | JGI IMG/M metagenome (GOLD analysis project Ga0179593, IMG submission 185931) | Vadose zone soil fungal communities from Angelo Coast Range Reserve, California, USA - CZODoug2_1_08_16fungal (PacBio error correction) | ecosystem: Environmental > Terrestrial > Soil >... | reverse complement strand
GGCAGAAGATTCCCCATTGGAGCTCTTTCCCGATACCCCAGCCCCTCCCAAAGGCTGAGACTCTTCGTTCGGATACTGGGACCCGCTGGTTAGCGCTCCTGGGTGTTCGACGTCTTTCCTCTCTATTCCTCGGTTCCCGTCCCCCCACCTAAACCTCGGGCCCCCCTTTCTAATGCGGACCCCCTTTTTTCCCTTGACTTGGGCTTTCTCAAAAGTTCATTAGTGGTTCCTTTTTCTAGTTCTTTGAGTTTTATCTTTTCGATGGATTTTTCATTTTCCTTCCTCCTTCCCCTGTACAGCTGACTACCTTTTTTTTTTTTATTTGGAGGGCAGCGAATTACCTGGGGTCCCTCCCTCTTTTTTAACTCCTACTCTGTTTGTGTTGTGTTTTCTTTCGCGCCCCTTTCTCCCCCCTCCAAAATGACCCCTTAATTTCCCCCTTTAGAGCAGGCGTTTTTTTCTCCGGAATAGGAACCCTAGCAGCGTCTTGAGTCAGTCCTTTTCCATCCTTACAGGGACCACGTCCCTGTTCCCTTTTCTTCCTTTTGAGGTCTCGCAACCACCATTAGATGACCCTTCCGGGCCCCTGACGCCTTTTCCTTGGAAGCATGGTCTTTTCCTCCTTAAGGGCCGGAAAGTCGTTCTGTAGAAGAGGGTGTTCATTTTCACAGGACTCTCAAAATTTTTATCCGAGGCATTTTCAAGGGTCTGTGTTTTTTTCCTTCGGTTGCACATTCTATTCTTTTCCCAGATTTTTTCTTTTTCTTTATAACTTTTTCCCCCTTTTTTTTTCGAGACCCCCTGTCTCGATTTTCCCCTCGATTACAGATCTTTTCTGTTGGGTTCTAGAAGGGCCGGGTCTTTCCCCCAAAGGACCACTCCAAAAGGAAGTTTCCAGGCCTTCTCCCTTTCGGACACCCTTCTATTTTACCGCATCCTTGCTGTCGACATTTCTTTCCAGATCGGATTTTTCTCCTTTCTCGGCATTTACTTCAAATCATGTGCGCTTTTGTGCTTTCTTTTTGCCATGCCCCCCTCCCCCCTCTCCCCCACAGAGAACTAATGCTTGACATGCGGGGTTTTTTGAGATCACCAGACCTATTTCCCCTTGGAAGCCAGGCCGATTCCCCCCCCACGCGGAACCCCCATGAGGGCCCCCGACAACACCCAGGTCCCGAGTCAAGTGTTTGTTTTCTTTCCCAGGGCGGATTTTCTTTAAAAGCTTGTAACCTCCTGGAGGGTCCCTTTTCCCGGCCAGAGGGGAAAAGCTGCTCCCTCTCCCCCCTGCTCCTGGCAGGCGCCCCCATCAGGACCGGTCCCCCCCCCGTGAGGCAATGCCCCCTGGCAATCTTATTTCAACGGAAATTTTCTTTTTTGATCACAGGGGCTCCCCCTCGTTCCGGTTGCCTTGTCGCCTTGTCTTCTTGCTCTTTGGCCTTTTATTCACCCCCCCCCCCAACGGGTTACAGCCCCTTTTCCACCCCGTAGCCAGTTTTTCCCGAAACCTTTTTTGCCCACACACCCCCTTTTTGACCCGACCCCCCGACCAAGCAGCTTTCCCCCCTTGCTTCAAGAACCTCCCAAAGGGAACAGGATTTGAAGAGGGCTTGGTCCTCCGTTCTTTTTTCCCCTTTCCCTGTTTCGCGGAGACCTCCCCCCTGTAAGTTTACAGGGGAAACCTTTAACACTCAGAGGTGCTGTCAGTTTCCTTTTTCTGCGTTTGCTAATTAGAAACAAGCGACAGAACCATTGTTGGCGCCACCACCATTTCCCCTTTCCAGCAGTACCACAGGAACGACGTGGCCTTTTCCTCACACCCCTTTTTTCTTTCAGAAAAAACCTTTAACCGCAGAGTACGCAGTCCTTAAGGTTTCTACTATCCCTCCTTTTTCTGACAGGAAACCTTTTTTTTTTTGCCTCTTTTCCCCCCCCCATTTTGGTTTTTCCCTTTCCCGGATATCATAGAGCCAGGTTCTTCCCCTGTGGATCCCCTTCCTTTTCAAGGAAGGGTCCCTTTTTTTCCTCCCTTCAGGTCGCTGTTTTTTTTTCAAACGATTTGGAGGAAAATGCCAGGTGTCCCCTGAACCCCCAAGTTCTGAGACCTCTTCTTTCTTCCGAACTTTTTTGGGCATCGGTGGCCTTCATGAAAGACCTTCCGTTTCCCCTGAAGGAAACCCCCCCTTTTTTTTTATATGCTCTTGCCATGAGATCTTCTTTTTTTTAGGGGGTTTGTTTTTCTCCCCACCCGTAGCGTGGTCGCACCGCTTGTCCTTTCATTTGCGCCCGGCTCCCTTTCAGGGGTCCTTATTTCGCAACCCCCCCCTTCAGAGGAGGCCTTTCTTCGCTTTTTTGTTCTTTACGTTTTTTCCCTCCGTGAAGTAACCATTCACCCTCCGGATGTTTTTTTCCTTGTTTTCCTTTGGCCCGAAGGCCCCCCCCCCTCCCGCGAATTTTCGACCGTCTTGTTTTTTTTTTTCAACAAGCCTTTCCCTGGTGTGCGGACCGACGACAGGTAGCCCTTCCCCCTTCCTTTTCCTGTCTGCGTAGGCGCTCCCCTGCCCCTTTTTTTACGAAGCGGGGTGCTCTCCCATCTATCTCTTCCTCCTTCTTTGTTGCTCTCTTCCCGGTCGCTGAGTTTCCTTCGAAGCCGGTCGTGGGTCCTCCTTTCTTTCGCAAGTTTTTTCTTTTGTCTTTCCGACCCCTTCTGCTGGGACAAGGACCTCCTCTCTTCTTTTCGTTTCCCCTTTTTTCCTTTCAAGGAAAACCAACTGTTCTCCTTTTCCTCCCCGGTCGATTTTCACGGAGGGGAAACCCCTTTCCCAGAAGCGCTCTCCTCCTTGCTATTTTCCCTTTTTTCCCGACTTATCTCTTCGTTTAGGTTCCTCTTCAGTGCGGAAAAAACTTTTTTGGATTCCATCAAACTACCCTCCCCACGAAGCAGATCTCATTTTCCCTTTGTATTCAACCTATTTCTTTTTTCATTCCTCCCAGATTTTTTTTCACCTCTGCCCCGAGAATGACCCTTTGCGTAGCATTATCAGGAAGGGGCCTTTCTCCGCATGTGGTCGTTTTCTTTTTCCTTTCTACTTTTGCCCCCTTCTTTCCCTTTGCTGGAACAGCGACTAGGGCTGCACCCTTTCCCCTTTTTTTTGGGCTCTCCGTAACCCTTTTTTTTTCCTTCACCGGGTGAAGGGCATCTTAATCCAGGTTCGGACTTCGCCCTTTTCTGGGAACCCGTTATCCCCCCCCCCCTTGTCCCCCGTTTAGACCATTTGGTCTTCTTTTTCTACTTATGCTTTTTTTTTTTTTTACGGAGGCCTGTGTTTGCTTTCATTTAACCTTTTCTTCCAATAGCCGTCGTGTTCCCTCTCGTGACGCAAACAGCCCTCTGAACTTTTCCGATTGAGCACGCTCCCTCAAGGTCATTTGTATTTCCTTTTTTTCCCCCCCTCCTTTCTGGCGCTTCTTTTTTTTCACGGGGGCCCCGCGTTAGTTGTGGTAAAGGTTCAGCCTCTTCCCAGTACATCCTGTTCCCCCTTTGCGAACCCGCCTTTTCCCCCTTTTTTCTCTTTTTTCGTGTTTACTTTATTGGATCTTGGGGCTGTTTCTTTTGCGCGTTCTTTTTAGGGTGATGACTATTCCCTCTCCCCTCTCCCCCCCAATGGCGTAAAGGGACCCTTTCCCCCCCCGGGACTTCTGCTTATGTATCCCTTTTTTTTCTCCTTGTCTTCCTGGTTTCCTTTTTTTTTTGCAGACTTTTTTTTTGGATTTCCCCCTGATGGAGTCGATGTGCCTTCCCGCTTTGCCAGGAGAGTTTTGTTTTACTCTTGCCGACGGGTGTTGACGTCCTCCTTCCAGGAAGGTGGTCTACTTCCTTTTTTTCTTTCCTGTGCTTCATCCCCGGAAGCCCTTTTTTCGGGCCTGGGGTTTGCTGTCGTTTGTTTCCGTTTCCTTGCGGCCTGCTGCTTCCCCTTTTTTTTCCTGGCGTTTTTCTCTCATTTGAAGTTTCTGTTCCCTTCGTCGGTTTTTCCCTTTGGGATGGGCATGGTACTTTGCCGAAGCGGTCTTTTTCTTTTTTTGTCTAGTTTTTTTTCGCATCATCCCTGTTTCCCCCTTTCCCCCGCCAACCTTTACCGGGACAGGATTCGCCGGTGCTTGATTTTGTCTTTTTTGGGTGAAGTTGGAAAGGGTAGTTTTTCTTCCGCCGATGGGTGCCTTCCCTTATTTTCCACTATTTCCTCTTCCTTTTCCCCTTCGCCACGATGACGATTTCCCCTCCCTTGGAGATTTTTTTCCAAAGATGATAACCTTATCTGCTCTATATGTCCGCCTTTCGGTCCCACCTTTCCCCCTTTGATGGTTTTTCCTGCCCGGGAATGAAAGGGGCTCGAACGAATGGTCCAGAGGGCGGAACCCCAATCCCCCTGGCCCCTTGGAGACCTTTGCTCCCCCTGCACGGAGACTTCTTTTGCCCTGGATGCGCCCCCGTTCTCCGTTTCCCTGTAATATTCCCTTACTTTTCTCTTTTCGACAGTTACGTTGTTTTTTTTCCTGCTCCCTTTCTTTTCTATATGTTTGTCTTCAAACCTTCGGTTTTCTTTTTCTCCCCCGATAATGTCCCTCTCTCTATCTTTTCCTCCTCCTCTTTTTCCTCCGAATCTTCCTTCCCGGTGTCTCGCGATCCCCCAACAAAAGGGACACCTAATTTCCCTTTTTTTCCGTCAGGGGGCCTCTTCTGAACATCTTTCCTGACATAAACACCCCTGATTTAGCTCGCGCAAAGAAGAAGCCTTCTTCAGCTAATTGCGATCCCCCTTTCAAACCCCTTTCTAACGTGGACGGTTGTCTTCGAAGAATTAGACTGAAATAATAAGGGAAAACTTACCCCGTAAAAAGGACTTTTTTCGGTTTTTGTTCTTTCTGATGTGTCTTTTGTCGCCATGGTTCCCTTTCGAAACCCCCTTTCTCCTTCCGCGAACCCTTTCAAGGCAGTTTTCCCCTGTCTCTAAAGGCGACATGTCTTGATAGAGCAGTTTTTAAGAAGGTGCCCCTGCACTTTTCCTTCGTTCTCTTTAGACCCGCGTTCCCTCCCTTTGTCGTTTCCTCACGGCCCAGTTTGGAGGTTTTTTTCCCAAAGGCCCTTCCCAACAGGGCACGGGCCCATTGTTAGGAAAACTCCCTTTCCCTTCTCTTCGACTTTTAGAGAGAGGCCTTCTTGCAGATTGACTTCGGCCTCTTATCTTTCTCTCCCCCTTGCTGGAAGGTCCATGCCCCTCCCCCTTTCCCCCTATTGTGAACCCACACGAGACCCGGATGGCCCGCCCTTAAATGAGCTAACCTCCCCGCGAAACAGGGGTTTTCCCCTTTCCGACACAATCTGCAAAAATTGGGTAAAGTCTTTTTTAAACCTAAAACTCTTTCAAAAACTCACAGCAACCCCTTGGTAGGTTAATCTTCCCCTTCCTTCAGGGCTCATCGTTCCCTTCCTGTAAAACCTGTATTCCCTTCCTTTTCATTTTCTCCGGTCCAAAAAGCTTCTCGAAGAAGCGATCCCCCATTCCCAATCTACTTGCAGTCGTCCACCTATCCTGCCCCCCCCCCTCCCAGAGGCGGTTGAGCCCCCCCTCCCCCCCCTTCCCCCCCCTGCCCGATAAGCCACTATGACGGAATGGGACAAAGTGCGCCCTTTTTCTTTCCAGTTGTGATACTTTCCCCTCCAGAGGTTTCCACTCTCCCCGGTTGCGCCCTTCCCTTTGTCTACCTTTTTTCCTTAAGGAGGTCCCCTCCCCAATTCCCCCTCTACAACCCCTTTCCCAGCACCCAAAAAGACTTTTCCCGAAGCCATATTTTGCCCCCCCCCCTTGACCCCAACCCCCCCCAGCAGGCCTCGGCATTGCAGCCAAATGACAGGTGACATGTTTTTTTTAGGCGTGGGTTCCTTCACTCCTGACCCCCCCCTTTTCATCTTTTCCTTTCCCTTTGCCTGAGAAACCACCAAGCGCCCTCAGAACAAGGAGTCAAAACTTCCAACCTGCTTTTTTTTTTTTTTTAGGCTTTTGTGATCCTCCCGACAGGTGGGGCATTGGACTTGGCCCCCGGGCCAACCCATCCCTTTCCCTTCCAGGACGAGGTGGAGTTCTTTTCCCGATTTGCCGACCACGAGTCCCCAACACCAGGGCCCCTCCGTCCGTGTTTCTCTTTCCGCAGCCCATCACTCTTCTCATAGAGCCAGTTTTTTCCCCGGGTGGCAGGTTGCCTTCGAAAGGCGACACCCCCCTTAGATCCGTTTTTTTTTTTTTTTTTTCCCCCCGTCAACCAGGGGAAGACCCCCTCCCCTGACCCCCCTGCGCCCCCGCGGCGATGTCGCTGTCCCCCGTGTTTTTTTTGGTTGTGGTTGTCTTGTGAACGATTTGCCAGGGGCTTTCTTTTCCCTGTCCCCCCTTGACCCAAACCTCCTCCCAGGCCGGCGAGAAAGTTTTTTGTCCATCGGTTCTTTCTACGATCGTTTCTTTTTCGCCATACCTGTTGGTTGGGCTTGACTCCCAAGTCTTTTCCCAGGGCGGATTTTATGGTTCTACAGGATGCCCTTTCCCCGTTGTTTTCCGGGTGTCTTTCTTTGTAAGACACCCGTTTTTCTTTTCTGGGAGCCCTCGTCGTTTCGTTCCAGTGCGAGATAGCGCACCTTTTGGTAGGCCCGAGGAGTCTGCTTGGCTGTTACCCTTCCCCCCCCCGTAAACCCATCAGGACCGCGTTTTTCTTTCCCGTTGTTCTGCAGTTTCCCCACAAATGTTCGCCCGAGAAAAAGAGAGTCGATCGTTTCGTCTGTCCCAGCCGTTCCCCCCCCTGTTGGCTTTTAGGTTTCTTTTCATGCTGCCGACGCACTTTGGAGAGTACATTTTTTTTTCCTCGCGTTAAGCTTTTTTTCGACGAGGTTGGCGGCCGTGCCTTTTCTCATATTTCCCCTCCCCCCCGTTGTTGTTGTTGCTCTCTCCCTTTGCCCGGCGTCGTCCCCCCCTTTGGCAGACGCGCTTACTCTTTTACCTAGTCTTCCCGTTTTTTTTTTTCCCTTACTCCCCGTTTTTTGGGAAAAGGACCCGCCCTGATGGCTTCGCTTTCATTGGACGTAGGGCCCCCTTTCGCGGGACTCGAGGTCTTTTCCCCACTTGGAAGGGGGAACATGCCCTTTACAGAGTTCTTTTCTTACTCGGGCCCCCCCTCCTTTGAATTGCTCCTAATCTTTTTTTTCTCGCTGAAGTCTTCCTTCCCACTCTACGGTGGATCCAACTCACCCCTTCCCTTCCCCCCCCCACGCAGGCAGGATTTTCCTTGCCTTTTTCAGCCCCATATCCTTTTTCCGTCACGACGGAGTCTTTTTGGATGATCCCACGATTTCCTTCCAACCGTCGCCCCCCCCGGAAGATGCTCAATCTTTTTTTTGTCGTTTCGGCCTGGCTTGTTTCCAGGGAGGCGGTCTTTTTTCTTGCACCTCGCCCGGTCTTTTTCCGTCCCCCCTTTTTTTTGGTAGTCTTCCCCCTTTTTTCTTCCTGACCCTGGATTCCCCCCCCTGACTTCGCCGGGAACTTTTTGGTCTGACCTGTTTTTCTTTCCGGAACGCATCCTCTTACAGTTGTCTGCTGCTTCTCCTCTTTCTTGAGGACAACCCTTTCCCTTGGACTTTAATTACTCTTTCCCCCGGCTTATCTTCCAGAATATTCCTGGTCCCGGTCTTTCTGGGGGCTTCCCTAAAATGTATGGTGCTGGAGATGAGCACGGTGCTCTCCTTTTCAGCCCCGGCTCTCCCCCCCCCTTTCTGGCTCTTTTTTTTTTCCTGCGTTTTGGTTTTATCCTTTCGTCAGGGAGTCCCCCTTTTCAAAAGGCCTCTTCCCCCATCTCATTTCCCTTTTTTTTCCCCTTTGGCTGAAGGCACCTGGCCCTTTTTCCTTTTAGGAATTTTTAATATGGATCTCCTTTTTGGTCTGTTTGCTCCGGGGTTCCTTCCTGTTTAACGTTTTCCTTTTTTTCTTCCCCCCTCACCAAGGAGACAAGGAGAAATCTCCTTCCCACCGGGGAATCGATTCTTGTCTTCCCCCCTGTTCATTTTTTTTTCTTTCCCTAGTGCTTGGCCCCCTTCTTTTTTTCCCCCCCCCCGCTGGCGTCGCTTTTCCCTTTCCGGAGAGTGCTGGGCTGGAGCGCTTTTTTCTGCGTGTGACGTCTCCCTTTTCCCCCCCCTTTTTTTGCCTACTTTTCTTCCCTTGCCGCCCTGGCCTTATCCCCCCCTTTCGGGGCCTGGGGGTTGCTGGCTTTTTTTTTCCCCGCGTGGGTAGTGGGAGATGGCTTCTTTTTGTTTCGCTTGTTGAGCGCAATTGCATTTTTTCATTCTTTGTTTTTTTCGCTGTTTTGCTGTTTTGGGGAACCCTTCAGTCCCTTAGCGCAGATGGAAGATTTTCCCCCCGAATCAATCTGTCAACCTCTTGTGCCCCGCCCATTTTTTCCTTTTTTCAAATAGCCGGGATGACTTTGGCTCGTTCGCACTTTTTTTTTGCCTTGTGCAGGGGTAGTTTCCCCGCCACGGCTGGTCTTTTTGAATCGTGTTTTTTTTCCCAAGCCGTTCTCTTGACGATCTTTTTTTTTTCCTCCCCGGAGGAGGGTTTCCCCCAGACGCACAAAGGTGCTTTTCTCTGTACCATTCTCCTTCACAACGTCCCCCTTTCTTGGTTATCTCCCCCCGAAAGGGGGTTCCCGAAAACGCTTCTTCTATTTCTCTCTTGTTCCTTCCCCCCCTCGGCCTCGGCTCTTCCCTTCCAGGTTCCCCTGGCGAGAATTTTTCCCCCGACACGTTCATTTCTTTTTTTCCTTTTTCCCCCGTAGCGGATCTCTCTTTTTTCTTTGCAGTTTTTTGCGCTGTGTTCCTCTCAATGGCCCGCTTCTTTCCCACATGTCTACCACCCCCCCTTGGAACCTCCTTTCCCTTTTTTTGCTGCGCACCTGAAACGAAGATAGATATATCCTTTTTAGTTTGATCTCCTCTTTTTTTTACCGCTTATCTCCAGCCACCAATCCCCCCCCCGAGGTTAACCTTCTCAAGCGGACCATCGATCTGCCCTTTTAAACAAACTTCTCAGAGTTTTGAGTTTTCTTCGGCTACTGTCCAGGGACCATTCCCTGAAACTTTCCGGGAACTCCTCTTTTCCCTTCGAGACTTCAGAAGGTTTTTCCTAGCCAATATTTTTCGGCGTTTTTTTCGGTTTTTTCTCGTGAGAAACCCCAATGATTCTTCCCCGGGCGGGTTCTTCCCCCACACCCCTTTCTCCCTTTTTCGGTGCGAACCATTTGCCCCCAAAGGCATTGCACCGTCGCCGGCCCTTTGGAACTCTAGTGAAGGCAGCTTTGTCCGTTTTATCAGTTTCCCCCCCATCCTTTTCCTCCCCCCAATTTCGAGTCCGCCCCCAATCAGCGATTGGGATCTCGGACGGCCCCTTTTAGGCGGCCCCCCCCTGTTCCCCTGCCAACAGGAATTCCTCTAAGACGGAGCACACCCCCCCGGCGGATTACGCCCATTTCGGTATTTAGCTCTTCCGTGAGTGCACATTTTTCCCTTGGTCCCTTAGGACCCTCCCCTGCGATTCTTTTGGTTAAGGGTCCTTTCTCTTTCAAGGACACCCTCTCGCCACAACCTGCGACCGCTTTAGAAGCCAGATTTGGGGCTGGCAATCCAAGGCCATTCAGTTCCCGAGCCAGTGACGCCCCTCCCCCTCGCCCCCAATTTCGGGGAACCTTAAGCCAGACAAAACTCCCCCCCCCAGGCCTGCCAGGTAATAGTCCATTTTTGCGTGCCCGGTTTCCTTCCCCCCCGGAAAAAGCGTTTTCTTCCGGAAGGGCGACTTCCCCCTTTTTTTGCACCGTTCAGAAGCGTCCCCCCCCAGGCACAGCAACTCCCTCCGCATCGTCTTTTGTGAGAAAGCAAACCCGCGTTTTAGCAGGAGGGACGGTCATCCTTTGGAGACAACTTCTTTTTTGAGGACTGGGGGAGAAGTTCTCTTCTTTTTTTCCCTGGTCTTCCCTTCCACCCCTTTGTCCTTTTTTTCTGAGGTCCCAACTAAAAATAACCCCTTTTCCTGAGAAAAAACCCAAAACCCAATGGACTTCTTCCTTTCCATTATTTGGACCCCCCCCTTTTTCCCCCAAACAGAAGATTTCTGCCAGGGCGGCAGCCCCTCCTTACCAGGATCCCCGGGAACGTCGGGGATGATTTTCTTACTACCCCCAAATTTACCCTGACTGGACCCCCTTTCCCTTAGAAGGAGAACAGCGCAAAACCCCCCCAGCAATTTCTCTGTTTTCTTCCCACACGCTAGCGGGGCTGCCCTTTCTCCGCAGTGCCTCATTTCCCAGCCAGACCTTTTTTTTTTTTTCAGATTGATTGGTCCCCCCCACATCACCTTTCCTTCCACAGGCACTTTGCCGACCGAGGAATGCTTTCTTACACCCTCTTTTGCACCTTTCCCGCAGAGTTACCCTTTCTTTCCCAGCAGTAAGATCATAGCATTTCTTTTTTCTGCCCATGTCTTGGGAAGAATGGCCCTTCCCCTTTTCTGCGAAGGCTCCCCCTCATTAGGAGCCAAGTGTTCTCCCCCCCCGGAAATTTCCCGACAACAGGACTGTTTCCCACGCGGTTGACGGTTGACAGCCATTGTCCCCCGGGAAACGTATTTTTGGAGGTCCCAATTCCCCCAAAACAGCCGCTATTGCCCGGGCTCGGAACTGCGTTGGCCATCGGTGGATCCCCTTTTGAGGAGACCCCCCCCGTCGTCGATTTTTTCCCTTCAAAAAGGCGCGATTTTTTATGCGTTCTTCCGATTCCCCTTTCTCTCTTCTTCCGTGGGTTTTTTCTTTTGATGGTAAGTCAACACTGGGAGCAAATTTTTTCGCTTTCAGTTTCGGTTCTTCCCAGTGGTCAATCTCTTTACGAAGGCAATTTCGAGGAGTGTAAAAGCTCTTTTTTCTGTCATTCTCCTTAGTAACCATCCCTCCCCCCGCGATTCCCCAGTGTTTTCCCCTTTACAGATGAAGCGGACTTCTCCTTTAGTAGCAAGTTTCCTCTTATTCTGTCCCTACCCCCCCAACGTGGAGGTCCTTTCAATCGAAAGGTAGCTGTTTTCCTCTTGATTTCGTCGTCTTATTCTTAGAGGGGGAACGATTTTTCGAAGACCTCCTCCCTTCCCCCATAAGTTGTTGTTTTCCTTTTGATGGTCCCTGGCGCAGACTTTTTCCTCGCTCGCACTCCCCAAGGGCAGGGCGGCAGCTATTTTCCCGGAACGCCTTGATTTCTTTTGAACAGACGCCGCTCTACTCTCGATAATCTTTTTTTTTTATTTTTCCCAACGGTGGCGCGGACTTTTTCCCTGGGCGGGCTGCAACGGCCCCCCCCCCCAGCCAAGCATCCTCTCGGGCCTCCGTTTTCCTGGCCTGCTATACTCCCCGGAGAGATGATTGTTGGCTACCCACTCTAGTTTTTCCCAAAACCAAAGCCCCCTCCCCCCCCACGAAGAAGGATTCTCAAGTCCTTTTCCCCTCCCCCCCCATTGACGACCTCCTCCAGGGAGTATTCCCCCTCCAAGACTGGCCGTTTTTTCTCTCCGGTTTCCTGCGCTTTTTGGTAGTGTCGTTCCTCCTTTCCTTGCATCGTCTTTCTTCAACAGCGAACCTTTTTCTCCAGCGGGCGCTCCTCCCCCCTTTTTTTTTTTGTCTTCCCCGGGTGCCGGTCCCTTTGAACCTGTCTTATGACCTTTTTTCCGACTTTAGGCACCGACTGGTTTGGGTACTGAACCGTTTTTTGGCACGGGTTTGTTCTATATGATCCCTTTTTCTGCGTAATTTCGTTTTTCGGGGGCAACGTTTTTTGTGATGAAAAACTTCCTCGTTTTCTTCAATGCCCGTCTTTTCTTTTTGCCTATCAATGGGAACGTTCCCCCCCCCTTTCTGTGGGAGAACCTTTTTCGTTAGGGCTTTTTGATTTCCCCACGGCGTGATCTTTTTTCCCGCTATAGTGAGTTCCCCTTTCTTTGAACGGATTTTTTCCCGACGTTCGTAAGGAGTCCTTCATCCTATTCCAAGGACTTCACTGACTCCTTTTTTTTGTTTTTTTTCCGCCATGGGCCGTGTCGCTTTGTTCCTTGTGGGCAAATAGGGCTTGTTGGGGCTGGGTGGCGGGTTCCCCTTTTCGGTTTTGATTGACTTCTTTTTTTTTCCCAAAAGGGAGACACGTCCCTCCCTTTCCAAGGCAAAGGACTCTCTTCTTTCCCCCCTGTATCCTTTTATTTCTTGCTTGCGCGTTTTTTCGTTCCCCCCCCCCCCCCGCTGGCGTCGTCTTTTTTTCTTGAGAGTTGGCTGGCTGGAGTCTTTTGGAGAGTTGAATTATTCCTAACTTTGAATTTCCCTCTTAGCTTCATGCCCGGCTCCCCCCTCTCTTTCTACCCCTTGATAGTTTTTTTTTTTCGGGCTATTTCCGCGTTTTTCTTTCCCTGGCTGGGTCTGGTGTCTTTGAGCGCCATGCCCTTTTTTGTTTCCTTTAGGCTCTTCGGCGGTGTGTCCTCCTTCCTGTGCTTTTCGGAACCCCCCCCTCGCGCACATTTTTGCCGAAAGGGCCGAACGCAAACCAGCTTTTTTTTTTTCTTGGCGGTAATAGCCTGCGCCTTAGTTCTTCCCCTTTTCGATTCTCCTCTGTATTGTCGCGCCGGTCCCCCCTTTTTGGGCCTCCGTGGAGGCCGCCCCTGAGATCCCCCGCCATCGATGACCTCCTCCCGAGACTGCTCCCCCATTCCTTCGAGGAGGGGACTTACGCAAAGCTGCTTCTTGCGTTGTTTCTTTTTTTTCCCACGCCTTTGCCCTTGTTTTTTTTTTTTTTTTCGGGGAGAAACTTTGTTCCCTTTTTTCAAAACGGCCTGCCGCTCGTAAACCTTTCCCGTGCGGGTCCTTGAAGCAGTTGGCCCGGAGTCCTTTTAATGGGATGCTTCCCCTCCGCTTCATTTACGTTTCTCCAGTTAGGCGATCGGGCTCTGAGCTTTGCTTCATGTACGAATCCTGTCTTCCCTGGCCGCTGATCCCTTTTTGGAAAATCTTTGTGTCTTGTCTTTCATCTCAACCGGAAGATTCTTCTCCCCCTCCTCAACTCTTTTTTTTGAGATGATGAGGGCCCAGTCCGTCTTTTGTCAGTTGCCCAACCCATCCTCCTCACTTACCCCTCCCAGGTAGATTTCCCCCCCCCTTTCTTGAAGCGATGAACAAGGCGCCTTTTTTTCGAAAGTAGCGTTTCCCCTTTTTCCTGGAATCGTTTTCTTTTCCCACGTTCAGTGGCGGTTTGAGTTTTTCAATTCCCCTTCACTGTACTCCCTGGTTCCCTTTTCCGGCATTGTGGGGCCGGCGGCTACTCCGGCGGGGAAGAGGTTTTTCTTTCCGGCTTCTCTACCCCCCCCACCACTTTTATCCTTTTGCTGCCCGAACCCTTAAGGCAGTGGGGCCGTCCCTTGCAGAAGTACTTTTTTTTTCTGTGCTTTGAGTCGTTTCCCCCTTTTTTTCCAACTCCCCCGCGACTATTAGATAGTTCGGCCCTTTTTCTTTTCCCTTGTGATTTTCCTTTTTCTAGACGGCACATTTTTCCTACAACGGTCCCTGCCACTTTCTTTTCCCCAGTTTGGGAGTGCCCTCTTTTCCAATCAAGCCCTTAACGGAATCCTTTTGCTGAATTTTTTCCTTCCCCTGAGGAGTTGCACTCTTTTTTTCCCCCCTTCGTTTTTTCCCCCTTCACGTCCCTTCTGCTCGGCAATGTGGATGGTCCCCAGCCACCGGACATTTTTAACCCCCCGTCTTTTTTATTCCCTGGGGGCTTTTGCCTGCGACTCAAACAGCGCCGGAGCCCAGGAACTCCGAAGGCCTTTTTTCCCCTCCCCCACGACCCCCCCCTTGGAAACCCTCAAAAAACTGAGCCCCGACCAACACGACCCCCCAGGTACCATTTTTTTTCCCTGGCAAGGGCTGTTTTTTTTTTCACGCTGTCCAAGCGTTGGTAAAGTTAGTTTGACGTCAACGCTCCGGCTTTCCACTTGAAACCACGAGTGCTCTTTTTTTCCAGCCCAGCAATTTGGCAAGCGGCCAAATCCTCGATCCTTTTTTTTTTTTTTCACAACCGCCGGCCAGCCCCGAGGTGCACGGAACTTTTTGAGACAAGGAGGAACAGGTTTTCCCCAGAACGAGGAGTCCGTTGGCTTCGGCTGCTGTCTCCTTGTCTCTTCCCTTTTCCCTCACCCTCCAAAAGGACCCCCCTTTAGTCGCCCACCACGAACCCAGCGACCTTTCCCCCATGTTTTTTTTTTTACCACGACCCCTCCCTGCCCCCCCCGGAGGTCCCCCCGGAGGGAACGACCAGTTCGTCCTCTCTCCTGAAGAGGCTTTGTCCTCTTTTTTAATTTTTTCCTTTCACGGCGCCCAAAAACAAACAGTTCGAAAATACCCCCCATGGGGCATTCAGGAATGAACTTTTGGTCCCCCCCGACTTTTCTTTTTTGCAGTTGCAGGAGATCGCTCACTTGACAACCCCTTCAGAACAAGGTGAAGCTTTTTCAAATCATGGCGGCTTCCTGAGGGCGTGTTTTCTTTTTCCGACTGGCTTTTTTTCCCCCCCCGGAAAGATTTCTTTTTTTAACTTTTCTTCCCGTTTTCTCGTAAGAATCCCCCTTTTTTTTCCAGATCATAGGAGCCAGGTCTCTCCCCGGGCAGACCTGTTTGCTTTCCCCCGTCGTGCGCTTGTTTCCACTATAATACTTTGCCACGGCAACCCGGGACCCCATTCCCCTCCCTTTCACACTGGACCGCCGACCCCGCGGCCTCTTTTTCCTTTTCCCATGGTTAGCGGTTCCCCCCTCTCCTTTTTTTTTTTTGCCAGGGAGAAAAGGCTTTCGAACACTTTTCCCATTTTTCGGAGGCATTCGGCCTTCCTGGATTCGAAAGGCGACGATTGGCTCCGGGTTTGGCATTCTTTTTTTTCCCGATTTGATCCTTTCTTTTTTGAAGGTAAAACCCCCCCAAAAAGAAAAAGGAGATATGCCATTGTTTTTTTCCCCTTCTGAGTTGAGTTTTTTTTTGCGTATCCACCCGTTTCTTTTTTCTTTTCCCGTCTTTTTTTTTTCTTTCCAACCGCCTTTCAAGCTTCGGACGAGCGAAAAGACTTCCTTTCATCAGAGGTTGCCTTTCCTCGCTTCCCCTTTCCCCATTTCGGATTGGATGTCCCGCACGACACAGTAGACCCTTTCCCGAGGTCTCCCCGTTTGTTTCTGGACCGACTTCCCTTTCGCCCCGATTTTGAAGCGTCCAAAGTCGAATCGTCGGGGTTTTCAGCCCTCATTTTTTTTTTTTTTTCCTTTCGGTAGGCTGGCACGGCCCGAACTGGTCTTCCTTCTCGTCCGCCGCTTTTTTCCCGGAAAGAAGCGGGCTTT
>Ga0179593_1428477_pt1 | contig 15488 bp, 16 predicted proteins | sample CZODoug2_1_08_16_FD_185931 | JGI IMG/M metagenome (GOLD analysis project Ga0179593, IMG submission 185931) | Vadose zone soil fungal communities from Angelo Coast Range Reserve, California, USA - CZODoug2_1_08_16fungal (PacBio error correction) | ecosystem: Environmental > Terrestrial > Soil >... | reverse complement strand
TTAACCTTTATCTTTTCCTTTTTTTACTCGTTGCCCTTTCTTTTCAGTCTTTTTTCCCTTTTTTTGCTGAATTGAAAGATTCCATGGAAACGTAGAAGGGGGGAAGGGTTTTCGGCCCCGACTCTCGTCCTTTTTTGTTTTTTTTCTGTTTCCTGTTGTTTGTTTTCTACCCCCCCAGAGACTTTTCTTTTTCCTGTTCCGCTTCCTAGAGGAAATGGCTGTCGTGAGAACCACTTGGAATAAGAAACCCATACTTCCCTTTCCATGTCACATGGGCCCTTTTGAACCTTTTCTCTGGGTCATCCCCGTCTTCCCTTTTCTGTTTCCCTTCTCTTTGTCCCCTTGGCTGTTCCCACAGGCAACGAAGTTCTTCCTTTTGTTTTGCGGATGGATAAGAAGGGTATTCGCTTGTTGACGGACTCCCCCCCCCCCCGGTTAGCTCCTCTCGGCCTCCCCTTCCCGTTCCCGCTTATGTTCCCCCTTTCTTTACCTTGTTTGATTTCTCGGGAATACTGTTGCGATGGTGTACACTACCAACGGGTCCGATCAAGAGACCTCCTGCCTTTGGGTTCCGTCTTCGCCTCTTCTCTTTTTTTTCCTTCTCCCTCCGTTTGTTTTTTTTTTCTCCGGAGCTAGTCAGACGCCCCTTCAGCCTTGATGCTCCTTTTATGTGGAACAGGTTTGTGAACCAGATTTCGGGGAAACCACCAGAAACGTCACGGTCTTCCCCAGGTCCTCTGTCACCTTTTCTTTTCGGCGCAACGGATGCCCCGATTCCTCTATATCCATCCCCTTCCAACCCCCTTTTTCCTAAGAGGTCTGTCTCCCTTAAAGGGGAGACTGGGGCGGAAAAGTGAAAAGTCCATCTGGGAAGGCTGACTTCCTTCAGAGGACTTCGGTCCCTTCCCATCCACCTCTTTCTGTTTCCATTTTTTTTACCTTGTTTACAGAGGTTACCCCCCCTTCCCTAGCCCCCGAGCCGCCTCCTCGGTTTCGCTGAAGAAAAAAGTTTTGAGCTAGCTCCCACGACCCCGTTGCGCCAGCAAACGAGAGCTCGTTTCCAAGTTTTTTCTTCCGTGCAGCCCACACGTCCGAAAACTCTCCCTTACTCGGCTTATGAGTTTCCCCTTCTCCCCTTAACTTCCCTGGACCAAGATAAGTTGTGCATCGGCAAGGCAGAAGACTTTTAGTCTTCGAAATCTTCGTCCTCTCTCCTTCCGTCCTTAAACAGTACCAGTGTGCCAATTTTTCCGGAGACTGGGTCACTTTTTTCCCCCTCCCTTTCCCAACGCCTTCTTTAGCTTCGAGCCTTTTTTCTGTTAAGAGTCTTTTCCTTGCGGACTTTTCACCACTCCCTTCCAATTCCTGAAAACTTGTTTTTCTCTTCGTTCATGTGCTTAAGTCCCTTGGTTATTATTTTCACATTCTGAAAGAAATAGGCGGACTGACAAACAACAGGACGCCCCGCTCTTCACAAGTTCCTTTCTCCCTTGAACCCGTGCTTGCGGGGGCTGCACGATTCCCCAAATAGCTGACTCTCTTTCCTTCCCTTTTACCTTTTTATTTAGAGTTTTCTCGGATTTCCACTCGTTTTTTTGGCCCATGATAGGTTTGCCCATGCTGTTCTTTTTTTTCCTTCTTGCAATTTGTTCTCTGAACTGTTGAAACAAATGGCTGTATTTTGGTAGGACGGTAACCCCCTTCGGAATTCTTTCCCCCTCAATCCTCCTACTTTTCTTGGAGCTCTTTTTCTTTTTTCTTCCGACCTAAGTTCCTGGACGATCGTGGATGTCGCAGAGTTTTCATGCCTTTGCTCCGTGATACAGGCTTTCTCTTCATCTTCCGTCCCACTTTCCATCGGGTCCACATCCTCTGCCTCGTGAATTATCTCAGACAAAACGCATCGGTTGAGGCTCGTTGGTCTTCACCGGTTTCCCTATCCCCCCTCGGTCCATCTTTGCAGACCGGATTCCCTTTTTTTTACCAACCTTTCCCTTCCTTTTTTCTGGTCTTGGTCTTTTTTTAACACAATTCAGTTTTTTCCCTGTATTCAGAATGCAGCGATGCTGATTCAGAAAAAAGATGAATTGCTGATTTTCCCCCCCTCCCCCACCCGGATCTTTTGACATTGATTCGTTCGTTAGCCTTTTTTGTATCCCTCCGGTTTTTTGGCGGCAATATTATGCCACTTTAATGATCTTCCTCTGGTTTTCATAATACTAAGTTTGTTTTTTTTACTTTGATTTCAAGAGATTGGTAATGGAATCCCTTACATCCATTCCCTTTCAAATTTCGTTGCGTCCCGAATTGTTGTTTTCTTTCACCCTCCTTGGAATGTTGACCACAGAGATAATTAGTACACTGATCCGGTGGAGGCCGAACTATTCTTTCCCCCTTCTTTTCCTCATTTTTCCTCTTTTTTTTCTGCCCGGTCGGTCTGTAACTTTTTTGTTTTTGGTCTCCAGGACCCCCCCCCCCTCTTCCCCCCGGTTCGACCTCCCCTTTTCTACTCCGATGTAATTATTAGACGAGTGGCACCGTTAACGTTTTCCCCCTTTGCCAGCACTATTCCTCCCACACCCCCTCTTCCATTTTTTTCTGTAGATTAACTTTGTCGGACGGATGCCATTCCCTTCTTTTACGCTTACAGTTTGACGGACGTCCTTAAAAGCAATGTATAATCGACTTTGCCATGTCAAGCCCGTTCCTTTCGTCCCAGCCCCCCTTGTCCCATCTGTACTTCTCCTTCTTCGCCCCCCCTTTTAGACGCCCGTTTCTGCATCTTCCTTTTCCCTCGTTTCCTTCCCGTTGTCCAGCCTTACGGGCAAAGTCTTTCCCCCCCCCTTTGCATCTCGACCTTTGCTGGAAAACCGCTTGAATTGTTGTCCAGTCTCTTTTCTCTTTGTGGCACCTCTTGGGTGGGGTCGGCCGGTCCCCCTCCGTCCCTTGCGTCACTTGGTGTTCGTCCCTTTCCGCAAATCCTCTAATGAAGCATCCTCCTTTCAGCCCCATGCCTTGACCCCCTTTTCCCTTCTTCATTTCTTTTATTTGTGTCAGCAGGACGCGGACGTTTCCCCAAAATAATGAAGGTCAACTTCCTCCTGCTGCACCCCTTTTTTCCCCCCCCTGCCAGCCCCCCAACCTTGTGTTTGCAATTTTTTTTTGAAGTTTATTACTCTTCTATTTCTCCCTCTGCTCCCACCTGACGAAAATTTTGAGTTGCTGGGACCTGACCCTGGTTTTTTCGCCGTACCCAGGACCCCTGGTCCTTTTTTTCACCTTTCCGAAATCCGCTCCCTGTCGGCTTTCTGAGATGGTACAATTATTGGTAAAGTAGTGGAGTGCGAGCTCCTTCCCCTACCACTCGTAGCCACCTACTTAACTTTCCTCTTTACGAGGTAATTTGATATTCTACCTTTACTCCCTCTTCCCTGTTTCGATTGTCGTGGAGGGAAACCGGGTTGTTGCGGCAGCTTTTCAGGACCTAGATCGTCTGTTAATGCTTCCATCCTGTTTCCCTGCCCCCGAAGGTCGGGTATTAATACGGGAACCAGCACTCTTCCTTTTCATGATGAGGACCCTCCTCCTAGATCGTCCCTCTTGCCCTCCGTCGATTGGTAGGGAGTCGTTTTTTGACAACCCTTGCACACACTTCCTTTGCCGTTTCCCATACCTGTCCCCATTCCGGATGAAAGTTTTTGCGGCTTGACTTGATCCCCTCATAGGCTCGTAGGCTCACGGTGATCTCCCTTCCCTGGCCAACCTTTTTTCAGATTTCCTGGTTTCCCAGAAGACCGTCTGTGTTTTCACTTTTTCTCTCCGGGAATCTGGTTTTTTTAAGGGGTAACACAACCAGAGTAGATACTTAAAGCCCGTTCGTGAATTTGTGCCTTCCGTAGATCTCCTTTCCTTTTCCTCATCCTCTTGTTTTTTTTGTTTTTTGGCTCTCTACTTTGACCCCCCGGAACACCAAGGCATTCCCGGCCTTCTGATTATCTCCTTTGTTCGTGACTGGCCTTTCCCCCCCCCCCTCATTTTTCTGGATTAGTACCCCCACTCCATCCCAGCTTATGCCGTCCCACCCTCTTTAGTGGTACTGGAATGCCGACACGCCGTATTTTTCCACAACTTCGCCCTTTCGTATGTTTACCCCGGTCCACGCCGTCCTTTTTTTTACTGCTTTTCCAAGGACCCAGGCCTTTTTGGGTTTCCTTCCTTTTGACCCCTCCTTTTCGACTGATTAGTTAACCTTTGACGTTCTTGCCCTTCTTTTTTACTCCCTATCTTGAGTTCGAACGGCTTGGCCGATTCCTACCTTGGACCCGAGACTTCCCCCTGATCCGATTTTCCCTCTGTTCGCCCTGCTGCCTACAAAGGAGCACCATCCACCGCACCCGACCCCAAAAGAGTCGATCTGGGGGTTCCCCCCCCCCGGCCTTGCCTGCTGCGTCACTTTGTAGGTGAAACTCCACTTCCTGCCCCGTAAAAGGGATGCTCAGGAGGGGACGTCTTTACATGGACTCCACCGTTTAGGCACTTTCCCACCCCCTTGTCCCATCCTTTTTGCCTCGGCTCTTTAGCCCAAGCCCCCCCCCCTTTTTTTTTTTTCCGAAACTTAGAGCGTTTTAACGCGTCTGTCCCTTTCCATGTCAGTTCCACTCCCCCACGCTGCTAGCCGTCCCACTTTTTTTTTTCTCTGATCTTGGGATCCTTTTTCGTCTGACTGCGTTGCCAATGACCTCCTTTTTTGTTAACTTGGGGCCTTACACCTTTTGTTCTTCTGTATGTTCCCCCCCCTCATGGGTTTTTTTAATTTTTTTCCCTCTTCACCCCCCCCCCTTCTCCTGCTTGACGCCCCCCCATAGAAAGATCAGTCCTTCCTTTTTAAACCTCCCCCCGAGGCCTTCTTCTTGTTTTCCTCCGCCGTATATTGGGCTTCTTTCCCCCACTCGGTAGCGTTCGTTGCGCCGCAGAGACCTGGGAAAACTGGCCGTGTTCCCCCCCTCTCCTCCGGTTTTCTGCCAGTTAGGATGCATGATCTGTTGAAAACCTTTTTTCGGCCCCTGGATTCGGTCTCCGTCCAAACAACCTTCTTCCACTTGCGGATTGCCTTGTAGTCATGTTCCCCCTTTTGATTTCCCTGTTTCTCTAAGGTGTTTTTCGGTTGCATGTTCGGGAGCGGCAGGTTTTTTATGTCCATGTGTCCACTGAGAGGATCACATTGCTCCTTTTCCTTTCTTTCCCCTTCCTTTTGTGCACTCTCAAATTTTTTACCGGGGGTTTTTTCCACGTCTCCTTCCTTCCCTCACCTGCATCGGATAAGTGAGTAAAATGTTTGCCTTTAACGTCCCCACCTCTGATCTCAGAAGGAAGCCCCCTTCCTTTACCCCTTCTTTTTTCGCGTTCTTGGTACGTGTTGCCTCGGTGGGGCTTTTGGGCCGCTTGTTTCAATGTTTCCCTGCCCTTTCCTTTTTACCTCAGGACACAAGGGTCCCCCTGAGTTTCTCCTTAGCAGCCATCCCCAGACTCCGTGGAACCCTGTTTTCCTCTCTCCGGCTCCTCGTGTATCCCGCGTGTCTGTTGGTGGCCATTATTACTGCAGCGACCGAATCCCACACTCTTTCCTCCCCTTTTGTCACCTCCTCCTTTTTTTTTTTTTTTTAGGCAGGGATGGCTGATCGTTTGCCATTTCCCCGTAAACACTCACTGTTGCTGCCGGGGCCATACATTTTAGTAACGTCCTCCTTTCTCCCGCGCTCCTCCGTTCAAGGTTTGTTCTTCTCCTTCCTTTCCTTTTTGCTTGAATCGGTGGAGGCAGGGCCTACTTTTCACGCAGGTTTTCTTCAAGTTTCCCTATCCCGTTTACCAGGGCCAGGAAGGCTTCCTTCTTTTCCCTTCTTCGCTCCATTGGTGAAAGTTCCGACGGGCCCCCTTGCACGCAAGGACTCTGCCACCCTCTTGTTTTTTAGGTATGCAGATTCTCTTCCCTTTTTCGTCTTTTTGACGATCCTTCACAAGCCTTGTTTTTGCATGGATCCTACGTGCATTTGCCTTCCTTCCCTTTTGGTAACTCCCGTCCCATCCCTTCGTTGACTTTAACCTTCTTCCCTTTATCCAACTACTGAATTTTCGACGGTTTGCGAGGATTTGTAGGATTTTTCGTAGTTCCGTCGTTTTCTGCCCTACTCTCTCCTCATAGTTCTTATGGAATCCCCTCCCCCCCTTCAGAATAAACACGATTTCCTTTGTTCCAAAGTCTCCTCATTTTCAGTCTTTCTCTTCGCGGTCGGCCGGACAGCTATTTAAATTTTTGGATCCTCACCTTCCTCTCCCCGTCTTTTCCCTTCCTGGAAGTCCATCATCTCGAGGTCCTATCAGGTCCCTCTGCCCCTTTTTGGGGTTTTTTCGGTTCTCCGCGTCCATTTTTTACCCATTCCCACACAGAAAGCCCCCCGCTGTGGTATTCCCGAACTCACCACGGTCGTTCACTTTTGCCTTAATGTAGAAGCCCCCTATGCCCTCGTACGATAGTTTAACGTTCTTCTCTTTCAGCTTTTTTCCTGGTGCCCTTTCCCCCATTCCTCCTCGCCTGGCCTTTATTATCGATCCTTCCTAAGTTGCTTTTCCCGCTAACTGTTATTCGGGATTGTATTCTCGGTATTCAAAACCACTTTTGTGTTCTTTTTTTGAATTTGCCTCTTTCGCCGTGTCCCAAATAGTCCCGCCGCAGGGAAGTCTTTTCCTCGTGTTCCCCCGTAATGTGTCACCCTTTTTTTTTTTTTTTTTGAATACTCCCTCGGAAGGGTTGGGCGGACTGGTCTTTTTTTCGTTTTCTGGTGCATCGGGTTGTTCTGATTCCTCTTATCCCGGCCTTCCTTCCTTTCTTCCCAGGGTCATTAGACAGAAGTAATGCGAAACCTAAGGTCCCCCGACATAGGCCCTTTTCATTGGCTGCATTTCCCTTCCTGGTGAGATTCCTTCAGAATGTGTTCCCCTGCGTCCCCCCTCCCCATTTTCGTGATTTTCAATGCTTGGATCACAGGTTTTGAAGGATGGACCTATATGGCTCTTTCCCTTCATCCTGGTATTCCGCAATTTTTTTTCCACACCAGAGTTTCCCCCCCCTCTTTTCTGGCTAATCCCCTTTAGGAGTGAAGATTGTTGCCCCGCCTTGGGCAAGACCCGATTTTTCTCTCCCCCCATTCCCCGCCCACCCTCCCTGTTCGTTTTGCATTCGTGTCTTCATTTTCCTCCGTTTTTTTTTTTTTCATTCTCTATCTCCCTCATTTTTTCACAATTTGGATGCCTGACCCTCTTTTTTTTGTGAGTGGTAACCCTGGCGGTCCCCCCCACTTTCTTCTGCCAACGCCTGAGTCGGCCCGACCTCTTTTACCCCCCTTGGTTTCCTGTCCGGCCGACGACGGACTGTACCAATTTTTCCCTCTGGACTCCATCCTTTCCCAACCCTTTGCTCCACAAAATCTATGTTTAGACTCCCTTTTCCAGGCAGGCCGGCCGGGGTGGATTTCCAATGCGTCCTTTAAGGGATTCATCCGCCCTCCCTGAGTTCCGTCTTGTCCTTCTTTCGCCTTTTTGCCCATTACTTTTTTTTCCCATCCAACAACTGCGATTTCCCGCCTAACGAGCAGTTACAGTCTCCGCTCGAGTTTCCGCCTCAAACAATCTTACTGAACCCCCTTCCACGGCTTTTAAAGGCACGTTTAGGTTTACAGTTTTTCTGGAGCACTCGGCCCCCCGTCTTTCCCCCAAAGTCGTTCGTTGTTACCCCCTGGCGCCCCCCTCTGTCCCCTTACACTGGACCACCACTTTCTAACCGTTTTTTTTTTCAACCAGATTTACATCCCATCCTGTCCGGTCACAGGTCCTGGTCCCCAGTTTCTTTTCCGTAACTCGTTTGTTCGTATTTTTTCCTCGCCAAGTTAAAAAAAAACAAAGGAACCTCACCTCCGCTTTTTCGTTGGTCTCTTTCCTGCCGTGTCACACGCCTTCTAACAATCAGGCCGGCTTCTCATCTGTACGACCCCCTTTTTAGGTTTCTTCACCGTCCCATAGCTTCGACCCTCCTCCGGCAAAACCTTCACAATCCGGAAAAGTCAAGGTTGGGCTTTTGCCCTCAACCATTGGGGCTCGCCTTTTTTTCGTGGCTTATGTTGCACGCAATTTAACCCCCCCGTTATAGCTGGACCAAACATAACGGCCCCGTTAGATTCTTTAGCAAACTGCGAAAGGCCCTGGAATGAGGGGGCTTCCCACTTGTTGGTCAATCCTATTCGTTCCTTGCTTCCCCGGTCCTCCAAATGAAGTGAGCCCTGAGATTCCGAGGTGTCCAAACTTTTTCTCGTCCGTTTGGGTACCGATAAACGCTGGCCTTTCCACTGTCCTCGCAATGCGTGGAATCCTACGACCCCTTCCAGCGTCTTTTTACCCCCCCAAGGCCCCTCAACCTCTTCCTTACGTACAACGTCTCGTCTTGTTCCTTTCCCCCTTGTCTGCGTTCTTTATGGTGATCTTTTGGAAAGAGGAGTGGTCCCCCAATGCAAGAACGGTCCCTTTCCCTTCCTGAGCGGACACTTTTCCCTTTCATTGACACTGTACGTGACCGGTTGCCATCTTTTCCAAACTTAAGCAAACTTTACTCTTTCCCCCTCACTTCATCTCCGAAAACTGTTTGGGTTTTTCAGAACGTCCCTTCCCCACGGGATCTCCGCCCTAAAGGTACAAACTTATCGTGAGCTTGGCTCCGGTTTTCTTTTTTTCTTCCCGCCTGAGTTAACTTTTTTTACGCGGCCCCGAGTTTTGATCTTTCTTCCCAAGGTTGGCTTAGCAATTCCTTATTGGACCTCTGCTTCCGTTATCATAAGCCGGCGGTCCGTACCCTCCCTTTCTTTTTTCGGGGAACAAGCGTTGCTATGTGCTAAATTCAATCCTCCCCATTCTCTCTTCTTTCCCCCTCTAAGTTGTTTTTTTTGTGATGGGGTTTTTCCTCATGTGTGCTGAAGTCACTTTCCACCCCTCGCTTGCGTTCCGCGTCTGGTCTTGCCCAAGTCGGCATTTCCGCGATGCCAATTTCCCCACCAACTATAGTGGTTTTTTGCCTTCTTCCACCTTCATTTTGGTTTCCGAATCTAATCGTCTTTTGTCCCCTACTCCCCCCCCCCTATTTCCTTTCTCCAGGCCACCTCTACAGGCCAGTCCAACAGCGAGTAAATTGTAAGGCCCATGATTCCTTTTCCCTTTCGATACCTGGTCCCTTTTTTTCTACCCCGTTTTACCGGTGACGATAGCCGCCATCATTTTTCTGAGAGGAACTTCCCTACGATTCCTTTGGTCCATTTTTCCTAATGCCAGTACCAGCCTGCAATCTGATCCCCCGCCGTATCTCCTGCCCTGTTTCTTTATCACGCCCTACACTTTTCCAGCACTTCTACTTAGGTCCACCCTTTCTCCTGTTTTTCGAGCAGGGCGGTCCTCCCTCTGTTTTTCACTTTTCCGTTCGTTGCGTACTAGTATGTCTCAGGTTTCCTGTATGCCACCCTGGTTTATGAACAACCGTCACTGATTCCTCTTTATTCTATTGTCACCAATCAGTTATTCCCCCTGGGCTTTCCCAACGACGTTTACTGCAGTTTTTTTTTGACTTGGGCCCAGCCAACCTCGATGGCTTTTTATTGAGCCCTCCGTTTTTTCAGCAACCTTCTTTTTCTCTATTTTCACTGTGCAAGGGATTGTCTTCTTTGGTAGTAGGGTGTTTTTTCTTGTTAGACCTCGGACGACCTGGTGCGTCAGCGTTCTTTCACCCAGAACCTTTCCGGGCCACTCCCTGACCCAATGGTTGGCATCCCCCCCCCCTTTTTTTCACTTTGGACGGTTCCAAGTAGAGAGCGACTTGGGACTTCCCCGATACGCGCCAAGAATCATTTCTTCCGCTTTTTTTTGCTGACTGACCCCCTTCATCCGAGATTTTTTTTTCTCGATTTCGTTCCCCCCACGAAGACGTCTTTAAGCCCTTTCCTGTGCTGTTATTCTCGCCGTTCAACCCGATTTTTCCTTTTGGTCACAATTTATGGTGGTTAATTCAGACGCCGGTCCCTGGAAGTCTTTCGGTTGGTCATTGCTCCGCTCAGAAGACGGTCCTTTCATGGTATGTCCCTCCCGCTCGCTTGTTCGGTTTGCAATCGGGTTTGCTTGCCCTCCCGGGCTCCTAGATGCGTTTTTGTTAATTTTAATTGGTGTTTTCGGCCCAGCCGTTCTATATTGCAAATAACGGCCCCGCCCCTGACCTTCCTTCCTGCTGAAAGTTTTTCCCCCGGTTTTCTTTTTGGCGATCTTCTACAAGAATGATTTTTGAATCCTTCCCCGTTGCACATGCTTCCAGGCGAAGAAGGCCGTTCTTTCTCACTTTTTTGCCGGATGGATCCGTCAGATTTATTTTTTTAACAGGCCCTGTAAACCCCTCCCCAGTATTTTTGCAGTCCCTTTCTTCCTGGGTAGCGAGCAGGGCAAGCCCTAGGGTCCACGTCTAGTTCGATCCATCCCGCCGCATAGACGTTTTTTTTTAGGGGGTTGGCTTTCGCGCAATCTCCTTTTAGTGTTTATTGTTTTGTCCTCGATCTTACTTACGGTTGTGCTGGATCTTGTAGGGTGCGTGGCACCAGGCGGTTCCCCCCTTCTTGCCGTTCCTGCGGAAACCTCACCTTTTTTTTTCCCTTTGTTTCCAGTCAGCAATGCCTGGTCCTGGTCTCCTCTCCGGAGTTACACCCCGCTCTCTTTTCTGGTCCCACACGGATAAAAGAGGGGTCCCCTCTTCCTCATTTTGACCCCCCCTGCAAGGGACGGGGCTTTTCACTCTTTTCACATGCGGTTCGGATACGGGTGCTTTTTTCCCTACTCACGGCCTCTCGTTATGTGAACCGCAAGGCTTTCCGATTTGACCGCTGCCCTATCCTTACTCCTACCCCGCTCCTTCGAGCCTCAACACCAAATTCTCCCCGACCCACGACAAAGAGGCGCAAACAGGAAGCGCGCGTCTTCCCACTTGGTTTCGTTTGGCCCCCCCCTTCGTCCCCCCCCCGCCCTTCCCTCTCGTACGCGGCATTTCTGCCTCGCATTTCCCTTCCTTCCCCCATGAAATACGTGTTACCATCGGCGGCCTACAGCAGGCGAAGTGAGAAATCTTTGTTTTCCCCCCTTCCTCCCGAAGGGAAACCTGCCTTAGCCTACTTGTTTTGACTGTGTTCTCCATCAACGGGCCTACACTGTACGGCGGTCCAGCGCTTTGGGACAGCGCCTATATCGGAGGCAGAACGTGACACTTTGGTTCCTGTTCCCGAACCATTGGTTGGCTTCGTTTTCTGTCCCCGTCGTCTGGAACCTGCTGCCGGCCCCTTTTCGGTCTTCCGCTGAAAAAAGAAGTTACAGCCTTTTTCCTTTGAAACTCGATTAAGGTCTGTATGGCTGCCCTTTACGCTTTTACAATCGGTTCGATATTTTCACGACGCCACCCCCTTCGAGTCGTTTCTAGTATGTTTCCCTCTGCCCGTACGGTGGCCCCAAGCTGGATCGAATTGACCAGCTGTCAGTGCCGTGGTCCTGCTTTTCCTTTCCAGTGGACAATGAACTGGATTCTGGCGGTCTTCCCCCGACTTACATTCCTCCCCTTCCGACCCTCCCCTTTTATCTTATCTTTTGCCTTCCTGGACTTTGCCTTTTTCTACGGCACTTTTCTCCAGTGAAGCTGCGGACGGAGTGGGTTCCCAGAAGGGACTTCTGCTTTGCCCTTGCTCGGCTTCCCGTGCGTCCTTTCAAGCACACTGTGTCCTTTTTTTTTCGGCTATACTAACCCCGGTTCATCCGTCGGACGTCCTTTTTCCTCGTCACACTCTCGGTTGCGGCCGTGCGCTTTTCCTGTTCCCTTTGATCTCGCCTTCTTTACCGGTTCAAGGAGCTTACCCGTCCTGTGTTACTTGGCTACTGTATATGGGTCCCCATTTCTCTCCCCTTTCGTGTCCATTTCTGCCCGACCCCCGGTAGCGGATTATTCGGGCACCCCCAGGAGGTCCCATGAAGGAGTTACGTGATTTTTTCTCCGGCACGCCGGGTTAACGTGAGGTCCGGATTGTAAGAACCTCTGGCTTTTCTTCCCTCCAACTTTTCTTATTACTTTTTTTTCCTTCCCCCGATCCAACCTCCTTCGTTTTTTTGTTTGTTTTTTCGGGCTAGTGCTGATAGTTTGTTAAGTACCACCCCCAATACCCAGTTGCTTTGCCCACGACCTTCTTTGTGGTCTTTTCCGCCTTCCGATGAACCCGGCCTTCAGGGTCCACTATTCCTGCTGTGCGAACCATTTATTTACTAATTGTCCCATCATTCGCCGGTCCGGTTCCTCCTTTTCCTTTTTTCCGGCCCACGCTCCCCCTTTCCAACCGAATGCATTTAAGCCCGCTTGCGTCCTTCTTCGCACCTGGAAACGGGCAAGGTGACCCCCCCTTCGCCCCGCAACCCCCCTGATTGCAGTTTCCTGGATTCCTCGGCGGGCTTGAGTCATTTGCCGATGGCTTTTTTTTCCGGCCTGCAGGTCGTCGTTCTTCTTGTCCTTTTCCATTTTGCTTTTCCGTCTTCACTCAGGCCCATTCGCCTGTCTCCTCTGACTTCCCGTTTTCCCTGCCCCTCCTGACCTGCTTTTTATACGCGTGCGATTGTTTCTGTAACGAGTTCATTTCGTTGTACCGTTACCACCTTTCCCGGTAACCTGCACCCTGGTACCGCCTTCCCTTGTCAGTGGCAAAGGTCGTCAGGCTTTCCCCCCCGACTATTTCTCGCGCGCCACCTTCACGCGTTTTTTGTAAGTTCCGAATATAAGAAGCCGATTCACAGCGCTGGGACTTGTCCCTTTGCAGGCTTGAGGTTTCACGGTATGTGATTGAATTTTTTGCCGTCTGTGGGTCTTCGAAGTGACTTCGTCCCATGCTTTATCCAAGCCCCCCTGCCGTTTGGCTCCTTCAATACTCCTCCCCAAGTTTGGCAGACCAGTCTTCTTGTCCCGTCTCTCTACGAGCGATTCTTATCCGCGCCCTATTGTCGCCTCCCCTGCTCTCAGTTAGCGCGTTTGCTGTGTTCACTTCCCCGTGAAGTATTCCGCTGCTATTCCGATGCCTGATTCGACCCCCCCCATTTTCTGCGGTTTATGATCGCTAGGTCAAACTGCATTCTGTGTCCTTCTCCTTTTTCTCCGGGTAAAACTTCGGTCGCCCGTACCGTCCTTGGTACTGTCTCGGCGTTTGCCGCCATTGCTCTTCCGATCCTAGCCCGCCGAGTTGGCTAGCCCCCCCCCCCCTGCTTGTTCGTTGTTCTGGTGCCCTGGTTGTTCTTTCACGCGACTTCGTTAGTTCTTAATGCACCGCGGTTTCCCTGGGGCACTTTCGGGCTACCATTCCGGGGCACTCCCCTCCCCCGGTCCAGTCACATGTTGGATCATTGCACCGCTTTTCTTCGAGGGCTGCATCCGGTCCCCCAGCAGCGTGTCGTTCCCCTCCGTTCCTTGCGTCAGTTGTTATCCAGCGGAAATTCTTTTTCTCCCCGTTTTTGCTTATGGAATCCGTACTTTTTTACTTTCGCGTTTTTCTCACGGCTATTTTCGTTCCCCCAGTGGCCATCCCTTTCAGCTTCTTGGCTACAGTAGGGTCTTTTAGTTTTTTTTTGGTCGCCTACGTTTCCCCATCTTTTTTTGCCCGCCTGGGTCCAATCTATTGTAAGCAGGCTGCAGAGTTTGGTGCCTGATTCTTTCTTTGCCCTTTGTTTGTTGTTTTTCAACTTCACTCCCCCCCACCCGGGTGCGGCTTTTGTAATCTACTCTATTTGATTGGGGGACCCAGTCATTTAACCATGATTTTTTTGTGCTTCCCCTCTACCTGTCCTGTCAGGACTGGGTCCTTTTCCCCGGCGAACAATCTCCGGAAAACAAGCCTTTAGGTACCCCCTGGTACCCCTTTTCCCCCACTCCCCTTCTGATGCATGGCCGGCCCATCCTTGGTTTTTGGCCTACGTTTCCCCCGCCTTCCTTACGGACCCCTCCGATTTTTCCCCTTCGGGCCCCTTCGGTTCCTAGGTTTGGAACCGTATGTCGCAAACCGAACGGGTGCTTGGCGTAGGTCCTTTCCCGATTTCTTACTTTCGGCCGGATTCGCCTTTTCGCCCCACAGAGGCTCCCCACAACTTAAACCGCAGACCCCCCGGCGCCCGATCTTCCCTTGTCATCTGTGGAGCAATGACTTCCCTCGACAAGCATCCGTCACGCTGCTCTTTTTCGTATTCCCCCCCCTTTTCCCCTCCTGGCCCAGATTTTTGAATGCTAATAAGCCGTCCGTTTTTTTCTTCCCGACCTTCGGGTCTCGAGGCTCGGAGGCCCCAAAAGCATTCGCCTTTGCGGTGAAAGGGTTCATCCCGGCAAAGGCCACGCCCCGTGGACGCGCGGCTCGCATCTTCCCCGTCCGATTTCAAGCAACTTGCACACTTTTTGTCCTTTTCCCCCCCCTCAACCATTTTTGGTTATGTCCGGGTCAAGGCGGTACTTGGTCCTACCTTTTACGCCCTTCTTTGACGCGACCTTCGCCCCCGCTGTGCGGTGCACCCCTCGTCCGGGCCCTTCGGGTGCTGCAAGTTTCATCGTTCCACTCCCGTCCTATTGCTTTTACTTTCAGCCTCGCTTCGCGGTTGCGCCTGACCCGAGTGTGCCTGATTGATCTACGTCCCCCTCTGCATTGTTTTTGTCCAGTCGTGCCCATTCGACTCTTCCGTTTCCCCTCCATTCGCGTTTGAGGACCAAGCCTGAAACTTATTCCCCGTGACGTGACCGCCTTTTTCGTCATTGACCGTGATTCGGTCTCCTTACTTGGTGACCGTCTGGACGCGTTGTTTTTTCTGTGTTGCGCGATTTCCCCCTTTTCGAGGGTGACTTTTTTTTTTTTTGCAAGGACTGTCCCGGACCCGGGGTTTCCACTCCCCTTTCCCCCTACTCCACATGCATCGTTCGACTTTTTACATCGTTTAGTAACTCCCCATCGGTGTTTGTGTTTCACCATGTTCCCGTTCGATCTTCTCTAGTCGGTCTGAAAGAATGTCCACCGTTGATTCGCTGTGTTCCGAGGGCCGTTGTCTCGGTGGGAAGTGTTCTTCACCGTGACCTAGCGTGCAAACTTACTTTTTAATCTTCCTGCTTCCCTCCTCTCCCTCCCCCCGCTCGTACTCCCCAGTTCTTCCGGTATGTGACTGTCGCCACTCTCCCGTCCCCGCGTACTCCCTCTCTTTTCTTTGTTCCCCGCCCGCGATCCCGTTCTTTCGGAGGCCATGAAGGGCTTTTGCCGACACGTTCTCTCCATGCAGGAGGCTTTTATCGAGGCCCGGCTTTCCTTGCCCCCCGCCTGGCGTTTTTTCTTCCCCTCCGTTCTTTTCGTACTGCCACTATCATCCCA
>Ga0179593_1567654_pt1 | contig 15489 bp, 20 predicted proteins | sample CZODoug2_1_08_16_FD_185931 | JGI IMG/M metagenome (GOLD analysis project Ga0179593, IMG submission 185931) | Vadose zone soil fungal communities from Angelo Coast Range Reserve, California, USA - CZODoug2_1_08_16fungal (PacBio error correction) | ecosystem: Environmental > Terrestrial > Soil >... | reverse complement strand
AGCGTGGCTTTGACCCCACCTTGCGCATCCCTCCCCCCCCTGAAAACTGCCCACGAATGTTGGACCCCTTTTCATAGACACGATCAACTCTGAACTTGTCTGGGCCTCATACTCACAACCCGGTTCCCCCTCTTGTTGGCGCCGTGTTGGATGTAAACCGTGGACACAGTGGATCCCCCATCTTCTATAGTCTCCTCCAGACTACCTCCCCCCCCAAAAGAAAACTCCAAAAATATTTTGACGGAGCGGAATAGCTTTTTGTCATTCTTTCCCCATTGGCCCCTCTGTCCTTTACCAACCCCCGCTGGATTCCGCTGCCCCCTACAAAGCTCCTCACTAACCCCCTTCCGTCTCACTCCTTGAAGAACGCGAAGGGGCTTTGGCCCCCCTCTTTGGTACTCGCAATCTTCTTTCTCTTTAGGAGCACTTTGCATCAGTGTTTTTCCCTCCCCCCCCCACGATTCATCCTGGCCTTAACTCCAAGGGAGTTACCACTGGTGTTCCCCCTGAGTGGGACTCCCTCCCTTTTTCTTCCCGAATGTCTTTTTTTTTTCCCCCGCGTCTCCTTAAAGGTTTTTTGCTCGGTTGAAACCTTCCCTTCCCCGTTCTGAGAGGGCTGTAGTCCCCTCCTTTCCGTCCACCTCCAGCCGCTTCACGTTCCCTCGTTTTCGTGATTACGTTTTTCAACTTTTCCCGCTTTCCGACGATTTGCAGTTAGTCTTTCTCCTTTCCAGCGAGCTGGACTCCCCGACTTTTTTCCCTAAGCTCAACCCCTTTCCAAGAAGCATTCTTTGTTTCCTCCGTCTCGATGACGACTATTCCTTCATGAACGATTAATCTTTCCCTTCGTTATCCTTTTTTTCTGTCGGACCCCCTTGATCCCACTTCGTACCTTCTGATGACGACTTTTTCCCCCGATACTTCCCTGCCCGGATTTTCCATGATCTGTTCCCCGGGTCCGGTCCGGGTCCTTTTCTTGATTTTTCCCCTTTCTTTCGTGGCGAACGATAACTTTTCTTCTCTTTATTTATGAACGGGCCTTTGCTACACCTTTCAGATTTTTTTCCCTTCGACTCATCGCGCGACCCCCTTTCATGGAAGAGCTATTTTTTTTTTCTGGCTCCCCCCTTTTACCCACCCTCCGGGCGAGGAGATCAGCGACCTTCCCTCTTCTCTTGCCGAAGACACTGATGCCCACTCTCCTGCTATTTTTTTTGAGAAATTTGCCCTTGATTGAGACTCTGCAGGTGCAGGCCCTTGGCCTCTCAATATGCAGGTAGGGTTTTCGAAATTTGTCCTTTTCTCTGGATCCTCCGGTCTCCCTTCGTTGCTCTCTTTTTTTTCGTCGAGTCTTCTCAAAAAAGGCCACTTCTGTGTTCGGTTGAGTGTCCCGGATCTTCTTCCTTTTTTCCAGAATAGGCATCCAGCTGCTTTCCTTATGATCTCCTTTGGGTCTATGAAGGGTGCGTTTCCGTCTGATGCAGACTTGAAGCCCTCAGTGGGCTTCCCCGGTACCCAATCTTTTATCCTTTCTAATCAAGATTTCCAGACGCCAGTTTTTCAGCAAAGAACCTGCCTAGTAGCGTCTTTCTTCCTTGAAGATTTCTTCCTTTTCGCGCATTCTCCCCGTCTCCGTCGCCATTCATTCCCCTTCACCCCTTGGAGAATGAACTTCAAAACTTAATGAGTTTTCTATTTTCCTCCTCCTTCCTTGTTTCTCGACACCCCCATGAGTTTTACGTCGTTGCAGTTCGTAGGGTCAGGTCCGACTGGATATGGTCTTAGAAGTGGGGATCTGAGCTGCTCTCCGCAATTCCTCCCCCCATCCCGCCCTCGAATGCTACCAGGAGGTCCCAAAACTTTCTTCCCTCCTCAGGAGAAAGCTTATGCCGGCTATAGTTTTTATTTTTTTCCCCCCCACTTTGTTTTTTTTTTCATACAATTTACCCTTGTCTGATCAGTCAGTCCACCCTTCCCCCTTTTGAATAGAGCCTAAAACATCACGCCGTTCCCTGTGCATTCCCCCATTAGTTCGGCCTCGCCTTCCGGAGAATCCGAACACCTGCGCCTCTCCATGTTAAAGGCTATCTCGAAGACCCCCTCAAGACTCTCCCCCCGTTCCCCAAGTCTCATTTCTCAAAACCTACAAAGAAAGCTCTGTATCTTAAAGTTCCCCTGAAGTTCTTACTTCCCCCCGCAGCATTCACCATATCCCCCCCCCCCGATCCCTTTTGAGCGTGTCCCAATTGGGGAGAGGCAAAGTTCTGTCCCACATGGTGATGCCAAATCGCTTTTTGTTTTTTTTTCAGACCCGTCGTTGGCCCCGGCGACCCCTCAATGAACTGAGCTATGGGATTTAAGACTTGCTCCTCCTTTCTGTGTTTCCTGTATCCCGTTCATAACACCCCTTCCGTTCGGGGCGCCCCCCTTACATAGAATTTTTAACAGTCCTCCTTTTGACAGTGAACCAAAATTGGATTCCATTACCAAGGTGTACAGTCTTTCACGACGCCTTTGAGTTTCCCTCACGCCTCGATCCCTCCCTTCGAAGGGTGAATGTCAAACCCTTCGTTAGGAGAACAGTCTTAACGGAAATTTTTCATCCTTAGTAGTCATCTTATGCTCGGATTCGCCAGTGCCCACCCTCTAAAAAGTTTTAAGAGTTCCTCCCCTTTTCTTCTTCAAAAGTACGTGCCCCCCTATAAGAGGGGAATCGTCGGCTTCTGTGCCCCCTCCCCCCCCAACACTGATATTTGCCTCTCTTGTGTGAGTTTATGTGACTTCTCCCCCCTCCGGCCAGAGAAGATTTTCAGGTTTCCCCTTCACCCCCCTCAAAGCAATTCACTCCTATGGGTTCGCACCCCTTCCCCCATCCTCTGACAGATTTCCAACTTGGTCCCACGTACCCACTGTGGAACCGTAACCTCCTTGGATTCCAGTAGTTTTTTCTCCAGAATTTGCTTGTATTTCCCTGCTTCTAGTAACAGTTGCTCCCAGAGCGATAGAGTTCAAACTGAACCCCTTTGGGCTGGCGCCACTTTCCTTCTTCGGTAGGTTCTTTTTCTCCCCTTCTCACTTTCTTGAAGTGTAGCTAGGGAGGGCCTCTGTACCGCATCTTTTTTTTCATGTCATTTCGAGGTTTCCTTCTGAAAACTTCTTTAAAGCGAAGCACAATCCCCCGCGTTGGCTTGTTTATCGTTTTTTTCCCCCCTGCCACAATTGTTTTCTCCCTCCTGTTAATCAAACAAGATTCTTTGCTCGTTCGCCCCCGAATTTCGGGTTTGCTTTTCTCCCTTTTTTTTGTCATCATCCTATTGAAGATTTCCCCCCCTAAATTCCGTTCCCCATTATTCTTGAAGGCTGAATCCCTCTTTTTCAGTTTGCAAGTGTTGTCTTCTCCCATCGAACAGAACCACCGTGCGTAACCTCTAATAAGTTGTCGTTGTTGCCGCCTTGTAGCTGAGTTTTGATTTCCTTCTGTAACCGTCAGTCTACTCTAACGCCTAATTACAATGCTCCTGGACACCTTTACGGGCGTGCCCCCGCAGAACTAATTTCTGCAGCCTCTTGATCTACAAAGAATTCTTTGGCTTAACTTTTTTTTTCTGAGGGGTACCCTTTTGGACCTTTCCCATCTTATATAGTCTTTTTTCCTTTTTCAGGGTTCACGCCCCCAAGCCCACGTGGTTTCTTGACCGGCGCGTTTCTAGAATGGTACTTATGCTGTTCCCTTGCCTGACGTCCCCTTCTGTTCATGAAGTAAACCCTTCCCCCCCCCCCATCAAGCGTTCCCTTACGAAGCTAACCCCCTTCAAAATATGAAACCTCCGACTCCGCGCCCTGATTGAACTTTGCAAAAGCATCTGATGTGAGCTTTCACCCCTCCCTTGCAAAGAAAAACCCCCTTAGTCCCCCCTTTTTCACGACTGCCCCCCCTTTGAGCCCACTGGTTCCCTTTGTTTTACTTCATCGGGGCGTTCATCGGCATCTTTCCTTCATTTTTTTGACCCTACTTTGGCGTTCGAATATGTTTTACTCACATGTAACGTTTCTGAAGAGGTTTGTTTTTTTTAAGGCTGTTCTAACTCCCCTCCGACCCCCCAAGCAAGCTCTGTTTTGAGTGGCCTTCTTCCCCAATCGAACATTTCGACGCCCTGAATCCGATAGTTGCACGGCCTCCCCGCCGTTTGGACGTCTTCACTGCCTCCCTTTTCTTTGTCTCTCGATCTCCCGCTGTTTCCAGGCACTCCCTCAGAATCGGGTGGGCTCTGGTCAGGGACGTAGCCCTGCCCTCGACAAACCACTTCTAACCGTCGCCCCTTCAGACTGCATCTTGACTCTTTTTTTTAGTGACCGCTAATTCCTGTACTTTACCCCTGGTACTTGGGGAACTTCCCTTGGTCCCTTTTTTGATGCAGGACACCAACTTCTATTTTTTTCGTGGCGCCTTTGCTTTCTTTTATGCCTCCTTTGCAGTTTCGGTGTTTCTTTCCATTAGCATGTACTTCTTCCCTCCCACTGTGAAGTTTCCGGGTCTTTTGATATTTTTTTTTTTTCCGCCTTTCTGTTCAAAAGTTACCAAACAAGATTCTTTAGGAGCCTCCCATTACGCTTTGCCTTCGTTTGTTCTCCAACGAGCCCCCTTCGTGGGATACATTTCTTTGATGACGAATTTAAGGCCGAACCTTTCCCCGGTGTTCGGGGACCTCCGTTTTTTGCAACGTGGAGATGGAGGAGCGTATACTTTTGAGACATAGGAGAGCGGTGTTTATCGTGGTCTTCCAGTCTCCCGTTGCCTCCCCAGAGGAGAGGGGTATGGATAAACGCATAGCCGATTTTGGCCAAGCAAGGCTTCACCGCCCCGGACGTTTCATTAGTTTTAGGCTGCTCCCGATTGCCGGGTGATTTTTCCACTCAGCTTATCTCGCAAGCTGGCGTTCCCCCCCTTCAAAACCGGAAAACGCTCTCCCCTTTCCTATCAAAGTTCGGAAGGAAGCCCCCAAGTTTCTTCAGCTGCGTCCTTAGGCGGATCTCCTGAGTTTTCCTCTCCTTTCGTAAAGATACGTAGACTCTCCCCTTTCCGGACTGACCTCTGAACTCAACTCCAATCCTCTCCTTTTTGTTGTGTGTCGCTGATGAGTTTTTTCTTTTTTCGTGAAGGAGCCCTCGTCTGGTCCTATGGTCTTCGACGTTTTTACCCTGCGCCTTCCTGAGACGCCCTAAATATTAAAATCCCTTCCCAGAGAAGAGAGGCGGTTCTTCCCCCCCCCTTGGCTTAATTCCTTTTCCAGATTTATTTTCCTTCCACGGTGTGATTCCACCGTTGTCTGAATCACCTTCTAAGGCCCCCCCTCCCCCATGGCATAGAAATGATCGGCCGCATGCCCTTACCACATAACCGACTTTTCCTCATATGCTTGAGCCCATTCCTTTATCATCCCGCTCCCCTCGGTCCTTCCAGAAAACTTCTCCCTCCTTTTCACGAGCGATATAGACGAACTCTTTCTCCCCCAAGAAGACCTTGCCTGCCTTCTCCCCCCCCACGCGTTGTCCTCCTTCAGATTGACTTTTCCCCTTTCCTCTTAGGAAGAAATTTTCCCCTCTGCCCCCCCAAATGTATCTTCTGGCACTAGCCCCTTTTTCCGCTTTTTACTTTCGCGGAATTCCGAATCTACCTGGTACGCCCCCCATAGCTTCTGTTTTCCGACAGACAGGCGGCCCCCCTCGCAAAAATCCTCAATTTTTCCTCTTATGGGCGACCTGATCCCTCCTCCGGTGTAGAAAAGAAAATGATTCCCTCCCCCCCCCCCCCCCCCAAAATCACTTGTCCGTTCCTCCCTTCCCCCTATGCCTTGGTCCACGTTTCTGGCCGTGCCCCCCCCCCCCTTTTTATCGGACCAATTAAAGTTAGTCCGTTTTTACTCTCCTCAGTTCAAGTTTTCTTTCCGCAGAAAGTCGTTTTATGGATTAATTACCCCGGTGGCGTTAGGTCCCCAATCTGCAGGATACCCCCCAGATGATCGTTCTTCCCTGTAGTCTTTCTTATCGGATCCCTTGTCACCAGGAGGAGTCCCTTTTTACTCCCCCCCCCAACCGTCTTTGAAAGCCGTGCAATTCTCTCAGAATCCAATGGAGGCCTTGTTTGATAAGGCTCCCGAATAGGGAGTGATTTCCTCCGTAGAAGATTTTGCTGAAAGTTCTTTTTCCCTCAGCCCTGTTTCTTTGCCCCCAAGAACATTCTAGCCTATGTCTTTTTCCCCCCCAGTGTTTCTCCTTTCTACGATGGAGATGAAATTGTAATGGCCCTGGGATACAGTCCCAGTTTAGTGGCCATTTCAAGACCCTTGCCACACGGGCCTAATTCTTGTTCCGGCGAAAGAATTATTTTTGTATTTTTCCCTTCACTTGTCCATCTCCAGCTATATCCCCTTTTTCCAGCATGTTATCTGCGTTTTAGAAGGAGGTGTCATCTTTTTCTCCTGTTTTACCTGGGACGTGTCTTTTGGCTTAGTTTGTTTGGCCCCTTTAATAGGGTTTCCTCCTAAGGAAAGTTAGCGCCTTCAATTTTTGGTTTAACAAGCGTTTTTGTGACTTCGTCTTTGCCAAGACAGAGAAGCTTTTTTCTCTTTTCCAAGTCCCTTTGTTTAATCACCACCGTTCTCCAACGACATTTTCGGGTTTCTAAAGGTAGGCCCGCCCTCCCCGGTGAAAGATTTGATGATTCGTCTTTTCCCTATTGAAGGTTTCATGGCTTTTCTTGCTTAGTGAACCGTTGTTTCTGGAAATAACCTTTTCCCCCCACCGCTGTCTTAGTACACCCTCCTTACTTTTTGTGTTTTCTGCTTTACTTTTTTTTTTTATTTCCCTCGGACACTCTTACACTTGCCGCTCATCAAGCCTCAAAGAATCCTTCTTGCTTTTTTGAATTCATTCCCCCCCCACTCACTTCTTTCTGTTTTTCTATCAACTCACAACCGAACCTTGTGGGGGGCCCCTTTTTGTCCAACCCCAACGTTTGCCCTTTCAGTCCCACTCTTCTGTGCCATTCCTACGAAGGCACCCCCGAAACCAAAGGGCGCCCCCCCAATATTTTGAAATCGCGACTGTTCCCCTTCACCGACCCTATCTCTTTCCCTTAAACCCCTTTCATACGCCAAGATCCCCTCCTCCCAAGCGAAAAGGCAAGGTCCCCTCAACGTAAGCCCCCCCCCCCAAACCTACTTAGATTTCCCGCTCAACTTGCTGTTGCTGTCCTTTTTCTCCTCGGTATGAGCACTCTGCACGCAGGCAAACAAAACCTTCTCATTTGGCGCATTCCTTTGAAGGTTTCCCCTGGCTGCAACGACCTGTCAGTTGTAATTCATCACTTCTTTCCCTGACCAGGTGCCTCCTTTTTACCGTTTCGACCCCTCCTCAGGATTTTTCTGCCTCTTTGGGTGATTTCCCCGACCAGTTCTGCTGAGGGCCGGGCGGTCCATTCCTCAAGTACCGTTTCCCAAGCCCGTTTGCGTGGCTTTTTCGCCGCAGACCCCTGCTTCCGCCGATTTTTTTTTTCTTTAGTAGCTTGACAACTACTTCCCCGGCCCGCGTGCCCCTTTTGAACTCCTTCCCTCATTGTCGAATCCCCTAACGATGACGACCTTTTCTGCACGACTTTTGTTTGGGCTGGTCTTCATTTCTCTAAGCCCCCCGTGGTCGACATTAATTTTCCACGTGTAACAACTTAGATTCCTTTTCCTTCGCCTTCCTTGAAGCGGATTACCCCTTTCCCAGGCTTCCCCCCTGGCCTTTCTCCGTGGGACGGCCCTTGGAAGATTATTGTGACTTTTTTCCCCCCCCCCCATCTATGTCTTTTCTTTGGGCTTTCTCTGATCCACGTTTCTTTATTTTTCCCAGGCCCCCCAATCCATTAGCCCCCTTTCATGGACAGATTGCAGCCTGGCTGGCGACTCACGATTTTCTGAGATAAAGTTCTTTTCTGTGCGCTTCGCTTGCCCCAGCAGGTGTCCCTCTAAGGGCCTTGTGGAACCCTTTTGCCAGAGACGATACCCTAAGACCTGCACTCTTCTTTTCTGAAGATCAATCTGCAGTTTTTAAGAGCGTGGAGAAATTTCCCCTTCTCCTTTTGCTTTTGCCTGAGAGCCCTCCTTTCCGTTTTTCTTTCCCCCCGCTATCCTCCCCTTCCCTCACAGCTGCGTCCCTTTTTTTTAGTGAAACGACGGCAGCCTTCCCTCTCCCCCCTTGTGCTCAGCACTAAACGGTGGCGTCCCGTCTTTTCTGCGCTTTCCTTTTCTCCCGGGTGCTTTTTTTTTTTTTTTCCTTTTGAAGCTTGATTCCAACGCGGTGGAGCTAACCCCCCTTCAAACGATCTCTTCCCCCGTAAGTGAGGACTTATCCCCTCAAAGCACATTTTTTCCTCGTAGGCGTTTTCTCATGGAATTTAGTACTTTGATAGAGAAGGCTGACATCTCCTCCTCCCCTCGCCATTCCTCCCCTTCTGGGGGAGACCTGCATTTTCCATATACTATCCTTTCCCTTCCCTCCCTTGTTGTGTTTTTTTTCCAGATGAGTTTGAAGTCGTCCGCCCAAGATAGTAGGGTATTTTTTTCCCCTCTTTCTTTCTTCGAAGGAGATTTCTTCTTGAGAAGCAGTCCTCCCTCCAGATCTAACTCCGCTAGGTTTTTTTTCCCAAAATGGATTCATTCCTTGATGCGAAAGATTTTTCTTTTTCCTCCTTTTTCCGGTTTTGGATCCTTTTTCTAAGCTTCCGCTGCACTTACAACGGTCCCCCGGAACCCTTGCATTTCTTTTTCTCCACCAAATACCGACAGTGGCCTCCGTGAAGACGATGCTGATCCCTCGAGCCTGCGTTCACATCCACCTCACTTTGTCCATTTCCCCTTCTCTCGCCTCCGACTCCCCACGATTAGCCCCCGTTTTCGCAGGAGCCATGCATTTCCCTTCCGCACCTCCCCACGACCTGCCTTTTCGATCTTCCCCTGCCCGGTCTTCGTTCGTAAATTTTTTTATTGCCAACTGTATACCCTTCAAGAACTAGCTTTCGTGGATTCCTTGGGGGCGCTTCAGGTTAATCCTCCTTTCTCTTATCTCCCGATTCTGTTTGGTACCCTCGACAGCAAGGCTTCTACCCCCCGTCCATTGCCTTGCCTAATAAAGTTTTCCCCCTTCTGTGTCTCCCTCACATGAGGCTTTCAAATCAGAGAAAGAAATTTCTTTCCCTCCCCCGAAATACCCTTTTTCTTATTCCCATTGACCAGTTCTTTCCAAAAATCTTTTTTTCCCTATTTAAGGAAGGGACCCTAGGGCCGTTCTCCAATGAATATCTAGACCCTTCCAAGGGGACGTCCTTTTTGTATTAATGTAGAAACCCTTTGCGTTCCTTTTTTTTCTCCAGGATACCTACCTCAACCTTTATCGTTTTCTTTCTGGTAGTCAAGGAGTTTGATTGACTCTTCTCCCCAATTCGGCGTCAACGTTTCTTCCCCAACGTTTTTAGTTCCCTTTTTCCAGTCCGTGCCCCTTAAGCTGAAATTCCTTTTCCCCCTTTAACCTTCGTCGGCTTTCTTTCACGCCACTCCCCCCCTCCTTCTTTGATAGTCTGCAGTTACCCACTCTCGCCCCCTTTGCGACTAAATGGGCTTTTTGCATTGCCCGCTTCGAACGTCGGCGGACGCGGTTCGTCCACGACGATGACGATGACTTTTCATGGCACCCGAGGAAAACGAAGTTCTTTTTTTGTCCCCCCCCCGGAGTTGCAGTATTTCAAGGCGCAAGACTGTGCTTTTTTTCTTTTGTATTTCTTCTTACACGTTCTTGCTCCTCTATTTCTCCCGAAAAAGTGTCCTTGGGAGACATTTTTTCCCTCTCACGTAAGGGTTTTCTTTATCTCTTGGACTCGCTTGATGGGAGTGCTGGCGTAGTACTTTCGCCCTTTGTTGCGTCATCGCTTTTCTTCAGTCCTTCCCCCGTCGCGCCCTCAGGTACAAATTTTTGGTCAAACAAGTTTTTTGCTTTGTTTTGTTTCCAAATTGCCACAGACCCTCTATGTGCCCCACCCCCCCCACCGTGGTGTTTACCTCACCCCCTTGAAGATGATAGTCGCCCACACACGAATTTTCCTATCAAGTCGGAGTCCTTTTCCTTTTCAGATTTGAGATTTTCTCCCCCCTCCAGGTCCCTTTTTTTTGGTTCCCCCCAACTTTCGAATGCTTGATGAGAAGTTTTCCTCCGCTTGGTTTTTCTCCCACAAAGCCACGCTCCCTTCCTTCTCGTCCTCCTCCCCTTTCTTGTTGTGTTTTTCGAGATTTAAGCACTTTAGAGTGTTTGATTTACTCGGACACCCCCCCTTGAAGCCCCACTTCAATGCTCATTCCAGCCTTCCTCTGAATTTGTAATTCCTTTCCCTACGAATTCCCCCCCCCCCCCCTCAGGGAGTGTCTGCCCCCTTACTTGTCGATAAACCCCTTTTCCCACAAATTCGTCAATATCAGCGGACGTGTTTTTCAAGTGGTTTCCCACTTCCCCTTTCTAGTTTTTTTCTTTTAAACGGCACCCGAACAAAAGACACGCTCCCCCCCAACTAGTTTTCCTTTTTCGAATGGTCCTTCCTTTTTTCCACTGGAAGGCCGTGCCCCCAGTCTGGTTCCGCACTCCCATCCCTCGTCCCAAGGTCAAAGGCGAAGTACTTCTTCTCCCCCCCTGAAACCCTCCCTTTTTCGAGGGGCTCACAGCTTTTTCTTTTTGTCCTGCACCTTTTTTTTCTATGAGCACGTGTTGGACCTCTGAAAGAAAGTTTTTCCCCCCCCCTCAACTGGAGACTTCCCCCCCCCCTTTGTGTGTTTGCCTTCAATTTTTTCCCTTCTCTGCGTTGTTACTTCATCCCGTCTTATGACAGGTTTCATTTCCTTTCTTCCGTTTTCGCCCCCTTTTTTTCCTTACAGAGGAGTCGCCCCATTTTTGTGAGTCCAACATCTTCTCTGGCCGGGCTTAAGGACGACTTCTCTTCCCCCCTCCCTCCCCCGACGATACTTTTTGCGTGGGATTGCCCACTTCCATCCTCCCAGAAGTCTTCTTTATGAGAAGAGTCATCTCTGCAAGGACTTTAAGAAAAGGGCCTTTTTTTTCATTCGGCAGCAAGGGGCACTTGCCCTTTTTTGAACTACTCCCCGATCCCCTCTTCCGGCCTTTCCCCCCTGGTGGGTCCTTGCTTGAAGGGAGTTACTTTCCCCCTCCGGGAAAGACCTTTTTTCATAATAATTTTTCCCCTTTGAGACATTTTCCTCTTGCCTCCTCCTCCCGGAAGTTTTCCCCCGGGGTGGTCACGGCCATTCTTTTATTTGTGACTGCGGACTCTTTCGTGTGCGCCCTTTCAGGTGCTTTCGATGATTTATGAACTTCTCCAGTTCTGTGTCTCCCCCTCACGTCTTTTCTTAAATCCAATTCGCGCTCCCATGGACGAGATATTTTGCTTTTTAGCCTGCTGCGCTGACCCCTTCCTAGGGGCGGAGTGATCAATTCAGCTTGACTGCGACCCCCCCTTGGGATCCCCTTTTCCCCTTTACGTGTGCCCCCTCTCCTTCAATTACGGACTCCCCCTGAAGGGACATATCCATCTGCTTTCCAGCATCGTTTTTCTTACCTCCCCTTTCCTTTTTTTCCGAAGGAGATCCTTTTTGGTCTCAGCGGGTTCCTCTCTGCTTGCGAGGGTTTGGGATTTGCCCCTCTCAGGCCCCCGACTTACGTTTTTGCTCCTCACCCTGTCTTTCTTTTTTTTTTAGGCTGCGCCCCTTTATTCTTTGCCGGGGTTGCTGGGCTGGCGTTCCCCTTCCGCTTGATGCGAGCTCCCCTCTACAAAACCTTGTAAAATCTTCCTCAACGCTTTCTTCCTCCAGCCACTTCCTTTCCTTTAGGCGGGATCTTCTGGAAGAGTCTTCCTGCGTCTCCAGATAGGGAGCAGGCTCCTTTTTTCCCCTCCTTTCCGGACATGCCCCCTCCCTCTTCCCTGCTCTCCAGGGCTTTTCTTCCCCCCCCCCTTTTTTTTGTGAGAAGAGTCACGCTTTTGCCTTTTTCCGGAGCACAAAAGATTCTTTTGTTTCCCTGCTAATGGATGCAGCGATCTGGAGACTTTCATCTTTACGGACAATTCCTCTCTAGGCGGTTTTTCCCCCCTGGCTTCCTCCGAAAGGGTGAGGCCCCTCCCCCCCTTTCTCTTCGATCTTCCATCTTTTCTCTTTGAGAGCCACCGCGTTGATTTGCACCCGTCTGCTGAGACCAGCTCCCCCCCTTCCAGAGAACGGCCCCTTCCTTTTCCCCAAAATCCCGCCGTGCCGCAACGGTGTCCTTCTGAGAAAACACTTTTCTTCTCCCGCGGGTACACCCCCCGTTGGACCTTGTTCACGGCCTCCTAGACACTTCCCCCGGATCTTTTCTTTTTCCCAAAAGCGCCTCCCCTTCTAAACGCGCTGCCCTTTTTTCTTCCCGTCTGCAGCCTTTCCCGTAAAGTTCGTCATCATATCCCCCCCACCAAGCCAAATCCACTAGCTGGAGCCACCGCCTTTTTGGGAGAGGCCCCGAAGCGAAAATTTCTCCGCCAACTCTCTTTTTGTCAACTTTTTCGCCAAGCCCCCTTGATTCCTTTCGCCATGAAATTCTTCGAAAGTAATGCTCTCCTTTTTGGGGTTGGGTTTTTCCCCCGCCCCTTTCTTTCCTAAATAGAGCAAGCACCCCTTCTTTTTCTGTTTTGACGTGTCAACCCCCCCCCCCCCAAAAACCCCCCAAAACAACCCTCCCCTTTTGCCGTTCTTTCGACAATTACAGGCTTCTTGGATAGAGTCCCTTTTTCAATCGTATCCTTTTTTTTTCCCCCGTCGAAGGGGACTATTAATGTAGAACACGGGGTTTTCTGCCATGCGCCTGAAAGCCATTCCCCGCCCCTCCGATGTTTCATTTTCTTTCGTCAGTTTTCTTTTTTTTAGACAATTCCCATCCCTATTGCGGAGTTCCAACTTTCGCGTTCCGTCGTGCGGAACTTTTACTGCCCCCCCTACCCCCTTCCCCGTCGGAATTCCCCTTTCCTTTTATGCGTGAGCTTCCCTCCCCGAAATTTTTCTCTTTTCTTAACATCCTCCCCTGGCACTCTCATCCCTTTTTTTTTTTTTCTTCACAAGCTCAATCCCCCCCTCCTTCTGAGAGGAGACGCGGTTTCCCCCCCTCTACGATTAATCTGGATGAATGTTTCCACCCTGTTTGGACCCCCTTTCCCCGGTGAAGCTTTTTTCTTCCTTCTTCCTGTGATAAGGGTGATTTTTCAATGCGTGCAAGGTCCACGTTGCTTTTCTCTTTACAGCGTGCTCTTTCAGCATGGGGCCTCCCTTCGGTTTTTCACTCGTTTTTTTCTTTTTTCTCCTTAAATTCCCTGTTGCTTGATGTAGTGCTCTTGGCCTTTGCAGACTTGTTGGCCGTCCGTTAGTTTTTACACAGGTAGACGATTAAAGATCCTTTTCCCCCCTTTTTGAACAAGCGGTTCTTTTCTTTTCTTCAGTGTCCCCCCATTCTCCGAGGTTGCGATCAATCAACGTGTGTTAATCAACACGTGCCTCTCTTTTCCCCCCCCCCGAATTTTCTGATCCAGTCGGGCGGCGACTTTCCTTTTCCGTTCTGGATGGCCCTTTTCTTTTGGAAGGCTTGATTGCTCCCCCTCGTTAGGATGTATCTGAGCAAAGTTCTTTCCCTCAAATCCCCCCCCCACGTGCGTCATTTTTACTTCCCTCCTTTCCTGCGAGCTTTTCCTCCTTTCGTGGCTTTGATTTCCTTCTTAAAACGTGCTCAGATACTCCCTTTCATCAGCCTTTCCTTACCCTTCATGGAGGGCATTCCGACTCCCGCAATTTCCTCTCGATTCCCTCCTTCTAAAATTCGATGGTTGTCTCCCCCCCGGTCCAGTGGGAGTACCCCCCCCTTTCCCGTGGATTCCCCCTCTGAATGAGGCACGACTTTGAACAACCACACCCTCACCAACTTTTTTCCTTTCTTGAATCGCGTGGTCCTCTTAGGTGCCCCTTTCCCCCGCTTTTTACGGACGTGCCCCCCCCCCTTTGGTCTTCCGCCCCTTTCCCCATCCCCCCCTTTCCTAAAGGGAAATTCTAACACCGTACGACCAACCTTCTTTTCCCTCCGACCGCGCCTTTTGGCACCGTTTCCCTTTTCAACTCTTACCTGTTCCCCGGTGGACCTGTTCACTCCTTTAAATACCCCCCCCCGGATCACTTCTTTCCACTATTTAAGGGCTTAACACTGGTTCCCCCTTTGATTCTTCCCCCTCCCTCGTCAGAGTCTTCCCGTTTCGACCTCTACTCTAAAGAGGAGTTCTCTTGGTGCCTTTCCCCTTCGAGGGCCGGTCGGTTCCTTCAGGCTACTGGCCCCCACCCCGCTCTTTCAAGACTCCCCCCTTTTGAGTGGCGGGCATTCTCCCCTTCCCAATGGAGAAGATAACTCGAACGATTTTTCCCGTAGTCTGAGCCTTTTATGTTTTCCTTTCAGTCCCTTTTTTGCGGCACGACGGACCTACAACGTTGACTTTTTCCATAGGGACCCCTTCCTTCCTTTATCACCCGCGCTCATAATATTTTCCCGATAATCTTGTTGCTGAAGGAGGTCCTCATTCTTTTGTCAGACATTAAATCCTACCCCCCCCTTGGAGCGGCGCCCCCCTGCAGCAGGTCTCCCCGCTAATTTAAATTTTTCTTTTACAACTGGTTTTCCCTGTGGGGGCCCTTCATCTATGTCTCCCCCCCCTTTATTAGTTTTTCCCCCAAAGGGGGTGCTTTCGATGGATACGGGGAATACCGAAGTTTTTTTCCCCCCCTCCCCGGCGGGTCCCCCCCGTCGCGTTCCCCTTTTTTGCCCCGTTTTTGGCTTCCCGTAGTTACACCCCCCCCCTTTTTAATGGGCGAGGCAGATGACCATGTGCGCTTCGATTTGCCGCGCCCCCCCATTTCCCACCGCGCACTTGGAGTGTGGATTAAATTGGCCCCCCCCCACTTCCTTCAGCCTGCACTTTCCCTTCTTTCCTCTGGTCGACAACTGACTTTCCTTTTTTGTGGAGAATGGCGGAGTTCCTCGCAGGGAGACGCTTTTTCTTTGGGCAAAGCTTTTTTTCTCCGTTCCCTGCGGTCTGGTCCCTCCTGCGCCCTCGTTTTTTTCAGTGGGAATCAGCATCTTCTCTGGCGCACGGCGGGCTTTCTTCGGCTGCAGCAGATTTTTCCTTTTCTTGGCTGGCTCTCTCCCTTTCTTTAGCCCCGGGTTCCCTCTCCCAAAACCTCTTCACCGCTTTCGCCATCGTTCGACCAAGTTGGGCACAGCACCCCCCCTCTTCTGTAGGCGGTCTTTTTTTTTCCGTACTGCGTCCCAGATGCGGGCCTTTCTTTCTCCTCAAGAAATTCCGGCCCCCGATTTTCTTGCACGACCCCC
>Ga0179593_1683385_pt1 | contig 15490 bp, 18 predicted proteins | sample CZODoug2_1_08_16_FD_185931 | JGI IMG/M metagenome (GOLD analysis project Ga0179593, IMG submission 185931) | Vadose zone soil fungal communities from Angelo Coast Range Reserve, California, USA - CZODoug2_1_08_16fungal (PacBio error correction) | ecosystem: Environmental > Terrestrial > Soil >... | reverse complement strand
TAAGGGGTGCTACCCATTGGCTTTTTCCGCACATTTTTTTTGCGTAAGCATAGTGTTTTCCATTACCTTTTTTTTACTCCTTCCTTTTGAGCGGAAGATCGGCCCCTCGTGCATCTTTGTACCTGACCCCATTGAGCTCCTCTTTTTTCATTTTCTAGTTACTTCATTCAAACCCCCTTTCCCAGCTTCCCCCCTTCCATTGATGAAGCGTTCCTTTCCAGTATTTTATTTTCCCATCCCCCCAAGGAAGATCCTCCCCCTCTAGGAGTATCCATGCGTTACGAAGCCCCTCCTTTTGAGCGTTTCCTTTCTCGCGGTTTGCGTGAGCCTTCCACCACTTTTTGGGATGGTCTTATTCTGACCACCCGCAGTCTTGCTGTTCCTCATAGATGGAATATTTCTATTTTCCTTGTAAGATTTCTTTCGCCCTATCGACCCCCTTTGACTTCCCGTGGAATGCATGTCTCCCTTTCGTAGTTTAGATCTCTTTCAAATGATTCCGTCCCGAACACTTTTGCTTATTTCTTCCCTTTACCCGTACACAAATCTTTTTCGTCTCGGGCTTAAAGCTGGCTTTTTATTACCCCATGCTTCACTTTACACTCCTTCTCTTGAAGCCCCTCCGAACCCACTCCATTGTATCGTTCCCTCTGGGAAAGCGCAACCGTTGATCGCTCTTTTAATGCCCCTCGCTCACGTCCGCGTATATTCAGGAGCGTTCCCATTTCCGATCTCTCCGAAGAACGGGTTTTGTGCCCGACCCTTTTCCTTTCTCCCTTTGCTTTTAGTCGTATTCTTTGAGGAGAGCCCTCTCTTTGACGTGGTCTGCATATTGCCATGGCCCTCTTGACCCCCTTTCTAGTTTCCCCGACTTCCCTCCCCAGCGCGTCCCTGTCCCTGGCAGGCCGGTCGGTAGGGCTCTTCGTGCCATCTGCCCTCGACCCCCGGTCTAGTGAGCCCGCGTCTTTTCTTTTTCCCCTGAACTACCCTTCCCCTGGCAGTACTCGGCGGTAAATTCATTTGTCTCCCCTCTAAGCTCCTGCGCGCCTTTCCCCGCCGCGTCTTGTCGTTTCGCCTTTTTTTTTTCTAGGCCTTTTTTTTTCTTTTTTGCGGAAACGCTCCCTTCGACGCAAGGCCTCTCCTTTTCATCGGCTTTCCCTTTTTTCTACATGATAAGGGACTTCTTGCAGTTTCCAGAGGCTTCTCTTCCCAGCAAGAGATTGGCGACAAGGCCTATTTTCCTGATCATTTGCGATTACTGATGATGACCTCTGGTTAAGGCCTTCCGATCTTTTCTTCGAGCCGTCTCCTAGTCCCCCCTGATTGAAGAGCATTGCTTTGCTCACAGACTCCTGCCGCGCAACCTTTCTTGTTTTTTCCTTCCCCTCTCCTTCCTTGAGCCGTTTTTTCTTTAGATCGTTACTCCTCCTGTGAGAGATCTGATCTGATTTGTCTTTCTCGATTTCCCCCCCTTATGTTTTTTTTGAGCTTGAGCTTTCAGCATAAAGAGCGCTGCCTTCCAGTAGAGGACTTTCCGTTCTCGACTTCCTAGCTTTTCAGCCCCTCTTTTTGATGCCCACTGCCGAACCCTATCCCGGAGCTCTCTCTTTTTCCTGATCGCAAGATTTTCGAGCCCCCTTACTTCCTTTCCTTTCTGTAGCCTTCAAGCCGCCCAAGTAGCGACCCTCGCCAATGCCTATCTCTTTCCCGGACCTTCTGGTTTTTAATTCCCTTCCCTGTCTAGATAGACCTTCCAGCCTCAGCGACAGGCGGAAAGCATGGTTCCATGTATGACTCTTATGCCGTTTTCTCCTGCAGTTTCCCCCGGGACTTTCCCTTTTTCACTGGAGATTCTTTTTGTCTCCTTCGCTCCCATCGACCGATGGCTTCCTGTTCGCTATAGCTTCTATGGCAGGCTTCCTTCTGAGATTTTTTCTCTTTAAGCTTCATTGGAGGATAGCTAACCTCCGTTGGTCTCTCGGAACGGCCCTGGCGGCCCGATTTTCTTTCAATATACAGCGACTCGTATCAACGAATACCCTTTGGCAACTTTCCCCCATGATATTTCCGGTAAATCTTTTTTTTTTTCAGGTGCGCCCCCTCTTTTAGCTTCCTTCAGCATGTTCGCGACGGCTGTGATCCAAACTTGATTTCTGGGCGTGCACGAGAATTCTTTGTATCTTTCTTTTCCTCTTGCTTTTTCCCTCTTCCCTTCAGAATTTGATCAGAAAAGGTACGCGACCCCTTTTGATTGTAGGTTTTCCACGGATGGTTTCCCCCGGGTTGGGGTTTTTTTCTAGTCTGACTTTTATGCCTTTTTTCCCTCCCCTTCCGCCCTCTGATCCCTGTTTCTTCCTGATTAACTTAGTCGACAACGTTTTTTTTCGCTGGCTTCTACTTTGGTTCTTAATTTTCCCCCCCCTTTTTCCTAATATCTTTACGGACAGCTATCCCGACTGCTTCCTTGCGGACTTACCCCCCCAACATACCATTTCCCCCTCGGTCTCCTGAGAGTTCTGTCCCGTCTTTCTTTCTTTTTCCCCGTGGGGCTGCTCCCCCGCAATGTGGTGGTTTCTCTCTGCTTTGGCGTTCTTCCTTTCCCTTTTTTTGACTTCATCCCCCCCCGGTTTATCTGGGGCCTGTTCTTGACGGCTCTTCCTACTATACCTTCGACATGTCCTCCTCAATTTTAGACCCTTTCTTCCCCCCGTCACCGGATTCTTTTTTTTTGAATCTCATTCCCCCACCCATCTCAGTCCCACTCATTTGTTAGACCTTAGACGCGTTCGCTTTCGCTTGGCGTTCGGGTTCTTTTCCCCGATTTTTCTTTTTTTCCCGAACTCTTTTGTTGAGAGCCCCTTTCTGGGTCGTCGTCGTTAACCTCCTTGCCGGAACTTGACCTCTCTGTGAGAATGCTACCCCACGGGAGACTTTCCTTTTTCCCCGTTCCATTTTTCCCGGTCTCCCCAGGACCCCCGTCCCCTTCCCTTTTTACATGAACCTTCTCCTCCTTATTGCGTTGCGGCATTCCTCGTTTACAAGCGCCTGTCCCCCGATTTTTTCCCTTCTTCTTCCTGCCGTGCCCCTCTTCCCAAAGTCTCCTTTTTATCCTCCCATCACCCCCGCATCTCGCCCCCTCAAGCCTAGCGTAGCTCATTTTTTTTTCTGTTCGGTCCTTCTTTCCTGGTGACCCTGGTTTTTCCGTTGGCCCTTTTTTTTCAATTTTTTCCCCCACCACATGCTGAGTTTGACCTGTTTCCCAAACGACTTCGCAGTCTTTAGCTCCCTTTTTGAAGTGCTTTACTCCCCCCCCATAGCTTGCTTTTTCCTCAAATGCCCCTCTTTTCCCCGCCACTCGCCTTCCAACACCTTTTTTGACCGCCCGTGGAATGCATTTTTCCTCCGGAGAAGGAGAATCTCCCGTTTCAAACTCCTTCTCCCTGGTCAGGCCCAGCCTAAGCGGCCCCCCCCCCTTTCTCCATAGGGTGCTACAGCTAGAGGGTTCTTCTTGATTTCTGATTCCCCTCTTTTTTCCTTTCCCCAGAGCCAACTTCTCTTCGTCTTTGTGTGCCTTTCCTTTTCCCGAGCACCCATCCTCTTTTACAGTCAGTAACCGTACCAGCCCCCGGATCGAAATTCCCGGTCTTTTCTTCATGCCCCTTTCGCGGTCCTTTTCCTGATCACCCTGGTCTTTTTCCGGTATTGTCTCTTGTTTGGACTAGTCCTTTTTTCGATTTTTACCTGAGGAGATTCGATTCCCTAGTTTCGTTTTCCGTAGGCGATTCAGTGCCGTTTTTTTTCCGCTGATGTTGCCCCCCTTTTTTCCACGATGACCTAGAGAGGACTCCTCTTCTCACCTCCGGCATGGTGCGAAGAAGGGTCAGTTTTCCTAGTCGGCTTCGCGGTTTCGCCACTCCCGGCTTTGCCCTTCCTCCCTCCCCCCCTAGGAAAGGATATTTCTTTGCTACAGAAACATGACGAGGGTGTTTTTTGTTAGCTTTGATGCCAGGCGATTTGCTCTTCCCAATTTGTCCCTCCTTTTTCCTTTGTCAGCCCCCTTTCCCCCTTTTCTCCTTTTGAGGAGGATTTCTCTAAGCTCCTTCCGGATGTTTTTCAGCGATGAATTTCCTGACGACCAGTCCTCCTTTCCATTTGAACATCCTTCTTTTTTTTCGACCTTTCAGGATTTTTCCCCCCCAGGTCCGCCCAGCCGCGGTAGCGGCTGCCCTCCTTTTCCACCGGCTTTGTCGAACCTTTTTTCAGTCTTTTTAGATCGTCCCTTAAATTGGGAAAATCCCTTGCTAAGGGCTTAAGCTTTCTACACGGTGAATTAGTCGCCGCCGAGCCTTTTCATTTTCCCCGAGCCCCCCCCTTGACCAGTTTCCTTGGGCGACCCGACTCTTGCTCCTCCGCTCCTCTTCCTCAGACCCTTTTTTGAGACTTCCCCCCTACTTTCCGGCCGCTGACTCTTCGATGTCGCCCCCACTGGTTGTTTGTCGGCGACCCTCTCTTTTTGCTTCTCCCCTGCCTCCGATTTCCTTCTTCGTTTCTGCTTGCCAAGTCAACCTGACACGCTTTTGACTGGCACACTAAGTTTTGTTTTCCTTTGTCCCTCTTGCCCTTTTCTAGCCTTCGGACTTGCCCCCTCCCCCCATCTCTTGTTGTTTGCTGCGAGCCGCACTTTATCCGCCCGTTTTCTGTCCTGAGCATTCTCTTCGGAACAACCTTACCGGGTGTCTTTTTCCTTTTCCTCTTTTGGAGCGTTTAGAGTCACTGCAACGAGGACTTTTTCCCCTCTTTGTTTGCGCGCTTCTTGGCTTGTTTTTTTTGGTTTTTTTTGTGTTTTTTTACTTTTTCTCAGGGTTTCCGGCCTTCGTTCTTCTGTTCTCGTCTCTCTCTTGTGATAGCGGGCAGTCCGCCGCAAGGATCCTTTTCATTATTTCGTTTTTACCTGTCTATCCCCTTGTCGCCTCCGATTCCTCCTTTGACTTTCCCTGCTTTTCGTATGAGTGTTTTTTGTGACGTTTTTGTTTCTGAACGGCCATCGCACCCACCTTTCTACCCGTAGCCTTCATTCGGCGGCTGAGCGCACTTTTCTCGATCTTTCTTTTGCAATACGTCCCGGCTCTCGGCGTTTTTCTCGCCCTCGGCTCTCCCTCCTGCGCCCCACTCTTCTTCCTGACTGTTTTTTGGATCCTCCCTCTTTTTTGGACGCATGAGTCTTTCGCTCGCTGAGCTTATTCTGTCATTTTGTCCTTTTTCATGCAGTAGCTAACCGGGAATTTCTCATTACGGTTGTTATGTTGTGTGTTTTTTGTTTTTTTGTGGGTAATGTCTTTTGGTTTTTCTTCCTCTTGCATGGTGCGCATCCCTTTGGGGAACGACGAATTTTGGGGGTCTTTCCCTTTTTCGGTCTTATCGCTCCAAGCCCCCCTTCTTTCTTTAAGCGACCTCCGCTGCCTTTGAGTGTTAAGGCAACTACCCAGCTGTAGGGTTTAGCATAAGTTCCCGTGTTTTATTCATTTGCAGTTTTTTTCCCGCTTCTCGGTTCCTTCCCGAATCAACGGAGTCGGCCACCACTGTTCCCCCTTCGGCGTTATTCTTTCCCCCCCCTTGTTCGGTGCCCCTATCCACATGCACATTGGTGTTCTCTTGGTTCCCTGCTCTCGTTTGGTCAGGCTTCATCTATAACATTACAAGACCCCCCTGGTTTCCGTTGCTTTTTCTCTCTCCCCCCGTCTTTCGTTTCATTCGGGTTCTTTTCCCTAACACGAAATGGTGGGGCATGATGCTACGACGAGGCTTGATGCCCTTGTCCTGCTTTTTTGGCTTCGCCCCCCCCCTCTGAACATTTCCCCCATGCTTTTTTTTTTGATGAAGGCTTCATCTCCCACATTTGCCGTACTCCCCCGTGCGATAGTAGCCTTCCCGCTCCTACCGTTCTTTCCTCGCGGCGGCGGTCAACCCTCCCACTGCTTTACCCCATTTTTCCCCCTCCTTTTTAGACCTTACCCTCTCTTTTTTTTTTTTCCTTAATTGACGTTCTGGTTCCGTCCCAAAGTTGGTCTCGCTTCCCCTGTTGTCCCGTCTCTTTTTCCTTTTTTTGTGTTCTCTTGGCCCATTTTTAGCGTCAATTGGTCCCCGACAAAAGGCCCCCACCTGAAGCAGCGACGCGGAGGTAACTGTCCCCCAAGGGAGACTTCATGCGTTGTTTTCCACACGTTTTATGACTTTTTCCCTTCCTTTTGCGTCAGGTTCTTCCTTTTTCCTTTTTCCTCCGAAACATGATTACGAGTCTCTTTGCAGATGCACACACGGATGTGGGATAGTTACTTGTTCGCTCTTCTCCATCCCCCCCCTTCCCCCCGCCTTCCCCTGGCAATTTTCCTATGACATTTTTCCTCCGAACTTATTTCCCCCATCTTTCCCCCGAACGCCTTCAAGCCTTTCTTAGGAGCAATGGCCCATTGGCGCTGTTTTCCCCGGGACCTCCTTATGGAAGGAGGAGATGCTTTTCCGCCTTTCCTCCTCAAAAAAAGTCTTCTGTTTTCACGGTTTCCGCTTGAATCCCCCCTTTCGCCTCGTGATCTTCCCCCCTCTTGGCCTACCCTCTGTCCTTTCCAGAAGGGTCTTTCGTTATCCAATTAGAAGCCGCACCTCCCTTTGGGGGAATTGACGATCCCGTTGGAATGCAGGCCTCCCCCCTCGAGTCAAGTTGAGGCTTGTTTGCAAATTTCTCTACACCCGTCACCTTCTTTCTTGCATAGAGACTCCAGCGGACCACCCCTGACCCCCCCTTTCTTTTCCCTTTGAGGCGATCCTGATCCCCCTTTGTCGACCTCGAACTCCGCCGGCATAGCCACTAGTCAGGTTCTCGTGCACTCCCCCTTCCCAACCTTTGTCTCTCGAACGAGCGCTTCGGATCTCCCCGACCCTTCTCCCATTCCCCTCTATCTTCCCTCCATTTCCGAACTTCATCGGAGCGAAAAATGGCTTCCGCATCTTCTCCTTTCCCATGATTTCTGACTTTTCCATTGATTCTTTCCATTGAACAGCTCTGTCCCCTTACGCGAGAGCGACGTTCTTCCGCGGAACGAGCGGCCCCTCCACCTATTGCTTTGGTAGCCCTCTTTTTTTTTTTTTTTGGGTTTTTTTTCCGCCACTTCTACGTCGAGCCTCTGGACGGTCGGCCGTAGTCGCCCTCCTCTCTACTTCCCATTCAATCCAGGTCCCGTTTCCCGACTCTCTGATGCTTTTTCAATCACCTATTCTTTCCCCTGAAGGCGGCGGAACGCAGAATAAACATATCGCAGTCCTCCTTTCTCAACCCGTCCCCGCCCTGTCCGCAGGCTTTTTCCCTTCGGATTGGTCTTTCTCGCGCCCTGACCCTCGCCACTCGCCCCTTCATTCCCTTCTCCTTTTCAGGACAATCCTCGGCCTTTTTTGTGTGGTTCGCTAATGTTCTGACTTTTTCTTTCCCATCAGGGCCCTCCTTCAGACGTTGTTCAAAACGCCCCCCTTCTCTTCCCGGAATCCGCCTCCGGCGGCTTTTCTGATACATTGGTCAAATCCCCTCTGGCTTAAGTTCTCCCTTTTCTATTTTTGACTAGCTTTTCCTCCTGTTCCCTTTTTCTTGCAGCTCCTCGCCCTTTCCCCCGAGTCCCCCCTCCAGGACCTTTTGCCCCCTCCCCTCGCGGCGAGGCCTGGACGAATCAGATAAGTTTCTCCCTCCCTTACCTTTTTTCTCTTTCACCCCCCCCCTCCCCTCTTTTCCCCCCCCTGGTCCCCTTTTCTGGCGACATCGTCGATGGGCCTCACCGACGCGCTTGCAACGCTTTCCTCGGGACAGCCCCTGTCCCGTTCTTTTGCTTAAGCACTTTGACCCTCCTCTTCTGTCTAACCTTTCCAACCTCTCTCTGACCCTTTGCAGGCTCGCCGGTAGCAGACGGCTTTTCCTATCCCGAGTCTTGCTTTCCCCCCCCCGTCTATGGATCTCCCCAACTCCCGTTTATATTTTTTTGGAGCGTTTCCAAAAAGGAGCCGACCTTGGTGCCTAACTGCTCCCTTTCCCTCTTTCCTCCGCACTCTTCTTCTTCCATGCTCTTCTCTTTGAACCGCTCCCCTTCTTCCCTCCTTGTATCCTTCAGAGAGGAATTGTTCCTCAGCGGACGGATCCTTGCTCAATGTTGCTCTCCTTTCCTTCAAGTCAAGTGCATTGGATTCTCCTTTTTTCTCTTTATGCGAGCACGCTTACGGTTTGTTTGATGTTCTTTTAGTTCTTCGTTCCACTTTCCCATTCCTCACCTACCTTGATGATACGAACTTTCCAAGGCTTCAGTCTTTTTTTTACCTGCAAAATACTATTCTATTTTTTTTTTTTTTTTCTCATGAACTTCTCTCTTTTTTTGCGATTTTTCTTAAGATAGGACCTTACTAGCTGTTCTCCTTCTTCCTATACCTTCTTCCGACTCGTTACTTTTTCCTGAAGGGACCAGTTTTCTCGAGGAGTCTGATCGGAAAGTTACATGGCTTTCTTTTTCATGCACGTTCCGAATTCTGCTCCTCCCCTCAGGTCCCTTGTTACCAGATGCCCTTTGCTTTCCCTGGGCTTTTTAGAACCTGGACAAACCGACCGCCCCCCCCCTTCGGTTCCGGTTTTATGATTACCCCTGAATTTTCAGACAGGTAACCCCTAACTCCAGACTGTAGCCTTTTCACCCGTTGATGGGGTCTTCTCTTTGTTTTTATATCTAGAGCCCTTTTCTGAAGTTTCTGCTCTCTTTGCCAACCAACAAGATTCCCTACGACACGACGGACCATCACTTCTCCGACTTAACCCTGGTCTTTCCGGTCCCCTTGACTCAGTTGATGTCTTTCCCCAAGATTCCTTGTCTTGGCCCCCAATTATAAGATATTTTTTTTTTTACCTCCGCTCCCGACTGCTTCCCGGCCCGCCACCCTTCCTCCATCCCTCCTTTGTTTCTTTCTGAGAGACCCGTTTTAGCACCTTTCCCGATCCAGGCACATCTCCTTTGAGTTGAGGATTGACCCGCCCTTTCCCCTTACTTACTTTTGAGGTTTCCTCGCGTCTTGGGGCTTCGCTACTTTCCCTTAGCTATATTTGACCTTCATAGCTATATGGTGCTTTAATCAGGCTAACCGTAGGGGGTTTTTCCTCTTTCTGTTTCGACTACAGTTAACACACTTTCCTTCCCCATCACTGTTGGGCTCTGTAGACCTTGTCCTTTGTGCTTCCTTAGTTAACGGGCACAGAGCGGCGCGCGACCCCCGCACCTTGGCGGTACAACGCCTTGTATCCACCTGTACCCCACATTCACCCAATGTCTTCCCTTCCGCCCTCCAGTTTTTTCTTTTTCTCCCTCCCCCGTCATGTTCTTTTATACCGCAATCGCACCCTTGTTCACGGATAACTCTCTCCCTCTCCTTAGTTGTTTTTTATAGGTTCTTCATGTCTTTGGTCTCCTGCCAGGTATCCGTAACCCAGAACTCCCCCCGTCCTTTACGAAGCGGACGCTGCGGTAAGTATAACCAAGGGTCGGCCTTTACTTTTTTGTTCAGTTCTCCTCCTTTCTCCGGATTTTTCCCCGGCCCCCCATTCCCCCTTTGACCCTTTTACAGAGCGTCCCTATTTTCCGGATGTCCGAAGGTTCATTTTTACTGGCAAGAGCCGTCCCTGTCCCCAATCCCCCTCCCCTTTTCCCCTTTTAATTTTGTTGCGTCCTTTTCGATTTTAATCCCCACGTTCCTTTCCACCCCCCCCTACCATCCTCCCGGCTTCCACTTCCTTTCATGGAACACACCAGGGGGCGGAGCATCCATTTCCTTTTTCCACGGTTCGATTTTCCTTTTTTCCGCTTTTTCTGGGCCCCCCCACCTCTTTTGCTCTGTATGTTTACTTTTCCTAAACAAACTTCGAGTCTCTTTCGTTCCCTATGGACCCTTCCCTAGCTTCCTTTCTACTCTATATGGTCCTCCGCCGTAGGCATGCGACAAAAGTTTGTGGGCCCCCCCGACTCCGTGGTCTGCCTTCGTCCGCGGCCGGGGATCTTTTCCCTTGATTAGAGGATCCTTCATGTCTCTCTTCCTCCAGACCCCCCCCTCCCCCACTCTCCCCCTTGTCCCTGGACCCTAAGCGGGAGGTCGCGTACTTTCATTCTGCTCAAAAAGCTTCCTTGTGGGGGGGCCTGATTTTTTTTTCGTGTTTTGGGTTTTTTTTTGAGGGGGGTGGGTATCACGAGGGAGGATGTGTTGGGGTTTTTTTTTGTTTTGTGTTTTTTTTTGGGGGGTTGGGGGGGACTCGATCTAATCCTCCCCGCCGTGCCATTCTGCCCCTAGCTTGTTCCGCCAGGGGATTCCTCTTTTTATCCTGATTCCTCAACATGCGTTCGCCCTTTTTTTTTCCCCCTGAATTCCCGGATCGTCTTAGACGTGATGACCCGGTTACAGGTTTGTTCTTATTTCCCATCTTGCTGTCAACACTTCCACGTCCCGCACCCGTTTTCGGCCTTTTTTTCGGCAGCGACGTCGGCTTATCGGTTGCTCGCCTCCTTTTTTGGCTTCGTCTTCAATTCCGGCAGGTCCGGTTTTTCCTCTAGTGAAAAAAGAAACCCCCTCTTTCGCCTCGGGTAGCGCCGCTCACACTTTTCTTCCCTGCGACGTTTTCTACTCGACCTTCCCGTTTCTTTCTTCCTACATAGCCTTACGAGAGGAAAGTCCCACCCCGGTCCCGTCCTCGGTCAGGGCGCTTTTGCCTTTTTTTCTTGCCCCGGATCCCTCGTCCCCCGGCCTTTCACTTTCCTTCTTCTTCACCCTGCGCTCACCCCTCAGTCCGAGTGCCCCTTTTTAGAAACAATTCATCCTCCCCTCCTGACCACCTTTGCGCCCCGGTCGGGCTCCTTTCCTTCTGTCTATCCTTTGACCCTTTCCCCTCAGGAGACGGCAAGGCCTTCCCAATTCAGGAAAATCCATAGGTTCTAATGTGTGGTTCAGACTCCTTCTGTCTCATTTTTGCTGCCCCTTTTTCCTTGGCAGACCTTTTGCAACTGAGATTTCTTCGTCCCCTTTTGAGTGCGGATAGCCTCGTACAGACGGTTATGTTTCGGTGATGACCCCCCCTCGGTTCCCCATCGCCGTCGCCTCTCCTGCCCTTTCTCAGATGATTGCAGTCGTGAGCGCAAGAGAAAGACACCCGCCGGCGCACAATCTCTGCAAGGGCTTTTGGCCGCTTCGAGCTTCCCCCAATAACGAGTTCCTCTTTTTACTCCTCTTTGTGAGGAGATTAAACTTCTCGGCATTGCGCTATTATCCAGTTCCCCGTGTTCAAGGTTTTCTTACTTCCCATCAATTTCTTTTCCCCACAGTCTCGGGCTTCCCCCCGCTCGCAGGCTCGGCGGCTGCTAGATTCTTCTCATCGAGGCCGCTTGCCGCGCTTTGTGGGCTTTGCCCAATACGCCGGCTTTCCTTCCTTTCGCCTAGACGGCCCTCCCCTCCTTTGGCGAGCCGCTTTCCCGAGGCTGCGGACGGGATATAGCCCAACTCATTCGCAACAGTCCCCCCAAACATTGCCCCATCTTTCCTTCCTCCTGAAATGGGTGATCGAGGCCGCACGAATATGGTTGAGTATCCTCCGCTGCCTCCGTACATCGCAGTTTTATTGACTGTCTTGCTCCGCAGCATTTTACGCATTTTCCTGGGAAGGCCCTTACGCCCGTGCCCTGTTTAGTGGTGATCTCCTGGTAACGCTCCAAGGGCCGTCGCATGTCTTTTTAATTGATTCATTGTGATCTCTTTCGTCTGCGCGCCACTTTTCTTCCCCCGGCCTTTTTTGGTAATCGCGGTCCTTCGGAGTCAGACCTTCTGCATGAGACCGAACCGGCCTACTCGACCCTTTTCGCGGTCTTCCTCTTCCTCTTGAGTTTTTTCGTTTTGATTTTCTACGCTCTCTCCGGCCCCTGCCCAGACCGCGGCTTTGAATGTCCGATCGGCCGCTTTGTCTCTTAATTCTCTCCTCTCCTTTTCCGTCCAGCGCCGTTCGCTAATACCGTTTTTTCTCCATGAAGGACCCACTGTCCTGAAAGCTGCTCGTTAAGTGTTTTGCCGCAACTTATTTTTAAGTTCCCCGATTCCGCCCTGGGCTCCCTCCTTGTCGCGCGGTCCCTCTCGCGGATGTTGCGCTTTTCCCCTGGTTTCTCTAGACTTGCGTCCTACCGCCCTTTTCGGTCCCTTTCTTTTTCCAACGGTTTCCTCTTTTCCCCGGTTACGCGACCGTATCTTTTCTCTTTTTGCCGGCACCAGTTCTTCGTGGAGGGTCTCGATGAACAGCTCCTGTTTCTTGTTCTCTCTCTCTCTCCCCCTCTTCCCTTATAATTTCCCCCTTGGTCGCATATTTCGTCTCAATTCCACCCCTTTTCGGCTTCTCCTGGCTTTTTCTCCTAGTCCCCTCACCCCCCCCGTCCTTTTTCTTTACTCTTCCACTTATTGATCTTCCGACTGGTCCCGACTTTTTGGGTCTGTCAAGCGGACCCTTCCAACATAAGGCACATTCCCCATCTTGGGTGTTTTGGGGCCTCTTCGCACTTTTCCTCAGGCCCCTCTCCGTGGCTGTCCCCTTCTACACCTTACTTCCTCCGCCTCCCCGCAAATTGTGTTATGGCCATGCTCCTGAGCTACGCCGTGTCTCTTGTCGTGGTGCCCCTGAGGCCTCACACATTCATTTTTTTTATTCTTAATCGCACTGCCCCCGATGTCTTTCTTGGTTGCGATGGGGACTGTTCTCCCCCGGGCAGTTACTGTTTCCTTCACGACCCGGCACGGCACCTTTCTTTGCCCCCTCCTTCGCCCTTCAATACGGCGACTCCTTATTCACAGCTGCGGTGAACCGGTAGCCGTCCCGTGACTTTGCGCGCCAATTACGTACGACCTTTTCCCAACATGTTATTCTTTAACTTTACCCCCATTCCTTCCCAGTTTTAGACCTTCCGCACTCTCCCCCCCCGATGCGCAGAAGCATTTGGCCGGTGTTCACGTTCGGCGCCGCCCAAGTTTTTTCCTTCCCCCCCAGACCGCACTGTTTTCCCCCCCTCCTCGTTGTGTTTTTGAGATTTCTGATCCCTTTTTCTTCGGCTCTTCCCCTTTTTCTTCACGTGAACCGAACGCCCCCCCCCCCGGATGAAGAAGCGACGAGGCTTGTCTAAACAAGGGAGAATTCAGTAGTGGTTTATATTTCCTCCCTTGACAATGTTCCCCCTTCCTTCGCGCCGCCTTCCTCCCTACAACGGCAGCGTGTTTCTTTTTTGATTTTGCTTACGAGCGCTTTTTTGTGCGTGCAGTTCGTCTTTTCTTGGATAGGAATGGAAGAGCATTTCCTCTTCTCCCAGTCCCCAGCCCCCTCCTTTCCCCATAATGCTGAAGCCGCCCCTTTTCCCTTCGTTCATTTTTTTTCTTTTCTTCATCAACCCTTCCCTGTCCTACGCCCGCTCCTCAAGCTTGTCTCTGCTCCATGGCCCCACCATTGTGGAGGCTGCAATTTAGCCGCTTCCTTGACGGAGAGGTGCTGGATATTTTCTTTTTCCGAACGGGGCTTCCCCCCAAACACCCTTCCTCTGATGTTTGCCGGTCTTCCCCCCACCGAACCCTCATTTTTTTGAGCGCTGTCCTCAATTAATACGGATAAATCCCATAGATGTATTTATATGAGTTATCCTTACAAGAGTCTTCTCCCCTCCTCGCTGACTCCGCCTTCTTTGTGGCATTGGACATCCGTGGAATGGCATGGACCGCCCTTCCGGCAGCGGGCGACGGAGGAATCGGATCAGTGCAATGGATCTCCTTTGTCTACAACCTGTTCCCTCGTCCCCTGGTCTGCCTCGCCTCCTAACCTCGTGACCCCCCCCCTGGTGTGTTGGGGGGTGTTTTTCTGCTACGGGTCTCCCCCCGCGGGCTACAGTCCAGCAGTTCTTTTTCGCCCAATCCCCCCTTTTGAGGCCCTCTAACGAGGAATGCCTCCCCCCCTGATCGCCCCCAGTTCTTCACGTGCCCGCACAGCGGGAACAGCGCCCCTCCGCTTTGGATCCCTTTCTCTCTACCTAAACATCTCTTCCCACGAGGATAGGGAAATTCCCGGATCTCCTTCCTTTGTGACATTTAAATGTTCACAGTGACCTTTCGAATCAGCCCTCTTTTTCGAACTGGTCACTTCAGCTCACGGTATGGAGCGGCAGTTTCTCGACAGGACTTCCCCTTTTTTCCTTTCTCTCCATTGATCTGAAGTCGTCCCGTTCCCGCGACGCAGGGCCTTTTCGAGCGAGACACACAGACCCCCTCTCGCTCGCTCGGGTAGCATCCGCAAGACGTCTTTGGGGGTTCCCTTCAACGTCGAGAAGCAGGCCGCGTTCCCGGATGGACAGGTCCATTAGCCGCGATACTATCTCGCCTCCAACCCCTTTCCTCCCAGGCAGTTTCCCGAAGAGAAACTCTTCCCAGGAATCTCCATTTCCTTACCGAACATGACGCCCGGTCCCTTTTGTCTGAGGAGGGAAATGAAAGTCTATCCTCTCTCCTCCCGCATTGCGTATCTCACTTTCCTCTGACGAAACCCCCTTCCTTTCCTCTTCTTCGGAGGGCGTACCTGAGATTTTTTTGAAGGATGTAGCTCATCCTTCCCGCTCCCCAATATCTTCCTGCATTCCGAGCCCTTTTCAGGAAAATACTGGGCCGCATGTTGGGGGTCAGCTCCTTTTTTCTACAGATCCTGCTTGCCTTATTCTCCCCCCCTTTTGACAGACGTTGAGCAGCGTTCCTCCGGACCAAGCCCCCCCCTTTTGGGCGAACAAGGCCTTTTTTTTCTAGAGCTAGAGCCGTCCCCCCTCTTCGATATGGGGAGAGATTACGACATTTGGCCCATACCACCTCGTTCAAGGGAGCCACTCTGTTCGATCTTCCTTTTCTCTCCAGTCCGTCTTTTCCAGAGCGGCGGTTAGCTCCTCCATCGACGATGTCGCCGCGCGTTTCCCATGAAAAGAAAGGCTTCGACATCCGGCGAGAGATCGCATCGTCCAGTTGGAATCTATCTTCCCTCCGCCTAGTTTTTTTTTGATCACTGATCGACCTCCCAGCGGCTCGCTCCCCTGTCGCCAAGTCCTTTATGGTGTCATGGAGAGGGCGACATCCCCCTATTGCGCGGCTCTCACCGCTCGTCTCCCCGTTTCTCCTCCTACCCACCGAGGATCGTGAGCCTCTTGTCAGCCCCGCGGTTTCCTTTCAATGTCATCATCTCTCTTATAGCCGGACGCGGCCTTCTTCCTATCGCAGCGAGACGTTCGCACAGAATCTTTCTTTCTTTTGCGAGCACTCTGCTTCCCTTTTCGCCGCGGCGCTTTCTGATCTGAGCATGAGCAAATCCCTGAGCATGCGAACAACCTTCTGCTGAAAACACCCGCGCCCCCCCCGGAAGCGGCCAGCAGCCTGAACC